>Ga0070709_10000584_pt1 | contig 21359 bp, 22 predicted proteins | sample LARL51metaG_FD_65449 | JGI IMG/M metagenome (GOLD analysis project Ga0070709, IMG submission 65449) | Corn, switchgrass and miscanthus rhizosphere microbial communities from Kellogg Biological Station, Michigan, USA - LAR L5-1 metaG | ecosystem: Host-associated > Plants > Roots > Rhizosphere ... | reverse complement strand
GCCATGTCGCCCTGTTCGAGCCGCACGCATTGGCCGTTCTTCAGGTCGATGGCTGGAAAGAGAATCACGGCTTCCACTTCAGAAAATTCGAGATCAGCGCCAGCCCAAAGCGCTGGCTCTTCTCGGGGTGAAACTGGGTGCCGACCGCGGTGTCCCTGGCGACGATGGCCGTGACCGGCCCGCCGTAGTCGGCCCGCGCCAGCACATCGGCCTCGTTGGCCGCATCGAGGTGATAGGAGTGCACGAAATAGCCGTGCCGACCGTTTGGCCCGAGCGGCAGCCGCTCCAGCACCGGATGCTCCTGGACCAGCTCGAGCGTATTCCATCCCATGTGCGGGATCTTCAGGTTCTCGTCATCGGGCGTGATCTTCACCACGTCGCCCTCGATCCAGTCGAGGCCTTCGGTGATGACATGCTCCCTGCCACGGGTCGCCATCAGCTGCATCCCGACGCAGATGCCGAGGAACGGCCGCGCCTTGTTGCGGACCGCTTCCGTCAGCGCGTCGGCCATGCCGTTGACCGCATCGAGGCCCCGGCGGCAATCGGCGAAGGCGCCGACGCCGGGCAGCACGATACGGTCGGCACGATAGACCGTCTCCGGATCGCGCGTGACGACGACGGCTTGCGGATTTTCCATGCTCCGCGCTGCCCGTTCAAAGGCCTTGGCCGCGGAGTGCAGGTTGCCCGAACCATAGTCGATGATGGCAACGCTCATCGCTGACCTCCTGGTTCCGGAAACAACCCGATGATGCCGCCGGCCGGCAGCGGCGGCGGATTGGCGAAGGACTGACCGCTTCTGTCACGCACCGGCGGCGGCGCGCCGCGATCGACCGGAGGCTGGCCGTTGCCTGTGGAGCGCCGCGTGGCCCAACGTTCGAAAAAACGCCGTTCTGCCGCCTCGAGGTCATCGGCCACCACGATGTCGAGCTGGCGCCAGTTGCGCCGCGAGTAGCTCCAGCGTCGCAGGCTCGACGCCTCGAATCCGAGCAGCAAGGCGAGCAGGGCATCGACCAGGAAGATCGTGCCTGCACCAACGCTGAGCTGCACCATCGCGACATCGATGACCGACATCAGCACGATCCAGCCGAGCGTGGCGATCCACAGCCGATGCCAGGCCAGCCAGATCACGCCAAGAATAGCGGCCCAGAGATGAAAACCGTCCCTGACAAAGATGAAGCCGTCGGCGGCGCGGATATCGCCGCCATTGGCGGTAGGAGCATGGACTGTGTAAACCGGCATCGCTTCTCTCGTCGGAGAACTTATTGAAGGACAGTCAGCCCCCAAGCTGACCCTTGGTCGAAGGCACTTCGCCGGCGGCGCGCGGATCGATCGCCACGGCCGCGCGCAGCGCGCGCGCCAGACCCTTGAAGCAGGATTCGGCGATATGATGGCTGTTCTCGCCATACAGCGTCTCGACATGCAAGGTGACGGCGGCGTTCATCGCAAACGCATTGAACCACTCGCGCACCAGCTCGGTGTCGAACTCGCCGATCTTGTCGCGTGGAAAGTCCGCCTTGAACACCAGCACGGGCCGGCCGGAAATATCGATCACGACGCGGGTGAGCGTTTCGTCCATCGGCATGTGCACCGACGCATAGCGCGTGATGCCGGCCATGTTGCCGAGCGCCTGCCGGACCGCCTGTCCGAGCGCGATGCCAACATCTTCAGTGGTGTGGTGATGGTCGATATGCAGGTCGCCGACCGCCTTGACCGTCATGTCGATGCGGGAATGGCGGGCGAGCAGGTCCAGCATGTGGTCGAAGAACCCGATCCCGGTCGAGATCGCGGACACGCCCGAGCCATCGAGGTTCACTGTTACCTCGACGTCGGTTTCCTTGGTCTTGCGCTTGAGGGTCGCGGTGCGCATGGAATTGAACAGGCTTTCCCTTGTAAAATCGCGGCCCTTGTAACAGGCCGGCCCAGCCTTCGCCACCACGGGATGGCCATAGAGGGCTGAACCTGGACCTTTGGTCACCGGTCGCTTCGGTGATTGTAACTGTCCGCCCCACCCCCTAAATCTGGCCCGACACGAGGGTATCCCATGCAAGCAACGCAGAACGAGCCGCCGGTCTGGCACGGCACCACCATTTTGACGGTCCGCAAGGGCGGCAAGGTCGTGATCGGCGGCGACGGCCAGGTCTCGATCGGCCAGACCGTCATCAAATCCAATGCCAAGAAAGTACGCAGGCTCGGCAAGGGCGACGTCATCGGCGGCTTTGCCGGCGCCACCGCCGATGCCTTCACCCTGTTCGAGCGGCTGGAGAGCAAGCTCGAGCAATATCCGGGGCAACTGACGCGCGCCGCCGTGGAGCTTGCCAAGGACTGGCGGACCGACCGCTATCTGCGGCGGCTGGAAGCGATGATGATCGTCGCCGACAAGGAGGTCTCGCTGGTGCTGACCGGGACCGGCGACGTGCTGGAGCCGGAAGGCGGCGTGATGGGGATCGGTTCCGGCGGCAATTACGCGCTGGCCGCCGCGCGTGCCCTGATCGATTCGGACAAGGATGCCGAAACCATCGTCCGCCGCGGGCTCGATATCGCCGCCGACATCTGCGTCTATACCAATCGCAACGTCACCATCGAAGCCCTGTCGAACGGCTGAGCGATGGCGGCCTACGTCTTCCATCCGACGACTCATGACCACCTGCCGATGGTCGCAGGCTGGCTCGGGACGCCGGAGGTCGTGCGATGGTGGGGTGATCCGGACGAGCAGCACGATCTGGTCCGCGGCGACCTCGACCATCCTGATATGGAGCAGTTCATCGTTGCGACCTGCGGCCGGCCATTCGGCTATATCCAGTGCTACAGGCTGGGCACATGGAATAGCGGGTTTGGCGTGCAGCCGGCCCAGAGCCGCGGCATCGATCAGTTCATCGGCGAGCCCGAGATGATCGGATGTGGTCACGGCGCGAGGTTCATCCGGCAATTCGTCGACGCCCTGCTCGCAGATGGAACGCCGCGCGTGTTGACCGACCCCGACCCCGCCAACCAGCGCGCCATTCGCGCCTATGAGAAGGCGGGATTTCAGCGAGATCGCATGGTAGACACGCCGGACGGCCCGGCGCTCCTGATGCGCCGTGAGACAATGTGCGAGCTTGCCCCCCGGGCGTTCCAATCCTAGCTAAAGGCCATGACAGACTTCTCCCCCCGTGAAATCGTCTCCGAACTCGATCGCTTCATCGTCGGCCAGGGCGACGCCAAGCGCGCCGTCTCCATCGCGCTCCGCAATCGCTGGCGGCGGCAGCAGCTGAACGGCGGCCTTCGCGAGGAGGTGCTGCCGAAAAACATCCTGATGATCGGACCGACCGGGGTCGGCAAGACCGAAATTGCGCGCCGTCTGGCAAAACTCGCCGGCGCGCCGTTCCTCAAGGTCGAGGCGACCAAGTTCACCGAGGTCGGCTACGTCGGCCGCGATGTCGAGCAGATCGTGCGCGATCTGGTCGAAGTCGCGATCGCCCAGGTGCGCGAGCGCAAGCGCAAGGATGTCGCCGCGCGCGCCCAGCTTGCGGCGGAAGAACGGGTGCTTGATGCGCTGGTCGGCGCCAACGCCAGCACGGCGACACGCGACAGCTTTCGCCGAAAACTGCGCGCGGGCGAACTGAACGACAAGGAGATCGAGGTCGAGACGCAGTCCTCGGGCGGACTTCCGATGTTCGAGATTCCGGGCATGCCCGGCGCACAGATGGGCGCGATCTCGATCGGCGACATTTTTGGCAAGCTCGGCGGCCGGACCAAGACCCGCCGCCTGACGGTCGAAGGATCGCACGAGATCCTCGTCAACGAAGAATCCGACAAGCTGCTCGACAACGAGCAGCTTGTGCTGGAGGCGATCGGCGCGGTCGAGAACAATGGCATCGTGTTCCTCGATGAGATCGACAAGATCTGCGTGCGGGATGGTCGCGTCGGCGGCGACGTCTCGCGCGAGGGCGTGCAGCGCGACCTGCTGCCACTGATCGAAGGCACCACCGTGTCGACCAAGCATGGCGCGGTCAAAACCGATCACATCCTGTTCATTGCGTCAGGCGCATTCCACATCGCAAAACCGTCCGACCTGCTGCCGGAACTGCAGGGCCGGCTGCCGATCCGGGTTGAGCTGCAGGCGCTGACCCGCGACGACATGCGCCGCATCCTGACCGAGCCCGAGGCGTCGCTGATCAAGCAATATGTCGCGCTGATGAAGACGGAAGGCGTCACCCTCGACATCACCGACAGCGCCATCGACGCGCTCGCCGACATAGCGGTGGCGGTCAATTCGACGGTCGAGAACATCGGCGCGCGCCGCCTGCAGACCGTGATGGAGCGCGTGCTCGACGAGATCTCCTTCACCGCGCCGGACCGCAACGGCGAGACTGTCCAGGTCGATGCCGATTATGTGCAGAAGCATGTCGGCGACCTTGCCAAGAACGCCGACCTGAGCCGGTTCATTCTCTAGTTCTTGCCCACGATCTTTTACGCTATCTATCATCTTGTCGTCCCCGCGAAAGTGGGGACCCATAGCCACCGGCATTTATCGGCGAGAGAGAGATAGCGGCCCGGCCTTGATCCAAGATCAACATCGGTGGTTATGGGTCCCGGCTCAAGGCCAGGACGACATCGCGCGCGTTTCGGGCTGCCGATGACCAGGAGAGTGTGGCAAAACCCGTGGCGCGTGATGCTCGTCGTCAACGCCGCCGTGATAGTCGGGGTGTTCCTGCACAAGATCGCGTTGCCGCCCTACGTCCCCTACATCCATCTGCTGGTCGACTATCATTTCGGCTTCCTGAAGCGCGCGCTGATCGGCGCGCTGGTCGCGCTGTTCACCGCAAAAGTGCCGGTGTGGCTGGTGTTTGCGCTCGGCGGCGCCGCCTGGCTCGCCACGTCGGCGCTCTTCATCGAATTGTTTCGTCGGACTTTTGGCTTCAGCGAAGAGAACAGGCCGCTGTTCGTCTTCATGGCCGGGTCGCCGTTCTTCCTGAAGAACTTCATGCACACGCTCGGGCATTTCGACATCTATGGCTGCGCGCTGTCGATCTGTCTCCTCCTCATTCCCGCACGCTCGATCCTGTTCGTGCTGCTCGCGGCGCTGTTTTCGATCGTACTGATCCTGATCCACCACATCCATGTCCTGATGTATGTGCCGACCATCGCCGTCATCGTTGTGCTGCGTCACTACATGGTCGCAGACCTCACGCCAAGAAACATCGCGATCGGTCTCGCTGCACTGCTCGGCCTCTGCGCGCTGTTTTTTGCCGCGCAGTTTTACGGCACGATGCCGATCCCGGAGGCGGAGTTCGTGCGCTATCTGCAGGAGCGTATGGCCGATCCGTCACGCACCGATCTGCTGGGCTTCAGCTACATCTGGTACCAGCCGCTCGCGAAGGAGATCGAGGACACCTGGGCGCGGATGCCGTCGAACCTGTTGGGTGTCCCGGTGTTCGCACTGCTGATCTGGCTACACACGCCCCTGTGGCGTACCATGCGCGAGCAGATCCGCGCGCTGGCGCATGATTGGCATCGGCGCGTCGTGATGACCTCGCTCGCCGGCGTGAGCCTCGGCTATCTCATCATGTTCATGATCGTGTTCGACTACTCGCGCTGGATCTCGAACTGGGCGGTCTGCATGTTCCTGATCCTGCATGCGATCAAGACACTGCCCGCGACCAGGCCTGTGCCGCCGATCGCGGCAGAGGATCGCAAGACGACGATCTTCGGATGGATCATCACGCTCATTCCCCGGGTCGGGATCGTGCGGCCGTTCTGAATTTTCTATTACCGTCTGCGCCGGATCCGCACATAGAGCGCGCCCGAGCCGCCGTGGCCGATGTGAGCTTCTTCAAAACCCGTCACCAGTGCGCGAAATTCCGGCAGACTCAGCCAGTGCGGCACCTGGCGACGCAGCACGCCGCGCTCGAACTCGCCGCCGCTCATCGTGCCCTTGCCGGTGATGACGAGCACGAAGGTCAGGCCGTCATGATGGGCGTGCTGCAGGAAGCTGAGCAGCGCGTGGTGGGCATGAAGCTGCGTCATGCCGTGCAGGTCGAGCCGCGCATCGATCTCGCTCCTGCCGCGCGACAATTTTGAGCGCTCGCGGCGGCCAAGCGGCGCCAGCGGCGGCGCGGCAGGCTTGACCGGTTTTGGCGCGTGAGCGGGAACGATGGGCCGCGGCGGCGCGGCCGGTCTGATCGGCGGCGCACCCGACGGCGGCTCGACGCCGTGCATCCTGGCCGGCCGCGATTTGCCGCGCAGTGGCTTGGTCTGCCGGGCGACGCCCTCCCAGAGCGTGCGCTCTTCCTCGCTCAGCACGCGTTTACGCGATGCAGGCGGAGGGGATGGCGTCATGCGTTTCATCGGTCGCGATAATAACGCCTGAGGTAACGGTGGTGCCAGTGCCCGTCGTCGATGCGCGGCCGCGGCGCCGGCAGCGGAATCGTCACAGCAGGCGTGTCGGTCACTTGCGCAACGGTCGCCGGGGACGGCGCAGGGCTCTGGCTCTTGGCCTGTGGCGCCGGGCTTGCCGGCTTGGGATCGGCCGGGGCTGCGGACGCGATTTGTGGCTTCGTGTCGACCTTTGCGTCCTTGGTCTGGCCCTGATCCTTGACCTGATCCTTGGCCTGATCCTTGGCCTGGTCCGTCGCGGGATCGGTTTGCGGGAACAGCTTTGCGATCGTCGCCGACGGTCGCGCGTCCGGCAAAGGTAGCTTGCGGCCGCGCGCGAGCGGGTCGAGACTCCTGGGCACCAGCATGACAAAGCGCATGTTGTGCTTGAGCCGGCCCGATACTTTCCCGGCATCCGCGCCGGCACCGAAATAGAGATCGGCGCGCGCCGGCCCTGTGATCGCCGAGCCGGTATCCTGCGCGATCATCAGGCGATGGAAGGGCGTCTTCGATTGCGCCGACTCGATCGGGAGTTCGCCTTCGATGAAAAAGGGTGTGCCGTAGACGTGCAGCGTCTTGTCGACCGCGATCGATCGGCCCGGCGTCAACGGCACACCCTGCGCACCGACCGCCTCATCCTGATCGGACAGATGCACCACGCGAAAGAAGACATAGGCGCGGTTCTGCCGGCGCAATTCCCTGGCGCCATCCGGATTCTGCTCCATCCACTCCCGGATCCTCTGCATCGACATCTCCTCTTTCGGGATGATGCCGCGATCGATCAGGATTCGTCCGACCGGTGTGTAGGGATAGCCGTTATGAGCGTCATAATTGATCCGGATCGTCGAGCCGTCCGCGAGCTTGACCCGCGCCGAGCCCTGGATCTGTGAGAACAGCAGATCGGTCTGGCTCTTGAGCCAGCAGATTTCGAGCCCGCGGCCGGCAATCGCACCGTCCTCGATTTCGGCCCTGTCGTAATAGGGCACCAGCTTGCGGCGGCCGATCTTGCGGTACACCGCGCCCTTGTTCGGCAGATCGGGTGCGTCCTGGCTGTAGCCGCGGACGAACAGGTTCGAGGGCCGGCGATAGACCGGGACGTTGTAGACGTCGGTCTGGGTCCGCGAGCCGTCGATGACCGGCTCGTAGTACCCGGTCACGAAGCCCGCCCCTTCGCCGAGCCGCGAGATTTCGATCGGCACGAAATGCGCTTCAAAGAAGGCCCGCGCCTTGTCGGGGTCGGAGACTTTTGCGTTTCGCGCCGCCTCGCAGGGTTCACGTAGCGACGCGCCCAGCGCCTTGGGAGTGACCGATGGCAGGGTTGCGGGCGGGGCCTGCTGCACCGTGATCGGCTTGCAGCTCGAACGAAATGCCTGGAAGGCGGCGAGATGGTCATCGTCCTTCCAGCCGGCGATCTCGGACCAGGCGAGCGGGCTGTACTGGCTGCCGGCGATTTCGAGCGGCAGGTCGAGCTGGGGGTAGGGCAGGTGACGCGCGGCGGGCGGCTCCGCGTGATGCGAGCGGCGCGCATTGAGCGTGGTCAACGTCACCAGCGACAGCACCGCCGCGATCGCACAGAACGCGGCGGCGTGTCGCCTGAAACGCTTGAGTTCAGTGACCGCTGCCCGTGCCAACCAGCTTCCAGTTCGGATCGCGTGAGGTCATGTCGCGCGCAAAGCTCCAGACGTCGGTGATGTCGGCAACCTTGTCCGGATTGCCGTCGACGATGGTGCCGGTCTTGTCGCGGGTGACGGAGATCATCTGCGAGACAAATCGCACGGTCAGTTGCGCCGTGCGGTCGCGCGCTTCCGCGGCGACCAGCTCGGCCTTGTCGATCGATACGAAACGCGTTTCGGTCTTCTGATCGTGCTTCTCGCGATCGCGGATCACAGCCTCGAAACTTTCATAGACCTCGGACGACAGCAGATCGCGCAGCGCACGGCGATCACCATTGGCAAAAGCCAGCACGATCATCTCATAGGCGCCGCGGGCGCCGGACAGGAAGTGGCGCGGATCGAACGAGGAGTCCTGTGCGGCGATGCCGTCGAGACCCTGGGCCAGCGCAGTGCCGGATTCGGCGAGGCCCTTCCAACGGTCATTCTGCGGGGCGACGTCGGCGCTCGGCGCAAGCGGCGCCTGGTCAATGATCTTGCCAGGCAGCGGCACGACGTTGTTGTCCGGCGCACCCTGCACCGTGTTGCGCGCCGTGCGGTCGAACGGCGAGCGTTCACTGCCCGTGCGCTGTCCGAGCACGTTCCGCAGCCGCAGGAAAATGAAAACGGCCAACGCCAGGAAGATGATCGTATAAATGTCCACGTCGTTTCGCTTTCTTCTCACGCCGGACAAGGACCGGCGCTCAAGCTGCTCCCTCCAGGGGAGACAGCGGAAGGCTACATCATCGATTGCGCACGAAGGATGTAGGCATGAAGTCTGGCCCGGCCAATGGGTGCTCCGGATGCGACGAAGTGTAGCCTGTTTGGACTGGTCGGGAAACCCTGCATCTGCGGGGAAATCGCGCATCTTCAATTATTTAGGATAGGGTTTCCGCGATCTTTCGACGCGCCCTGCACCCTCCTTGTTCGGCCGGCGTCCGCCACCGCGAGCCGATTTCCGACGCGCCGGTGCGCTCGTCCTTGTGGAAGGCGGCGGGGCTATGTTAGCCACTCGCCCGGACACAGGCTTTTTTGCGCCAGGAGACAATTTGATGACCAACGGTAACGGCACCCCTCCCGAGGCGGGCCCCCCACCCCAGCTGAACGTGCTGGCGCAATACACCAAGGACCTGTCGTTCGAAAATCCGAATGCGCCGGCTTCGCTGGCGCCGCAGGCCCAGCAACCTCAGATCAACATCCAGATCAATGTCGGCGCCAACAACCTCGCCGAAAACGAGTACGAAGTCGCGCTCTCGATCGAGGGCAAGGCCGAAGCCGCGGGCAAGCTGATGTTCAGCTTCGAGCTCGTCTACGCCGGCGTGTTCCGGATCGTCAACGTGCCGAAGGAAAATCTGCATCCCCTGGTCATGATCGAATGTCCCAGGCTGCTGTTCCCGTTCGCGCGCGAAATCATCGCGACCTCGGTACGCGATGGCGGCTTCCCGCCGCTGATGCTGGATCCGGTCGATTTCGTCAGCCTTTACCGGCAGAACATGGAACGCCAGGCGGCGGCGCAGGAAGCCGCCCAGATCAAGCCGAGCTGATCTTGCTGCGTCACTAGCCGCCCGTGGTGAGGAGCCGCGCCCCTTGCGCGGCGTATTCGGAGGATCCAGAGCTTGTCATGGGTCCGCGCTTTGCACGGACCCGTTGGCATCGCTCGGAGAACCTGAGTCCCGGACCTTGGCCTTACCCTTCGAGACGCGGCGAAGACGCCGTTCCTCGGAACGACGGGATAGGGCCCGGCTAGCCGACCGCCGCGGCCAGATAATCGTTCCAGATCGGCTTGTCACCGAGCGTTGCCACAAAGGCTCGGTGAGCGTCGCGCTCCAGATCGGTCACGCGTGGCAGCAGCGGGATGGTGCGCTGCCGTCGCGGAACATCGCCGACGATACCGACGCGAATTTCCGCTGTTTCCGATGCCAGAATAAGTTGCGACTGCCGCGACCCGGTGAGGTCGACATAGACCTCGGCCAAAAGCTCGGCGTCGAGCAACGCGCCGTGCTTGGTGCGATGCGAATTGTCGATCGAGTAGCGTGAGCAGAGGTCGTCCAGCCGGTTCGATACGCCGGGATGTTTTCGGCGAGCCAGCAGCAGGGTATCGACCAGGCGGTCCCTCGGGATCGGCGCGCGCTTGATGCGGTCGAGCTCGGCATTGATGAAGCTGATGTCGAAGGACGCGTTGTGGATCACCAGCGGCGAGTCGCCGATGAAGGCCAGGAACTCGTCAACCAGCTCATGAAAGAACGGTTTGTCGGCGAGGAACGCGTCCGAGAGCCCGTGGACCGCGAAGGCCTCCGCCGGCATCGATCGTTCGGGATTGAAATAGCGATGAAAGCTCTGCCCGGTCGGCATGCGGTTGAAGATTTCGACACAGCCGATCTCGACCAGGCGGTCACCGCGCAGCGGATCAAGGCCCGTGGTTTCAGTGTCGAGGACGATTTCACGCATTGGAAATGAACCACCGTAGGCAGCGAATCATTTTCGCCGCTGCGGCATCTTAACCACCTGATCCAGAATGTCGCGGATCCGCGCGCGCACCGGATCGAGGCCATGCGACGTATCCACGACGAAATCGGCGCGCCGCCGCTTTTCATGATCGGGCATCTGCTTGGCCAGAATGGCATCCAGCGTCTCGCCGGACATGGTCCCGCGCGCCAAAATGCGCTCACGCTGAAGCTCTGGCGAGGTCGTGACCACGACCACGGCGTCGACGCGCTGGTGGCCGCCGGTCTCGAACAGCAACGGGATGTCCACCACAGCGACAGCTGCGCCGGCGCGTTCGGCGTCGTCGAGAAATTTTTGATGATACGCGCGCACCATCGGGTGCACGATTCCTTCGAGCCGCTTGATGGCCGCGGGGTCATGCACCACCTTGGCCGACAGACGTGCACGGTCGACCCTGCCATCGACCGTGGTGCCCGGAAATGCCGCCTCGATGGCCGGCACCGCTTCGCCTTCGTAGACCTGGTGGACCGTCGCATCCGCGTCGTAGACCGGAACACCGGCCTCGGCGAACAGCTTTGCCGTGGTCGATTTGCCCATTCCGATCGAACCGGTCAGTCCCAAAACTCTCATCTGGCCTCTAGAACGCGAGCAGGCGCTGGCTACGCAGAAAGCCCAGCAGCGGCAGCAGCGGCAAGCCCAAGATCGTGAAATGATCGCCGTCGATGCGCTCGAACAGGTGCACGCCAAGACCTTCGAACTGGTAGGCGCCGACGCTGGCCGCGACAGCGTCGCCGGCCGCGGCAAGATAGGCTGATATGTCCGGCTCGCTCAAGGCACGCATGGTCATATCGGCCACCGCGACCTGCTCGAACAGGATCGCTCCATCCCGCGCGACTGCAACGGCCGAGTGAAGCTGATGGCTGTGGCCGGCAAGTGCGCGTAGCTGTTCGAAAGCGCCGGCACGACCGTCGGGCTTGTTGAACAGGCGCTCGCCCAGCGCCAGCGTCTGGTCGGCGCCGACGACATGACGTCCGGGCTGGCGGGCGGAGACGGCAAGCGCCTTCTCGCCGGCCAGGACCGCCGCGATGTTGGATGGGGCAGTGGTCCGGGCGGCCGCCTGCACCGCGCGCTCGTCGATCCCGGCCGGAATGGCCTCGACGTCGATGCCGGCGTTCGCGAGCAGCATCCGTCGCGCGCGGCTTTGCGAGGCCAGGATCAGCGGATTATCGCCACGCCAGAGGGTCATCGGCAAAACATCATTCCGAAGGGCGCTGCCGCTGCCGGTCGGCGTAGAGCTTGAGCACTGCGGCGGCGGTTTCCTCGATCGAGCGGCGGGTTACATCGAGCATCGGCCAGTCGAATCTCGCGCTGAGCTTGCGGGCATAGGCCACTTCATCGGCCACCGACTGCCTGTCTATATAAGTCTCGGCCCCGGTGTCGGCCCCCATGGTCAGGAGGCGATTCTGCCGCACCTGGATCAGGCGCTCCGGCGTCGCGTGCAGGCTGACCACCAGCGGCTTCTTCAGCGTCTCCAACTGGTGCGGGTGCGGAATACCCGGCACCAGCGGCACGTTTGCGGTACGGATGCCGCGGTTGGCCAGATAGATCGACGTCGGCGTCTTGGAGGTGCGAGACACGCCGACCAGGATGATGTCGGCCTCTTCGAGGCCTTCGACATGCTGCCCGTCGTCATGCATCATGGTGTAGTTGAGAGCGTCGATGCGTTTGAAATATTCCGCATTGAGGACATGCTGGGCGCCGACCCGCCCCGTCGTCGCCGCTCCGAGATAGGCTTCGAACAGTTGCATGACCGGGCCGATGATCGAGAGGCTCGGGACGTTGATCTCCTTGCACTTGGCCTCGAGCTTCACGACGAGGTCCCGTTCCAACAACGTAAACAGCACAATCCCGGGCGATTCCTCAATTTCGTCCAGAACGCGGTCCAGCTGTTTCTGGCTGCGAACGAGGGGATAGACATGTTCGACCGGGGTCACATTGGCGTACTGCGCGGCAACCGCGCGGGCCACCGTGATCAGCGTCTCGCCGGTCGAATCGGAGATCAGATGAAGGTGAAAATAATTGCCGCTCGTTGGCATTGATCCCGTTTGTCCTGTGAAGGCGCGTGTGAATCATTGTGGGAGTCGGTGAGAGATTTTTCGGTCGAGGTCATCGCGGCTGGATAACCCGGTCTTTTCTTCACACCCCCCCGGATCAGGAATAAGTCTGCGCCGCCTGATCGATCATAGTGGGGTTGTGTGGATTTGTCTCTTCATAAGCCCCGCACCGTCCGACGCAACCGCTTGACCCGATATGCGTTCTCCAGGCGGCCGGTCCCATGAGCTGACAACGCGGACGTCTGTGAACAAGCCGTCGAGACGAGCGGCATGACATTGCGTGAGTCCAATCCACCGCTACTTAGACTCAAACCTTTTAGAATCTAGATTTATTTAGTTTGGAGGAAAGCACGCTTTGCAGATATGTCTCGTGTCCAGACGGCGGTCGCGTCAGGTCAATCCCTGATCTCGTGGAGACGAACTGATGTATGTGTGGATCAAGGCGCTCCACGTGATTGCCGTCATCGCGTGGATGGCCGGCATGCTCTATCTGCCGCGCCTGTTCGTCTATCACTGCGAGGCGGAGAAGGGCTCGCCGCAGTCCGAGACCTTCAAGGTCATGGAGCGGCGGCTCCTGAAGGGGATCATCAATCCCGCGATGATTTTGACTTGGCTCGCCGGGCTCTATCTGGTGTGGGCGGGCGGCTGGTACCTCGCGCCCTGGTTTCACGCGAAATTCCTGCTGGTGCTGATCATGTCGGCCCTCCACGGATTTCTGGCCCGTTACGTGAAAGATTTTGCTGCCGATCGCAATCAGCGCAGTCAAAGATTCTACCGTATTATCAATGAAGTGCCGACGGCGCTCATGATCGGCATCGTCATCTTGGTGATTGTGAAACCATTTTAGGGAAAAGCTGTGGGCATATTGCGCGTTTTTGCCTGACTTGCCTAACGGCGGACGATTTTCTATATTCAGCTCATCCCACCCAACGCAGGCGGATGTGGTTGCGTCCCGGTTCTCATGTTGAAACCGGCCGCCGCATCAGGTTTGGCGCCTCTCCGGCACTTTCCTTGCTCAGACCTGCGATCCTTCCCTTTTCGACCGCTTTCCAAAAAAAAGCACCACCTCGCATCCCCATAAAGTTACTCCACAGGATCATCCCAATGCGGGAAATCAAACTTCAAGACCTCAAGTCCAAGACGCCGGCGGAACTCGTATCGTTCGCCGAGGAAAACGGGGTCGAAAACGCCAGCACGATGCGCAAGCAGGAGCTGATGTTTGCCATTCTCAAACAGCTCGCGATTGCCGAGACCGATATTATCGGCGAGGGGGTCGTCGAGGTTCTCGCCGACGGCTTCGGTTTTCTCCGCTCGCCGGACGCGAATTATCTGCCCGGTCCGGATGACATTTATGTCTCGCCGTCGCAGATCCGCCGCTTCGGTCTTCGTACCGGCGACACCATCGAGGGCCACATCCGCAGCCCGAAAGAAGGCGAGCGCTATTTTGCGCTGCTGAAAGTCAACACGCTCAATTTCGAAGATCCGGAGAAGTCGAAGCACAAGGTCAATTTCGACAATCTGACGCCACTGTTTCCGAACCAGCGTTTCCGGATGGAGCTGGAGGATCCGACCCGAAAGGATCTGTCGGCACGCGTGATCGACATCGTCGCGCCGATCGGCAAGGGCCAGCGTGCGCTGATCGTGGCGCCGCCGCGCACCGGCAAGACCGTGCTGATGCAGAACATCGCGCACTCGATCACGGCCAATCATCCCGAATGCTATCTGATCGTGCTCCTGATCGACGAGCGTCCCGAGGAAGTCACCGACATGCAGCGCTCGGTGAAGGGCGAGGTGGTCTCATCCACCTTCGACGAACCCGCGGTGCGTCACGTCCAGGTCGCCGAGATGGTGATCGAGAAAGCCAAGCGCCTGGTCGAACACGGCCGCGACGTCGTGATCCTGCTCGACTCCATCACGCGGCTTGGCCGCGCCTACAACACCGTCGTGCCGTCATCGGGCAAGGTTCTGACCGGCGGTGTCGACGCCAATGCGCTGCAGCGACCGAAACGATTCTTCGGCGCCGCGCGCAACATCGAAGAGGGTGGATCACTCACCATCATTGCGACGGCGCTGGTCGACACCGGCAGCCGCATGGACGAAGTGATTTTTGAAGAGTTCAAGGGCACCGGCAACTCCGAACTCATTCTCGACCGCAAGGTCTCCGACAAGCGCACCTTCCCGGCGATCGACATCTCGCGCTCCGGCACCCGCAAGGAAGAGCTGATCACCGATACGCAGCTGTTGAAGAAGATGTACGTGCTGCGCCGGATCTTAAATCCGATGGGCACCATGGACGCGATCGACTTCCTGCTCGACAAGCTGCGCAACACCAAGAACAACTCCGAGTTCTTCGACTCGATGAACACCTGAGCTGAAATCAGCGGCTCGCTTGAAAGGCGCCTTCGGGCGCCTTTTTTGTTGTTGGAACGGATGAGGGAAGGCTGCGCTACGATCGTGGCGGACATCGCGGCCAGGTATATTGCAATGCAGCATAATTGCCTCTGATGCGCTTCATTTCATGCGAACGCATGGATCGGCATTGCGATCGCTGGTGCAGCCGACGCAAATAGAATGATGCATCCAACGGACCAGACCATCTATGCATTGTCGTCCGGCCGGACACCGAGCGCGATCGCCATCGTTCGTGTTTCAGGTCCGCATGCCGGCGCTGCTTTGTTTCAGCTCGCGAGAAAGATGCCGGCACCGCGGCTCGCCACGCGCACCTTGCTTCGCGCTGGTGACGGCGAGGCGATCGACGATGCGGTGGTGTTGTGGTTTCCGGGACCGGCCAGTGCGACCGGCGAGGACGTCGCCGAGTTTCATGTTCATGGCGGCCGCGCGGTGCTGTCGGCGCTGTTCGCGGCACTTGGGCAGATGGAGTCAGTCAGGCCCGCAGAGCCCGGCGAGTTCACACGTCGCGCCTTCGAGAATGGCAAGCTCGACCTGACCGAGGCCGAGGGCCTAGACGATCTCATCCATGCCGACACGGATCGCCAGCGTCGCCAGGCCCTGCGACAGCTCAAGGGCCTGCTCGGTGGCAGAGCGCGCAACTGGCGCGAACGGATCATCGCAGCGTCAGCGCTGATCGAAGCCGGCATCGACTTCTCCGACGAAGGTGACGTACCGGCCGAGCTGACCGCGCCGGCGCTCGCCGCGATCACGACCCTGCTCGACGAGATCGAGGCCGCGCTTGCGACGCGGGGCCGAAGCGAGCGACTGCGTGATGGCCTGCTGGTCGCAATCGCCGGGCCGCCGAATGTCGGCAAGTCGACGCTGATGAATCAACTGGCGCGGCGCGAGGTCGCGATCGTCTCGCCGCATGCCGGCACCACGCGGGACATCATCGAGGTTCATCTCGACCTCGACGGCTATCCGGTCACCGTGATCGATACCGCCGGCATTCGCGACACTGACGATCCGGTGGAGCAGGAGGGGGTGCGACGCGCGCGAGCACGCGCAGCGGATGCCGATCTCGTGCTGTGGCTGACGGACGGAAGTGGCCCGACCGATATCCACGACACGACGGCGCCGGTCTGGTCGGTGCACAACAAGATCGATCTCGCCGGGCGAGAGGACGATGGGCGAGAGGACGATGCGAGCGGGTCGGGCGCAACGGCTACGGCCTTTCGGATCTCAGCCAAGCGAGGTGATGGGCTCGTTGATCTGATCGCTGCGATCGTCGGATTTGCCGAGACCTATTTCGGAGGGGACGACGCGGCGCTCATCGGCCGGGAGCGGCAGCGAAAGCTTTTGGAGGAGACGGCCTCAGCATTGCTGCGGGCTCTGGATGTCATCGGTGAAGGCGAAGAACTAGCGGCAGAGGAATTGCGGTCGGCGAGCACATCCCTGGGGCGGCTGCTCGGCCGGGTCGACGTCGAAGACATCCTCGATGTGATTTTCCGGGAGTTCTGCATCGGGAAGTGATACCGTTCCGCGGCGCCAGAAAACTCCCTTTATGGTTAACAAAGTGTTTCTTGCGAACGCGTGTTTCACGTGAAACAGACGCCGGGCCTTGTGTTGTTTCACGTGAAACGAATCCAGGTCGACCCAGCGATGTTTCACGTGAAACACGTCGCACGCTATTACCGACATTGAAATCGCCATGCATACAAATGAAAGTTCATACGACGTCATCGTGATCGGCGGAGGCCATGCGGGCTGTGAGGCGGCCGCCGCCGCAGCGCGGATGGGCGCCAGGACGGCGCTCGTGACGCATCGCTTTGCGACCATCGGGGCGATGTCCTGCAATCCCGCCATCGGTGGCCTCGGCAAGGGGCATCTGGTCCGGGAGATCGACGCTCTCGACGGTCTGATGGGTCGTGTCGCTGATGCCGGAGGGATCCAGTTTCGGGTTCTCAATCGGCGCAAGGGTCCCGCAGTCCGTGGCCCCCGGGCCCAGGCCGACCGAAAGCTCTATGCCGCGGCGATGCAGGCCGCGCTTGTCGAGGCCAGCCATCTCAGCGTCGTGGAGGGTGAGGCGGACGATCTCATTCTCTCCGGCGATCGGGTAGCCGGCGTGCGGCTCGTCGACAGCCGCGAACTATCCGCCGGCGCCGTGGTTGTCACGACCGGGACATTCCTGCGCGGCCTCATCCATCTCGGTGAGAAGAACTGGCCAGCCGGCCGGGTCGGCGAGGCGCCAGCGATGGGTCTTTCGAAGTCCTTCGAGCGCGCCGGATTTGTCCTGGGCCGGCTGAAGACCGGCACGCCGCCGCGCCTGGATGGCACGACGATCGACTGGGCCGGCGTCGAGATGCAGCCCGGAGACGATCCACCCGAACCCTTCTCCGTCCTGACCGCGCGCATCACGACGCCACAGATTCAGTGCGGCATCACCCGGACCACGACCGCCACGCACGACCTGATCCGGGCCAATGTCCATCGTTCGCCGATGTATTCCGGCCAGATCAAGAGCACCGGCCCGCGCTACTGTCCGTCGGTCGAGGACAAGATCGTTCGGTTCGGCGACCGCGATGGCCACCAGATCTTTCTGGAGCCCGAGGGCCTGGACGACAGCACCGTCTATCCGAACGGCATCTCGACATCGCTGCCGGAGGAGGTTCAGCTCGGCATCATCGCGACCATTCCCGGCCTCGAACAGGCGCGGATGGTTCGGCCCGGCTATGCCATCGAATACGACCATGTCGATCCTCGCGAGCTGGATCCGACCCTGCAGACCAAGCGGTTGCCGCGGCTCTTCCTGGCCGGACAGATCAACGGCACGACGGGATATGAGGAGGCCGCGGCGCAGGGCATCGTGGCCGGGATCAATGCGGCGCTTGTCGCTGGTGGCACGACTCCCATCGTCTTCGACCGCGCCGACGGCTATCTCGGAGTCATGATCGACGATTTGGTCACCCGCGGGATCACCGAGCCGTATCGGATGTTCACCTCGCGAGCAGAATATCGGCTCACGCTCCGGGCGGACAATGCAGACCAGCGCCTCACCGACAGGGGGATCGCGCTGGGCTGCGTCGGCACGGAGCGAAGCGCGAAGCATCGGGCCAAGATGGCCGCGCTGGACGCCGCCAAGGCGCTGGCAAAATCGCTGAACCTCACACCCAGTGAAGCCGAGCGGCATGGGCTGTCCCTGAACAAGGACGGCCAGCGTCGCTCGGCCTTTGAGCTTCTGGCCTATCCGGACATCGGGTGGGCGCAGGTGTGTTCGATCTGGCCAAATCTGTCGGCCATCGAACCAGGCATCGCGGGCCATCTCGAGATCGAGGCGAAGTACGATGTTTACGCCCGGCGACAGGCGGCGGACGTCGAGGCGTTCCGGCGGGACGAGGGCCTGGTGCTCACGGATGTCGACTACACCCTGGTGCCCGGTCTGTCGAACGAAGTCCGGACCAAGCTGACGGCGGCGCGGCCGAGGACCGTGGGACAGGCGAGCCGCATCGACGGAATGACGCCGGCGGCGCTTGGCATCCTGGCGGCCTATCTGCGCCGGGAGGCGCGGCGCAAGACATCCGCGGCTGGGTAGGGGACGTTTCACGTGAAACAAGTCCAGCGCCCCATCTCTCCTTCACGGATGCCGCCGACGAGCGGGAGCACGCCATCTCCCCGCAGGCCGCGACGGAGCGCGTGGTGAGTCGTCCCAAAACGTCATCCCGATCATCGCCAGCGATCGGGAGAGGTGAGTCCGGTAAGAAAGGGAGGGCCAGCTCCGAGGCGGGGAGCACGTCTCCGGGGATCGCGGCTGACAAGTCCGCCGCACTCGCGCTGACGCCCGTTTCACGTGAAACGGAGCAGCGCCTCGATCGGTTCATTGACCTACTCGGCCAGTGGCAGAGCAAGACCAACCTTGTCGCGCCATCGACACTCTCCCATCTTTGGACCCGGCACGTCTCGGACTCGCTGCAGCTGCTCGAGCTGCAGCCGGCCGCGCGCCGCTGGATGGACCTCGGCAGCGGCGGAGGGTTTCCGGGTGTCGTCCTGGCTTGCGCCATGGCGGAACGGCCGGGCGCCGTCGTCCATCTGGTCGAGCGCAACGCCAAGAAGGCCGCTTTTCTGCGCGAGGCGATTCGCGTGACATCATCGCCTGGCGTCGTGCATTTGTCGGAGATCGGGGATATCGTGAATACGGCGGAAGACCGAATCGATTGCGTCACCGCTCGGGCGCTAGCTCCGCTAAATCTACTGCTTGGCTTTGCGGAGCCGCTCGTCCGAAAAGGCGCGAAAGCGCTGTTTCTGAAGGGTCAAGATGTTGACGCAGAGTTGACCGAGGCCACTAAGTATTGGACTATTCGACCGCTTCTCCATTCCAGCCGCACCGGCGGAGGAGGCTGGATCGTCGAGCTCGATCGGATCGAGCGGCGATCTTAGCTCCGCGAGACAAACCATTGGCGACCCGTCATGACTGTAATTGATCAGCTTTATCAAGGGGATAGCGCGTCGCCACCGGATGGTCGTCCGCGCATCCTGGCGCTTGCGAACCAGAAGGGCGGCGTCGGCAAGACCACGACCGCGATCAATCTCGGGACGGCGCTGGCCGCGATCGGCGAGCGTGTGCTGATCGTCGACCTTGACCCGCAGGGCAATGCGTCGACGGGTCTGGGCATCGACCGGCGCAATCGCAATTGTTCGACCTATGACGTGCTGATCGGCGAGGCCAGTCTGCGCGAGGCGATCGTCGCGACCGCGGTGCCGCGCCTGCACATCGCCTCGTCGACCATGGACCTCTCCGGTCTCGAACTCGAGCTGGGGGCGACGGCCGGACGTGCATTCCGCCTGCGCGATGCGATCGCGAGCGTGAACGACAATGTCGAGCCGGGCAGCGATTATACCTATGTGCTGGTCGACTGTCCGCCCTCGCTGAACCTGCTGACCGTCAATGCGATGGCCGCGTCCGATGCGATCCTGGTGCCGCTGCAGTGCGAGTTCTTCGCGCTCGAAGGTCTGTCGCAACTCCTGCAGACCGTGGAGCAGGTGCGCTCCACGCTCAATCCGAATCTCTCGATCCACGGTATCGTGCTGACCATGTTCGACTCGCGCAACAACCTGTCGAATCAAGTCGTCGCCGACGTGCGCCAGTTCATGGGCAGCAAGGTCTACAACACCATGATCCCGCGCAACGTGCGTATTTCGGAAGCGCCGTCCTACGGCAAGCCCGTGCTGGTCTACGATCTTCGCTGCGTCGGCAGCGAAGCCTATCTGAAGCTCGCCACCGAAGTGATCCAGCGCGAGCGTGAGCTGCGCACGCATTGATCAACGTCACCTCATCCGGATCGACGATGCGTCGATCAGGACATCGTCAACCCCATGAAACGCCTGTCGCGCCAAAGATTCCGAACCACCTGGTCCCGCGCAAAACTGAAATCAGTTTTGCTGCGGCGGTGCTCGGGACGTGTGACGGGAACAGCAACAGGAGCGCGTCACTTTGAGTCCGAAGGAGTCGGCGATGGCTGACGAAGCGCGGTCGCGTCTGGGCAGGGGGCTTGCGAGCCTGATCGGCGATGTCGGCCGCGAGGCCCAGCATGTCGAACGTCCGCGCAATCAGCGCAAGGTGCCGATCGAATTTCTGAAACCCAATCCGCGCAATCCGCGGCGCACATTCTCCGATACCGAGCTCGATGAACTCACCGCGTCGATCAAGCAGCATGGCGTGATCCAGCCGATCGTGGTGCGGCCGGTGAAGGGCGCGCAGGATCGCTTTGAGATTATCGCGGGCGAACGGCGCTGGCGCGCCTCGCAGGCGGCCGGCCTGCACGAAGTGCCGATCGTCCCGGTCGACGTGTCCGACAGCGACGCCCTCGAGATCGCGATCATCGAGAACGTGCAGCGTGAAGACCTCAACGCGATGGAAGAGGCGCAGGGCTATCACGCGCTCGCAAACGAGTTCAATTGGAGCCAGGAGGATATTGCGAAGAAGGTCGGCAAGAGCCGCAGCCACATCGCCAACACGATGCGGCTGACGAAACTGCCGGCCGAGGTGCAGGCCTTCATCGCTTCGGGTCAATTGTCGGCCGGCCACGCGCGCGCACTGATCGGCGTGCCGGATCCGCTCGCCGCGGCCAAGAAGATCGTGGAGGAGGGGCTCAACGTCCGCCAGGCCGAGCAGCTCGCGCATGTTGAAGGTGTGCCCGAACGCAAACCGCAGAAGCCGCGCGGCAGCGGCGCAGCCAAGACGAAGGATGCCGACACGGCCGCCCTGGAGAAGCGGGTGAGCGATGCGCTCGGGCTTGCCGTGAGCGTCAACCATCGCGATCCCGGTGGTTCGGTCCAGATCAACTATCGCAATCTGGAGCAGCTCGACGAAGTGATGCGCCGGCTCGAGCGCGGCGCCTGACGCTTCGCG
>Ga0070709_10000583_pt1 | contig 21361 bp, 17 predicted proteins | sample LARL51metaG_FD_65449 | JGI IMG/M metagenome (GOLD analysis project Ga0070709, IMG submission 65449) | Corn, switchgrass and miscanthus rhizosphere microbial communities from Kellogg Biological Station, Michigan, USA - LAR L5-1 metaG | ecosystem: Host-associated > Plants > Roots > Rhizosphere ... | reverse complement strand
GGGCCGGACAGGCCCCGTACTGTTCGCCGAAGTGCCGGGCCAGCGACGGTTCCTCGTAAAACCGGACGAACGCGATCGCGACGGCGAGCACCGCGGCTGCATAGATCAGGAGTACGACCTACTTGCCCCGTGCCGAGGCAGCTACCTAGCGTCGCACGACCCGCTGGTACCAGGGTCTGCGTTCCTGCTCGTAGCCGGGTGAGCGGAAGGTGGGCAGCCGGGACCAGTCCAGTTCGCCTACTGAGACGCCGAACTCCCACAGGTCCAGCGTCGCTCGGTGCCTTGCCGGTGGGCCACCCTCGAACCGGACCCGCCGGACGTGCTGGCCGTCGATCCAGACCGTGACCGGCAGCGCCCGCAGTTCTTCGAACCGCTCGACCGGCGGGGGCTGCAGTCCTTTGAGGCGTCGCCCAGTTCGTCGGGTGGCGGGTCATGGCAGTGGCTTGTCCTGGGTTACGGGGCCACCAGCGACCAGGACACCTCCACATCGAAGTGGCCGGTCGACGGGTCGGGATCGCCGTAGATCTCCCAGCGAGGCCCGGCCAGCTGGTATCCGTTCGCCTTGCTCCATTCGCACACCGCCTGATGGGTGTCGCCGATCTTGGCGATCGGGCCGGTGTGGGTTGCGGTGGCGACGAGCCCGCCGGGAAGCGTTGACGGGACAACTTGACCGGTGGGCGCGAAGGATCCGCTTACCTGAACGCCGACTTCGACGTTGGGGATATCGTCCTTGTAGAGCATTACGTTGTGCCCCTGCTGGTAGAGCCCTTCCGGGGCGTCGCCGCGGAGGAAGCTCCAGACCTTGTCCAGCATGGGCCCCCACATCTTGGGGAACTCCGCCCATGTCGCCGCCGTCGCTACCACCGCTGTCGGCGTCGGCTCGATGGTTTTCACGGTCACCTCGGCAGTCATGACGCGGAGCATACGCCGCGGTCGGGACCGGCACGTGCTAGCGGCCGGAGCCTTTGCGTCATGAGCACGGCATTAGCATCGGCGCTGGCAGGTGGCTGGGATGATCACCGCTTGTGACGCAGAATGCTGGAGTGGCTGGTGGCGGCCGGTGGATGGACCAGGTTTCGCTCGGGGTACTCGCGTCGTCAGTACCGCGGGATGTCCTCGACGACGCGGTAGCGGCGGCGGGCCGCGGCGCGAAGCGGTCAGACGGGAAGCTGCCGCCGCACGTGATGGTGTATTTCACGCTGGCCATGGCGCTGTTCGCCGAGGATGACTACGAAGAGGCCGCGGCGCGGCTGGCCGGGACGCTGGGGTCGTGGGGGTGCTGGGATGCCCGGTGGGGGCCGCCGACCTCGGGCGGGATCACACGGGCCCGCGAGTGGCTGGGCTTTGAGCCGCTGAGGGACATCTTCGCCCGGGTCGCAGTGCCGGTGGCCGGTCAGCTGACCCGCGGGGCGTTCCTGGGGCCATGGCGCCTGATGAGCATTGACGGGTTCGAATGGGACGTCCCGGACACGCCTGGCAACACCGCCCGGCGTTCCCGAAGGCCCGGGTGGTCACGGTCAGCGAGCGCGCCTCCCACGCCGTGGTGGACGCTGAGATCGGCGGCATCGCCGGTAGGGGCGCCGGTGAGACCCCAGGGATCGGGCCCCTGGGGGTCTTCGTGGATGGACCAGGTAGCGGGCCTGGCTCCATTCTTGGCCCTACAGGTTCTAGGGCCTCTTCTAGGGCCACAGTCGGGCCTGGATCACATATTCGCTGGTGGGGCTACGTGGACTTGAACCACGGACCTCTTCCTTATCAGGGAAGCGCTCTAACCGGCTGAGCTATAGCCCCTCGGTGCGGCGGCGCCTGCGGCCCATAACCCCGGGCCCGGCTGGAGCACGCCGACGGGAAAGGTTACCGCATCGGTGGCGGTGGCGTGTTACTCGGTCTCCTTGAGGGTGACTTCGATCCCGCCACCAAGGTGCGTCACCAGGTTGTAGACGACCGCGCCCACCGTGGAGATGGCGGTGATCAGGACGACGTCGACGGCACCGAGCAGCATGGTGTAGCCCAGCACCCGCGGCGCCGAGGTCCACTTGGTCAGGTCCACGCCGGCCGAGGTCTGGCTGGAGGTGACGCTGGCCAGCGTCCGCTGCAGGGCGGCGAAGACGCCGAGGCTGGACAGCGCGTAGTAGAGCAACGCCACGGCGACGAACATCACGATCCAGAGGACCAGGGAGATCAGGAAGCTGAACTTCATGACCGACCAGGGCTCGACCCGCGATATCACCAGGTTGGCCTTGCGGACCTGGGAGCCGACCGCACGGGGGCGGCTCTTCGCCGAGTCCTGCCCACGGGAGAGCCTGGCCGCGCCGCGCTGCTTCCCAGCGCGCAGGGCCGCGCCGATGCCACCGGCCATGGCGGCGCCGGAACCGAACGTCGCCCGCTGTTCCCTGGCGGCGGTGCCCGGGCCACTGAACGCGGTGGTGGTGGGCTCACTGGCTGGCGTGCCCGCAGAAGCCAACGGCTCGGCGGCCGGGTACGGCAGCGCCGCGGGGTCGCTGTAACTCGCCGCCGTGTCGGCGTAGCTCGCTCCGGCGCCGTGGTCGGTATAGCCGGGCCCCGAGCCATGATCGGTGTAGCTGGTCCCCGGGCTGTGGAAGCCAGCCGCAGCGCTGGCGAAGCCCGTGTCGGGCATGGCCGGATCGTCGAGCCCGGCGGCCGGCAGGTCGTGACCGGGGAGGACATCGCTGGCCGACGCATCCTCGGTGAGCCCACTGGCCGGCAGGTCGTGACCGGGCGCCCCAGCGTCCGGCGTCTCGCCGCTATCGGCTAGCTCGCTGCCCGCCAGGCCGTTCTCTACCGCGGCGGCCGGCTCCTCGGACTCATAGCTGGTGCCGGCCGGCGTGTGCGGCGTGAACGGGCTTCGGTAGCTGGTGCCTTCGGCGAACGGCGATTCCTCGCCGTAGTGATAGGAGTCGTCGCGGGAGTAGGTGAAGGAACCGTCGTGGCCGTTGCCGTTGCCGTTGGGGAACTCCTCGGCTGCGGCCTCGGCCGACACGTCGTTGCTGTCCTCGGCTTGTTGAGCGTCCTCGGTCGCAGTACTCTCATCAGCCTCGGGATCAGCTGCTTCCGGCGCAGCCCCCTGAGGCAGCCACGCAGGTGGCTCCACGCGGTGATCCACGCCGTCCTCCTTCGGGAAGCTCCTTCGACGAGCTTATCCGGCAACACTACCGGCGCAGGCGCGCGTTCCTGGCCGCTACTTCTATGACGCCTTGCCCTCCTGATCCGTTGCAAACACCGACGAATCTACCTGTTCGGCCATGCTGCGCGGATCACCCGTCCGCAGGCTCACCCGCTGCCAGGTCGGCACCAGCCTCGGCCACAGGGCCGTCCACCGGTGCTTCTTCTGCCGCAGAAAGGTCCTCGTCGTCCGCCTCGTCATCGTCCACCCCGGCAACAGACGCCGCCTCGGCGTTGCGCGCGACGGCCACCACGCTGTCCCCTGGAGCGAGGTTCATCAGTCGCACGCCCATCGTCTGCCGCCCGGACTGCTTCACCTCCGCGGCGGCGGTCCTGATGACGCCGCCAGCAGAGGTGATCGCGAAGACCTCGTCCTCCGGCAGCACCATGAGTGCGCCGACAAGCTCACCGCGCTGGTCGACGATCCTGGCCGTCACCACCCCCATCGTGCCCCGTCCCTTGATCGGGTACTCGTCGGCGGGGGTGCGCTTGGCATAACCGCCCGCGGTGGCGACGAGCACGTCCGCGCCTTCGCGCACCACGTACATGCCGAGCAGTTCGTCGCCGTTGGCGAACCGCATCCCGATGACGCCCGAGGTGGCCCGGCCCATGGGGCGGAGCACCTCGTCGGTGGCGTGGAACCGCAGCGCCTGGGCCTTCTTGCTGACCAGCAGCAGGTCCTGGTCCGGTGACATCAGCCGGGCGCCGATGACCTCGTCGTCCTCGCGCAGGTTGATCGCGATGATCCCTCCCTGGCGCGGCGAGTCGTATTCGGTCAGCCGGGACTTCTTCACCAGCCCGCCCTTGGTCGCCAGCACCAGGTACGGCGCCACCGAGTAGTCCCGCAGGGCCAGCACTTCGGCGATGCGCTCGTCGGGCTGGAACGCCAGCAGGTTCGCCACGTGCTGGCCGCGGGCGTCCCGGCCGGAATCGGGCAGCTCGTAGGCCTTGGCCCGGTAGACCCGGCCCTTGTTGGTGAAGAACAGGATCCAGTGGTGCGTCGTGGTCACGAAGAAGTGGTCCACGATGTCGTCGGTGCGCAACTGGGCACCACGGACCCCCTTGCCGCCGCGGCGCTGGGCCCGGTAGAGATCGGCCTTGGTCCGCTTGGCGTAGCCGCCGCGGGTGATCGTGACGACCACGTCTTCCTCGGCGATGAGGTCCTCGTTGGTGACGTCCCCGTCCCAGGCGATGATCTGCGTGCGCCGGTCGTCGCCGTACTTGTCCACGATCTCGCCGAGTTCGGTGCCGACGATCTGCCGCTGCCGCTCCGGCGAGGCGAGGATGCCCTCGTAGTCGGCGATCTGGGCCATGAGATGCTCGTACTCGTCGGTGAGCTGCTGCCGCTCGAGGGCGGCGAGCCTGCGCAGCTGCATGTCGAGGATGGCGCGGGCCTGGTCCTCGTCGATGTCGAGCAGCTCCTGCAGGCCCTGCTGCGCCGCCGCCGCCGACTCACTGCCCCGGATCAGCGCGATCACCGCGTCGATCTGATCGATCGCCTTCAGCAGCGCACTGACGATGTGCGCGCGCTCCTGCGCCTTGCGCAGCAGGTACTGGGTGCGCCGCACGATCACGTCGATCTGGTGCTTCACCCAGTGCCGGATGAGCTGGTCCAGCCGGAGCGTGCGGGGCACCCCGTCGACCAGCGCGAGCATGTTCGCGCCGAACGTCTCCTGGAGCTGGGTGTGCTTGTACAGGTTGTTGAGCACGACCTTGGCGACCGCGTCACGCTTGAGAATGATCACCAGCCGCTGGCCGGTGCGGCCGCTGCTCTCGTCCCTGATGTCGGCGATGCCGCCGACCCGGCCTTCGCGCACCAGCTCGGCGATCTTCGCGGCCAGGTTCTCCGGGTTGACCTGGTAGGGAAGCTCGGTGACCACCAGGCAGGCGCGGCCGCGGTTGTCCTCCTCCACCTCGACCACGGCGCGCATGATGATCGAGCCGCGCCCGGTGCGGTAGGCCTCCTCGATGCCCCGGTGGCCGACGATCAGGCCACGCGTGGGGAAGTCCGGGCCTTTGACCCGCTCGAGCAGCGCGGCGAGCAGCTCGTTGTCGGTGGCCTCGGGGTTGTCCAGGTACCACTGCGCGCCGGCCGCCACCTCGCGCAGGTTGTGCGGCGGGATCTTGGTCGCCATACCGACCGCGATCCCTTCCGAGCCGTTGACCAGCAGGTTGGGGAATCTGGCCGGGAGGACCACCGGCTCGCTGGAGCGCCCGTCGTAGTTGGGCCGGAAGTCGACGGTCTCCTTGTCGATGTCCCGGAGCATCTCCATGGCCAGCGGGGCAAGCCGGCATTCGGTGTACCGGTAGGCGGCCGCCGGGTCGTTGCCCGGCGAGCCGAAGTTGCCCTGCCCGTCGACCAGCGGCATCCGCATCGCCCACGGCTGGGCGAGGCGCACCAGCGCGTCGTAGATGGCCGAGTCGCCGTGCGGGTGGTACTGGCCCATCACGTCGCCGATGACCCTGGCGCACTTGGAGTAGCCGCGGTCCGGCCGGTAGCCGCCGTCGTACATCGCGTAGAGGATGCGCGTGTGCACGGGCTTGAGCCCGTCCCTGACGTCGGGCAGGGCGCGGCCGACGATGACCGACATGGCGTAGTCGATGTAGCTGCGCTGCATCTCGACCTGGATGTCGACCGGCTCGGTCCGGTCACCTCCGCCGGACGCTACGGTTCCCGAGTCCACGTCCGTCACTTGTTAATCCTTCCCGTTCCTCAAGAAAACGGCGGCTGGCCGGCCACGACTGCGGCCGGGGCCCGGGCGGCTCAGGCCGGCCGCCGGGCCTGGGTGGCCGTTAGATGTCGAGGAACCTCACGTCCTTGGCGTTGCGCTGGATGAACGACCGGCGTGCCTCCACGTCCTCGCCCATCAGGACGCTGAACAGTTCGTCCGCCTGCGCCGCGTCGTCGAGCGTGACCTGGAGCAGCACCCGGTGCGCCGGGTTCATGGTGGTCTCCCACAGTTCGTTCGCGTTCATCTCGCCGAGGCCCTTGAACCGCTGCACGCCGTCGCGCGGCCGTGGGTCCTTGCGGCCGGCCTCGATCCCGGCCTCGATCACCGCGTCGCGCTCCCGGTCGGAGTAGGCGTACCCGGGTTCAACCCCGCGCCCGTCCCACTTGATCTTGTAGAGCGGCGGCTGGGCCAGGTACACGTGACCGGCTTCGATCAGCGGCTTCATGAACCGGAACAGCAGCGTGAGCAGCAGCGTCCTGATGTGCTGGCCGTCCACGTCGGCGTCGGCCATCAGGATGATCTTGTAGTAGCGCAGCCTGGTGATGTCGAACTCGTCGTGGATGCCGGTGCCCAGGGCCGTGATCAGCGCCTGGACCTCGGTGTTCTTCAGCACCCGGTCGATCCTGGCCTTCTCCACGTTGAGGATCTTGCCCCGGATGGGGAGGATCGCCTGGAACAGCGGGTCCCGGCCGGACTTGGCCGAGCCACCGGCCGAGTCACCCTCGACCACGTAGATCTCGCACTTTTCCGGCTCGCCCGACTGGCAGTCCGACAGCTTGCCAGGCAGCGAGGTGGACTCCAGCAGGCCCTTGCGCCGGGTCAGGTCGCGGGCCTGCCTCGCGGCGATCCTGGCCCGGGCCGCCTGGGTGGCCTTGGTGATGATGTCCTTGGCCTCGCCGGGGTTGCGCTCGAACCAGTCCCGCAGGTGGTCGTTGCACACCTTCTGCACGAACGACTTGGCCTCGGTGTTGCCGAGCTTGGTCTTGGTCTGCCCCTCGAACTGCGGTTCGGCCAGTTTGACGTGGATGATCGCGGCCAGGCCTTCGCGTACGTCCTCGCCGGCCAGGTTGTCGTCCTTGTCGCGGAGCAGTTTCTGGTCGCGCGCGTACCGGTTCACGATCGTGGTGAGCGCGGCGCGGAAACCCTCCTCGTGAGTCCCGCCCTCGGCGGTGTTGATCGTGTTCGCGAACGTGTACACCGATTCGGAGTAGGACGAGTTCCACTGCATGGCGATCTCCGCCGAGATGCCCGTGCCCTCCTCGCCGAACTCGATCACCGAGGCGTGCACTGGATCCTTGGTGCCGTTCAGGTAGCGGACGAAGTCGGCGATGCCGCCGTCGTACTGGTAGGTCACCACGCGCGGCTCGCCGTTGATGTGCGCGGGGCGCTGATCGGTAAGCACGATAGTCAGGCCGCGGACCAGGAAAGCCATTTCCTGGAGCCGGCGGGAAAGCGTCTCGAAGCTCCATTCGGTGCTTTCGAAAATTCCCGCGTCCGGCCAGAAAGTGATTATGGTGCCGTGGAGGTCGGTCGCCTCGCCGCGGACCACCTCGCCCGTGGGCTCGCCGAGGCGATAGGACTGCCGCCAAGCGTAACCATCCCGCATCACCTCGACGTCCAGCCGGGTGGACAGCGCGTTGACCACCGAGACGCCGACGCCATGCAGGCCGCCGGAGACCGCGTAGGAGTCGCCGCCGAACTTGCCTCCGGCGTGCAGGGTGGTGAGGACTACCTCGACGGCGGGCCGCTTCTCCACCGGATGCTCATCCACGGGGATGCCGCGGCCATCGTCGAACACCCGGACCCCGCCGTCGGCGAGCAGCGTGACCTCGATCCGGTCGCAGTAGCCGGCCAGCGCTTCGTCAACAGCGTTGTCCACCACCTCTTGGACCAGATGGTGGAGACCACGCTCACCGGTTGAGCCGATGTACATGCCCGGTCGCTTGCGGACTGCCTCTAGGCCTTCGAGGACCGTAATAGAGCGCGCGTCGTAGGACAAGTCGTAGGACAAGAACAAGCTCCTCCTGAAAGGGATGCGCCCGGGACCATGTGTCAGCCCCCGCATCGGCGTCCCGGAGGCACTACCCTTCGATTTTACCTGGTAATGCCGTCTGACTCAGCCGTAGTCGTCGTTATGTTCGCGTGTTCCGCGCACCCGCAGCGGGCCCATCCGGCGGGGCGGAGCCGGCCCCCGCACCACTACCCGGGTGACCGTCCCGTGCCCCAGTTCCTCGTTCAGCCTGCGCAGCACCGTGGACGTGAGCAATCTCACTTGAGTGGCCCAGGCGGCGGAGTCTGCGATCACCACAAGCTCGCCGTCGTGGAACCGCTCTGGCCTGGTGTGCGCCGCCACATCGGGCCCGACGAGCTGGTCCCAGCGCCCGAACACCGAGCCGATCGCGGCCGCTGTTCGCCAGCCCTGATCGCCCAGCAGGGCGTCCAGGGCGGTGCTCAACGGCTGCGGGTCCTCCCGCCGGGTGCGCCCGCCGCGGCGCGGCCGGCGCTGGCCGGGAACCGCCCGCCCGCGCGGCCCTTGCGAGCCCGGGACCACCGGCTGACCAGTCACGACAGAGTCATTAGGTATAACGGGATCACCGGGCGTTGCATTCCCATCTGGAGCCGCCGGCGCACCTGTCGCCCCGGCCGGCCCCCGGCCCCTGCGCGCCGGGTAATGGCCCTTGGCCTGCGCGTCCGCCTTCGCTTCCGCAAGCGCGTCCGCGGCCAGCCGGGCCCGGCGCTGCCAGTCAGCCTCCTCCGCCACGCGTCACGCTCCCCTCCGCGACCTCGAAACGGGCGCCCGCCAGCACCGGCGGGACATCCTGTGCCACGGCGGCGGTGACGATCACCTGCTCCGCTCCCGCCGCCACGCCCGCCAGGCGCTCCCGCCGCCCCGAGTCGAGTTCGGCGAACACGTCGTCGAGCAGCAGCACGGGGTCATCCCCGTCCTCGCGCAACAGCTCGAACGCGGCCAGCCGCAACGCGAGCGCCGCCGACCACGACTCGCCGTGGCTGGCGTAGCCGCGGGCGGGCAGGTCACCGATCCGCAGTTCGAGTTCATCACGGTGCGGGCCGACCAGGCACACCCCGCGCTCGATCTCCTCGGCCCTGGCCAGCGCCAGCGCCTCGCGCAGCCAGGCCGCCAGCTTTCCCGCGTCCGGCTCCGGCTCGGGCCGGTCGGGGGCACCTGCGCCATCGCGCTGGCCGGGGATATTGATGCTGAACGCCTGCCGGTACGCGATTGACGCCGTCGCACTCTCGCCGGACACCGCGGTGTAGGCCTTGGCGACCAGCGGCCTGAGTGCACCGGTGAGGCCGATCCGGGCTGCCAGCAGCTCGGCACCCTTCGTGGCCAGGTGCTCGTCCCACACGTCGAGTGTGGTCGCCGCGGAGCCCTCCGCGGCGCCATCGCCGCCGGAGTCCTCGGGAAACCCTTCGTCCGGGGGACCCGAGCCGGGACCCGGCGATCCCGGCCGCCCGGCACCGGCGAACCGGCGGGCCCACGGCCGGCCACGCAGCGACTTCAGCAGCGCGGTGCGCTGGCGCAGCACCCGCTCGTAGTCCCCCCGGACCGCGGCGTACCGTGGCGCCCGCGCGACCAGGAGGTCGTCGAGGTACCGGCGGCGCTGCTCGGGATCCCCTTTTACCAGGGACAGGTCCTCGGGGGCGAACAGCACCGTGCGCAGCACGCCGAGGACTTGCCGCGGCCGGGACACCGGCGAGCGGTTCAGCCTGGCACGGTTCGCGCGGCCGGGGTTGATCTCGATCTCCACCAGGCTGTCGCGCTCGGCGGAGGTCACGGCGCCGCGCAGGATGGCCCGCTCCGCCCCGTGGCGGACCAGGGGACCGTCGCTGGCGACCCGGTGGCTGCCCAGCGTCGCCAGATAGCCGACCGCCTCGACCACGTTCGTCTTCCCCTGCCCGTTCGCACCGATGAGCGTGCTCACCCCTGGCTCCAGGCTCAGGTCCACCGCGGCATAGGACCGGAAGTCGGTGAGGGCGAGGCGGCTCAGGTACACACGCCGAGGTTACTCGCGGATACCGCGCCTATGGCCCGGGCGTCTTACGCCCGCTGGTGGAGGAACTGCAAGAGGATCATCCGCGGGGTGCGGAGGGTGTTGGGCGCGCCGCCGCCTTGGGCGAGGCACAGACCGGTCCGGGTGGGTCGGCCCCGGGCCCGGTGCGCTGGGTCAGGGGGCTGGATGGGCCGGCGTAGTGCCAGGATCCGTGCCTGAGGCGGTGACCGCGTGCCCGCCGAACTGGTTGCGCAAGGCAGCGACGACCTTCATCGCGGGAGAGTCGTCCTGGCGTGATGCGAACCGCGCGAACAAGGCCGCGCTGATCGCCGGCATCGGCACCGCGTGGTCGATCGCCGCCTGCACGGTCCACCGGCCCTCGCCGGAGTCCTGCGCCACGCCGCGGATGTTTTCCAGGCCCGGGTCCTCGGTGAGCGCCTTGCACAGCAGGTCAAGCAGCCAGGAGCGGATCACCGTGCCGCCGCGCCAGCTGCAGAACGCGCCGGCGACGTCGGTCACCATGTCGGTGGCCGCGAGCAGTTCGTAGCCCTCGGCGTAGGCCTGCATGATCCCGTACTCGATGCCGTTGTGGACCATCTTGGCGAAGTGCCCCGCGCCCACCTTGCCCGCGTGCACGAAGCCGAACTCGCCCTCGGGCTTGAGCGCCTGGAAGATCGGCATGATCCGGTTCACGTCGGCGTCGTCCCCGCCGACCATCAGGCCGTAGCCGTTCTGCAGGCCCCAGACCCCACCGGACACGCCGGCGTCGATGAAGTGGATCCCGGCCTCGTCGAGCATTTTGGCGTGCGCCTGGTCCTCGACGTAGTGCGAGTTGCCGCCGTCGATGATCAGGTCCCCGGGTTCGAGCAGGCCCATGAGCTGCTCGATCGTCTGCCGGGTGGGCGCACCAGCGGGGATCATGACCCACACGGCGCGGGGCGCGGAGAGCCTGCTGACGAGCTCCTCCAGGCTTGCCACGTCCCTATTGTCCGGGGTGCGGGCATAGCCGACGACCTCGTGTCCAGCGCGACGCAGGCGTTTCGCCATGTTGCCGCCCATCCTGCCCAGTCCGATCATGCCGATCTGCATCGCGCGCTCACTCCCGTCGCCTGTTCCGCGGGCTGTCCGGCACCTACGCTAGCCACCCGCCGATGGCGGGCCGCGGCTGGGGCGGCTATGCCCCCAGCCTGATCGGCATGAGCAGGTAGCGGAAGTCGTTCTCGCCGTCGGGGCCCGGCTTGCCGGTGATCAGCACGGCCTTGCCCGGCTTGGTGAACGCGAGCCTGGCGGTGTCGGAATCGATGGCGGCCAGGCCGTCGAGCAGATACTGCGGGTTGAAGGCGACCTCGAGGCCCTCGGGCTGGAACCCGCTGGCGTCGGGCTCGCCGTCGGCGTCGGCGAGGAACTCGTAGCTGGCGTCGAGCACCTCGGTGGCCTGAGCCTCGTCCCCGGTGCCCGCCTCGAGCACGGCCTGGCCCGGGCTGAACGACAGCCGCAGCGCGGTGTTGCGCTCCGCGACGAGGGCGACCCGCTTGACCGCCTCGCTGAACGGCGCGGTGGCAAGCTCGCCCACGGCCGTGGGGGTGCCCGGCAGTAGCGCCCGGTACGGCGGGAACTCACCACCGAGCAGCCGGGTGGTCGTGCGGCGGCCGCCGCCCTCGAAGCCGATCATTCCGTCACCGGTCTGGCCGCCCTCCTCGGGCAGGCCGAGCGCGATGAGCACCTCGGCGCCGGAGGTCAGCGAGCGTGCCGTGTCCAGCAGCGCGCGCGCCGGGACCAGGACCGAGGCACTCAGCCCCGGCCGGACCGGGTTCCAGCGCAGCTCGCGGACGGCCAGCCGGTACCGGTCGGTGGACACCAGCGTGAGCGTGTCGTTGTCGATCTCGATGCGGACGCCGGTGAGGCCCGGGAGGGTGTCGTCGCGCGCGGCCGCGGTGGCGGACTGGCTGACCGCCGAGGCGAACGCGTCGCTGCCCACCGAACCAGCCGCGGGCGGCATCTCCGGCAGCGTGGGGTAGTCCTCGACCGGCATCGTCAGCAGCGTAAACGTAGCGCTGCCGCAGGTCAGCGTGGCGCGTGTACCGTCGGCGGAGATCTCCACCGGGCGGGCAGGCAGGCTGCGCGTGATCTCGGCGAGGAGGCGGCCCGAGACCAGCACGGTGCCTTCCTCCTCGGCCACGACCGGGACGCTGGCCTGAGCGGACACGTCGTAGTCGAAGCTGGACAGGGCCAGGTCCTCGCCCGCATGCAGGCGCATGCAAGCCAGCACGGGGATGGCGGGACGTGCCGGAAGCGCACGTGCCGTCCAGGCCACCGCATCGGCGAGCGCATCACGATCCACCTGGATCTTCACCGGAAGCTTCCTCCAGTTACGTGGGTGGGTTGCCAGCATGCGGAGCGGGTATCTCGCGTATGGCGGTTCCGGCTCCCCGGCCAGCGTCCTCCTACTTGTTTTTGGGTCTTGGTGATAAAGAAATAAGTAGTCGTCGTAGGGCCGGTGGAACCTGGGGACAAGCGGCTATCTCCCAGCCCAGTGTGGCTTTGCGTGACCACACCCCCTGTGCGCCGGCAATGGTCCGGCGGGGGAGAGCTGTGGACAGCCTTGCTTTCTCCACCGGACGCCCGCCGGTTACCCCCCGGACTTCCGGTGTTGTCCTCGTACTGTCCCAAGCGTGTCCACAGAGATATCCACAGCCTGTGTGTACCGATTGTTACGGGCGGCGCTGATACGTGGCGGCTCATCCGGGCCGTGCGCTGCCTCATCCGGACCGCGCTTGCTGCTTGATGCGGTTGGTTAGCTCGGTGACCTGGTTGTAGATCGACCGCCGTTCGGCCATCAGGGACCGGATCTTGCGTTCCGCGTGCATGACGGTGGTGTGGTCGCGGCCGCCGAATTGCTGCCCGATCTTCGGAAGTGAGAGGTCCGTGAGTTCGCGGCAGAGGTACATGGCAATCTGCCTGGCGGTTACCAGAACGCGAGACCGGGATGTACCGCAGAGGTCGTCAATGGACATGCCGAAGTACGACGCGGTTTGGCCCATGATGGTCGAGGCGGTGATCTCCGGGCCCTGCGCTTCGGGAATAAGGTCCTTGAGCACGATCTCGGCCAACTGGAGATCAACGGTCTGCCGGTTGAGGCTCGCGAACGCGGTCACCCGGATGAGGGCGCCCTCCAGTTCCCGGATATTGGTGGAGATGCGGCTGGCGATGTACTCCAGCGCCTCCGGCGGCGCGTTCAGGCCCTCTTGGACGGCCTTTTTGCGGAGGATCGCGATGCGGGTTTCCAGTTCGGGCGGCTGCACATCGGTGATCAGGCCCCACTCGAACCTGCTGCGCAGCCGGTCTTCCAGGGTGACCAGCCGCTTGGGCGCCCGGTCGCTGGAGATGACGATCTGCTTGCTGGCGTTGTGCAGCGTGTTGAAGGTATGGAAGAACTCCTCCTGCGTTCCTTCCTTGTTCTCCAGGAACTGGATGTCGTCCACCAGGAGCACGTCCACGTCGCGGTACCGGCGGCGGAACCCGTCCTGCTTGCCGTCCCTGATCATGTTGATGAAGTCGTTGGTGAACTCTTCCGAGCTGACGTAGCGGACCCGCACCCCGTGGTAGAGGTTCTGCGTGTAGTGCCCGATCGCGTGCAGCAGGTGGGTCTTGCCCAGCCCCGAGTCGCCGTAGATGAACAGCGGGTTGTAGGCCTTGGCCGGCGCCTCGGCAACAGCGACCGCCGCGGCGTGCGCGAACCGGTTGCTCGAGCCGATGACGAACGTCTCGAAGGTGTACTTCGGGTTGAGCCGCGCCTGCGCCGGGCGGGGCAGGCCGGGCGCGGGCAGGCCGGGCAGGCCCGGCTGGCGGTGCGGCGGCTCGCCTTGGTCCCGGGTGTCCCGGCCGGTGATCGTGGGCCCGCCGGTGATCGGGGAGGCGCTGAGCTGGCCCGGCGCGAGCAGCCCGGCGGAGGCGTCGCGCTCGCGTCCGGGATGCGTGGCGGGCCCGGGAGGGCTGTCGTGCCCGGCCGGCGGCGGGTAGGCGTGGGAGGGATAGCCGAACGGGTGCGGGTAGGGCCCGCCCCCGTTCTCGGCCGTTAGGTCGCCGGGCCCGGCGCGGTGCGCTCCCGCCGCGCCGATCGGGCCGGTCATCTCGGGCTGGCCGATACCGTGGCCGACCTGGCCGTCGTGCCCGCTTCCGGTGTGCCCGGGTCCGCCGGAGCGGTGGTCGGGCATGCCCGGGCCGGGGGCATGTGGCGTCGCGGCGTCGCGCGGCTCCGGTATGCCACCGGCGGCCGTCGCCGGGTCCACGGTCACCGCGAGCTGGATGCTGCGGCCGAACTCCCGGGACAGCGCGTGGGTGATGAGGCCGCGAAGGCGGGTCTCGAGTTGCTCCTTGACGAACTCGTTGGGGGTGGCGATGAGGGCGGTGTTCTCGACCAGGCCGAGTGGCCTGGTCAGGCGCAGCCACGCACGCTGATGGGGTTCGATCTGGAGATCGGAGAGTTCCTCAAGGGATCTCGCCCACACCTCCGCCAGGTCCGCTTGGCTCATCGGGTGTTCACCTTGCGCCCCCACATGCGAATCAACAGTTTTATCCACAGGCTGTGCACGCCGCACTCCGCGCCGTGCCCGGGACGCCGCTGGCCCGCTGTGGCTGGCCCGCGCCACCCCGTTCCGCGCGGCCTGACCGGTTGTCCACAGCCTAGGCTCGCCGGCCGGGCTGCGTTCGGCAAACGGCCGTTCCTGCCCACGGCTAAGATAAGGCCATCCGGTTACCGCGGGTGCCCCTGGTTTGACCGGTGCTCAGTGATGCGCGTAACGTGAACCGACTCAAAGCTTTCCCCTGGGCAGTCCGCTGCGCGCTGGCGCGCCTCGCGGCCCGGCTGCCAGTGATGACACCTGTAGTTCCGACCCCGCCGCCCCGCCCAAATGTGGAGCCTTCTGTGAGCAAGCGCACGTTCCAGCCGAACAACCGACGCCGCGCCAAGACGCATGGGTTCCGGCTGCGCATGCGCACCAGGGCAGGCCGCGCGGTCCTGGCCGCCCGGCGCCGGAAGGGCCGGGCCAGGGTCAGCGTATGACCCTGTCCTTCCCGCCCCCGCGCTGGTTCTTTCCCGCCCCCGCGCTCCGCGCCCGCTCGGCGCCCGCCCCCGCTCTGTGCCGCCCCGCGTGACGGCGGAGGTCGTGCGTGCTTCCCGCAGAATCCCGGATGCGCCGCAGCGCTGAGTTCCAGCTCACGGTGCGCCGCGGTAGCCGCGCCGGGCGCCGGTTGCTGACCGGTCACCTGCTGGTCCGCGGGCGTGACGAGGACCAGGCTCCGCTGGTCGGTTTCGTGGTGAGCAAGGCGGTGGGGAACGCCGTGGTCAGGAACAAGGTGCGGCGGCGCCTGCGTTCGGTACTACGTGGGTATCTGCCCACGCTGCCGGGAGGTAGCCTGCTTGTGGTACGCGCTCATCCACAGGCTGCTGCCGCGCGGCAGGCAGATCTCGCCGCTGAACTGGACCTGGTGATGGGCACGCTCATGCGGCGGCAAGTTGGGGCACTGCGGTGACGATGGATTCGGGCAGGCAATCAGCGGAGGCACGGCCCTCCGCCGGTGCCAGGATCCTCATGCTCCTGATCGGCGGGTACCGCCGGTTCATCAGCCCGATGACCGGCCCGCACTGCCGGTTCTACCCTTCGTGCAGCGCCTACGCGCTCGATGCGGTTCTCGAGCACGGGGCGCTACGCGGCTCGTGGCTCGCGGTGCGCCGGGTGGCGCGCTGCCATCCTTTCCACCCAGGCGGACTCGACCCTGTCCCGCCCGGCACGCGCCGCGGGCGCCTGTCCCGTCCCGAGGGAGTTAGCTCGTGAACCCGCTGAACCCCCTGTACGTCGCGGTCGCCTGGGTGATGGCGCACATCCATAGTGTGCTGAGCCTGGTCATGCCCTCGACCAGCGGCCAGGCATGGTTCCTGACGATCGTCGTGCTCGTGGTCTTGATGCGGCTCCTCCTCGTGCCGCTGTTCGTCAAGCAGATGCACTCGATGCGCAAGATGTCGGCGCTCAACCCGCAGTTGATGGAACTGCGGAAGAAGTACAAGGGCGATAAGCAGACCCTGAACGAAGAGACCATGCGTCTCTACCGTGAGAACGGGGTCAACCCGCTGGGCGGGTGCCTGCCGCTGCTGGCGCAGATGCCGATGTTCTTCGCCCTGTTCAGCGTGCTGCGCGGTATCGCGGACTGGAAACCCGGAACGCCGACCCCTTACGGCCTCACCGAGCCGGTGGTCCACAGTGCGCAGAACGCCAACATCCTGGGCGCGCACATCTCCGACAAGGTGCTGTTCACCGGCGCCATGCACGTGCCGCTAGAGGCCAAGATCGTGATCCTCTGCGCCGTGGCGATCAGCGTGGTCACGACGTTCCTGACCGTCCGGCAGAGCACCAAGCGCGGCATGACGCCGCAGATGACGCCGGACAACCCGATGGCGGCCTCGCAGAAGTACATGGCCTACATCGTCCCGTTCTTCGCGCTGTCCGGCCTGTACTGGGCGTTCGGGCTGGTCCTTTACTGGGTGACCACCAACGTGTGGACCCTCGGCCAGCAGTACGTTCTGTTCAAGCGGTATCCGACGCCAGTGCTAGGTGCCGCGTCCGCGACCGGCGGCACGACGCCTGCGGCACCCGCCGCGCCTGCCAGGCCGGCGGCCGTCAGCAGGCTCACCGCGGCCAAGTCGGTGACATCGGGGAAGCAGCCCACGACCGGCAAGCCGTCCACCCCGGCGAAGCCCGCCGCTGCCGCCAAGCCCGATGCCTCCGCTAAGCCGGCCACGGGGCCCAAGCCGTCCACCGGGGCCAAACCGGCTGCGGGGCCCAAGCCGACCGCGGGGACTAAGCCGGCCGCGAAGCCGGCACCGGGCAAGACCACGCAGAAGCCGCCCGCGGGCCAGCCGCCACGGAAGAAGCCGCAGGACACCGGGTCGGCCGCGACCAGGAATGCCCGCTCGGGCCGGCCGGTGACCCCGGCCGGGCAGCAGGCGTCGTCGAACGGATCGGGCGGCTCGGGTGGCCTGCTGCGCCGCCTGGGGCGGGGCAAGCCCGAACCCGAGCCACAGGCGGAGACACCCGACGTTAAGCTCGTCAGGCAGCAGCGCGTCCGTCAGTCGCGCAGCAAACGTTCCGGTAAGCGTTAGGCGCGGGCATGAGCAGGCCATGGCCTGGCCTTGAGTGGCCGGGTTTGGCTGGGCCGGGCCGTAGCGTCGCCGCTGCGAGAATCAGGAGGAGAAAGTGGTTGCCGTGACCGGCGATGACAACTCGGGGGCCCCGGCGCCGACTGACAGCAGCGGGACCGATGGGACCATTGCAGCAGATGACCAGGCTGCACCCGAGGTTGTGACTGCGGAGCGTGACGAGGAGCTTCCAGAGCGCGACGAGGCGGGATCCGCGGACGGTGAGGCCGCGGAGCGGGTGACCCCCGCCGACCTGGAGCAGGAGAGCGAGATCGCCGCCGACTACATCGAGGGCCTGCTCGACGTGGCGGATCTCGACGGCGACATCGACATGGACGTGGAGGGCGACCGGCCCGTTGTGTCCGTGGTCGGTGCCACGCTGAGCGAGCTTGTCGGGCCCCGCGGCGAGGTGCTGGAGGCCTTGCAGGAGCTCACCCGCCTGGCCGTGCACCGCCAGACGGGCACGCGCAGCCGGATCATGCTGGATGTGGGCGGGTACCGCGCACGCCGTCGGCAGGAGCTTGCCGAACTGGGCCGGCAGGTCGCCGAGGAGGTCGGCCGGACGGGAGTGCCGCAGCGCCTCGATGCGATGACGCCGTTCGAGCGCAAGGTCGTGCATGACGCGGTGGCGGCCGTGGGGCTGCGAAGTGAGTCGGAGGGTGAGGAGCCTTCCCGGCGGGTCGTCGTTCTGCCGGTCGAAGAGGCTGTTGTGGTTATGGAGCCGCAGGGATAAGGCGATACCAGGATTGTGCTGAACAGCGGGACAGAACGCTGTTCAGAACAACCCTGGCACCGCTGGGATGACCGGCCGGTGCCGGCTGCCAAGTCGGGTGCGGTCCGCTGGGCCGGATCGACTTCGTGGTGGGGTGAAGCGAGAGGTGGATTCGGGGAACTCTGGCACGCACCGCAACGCGGCTGGGCCTGCACCCCTCGCGATGCGTGCAGCCAACGCTGCGCCCGAATCGGTGCCACGCGCCGCGCCCGCAGCGCACGCCGTGCCCGAGTCGGCGGCCAGTGTCGTGCCCGGGCCCCGGGGCAAGCCCGGGCCGCCCAGGATTTGCAACTCGCGCCACATCCCGGCCGCGCCCGCCGCTTGCGCCTCACGCTGCGTGCACTCCAAACCGCGCCCGTGGCGGACACCGTACCTATGCTCACATCCCGCGCCGCGCCCGAGCCTGCACCCCGCACCGCATCCGTGCTCTCTCCTCGCTTTGCACCCAACCAGGTGCTCCAGACTGCGCCCGATCAAGCACCGCACGCCGTGCTCACGTTTCGCGCCGCGGTTGGCCGCACGGCCCGCGCTGCAACTGAGCCCGCTTCCTGCTGCGCGCCTGAGTGCCTGCAGGTACGTGGATGCGCTGTGGGCATGACTGCGCCGCCTATGCCTGACGTGGGCCGGGCTGTGTTCGGGGGGGCCGCCGCGACGGCGGAGCGGTACGCGGGGTTGCTTGCTGGGGTGGGAGTTGAGCGGGGGGTTCTTGGGCCTAACGAGGTGTCGCGGATCTGGGAGCGGCACCTGCTGAACAGCGCCGTCGTGGCCGAGTTGGTGCCGCGCGGGTATTCTCTGGTGGATCTTGGGTCGGGTGCGGGGTTGCCTGGGATTGTGCTGGCGATGTTGCTGCCTGACAGCGAGGTGGTCTTGCTGGAGCCGATGTTGCGACGGGCGACCTTTCTTGAGGAGTGCGTGGCCGAACTGGGGCTGGGCAACGCCAGAGTGGTGCGGGCCCGTGCCGAGCAGATGGCTGGTGAGCTGGCCGTGGACGTGGTGACCGCGCGGGCGGTGGCCCCTCTTGACCGGCTGGCAGCCTTGGCGGTCGGACTGCTCAAGCCGGGCGGGATCGTGCTCGCCGTCAAGGGAGCGAAGGCTTCAGCGGAGGTCCGCGACGCGAAGCCGGCGCTCGACCGGCTGGGTCTGCGGGACGCGGAGGTTCTGGTCGCCGGGAGCGGTAAGGTCGATCCGGCTGCAACAGTGGTCCGGCTGACTGCCCGCCAATGATGGCGGGACTGGGCGACCAGACCGGAGCTGGCCTTGGTGCCCGGGACCCAGAGCGGGCCCGGCGGCAGGAACGGAACCAGGCTGGCCTTCGGCGGGACCGGGACTGTGCGGCGGCACCGGCCTGAAAACGGCGCAGGACGCCCTGGGAGGAGCGCACCGATGGCTTCGCCAGACGGCCTGGGATGGCCGGAAGAGCGTTCAAAGCTTTATCTCGGTGCGCCCAGGGACGAGTCAGGACTCACGACGGTTGGGCTGGGCTGGCCGCGCCGCAGGTCCGGAACCGGGGAGCCGGTGCCCGAGGCCGGGGCAGTTGTCGCGGAATCGGGGCATGATGCCGCAAGGCCCGCGCGGAATGTGAGTAGCACGGGCGAGGATGGACGGGGACAGGTCTTCCGGGATGGGGAACCGGTGGGGCCACCGGTCCGGGTGAAGCAAGCGCTGTCCGCAGCGGTTTCACGTGAAACGGATGCGCGGGACCTCAGCGCGCGGGACGAGGCACAGGGAAGTGACACAGTGAGGAGACGGGGAAAGCCCGCCAGTGGCGCCGGAGCGCTTTTGGAGCAGGAATCGCCTGGCGGGCAGGGCAGCGGTCCGGTCGGCTCACGGCCAATGGTGCCCGCTCCGGGGAAACCGGATACAGCGCCACCCGTGCGACCCGTTGCCGGGTCAACCGGGAATCTCGTTCCGGCACAGGCACGGGCCGGTGTTGGCGAAAGTCTTCCCGCCACGGTGGACATACCTTCCTCGGCCCAGGTTCCCGCACCGGGCCCGGTGGCGGTAAGCCAGGCACAGGCGGCGCTGGCCGCTCTGGGAGAGACCGAACATGAATGGCCTCACCCGCCGGCCTGCCGTGTCATCACCATTGCGAACCAGAAGGGTGGCGTGGGCAAGACCACCTCGGCGGTCAACCTGGCAGCCTGCTTGGCTCTGCATGGCCCCCGAGTGCTCGTGGTTGACCTGGATCCGCAGGGAAACGCATCCACCGCTCTGGACATCGAGCACCGGACCGGAACGCCGTCGGTCTACAACGTGCTTGTGGAAGAACAACCGCTGGACGGCATCGTCCGCGAGGTGGCGGCGATACCGGGTCTCTTTTGCGCGCCGGCCACCATCGACCTTGCGGGTGCCGAGATCGAACTGGTGCCGCTGGTCGCCAGGGAAGCGCGGCTGAATCGGGCACTGGCCAGCTATGACGCGTCGGGCTTGGACTACATACTGATTGACTGCCCGCCATCGCTGGGCCTGCTCACGGTCAATGCCCTGGTGGCGGCCACGGAGGTGCTGATCCCGATTCAGTGCGAGTACTACGCACTGGAGGGCCTGGAGCAGCTCCTGCGCACGGTCGACCTGGTCAAGAGCCACCTCAACCCGGAACTCCGGATTTCCACGATCCTGCTCACCATGTACGACGGACGGACCCGCCTGGCGGCCCAGGTAGCGGACGAGGTCCGGGAGCACTTCGGCGATGTGGTCCTCGGCGCTGTGATCCCCAGGAGCGTCCGGGTCTCCGAGGCACCGAGTTATGGGCAGTCTGTAATTACGTACGATCCTGGGTCGAGCGGGGCGCAGGCTTATCTGGACGCGGCACGGGAGATGGCGTTCGGGGCCGGACTCGGGGGATCGGCCGGGTAGTTCCGGCTTCTGCTGCTGCCTGCTCGGGTCGGCGGCACAGGCATGGGCGATACCAGGATTGCTCTGAACAGCGGGACATAACGCTGTTCAGAGCAACCCTGGCACCGCTGGGATGAGCGGGGGTCCGGGCATTGGGATCGGCGGTCCGCAGCGGGGCTGTCTGGCGGATCGGGCAAGTGGACGCCTGGCGTTGCTGCCAAGACCGGTACTGGCGCATCGCGGGGCAGCAGCGTTCGCAGGCGGGATAGAAAGAGGTTCGGCCGTGGCGGGACGGGGAGCTTCAGGCGCATGGAGCAAGGCTCGGTAGCGCCGGGTGCGGCCGCCCACCGCTGGGGGAAGCTCGGCCGTGGCTGGACGGGCACCGTCAGGCGCATGGAGCAAAGCTCGGTGGTGGCGGCGGATGTGGCCGTCCGCTGGTGGGGGAAGCTCGGCCGTGGCGGGACGGGGAGCTTCAGGCGCATGGAGCAAAAGCTCGGTCGTGGCGGGTCCGGCCGTCTACCGGTGGGGGGAAGCTCGGCCGTGGGTGGACGGGCTCGCTAGGCGTAGTGGACGAGAGGCCTGGTCGTGGCCGGGTGAGCCGTCCAGGTTGACGCGAAAACAGCTCGGTGGTCGC
>Ga0070709_10000581_pt1 | contig 21399 bp, 14 predicted proteins | sample LARL51metaG_FD_65449 | JGI IMG/M metagenome (GOLD analysis project Ga0070709, IMG submission 65449) | Corn, switchgrass and miscanthus rhizosphere microbial communities from Kellogg Biological Station, Michigan, USA - LAR L5-1 metaG | ecosystem: Host-associated > Plants > Roots > Rhizosphere ... | reverse complement strand
CAGGCGCGCAAGCACCTTCAGGTTCTGCACCGGATGGGTGTCGCAGGCCAGCGCCATCGCAAACGCCCGCACCTTGGCGCGCTTGAGCGGATCCTTCGGCAACAGCGGCGGCACGGGATGGGTGTCCTCGAGCCATTCGATGATGGCGAGCGACTGGGTCAGGACCGCGCCGGTATCATCCTCCAATGTCGGAACGAAGCCCTGCGGATTGAGCGCGAGATAGGCGGGCGCGCACTGCTCGCCCTTGCGCAAATGATGCGGCAGGTGCTCGGCCTGCAGGCCCTTCAAGTTCAGGGCGATGCGAACCCGGTAGGACGCGCTGGAGCGGAAATAGCCATGCAGCTTCATCAAGGCCTCCCTGAAATCTTTCCCGCGGACGTTGACTCTGACGTTTCCTCGTCGTCATGGCCTGGCTTGTCCCGGCCATCCACGGCTTCACCCGTCCAGAAAACAAGACGTGGATGCCCGGCACAAGGCCGGGCATGACGAGCCGGCGCGACAGCCGCTCCGCACCATCAGCATGCAATTGACGGTATCCAGATTGTCAGTATACTGTCAATCTAGAAGAACAGACGGGAGGCACACCGATGGTGGCCGCTGCGACGACGCCGGAGCGCGAGGCGTTCTACAAGAAGATCGACGGCGAGAACCTGACCGCGCTGTGGACCGTGATGAGCGACCTCATCACGCCGGAGCCGAAGAGCGCGTGCCGACCGCACCTTTGGAAATTCGCCGCCGTGCGCGACTACATGATGGAGGCGGGACGGCTGATCACCGCCAAGGAGGCCGAGCGGCGGGTGCTGATCCTGGAAAATCCGGGCCTGCGCGGCCAGTCCAAGATCACGACCTCGCTTTATGCCGGCATCCAGATGGTGATCCCGGGCGACGTCGCGCCAGCCCACCGCCACAGCCAGTCGGCGCTGCGCTTCATCCTCGAAGGAAGCGGCGCATTCACGACCGTCGACGGCGAACGCACGCTGATGGAGCCCGGCGACTTCGTGATCACGCCGTCGATGACCTGGCACGACCATGGCAACGAAACGACTGAGCCGATGTTCTGGCTCGACGGCCTCGACATTCCCCTGGTGCAGTTTCTCGACGCATCGTTCGCGGAAGGGGCAAAAGAGGACCAGCAGAAGCTCGCGCGTCCGGCCGGTGACAGTTTTGCGCGCTACGGCCATAACCTGCTGCCGGTCGACGAGAAGCGCAGGTCGAAGACCTCGCCGATCTTCAACTACCCTTACGCGCACACCCGGCAGGCGCTGGAACAGGCAAAGACGCGCAGCGACTGGGATCCCTGCCACGGCCTGAAACTGAAATTCACCAATCCCGAGACCGGCGATTTTGCGATGCCGACCATCGGCACCTTCATCCAGCTCCTGCCCAAGGGATTCAAGACGGCGCGCTACCGCTCCACCGATGCCACCGTGTTCGCCGCGATCGAAGGCAAGGGCCGGACGAAAATCGGCGAGCAGACTTTTGAGTGGGGCCCGCGCGATCTGTTCGTGGTGCCGAGCTGGCACTGGGTGACGCATGAGGCCGATGACGAAGCGGTGCTGTTCTCGTTCTCCGACCGCCCGGTGCAACAGAAGCTCGATCTGTTCCGCGAGGACCGCGGCAACGCGTGAAGGCCGTCATTGCGAGCGGAGCGAAGCAATCCAGACTCTCAACGCGGCGAGAGGCTGGATTGCTTCGGTGCTTTGCGCCTCGCAATGACGACGGCGCAGATGTCACCGCCAGTGCAGCAGCCGCGCTTCCAGGAGATTGATCAGCTTGCCGACGACCAGTCCGAACAGTGACAGGATGACGACGCCGGCCAGCAGCTGATCGGTCTGCATCAGGTTGCCGGCCTGCAGCACGAAGGCGCCGATACCGTAGTCGGCGCCGATCATTTCGGCGCTGACGACGAGCAGCAGCGCGATCGAGGCCGTGATGCGGAAACCGGCCAGCACCGAGGGCAGGGCCCCGGGCCAGATCACCTTTCGGACGATGGTCGAGAACGGCACGTCAAAGCTCTGTGCCATGCGGATCAGATTGCGCGGCACTGCATCGACGCCGCTATAGACCGAGATCGCGGTGGAGAAGAACACGCCGAGCGCGATGGTTGCAATCTTCGGCTCTTCACCGATGCCGAGCCACAGGATCAGGAGCGGCAGCAGCGCGATCTTCGGTATCGGAAACAGCGCCGAGATGAAGGTGATGCCGATGCTGCGCGCCACCCGCGAGAGGCCGATTGCAAAGCCGACGACGACACCGGCTGATGTGCCGATGATCCAGCCGAGGCCGATGCGCATCACCGAGACGGCGAGGTGATGCCACAGCGCGCCACTCGCCGCGAGCTTGCCGATCGCGTGCAGGATGGCGAGCGGTGTCGGCAGGAACAGCGGATTGACGAGGCCGACGCCGCCGATGAGCTGCCATAGCGCCAGCACCGCGGCGAGCGCGATCCAGCCGGCGGAGCGGCTCGTCGCCGGCACGAACCCGCCGCCGCGGAAAGCCACCGGGCTGGTGTCGGGGACGCTGGCCGCCCGGCCAGGCGGCGTCGTGTCCGCGCGGTCAAGCATGCTGCACCTCGCGCTCGGCGTCGATCGCCTCGCTGCGGATCAGCGACCACAGCTCGTCCTGCAGCGACTGCATCCGGCCGCGGACATTTTTGCCGCCGCGCTCGGCCCGCGCGACCGGGATCGCGACGATCTCGCGCACGCGACCAGGCCGGCGCGACAGCACCACGATGCGGTCGGCCAGCCGCACCGCCTCCTCGAGATTGTGGGTGACATAGACGACGCCCATCGCGCCGTCTGCCAGCAGGCGAACAAAATCCTCCAGCAGCAGCTCGCGGGTCTGCGAGTCCAGCGCCGACAGCGGCTCGTCCATCAGGAGGATCGCTGGCTTGACCGCGAGCGCGCGCGCAATGCCGACGCGCTGGCGCATGCCGCCGGACAATTGCTTCGGGTAGGCGTTGCGAAACTCCGACAGGCCGGTCCGGCGCAGCGCGTTATCGACCAGCGCGCGCCGCTCGGGCGGCGAAATCTTCGCATGCAGCAGCGGAAATGCGACGTTCTCCTCCGCCGTCGCCCACGGCAGCAGCGCAAAATCCTGGAACACGAAGGTCAGCGGGTTGAGGCTGTCGGCCGGCGGATGCCCGCGCAGCCTGGCTTGTCCGCCGACCGGCTGCAGCAGCCCGCCGAGGATCTGCAGCAGCGTGCTCTTGCCGCAGCCCGAGGGACCAACGATCGCGACCACCTCGCCACCGCCAACGGCGAACGACACGTCGTCGAGCACGTCGAGCGCGCCGAAGCGATGGCTGATATGGTCCGCGATCAGGTCCATGCTAGGAGACGGCGTTGGGCTCGGGGCGGAAGGGCTCGGTTCCGTCATTGCGAGGAGCAAAGCTCCGAAGCAATCCAGTTCCTGGCGCTGGATTGCTTCGCTTCGCTCGCAATGACGATCCCGGTTGATTCAGCCGACAATGCACTGGCATCAATCCCGTTTCACATAGGCGTCGGCGATGATGGCGTCGGCATCGAGTCCCTTGTCGACAAAGCCCTGCTCCTGCAGCCATTTGATCTGACCATCGACATTCCTGACGTCGAGCTTGCCGTCGGGATCGACGTAGGCGCAATTGCCGACCACCTGCTCGACCGGAAGGTTGGTGTATTTTGCGATGATCTCGAGCAGCGGCCGGGTCTTGTCGTTGAGTTCGGCCGTGCCGTCCTTGACCGTGGTGAGGACGACGTCGTGATAGTCGCGGTCGGCCCGCTTGAGCGCAGCGAGCAGTTTTGTCACCAGCGGCTTGTCCGCGAGCGTCTTGGGCGAGGCGAACACCGCGCCGACCTGCCAGGGCGTCTCGTCGCCGACCCAGCCCAGCAGCTTGGCGCCATCGGATTCGACGAGGGGACGCGCGGTCGAGATCGGCAGCAGCGCGGCGTCGACCGTCTCGCCCTTCAGCGCCGCCACGACGTTCGTCAGCGATTGCAGCGGCACGATCTTGACGTCGGAGAGCTTGAAACCATGTTTGTCGGCGAGCAGTCCGAGCGCGTAGTGGAAACTGGAGCCGACCTGCGTCACCGCGATGCGCTTGCCGGCGAGATCCTTTGGCGTCTTCAGCCCCGCGGCGTAGGCCTTGTTGCCAGCGAAATAGCCGATCAGCGGATAGCCCGGCTTGTCGCGGCTCATGCCGGCAATCACCTTCAGCGTGCCCTTGCCGGCGAGATTGTAGAGCCCTGCGGTGAACGCCGTGATCCCAAAATCGACGTCGCCCGAGGTGGTGGCCACCGCGACCGGCTGCGCGGCGTCGAAGAATTTCAATTCGATGGCGAGACCTTCATCGCGGAAATAGCCCTTGTCCTGCGCAATGAACACCGGTGCCGACGACGAGAGGCGGAGCACCCCGATGGTCGCCTTCAGCGGCTGCTCGGCGGCCGTGGCCGCGCTTGCCGTGAGCACCAGGAGAGCCGCGAGCGCAAGGCGCGCCGACCAGTTCATTCCGCTTCCTCCGGCGTCGCAATCGGGTCCCCTGCCTGCAGGGCCGCGAGGGGACGCCTGGTTCCTCAACAAAGGCCTGCCGCATCGGGTCTTGTTGCACCTTTTCGAAGCGGATGTCGCGCGGAATCATGTTAGCGAAAAGTTTCATTGACCTGGTGATTCCACGCGGTCCGCGCTCAGTTCGGGCCGATCGTGTCGAGCCAGGCCGCCACTGCATCGAAGACCTCCTCCATTGCAGCGCGGTCGTTGCGGCCGGAACGCGCCGGCACGTGGAAGGAATGATCCGCCGCGTCGACCAGATGCAGCTTCGCCCGCTCGCCGAGGTTCGCAACGACCGGTTCGAGCAGATCAAGCTCGGCGAGCTTGTCGCGCGTGCCCTGGATGAACAGCATCGGGATACGCACATCGGCGAGATGCGCGGCGCGCTCGCGCGACGGTTTTCCTGCCGGATGCAACGGAAAGCCGAGGAAAGCGAGGCCACGGACACCCGAAAGCGGCGTCTTGGCCTGCGCCTGCGAGGTCATGCGCGCACCAAAGGATTTTCCCCCCGCAATCAGCGGCATGCCCGGATATTGCCGCGCAGCCTCCGCCACCGCGGCGCGTACGGCGGCCTGGGCGATCGCAGGCGGATCGGGCCGCTTCGAGCCCTTCTCCATGTAGGGAAACTGGTAGCGCAGGGTGGCGATGTCGCGGGCACAAAATCCTTCGGCGGCCTGCGCCATGAACGCATGCGTCATGCCGGCGCCCGCGCCGTGCGCGAACACGAAGCAGGCGCGCGGGCGTGCCGGGCGGGTCAATAGCGCCGAAACCGCGGTCGTGCTGCCGACCTCGATCCTGAGCTCTTCTGGACGATCAGTTTTCATCGCGCGATGCTGCGGGCTGTGATGTGGTCCTACTATCACACCGTTCAGCCAAGCGGCCAAGCGCCGTCGGCTGGCTGCGGAACCGTCCCCCGTGGCAGGGCCTTTGATCCGCGAAAAAGCCGTCCATCATCGAACCCGCAAGGCGGCGCTTCGACGAAACAGGTAGGACCGCAATCGACGGTTGACGTCAGGACAGCATTATCGGCCGGCAATGGAAGTGATATAGGCCGAGGGCAAGCCGCGCGTGTGATCTCTTTAACACCAGCAGATTGATTTTGTCCGTAGATTGATTTTGCGGCCGCGACGTACGGACGGGGAATGAGGGGCATGAAACGCAAGGTCATTTTCGTCGCGGGTGCATTGGTCGCGATTGCCGCGGTCGCGTGGGGCGCGAACAAGGCGTACACGCTGTATCAGGCGCTCTACGTTCGCCTTCCCGAATACCCGGCTGTGAAGAAGACCGTCTGGCTCGACCAGAATGTGAGCAAAAAGCAGCTCGGCTGGTTCTACCACGCCGACCAGGGCACGCGGACTTTTGGCATTCCCTACGAATGGTTCGTCGCGCTGGAGCAGCCCGAAGTCTCGCTCCGCATCCTCCCCACGGTCGGGCTCGCGGCGACCGGGGCGTTCAGCGATCCGGACTATCTCAATCGCTATGGCTTCATCGCCGATACGATGGCGCCCGACAGCAAGGCGCTTCCGATCGGCTTTGCGCGCGGCGGTCCGATGTTGCTGGACCGCGGTGAGCCCTGGCTGAACCCGCAGACCAGGCAGGCCATGACCGGCATCGGGCTGACCTGTGCGGCATGCCACACCGGCCGCTTCACCTACAAGGGCACCGCGGTCGTCGTCGACGGCGGAGGCGCCCTCACCGACCTGACGAAGCTGAAGCAGGGATTGGGCGTGTCGCTGCTGCTGACGCGCAAGCTGCCCTCGCGCTTCAACCGTTTCGCCTATCGCATTCTCGGCGCGGACGCGACGGCGGAGGCGCGGGCCGCACTGCAGTCGCAACTCGACCTGGCGCTGCAGGGCTATAAAGAGGCCAAGGACCTCGAAGACAAGGTCGGCGGCACCTATGAAGGCTTTGGCCGGCTGGATGCGCTGAACCGGATCGGTAACCAGGTTTTTGCACTCGACCAGAACAACACGCAAAACTATGCCGCGCATGCCGCGCCGGTGCATTATCCGCGGATCTGGGACGCGCCGTGGTTCACCTGGGTGCAGTATAACGGATCGATCATGCAGCCGATGGTGCGCAACGCCGGCGAAGCGCTCGGCGTCTCGGCGGAACTGAACCTCACTGACCCGAAGCGCGGCCTGTTTACCTCCAGCGTGCAGGTCAAGACGCTCCAAGACATCGAAAAGATGCTTGCCGGCGAGAAGGTGTTTGACGGCCTGACCTCGCCGCGATGGCCCGAGAATATTTTGCCGCCGATCGACAAGGAGCTCGCGGCCAAGGGCGCCGCGCTCTACGGAGAGATTTGCCAGGGCTGCCATCTGCCGCCGACGACGAGCCCGGAATTTCTGGAAAACAAGCGATGGCTGCCGCCGAACCCGGCGGGCCAGCGCCTGCTCGACGTCGAGGTCGTCGACGTCAAGCATGTCGGCACCGATCCCGCCCAGGCCGAGGGCATGCGGAGCCGCAAGGTCGCAAGCCCCGCGAGCCTCGGATTGGGCACCGAGGAGTTCGGGCCCGCACTCGGCGCGCTGGTCGAGAGGACCGTCAATGTCTGGTTCGATGCGCAGACCCCGCCGGTCCCGGCGGCGGACCGCGACCGCATCAACGGCAACCGGCCGAACCAGCTGCAGACACCGCTCGGCTACAAGGTCCGCCCGCTGAACGGCGTGTGGGCGACGCCGCCCTATCTGCACAATGGCGCGGTACCGAGCATCGACGCGCTGCTGTCGCCCGTGAGCGAGCGGCCGGCAAAATTCACGCTCGGCAACCGCGAATACGATCCGATAAAACTCGGCTATCGCACCGACGACCTCGTCAACGGTTTTGTGCTCGACACGACGCTGCCCGGCAATTCCAACGCCGGCCATGAGTTCTCGAACGACAAGCGCGAGGGCGTGATCGGCCGCAAACTGTCGCCCGACGAACGAAAGGCGCTGCTCGAATACATCAAGACGCTGTGAGGCGGACCGCTGCGTTCCGTCTTATAGCAGTGGACGTTGGCACTGATCTTTCGACTTCGTCGTGGCCGTGCTTATCCCGGCCATCCACGTCTTGGCAACACGAAGAAAGGCGTGGATACCCGGGTCAAGCCCGGGCATGACGAGCGGGGGGGACACTCGGCCTTACCGGCCCTTTTGCCGTTCGGCGGCCTTGGCCATCGCGGCCGCGAGCGCGCCGCCGACGGACGACGCGGCCGGACCTGACGACTGCATGCGCGCCGTCCCCTTCACGCTGCCGCTACTCTTCTGGGCGCCCGCTTGCGGCAGCGGGTCGGAGAGCCGCAGCGTCAGCGAGATGCGGTTGCGCGGCACGTCGATGTCGAGCACCTTGACCTTCACCACCTGGCCCGGCCGCACCACCTCGCGCGGATCGGAAATTCGCTTCTCGGCCATCGCCGAGATGTGGATCAGCCCGTCCTGATGCACGCCGATATCGGCGAAGGCGCCGAACGCGGCAACGTTGGTGATGGTCGCCTCCAGAATCATGCCGCGCTTGAGATCGGAGATCTTTTCGACACCGTCCTTGAAAGTCGCGGTCTTGAACTCCGGCCGCGGGTCGCGGCCCGGCTTCTCCAGTTCGCGGATGATGTCGGTGACCGTCGGAAGGCCAAAGCGCTCGTCGGCAAAGTTTTTCGGATTGAGCGCCTGCAGCGCCTTGCTCTGCCCGATCAGCGCCTTGATGTCGCTCCTGGTGAGCTCGAGGATTTTCTTCACCACCGGATAGGATTCCGGATGCACGCCGGAGGCGTCGAGCGGATTTTCGCCGTCGCGGATGCGCAGGAAGCCGGCGCATTGCTCGAACGCCTTTGGCCCGAGCCGCGGCACGTCCTTGAGCTTGTCGCGGCTCGGGAACGGCCCGTTGGCGTCCCGGTGCGCGACGATGTTCTGCGCCAGACTCTCGCCGATGCCGGAGACGCGGGCGAGCAGCGGTACCGAGGCGGTGTTGAGGTCGACGCCGACCGCGTTGACGCAATCCTCCACCGTGGCATCCAGCGCGCGGGCAAGCTCGTGCTGGCTGAGATCGTGCTGATACTGGCCGACGCCGATCGCGGCCGGCGGCACCTTGACCAGTTCGCCGAGCGGATCCTGCAGCCGGCGCGCGATCGACACCGCGCCGCGTATCGAGACGTCGAGGTCCGGAAACTCCTTTGAGGCGAAGGCGGAGGCCGAGTAGACCGAGGCGCCGGCCTCGGAGACGATGGCCTTGGTCAGCTTCAAATCCGGCTTCAGCCGGATCAGGTCGGCCACCAGCTTCTCGGTCTCGCGCGAGGCGGTGCCGTTACCGATCGCGACCAGCTCGATGCGATGTTTGACGCAGAGCTGCGCCAGCGTCAGCATGCTTTCGTTCCACTGCCGCGCCGGCTCGTGCGGATAGATCGTGGCGTGATCGACCATCTTGCCGGTGCGGTCGACCACGGCGACCTTGACGCCGGTACGGAAGCCGGGATCGAGCCCGATGGTGGCGCGGCCGCCGGCGGGCGCCGCCAGCAGCAGGTCGCGCAGGTTGGCGGCGAACACGCGCACCGCTTCCTTCTCCGCCTCCTGCCACAGCCGCATGCGGATATCGAGCCCGAGCCCCGGCTTGATCCGGGTGCGCCAGGCCCAGCGCACGCAGTCGGACAGGAAGGCGTCCGCGGGACGCCCCTGCCGCGAGATGCCGAACGTCACCGCGATGCGATTCTCGTAAGCGGTGGGCGGCGCGTCCTTGGTGTCGGCCACCTCGCCATCGCCGAAATCGAGCGACAGCACCTCCTCCTTCTCGCCGCGCAGCAGCGCGAGAATGCGATGCGAGGGCAGCTTGCTGTAGGGCTCGGCAAAATCGAAATAGTCGGCGAATTTCGCCCCTTCCCGCCGCTTGCCGTCGCGCGCCTTGGAGCCGAGCGAGCCGCGGCCCCACATTTCCTCGCGCAGCGAGCCGGTGAGATCGGCATGTTCGGAGAAGCGCTCGACCAGGATCGCGCGCGCGCCTTCCAGCGCCGCCTTCTTGTCCGGCACCGGATGCTCGCCATCCTTCCTGATGAAGGCCTTGTATTCCTTGTCGGGATCCTTCGTCGGATCCGACAGCAGCATGTCCGCGAGCGGCTCGAGCCCCGCTTCCTTGGCGATCTGCGCCTTGGTGCGGCGCTTTTCCTTGAACGGCAGATAGATGTCTTCGAGCCGCGCCTTGGTGTCGGCGAGCAGCAGCGCCTGCTCGATCTCCGCCGTCAGCTTGCCCTGCTCCTTGATGCTCTCGATGATCGCAAGACGCCGCGCGTCCATTTCACGCAAGTAGCGCAGCCGCTCTTCCAGCGTGCGCAATTGCGTGTCGTCGAGCATGCCGGTCGCTTCCTTGCGGTAGCGGGCGATGAACGGCACGGTGGCGCCGCCGTCGAGCAGTTCGATCGCGGCCTTGACCTGTTCGTCGCGGACGACGAGCTCTTTGGCGATGATGGAAGCAAAATTCGTCACGGCAGTCTTCCTGGAATCAAGGAGGACACATTGGATAGGAGCGTCCGCAGTGATCCGCAACAGGATGATTTTCGGCCTGTGGGAAAACCAGGAATTTGCCCCTGGGTTCCGCGCCCGATGAACGGCTGATGGCACCGAATTGCGCTGGCGTGACGTTGCTCTTCGGCGCGTCTGAAGGTTCGTCCCGCGAGGAGGAGGCTCACGCGAATGTCATGAACGGGGGCGGGAGTTGGTCGCCGCCTTTTTCGCATGCGCCCGACTTGCGTCATGAAGTGGCCGGAATGCACCGCCAAACGATCACATATGAGTTTGGCGCTGCAGGAAAGCGAGCGGAAAGCCGCAAAAATCGGACGACAACCGATGATCGGAGTCGCAGCCGGCCAAGCGGAGGCGACCGCCGCTGCGGCTCGCAAGCTCGCATTCTTGCCACGCCTGGAATCGGTCCGCGGGATCGCAGCCGTGTCGGTGGTGCTCTATCACGTTGCGCCGCAATTCATCGAGACCAACGTCACCGGCATGGCGCCGGTCGTCATGTTCTTTGTTCTGAGTGGCTTCGTGCTGGCACGCTCGCTGCAGAACGACCCGAACCCGCTGCGATTCTTCCGGCATCGCGTGTTCCGCCTGCTGCCGGCGGCGGCGGCGACGGTGCTGCTGCTCACCGTGCTGCACTACACGTTCGGCTTCTACGTCGGCTATCTGACGAGTTTTGATCCTCTCAACGTCCTGCTCAACGTATTGCTGATCCGGAGCGACATCAACGGCGTGATGTGGTCGATGACCGTCGAATGCTTCGCCACGCCGTTGATCCTGTGGTCCGGCTGGATGTGCAGGCGGGGGCAGATCGCACCGCTCCGGGTTCTCGTCGTCGTGCTGTTCGCCCTGTCGTTCGTCGGCCCTTATGCCCATCTGCTCGGCGGCTTCACCAACCTTGCGCCACTCTACGCGTTCGTGATCGGCGTCCTCCTGCACCATCGCGGCCCATCCTTGGTGGCGCGGCTCACCCCCCACACCGGCGCCATCCTCACGCTCGCCGCGTTCGCACTGTTTCTGGTCTGCGCGCTGCGCAAGCAGAACCCGATCGTCATCATGCTGGAATGCAGCGGCGCCAGCGCGCTGATCATGATGATCGCCTTTTCGGACTGGATCCGCCCGTTCCGCGTCCTCGATGCGTCGATCGTCCGCTTCTACGGCCGGATTTCCTACAGCTTCTATCTGCTGCATCCGGTCGGGCTCGCCGTCGCCTTCCGCATCTTCGACACCAACAGCCTCCCTGTCGGGGCAGGGATCGCGGCGACCGGCCTGATCGCGGTCGCAGTGACCACGGCGATGGCCTGGCCGTCATGGCGCCTGATCGAAAGGCCGCTCGTCGCGCTCGGCAGGCGGTTCGACGGCCGCAAGGCTGATGCCGTCACGCCGCTTGCCGCGCAACCCGAACAAGCGCTGTCCTGACCCGGATCACTATCATTACCGGCCGGATCCCTTATGATGGGATCTTCCCTCGAACCACCCGGCTCCGATGCGGACCTCAGCTCAACCTCATGCGTCGGTGGTGATCGTCGGCGGCGGGCCGGTCGGCATCGGCCTCGCGATCGATCTCGGCCTGCGCGGCATCACCTGCGTCGTGGTCGAGCGCCATCACGATCCGCAGCCGATTCCGAAAGGCCAGAACCTCACCCAGCGCACCCTCGAGCATTTTCATGTCTGGGGCGCCGAACAGCAATTGCGCGCCGCGCGCACCATCCCACGCGACTATGGCATCGGCGGCATGACGAGCTACGGCACGCTGCTCGGCGACTACAGCCACGACTGGCTGCAGCGCGAGCTGGTGCGGCCGTTCTATTTCACCGACAATGAGCGGCTGCCGCAATATGCGACCGAAGCCGTGCTGCGCCGGCGCGCCGCGGAGATTCCGGCCATCGAGACGATGTATGGCTGGACCTGCGAGAAGCTCAGCCAGGACGCGGACGGTGTCCGCGTCGACATCGTGGGTCGCGATGGCGCCGCCAAAACCCTGCACGCCGCCTATGCGGTGGGCTGCGACGGCAGCCGCTCGATCGTACGCGACCACAGCGGCATCACCCAGACCCGCTCCGACCATGACCGCTTGATGGTGCTTCTGGTGTTTCGCTCCACCGGCCTGCACAGCCATCTGGCGCGCTATCCCGGCAAATCCTTCTACTGCGTGCTGCACCCGGAACTTGGCGGCTACTGGAAGTTTTTCGGTCGCGTCGATCTCGGCAGCACCTTTTTCTTCCATGCGCCGGTCCCGCCGGGCACGACACGCGACAATTTCGACTTCAAGACTTTTCTGTACGAAGCGGCCGGCGCCGAGTTCGACGTTGCCTTCGAGCATATCGGGTTCTGGGACCTGCGCTTCGCGCTGGCCGACAGCTATCGCGCCGGCCGCGTCTTCATCGCCGGCGACGCCGCGCACTCGCATCCGCCCTATGGCGGCTATGGCGTCAACAGCGGGCTCGAGGACGCGGTCAATCTCGGCTGGAAGCTCGCCGCCAGCCTCACAGGCTGGGCCGGCCCTGCCCTGCTCGACAGCTACGAGGCCGAACGCCGCGCCGTGTTCGCCTCCACCGCGCGCGATTTCATCGAGAAGTCGATCGTCGTCGACCGCGACTTTCTCGCAAGCCATGATCCGGCGCGCGACCTTGCCGGTTTCGAAGCGGCCTGGCAGATGAGGCAATCCGGCGCGCGCGCCGAGGTGAACGCGTTCGAGCCGAACTATGAGGGCTCGCCGATCGTATTCGGACCCGAAGGCGCCGTCAGCAGCGCGATCGGCTCTCATGCTTACGCGGCGCGCGCAGGCCATCACCTCGCGCCGCAGCCTTTGTCGTCAGGCCGGAACGTGTTCGAGGAGCTCGGCCAGAATTTCACCCTGATCGATCTCGGCGCGAGCGAGACGGCGGCGGCGTTCGAAGCGTCCGCTTCGACGCTCAAGGTGCCGCTGAAGGTGATTCGGGATAGCGCGGCGGACGGCCGCGAAAAATACGGCTCACGCCTGATCCTGGTGCGCCCCGATCAGTTCGTGGCCTGGGCCGGCGACGACGCCGAACCCACGCAAATCCTGCAACGCGCGATCGGACGATTCTGAACGCGTGCCCCGCGCTCCAGAGGCGCGGACTGGCGATCCCGGCATGACTCGAACATGCGACCTACGGTTTAGGAAACCGCCGCTCTATCCAGCTGAGCTACGGGACCGACGACCCGGACGTGAGTACAGGGTACGTTCGCCTTCCATAGCAGAGCGCACGCCGGTTCGGAAGCCTCCAGTTGGCCCAGCCGCAAAACGGACCCTCGCATTCACCCATCATTCACGTGCCGATCATTAAGCATTCACGTCTCGCACGGAGGGCGATCATGAAGCCCATCATGAACCCCTTGGCAATTGTGTCCACACTTGCCATCTCGATCGTCGCGGCGTCGGCCGCACTGTCCCAGTCCGCGACGTCCCCGCAATCCAGCACGCCGGAATCGACGGTTGCCGTCAATCGCGCCGCGCCGGTGCCGGTCACCCCGTCCAGACGGATGGTCTGCGTGACGGCCGCACGCGGCACCCAGGGGCAGCAGCACCAGGACCAGATGCAGCTCTGCATGGCACAGGCGCATCTCGACTGCCTGAAGCAGGCGATCGACCAGAACATCACCGGCGACGAGCGCAAGGAATTCGTGCGAACCTGCATCGGACTCTAGGCCGCCGCTCGCGCGTCTGATGACTCACACCAACGAACGCCGCACTAACCTTTTGCCTTCGTCATGGCCGGGCTTGTCCCGGCCATCCACGTCTTTGACCCGCAAGAAAGGAAGACGTGGATGCCCGGCACGAGGCCGGGCATGACGAGTCATTGGCTCGGACCGTTCGACTCATATGCTCTTCGGCGGCGGCGGCAGGCGGCCGAACAGCTTTTCCAGCGCGAGCCCGATCGCGATCAGGCGACGGTCGCTGCCCGCGGGACCGTCGAACTCGAGCCCGATCGGCAGCTTGCTCGAAGCTCCCAATGCGACCGGAATCTGCAGGCCCGGCACGCCGGCATTGCTGCCCGGATCGGTGTTCTGGATGAAGAGCAGAAAGTTCTGCAGGCTCGATGAGTCCGGATTGGAGGCAATCGCGAGCTTCGGCACGGTCGGGAAAATGATGGCGTCCAGCCGGTTCTTGGCAAAGGTGTCGCGATAGAGCGCCTGAAGCTTTGGCCGCTCGGTCCTGATCGCCGCATCGTAGGCCGGCTTGCCGTCGACGACGCTGTTGTCCGGCCCCGGCAATTTTCGCGGCAGCACGAGGCCGTCATAGGTGCCCTTGACGTCCGGGCTCGCAATCGCCTTGACGAGATCGGCGATCGTGATCTTCGGCCCGCGCTTCAGATAGGCGACCATGTCGTCATTGGCTTCATAGATCGCAACCGGGAATGACACCTTGCCGTTCAGCTCGGCGAGGTTTTGCATCTCGACATCGAGCACCGCGACCCCGGCGGATTCCAGCTTGCTCCGCACCGCCGCGAAGGCCGCCTTGGTGTCATCGTCGAGATTGGCGAGCGTCGCCGCCACGACGCCGACGCGCACGGCCTTGAGATCGGCCGGGCCGAGCGCACCGCCGCCGGCAATCACGCGGTCGAGCAGCGCGAGATCGGCGACGTTGGCCGCCATCGGCCCGGCGGTATCGCGGGTGTGGGAGATCGGCGCGATGCCGGCTTGCGCATAGCGTCCGACCGTCGGCCGCAGCGCCGCGCAGCCGTTGAGCGCGCAGGGAATCCGCACCGAGCCGCCGGTATCAGTGCCGACCGCGATCGCCACGATCCGCGCGCCCAGCGCCGCGCCGTTGCCCGAGGACGAGCCGCCCGCGATCCTGGTCGGGTCATAGGCATTGCGCACGCCATAATCCGCGCCGGTCTTGTAGGCGGCATTGTAGCCGGAAATGCCGAAGGCCAGCTCATGCATGTTGGTCTTGCCGATGATGATGGCGCCGGCGCCGCGCAGCTTGGCCGCGACAGGCGCGTCCTTCGCCGGCACGTAGCTCTTCAACGCCGGTGTGCCGGCGGTCGAGGGCAGGCCTTCAACCTCGATATTGTCCTTGATCGCGATCGGCACACCGCCGAGCGGCTCGCAGACGCCGCGGTGCTGCTTCTGGTCGAAGGCACGCGCCGCCTTCACGGCGCCGGCTTCATCCAGGGTGATGAAGGCGTTGAGCTCAGGCCCCATAGCCTTGGCCCGGGCCAGCACCGCCGAGACCAGCGTCTCGCTCCGGTATTTCCCGGCACAGAGGTCGGCGGCCGCTTCCGTGGCCGTCAGCGTGTCCAGATTGAAGGGATCTGCGGCGCGCGCTGCCGGGCCGGCGAGCCACATGGCCCCTGCCAGCACGGTCGAACAGACGAGCGATGGCAAGCGATGCTGCGACATGAACGGCCTCCCTGATTTTCTTTTCGGCGACAATACGACCAATGCCGGGTTCCGTCTGTCAAGATTACAGATCGCCCCACCGCGGATGCGGCCTCCGGCCTCAAGTCATGCTAGTCTTGCCATCCGTGGGGCCGCCTTACCGCCAGGGATGTACGACATGTCCTCTTCAGACGGTTCGACCGGCGCAGCCGATCTGTCCGCTCCGAGCCGAAGGCGGAGTGCACCGCTGCTGGTGCTGGCCGCGGGACTGCTGCTGTTCGCGGCCGTGGTCGGAACGGTCTTTCTGCTGCTGCGGCCGGCGACGCTTCGGATCGCGGTCGGTCCGGCCGGCAGCGACGATCAAAAGATCATCCAGGCCCTGGCGCAAAAATTTGCCGACGAGGCCGCCTCGGTCCGGCTCTCCGTCGTGGCGACGGCGGGCGCGGTGGACAGCATCCATGTGCTCAGGGATGGACAGGCGGATCTCGCGGTGGCGCGCGCCGACGAAGACCTGCCCGAGGGGACCGAGTCCATTGCCATCCTGCGCAAGAACGTCGTGGTGCTGTGGGCGCCGGAGCGGCCCTCGCGCGGCCGCAAGCGGATCAAGGCGATCTCGGACCTGCCGGGCCACCGCGTCGGCGTCATCGGCCGCACCGACGTCAATGCCGGGCTGCTCCGCGTCATCCTCAGGGAATCCGGCGTCGATCCCGACAAGGTCGAGATTGCGAATTTCACACCCGACAAGGCTGCCGACATGGTGCGCGATGCCACGCTCGATGCGTTCATGATCGTCGCCCCGCCGGACAGCAAGCTCACCGCGGACACGATTGTCGCGAGCGCCCGCGCCAGGGGCGAGCCGACATTCCTGCCCGTCGACGTGTCCGAGGCGATCGCCTCGCGCCATCCGCTCTACCAGTCCGAGGAGATTCCCGGCAGCGCGTTCACCTCGCGGCCGGCGCGGCCGGAGGACAAGGTCGAGACCGTCGGCGTCGACCACCTGATCGTGGCGCAAAAATCGCTGTCGGAAACCACCGTGGCCACACTGACCCGCCAGATCTTCTCCGCCAAGCCGACGCTGACGCGCGACGTTCCGGCCGCGGCCAGGATCGAGAAGCCCGACACCGACAAGGATGCCGCCATCCCTGCGCATCGCGGCGCGGCGGCCTATATCGACGGCAATGAACGCAGTTTCATGGACAAGTACAGCGATTACATCTGGGGCGTGGTGCTGCTGCTGTCCGTGCTGGGCTCCGTCAGCGCCGCGGTTCGCCACTACGTCAAGCGCGACGAGCGGCGGCTCAGCATCCTGCATCGCGAAAAGCTGGTCGCCGCGATCGCGCAGGTGCGCAAGATCGACAGCATCGAGGACCTCGACGCCATGCAGCACGAGGCCGACGAGATCTTGCGCCAAACACTGCAATGCTACGACGACGGCGCCATCGAGGAAGCCGACCTCGCCGCCTACAGCCTGGTGCTCGGCCAGTTTCATCACGCCGTCGCCGACCGCCGCGCAGCCCTCGCCGGCAGCGTCGTCAGCCTGCCCCGCGCAAGGACGGGGTAGAGCTAGTCGACCAGACCCTCATGGCGAGGAGCGCGGCCAAGCCGCGCGTCTCGAACCATGAGGCCCCGATGCGGATTCCCGGGCCTCATCCTTCGAGACGCGGCGAAGACGCCGCTCCTCAGAATGAGAGGATGGAGCAGCTAGTGACGCTTCAAAGCAGACCGCCTTAGGCGGCCATGAAATGACCTTACGGGTTCGGCGCGCGTTGCTATAAGGTCCAGTGCTGCCATCGCCGCTGGAATGTTCGGGTGCGACACCGATGCTCAAGACGCTCTCGGCCCCTTTTCGGATGGCGTTCCGATTTCCGCTCGTTCAATTCGCGCTGGTGGTTTTCCTGATCCTGCTGCTGCAGGCCGCGGACGACAAGTCGATCTCTGGCCGGATTTTCGCTGGCCTCGACCGGCTCGTCGAAGACACCATTGAGCTGGTTGCGACCGTCTTCACCGTGAAATCGTTTACGAGGTCGTGGCTGACGTTCGGCCTGATGATTGCGTATGTCTATCTGGCATGCTGGCTGATCCTGTCGCTGTGCGGGATCGGAGCTCGAAAGCTCGTCGATCTGGCGGGGCGGCATAACCTCTTCTGGTCGAGAAATGCCATCGCGAAAGAACGCGGCATCGATGCATATCGGGCCTGGCTCCCGCTCGAAACAATCAGGCCAGCTCATGTTTCACAGCGGGCATGGGAAGAGGAATTCGCCTGGCCTCCCGACAACCGGCCGCCCTATCCGCCGCTCGCGCAGCGCGTGCTCCGTGCGACGCTGTCCTATGCGGCCGCCGTCGCGATCATTCTCATCCTGTTGCAGGTGTTCACACCGTTCCCGGTGCTGAGCTGGCTGGCATCGGTCATCGCGCGTTGAAATCCGTGAGCGCCCCAAAACTGATTCCTCCTCCTGTCCAGCCCCCTTTGCATCCCAGCTTGGCCTCAGACGCCGGTCGTTAGCCATGTCTGCTGCCAAATGGCCAGCGGCGCTGACATAGTCGTGCTCAGCGTTCCTTCAACACATGACCAACAGCCCCACGATCATCGCGACCAAAGGCGCAGCGTGTCCTCCAGGCCGGGCAGCGTTGCACGGGCTAGCGCGAGATCATGCCATGCCAACGCAATACGCACCCACTCCAGCCGCTCGCGTTCGCAAGTCGCCGCCATAGCCCATCGCATGGCGGCTTGTGCCTGCGCTCGGTGGTCGTAATTGATGCTCACGAACTGCTGTTCCTGGGAGCGGTCTTAACTGCCTAAACCGAAATCGGTTTCTCCGTACGAACACTGGCCGGGCAGTCGATGAGATGCGTCACGCCGACGCATTGCACGGTTGAGCGCAGCCGCGATGCTGGCCGATGCGACTTGTGTCAGGTATCTCCAAGCAACCGACGTAACGATGCAGCCCGGGCCAATATGAGGCATCAGCTCAGGTGGGCATCCGGCCTGATCTGTCGTACAATCGACAGCTAGATTGGATGTCGTGCCATGGTGCAGGAGCGGCCAGTCCGAGTTGAGCGTCGGTTGGCGGCGATTTTGGCCGCTGACGTGGCGGGCTATTCGCGCCTCATGCACCATGATGAGGAGACCACGCATGCGAAGGTGACGGCGTTCCTCGCAGACACTGTCACGCCCGCGATTGCCGAACACGGCGGTCGCATCGTGAAACACACAGGCGACGGCTTCTTGGCTGAGTTTCCAAGTGCGGTTGAGGCGGTTAGGGCCGCGATACAATTTCAGGCTCGCATTCACGAACTGACTACCGACGATGCGGAAAGCAGGCGTATTGCCTTCCGTGTGGGCATCAATATCGGTGACGTAATCGTCGAGCCGCATGACATCTTCGGAGATGGCGTCAACATCGCCGCGCGGCTTGAGAGCGTCGCGGAGCCCGGCGGCATCTGCATCTCGTCCTCCGTTTACGATCATGTCCGGGGCAAGGTCGGCGTTGAGTTCGCCGATTTGGGGGAACAGAACCTCAAGAACATCGCCCTTCGGGTGCGGGCCCATGCGATGATCCGACATGGGTCTAGCCCTACGACGCAGGGTGAGTGCGCGACTTCTGCGACGCCGCCACCTCCCCGTCTCTCCATTGTGGTGCTCCCGTTCTCCAACATCGGCGGAGACCTCGAGCAGGATTATTTCGTGGATGGCGTAACCGAGAGCCTGACGACAGACTTGTCGCGCATGCACAGCGCATTCGTAATCGCGCGAAATAGCGCGTTCTCCTATAAGGGCAAGGCGATCGATGTGCGGCAAGTCGGGCGTGAACTGAACGTTCGCTATGTGCTCGAAGGATCCGTACAGCGCAGTGGCAAGCGGCTTCGGATGAACGTGCAACTGGTCGATGCCGAAGGCGGCACCCACCTTTGGGCAGAGCGCTTCGACAAACCCATCGCCGATCTTTTCGATATGCAGGACGAAATCGTATCAAGGCTCGCCCATGCATTACATACCCAGCTCGTTGTAGCAGAGGCGCGACGAGCGGAGCGCTCTCTGCACCCCGACGTAATGGACCTGATCTTTCAAGCTAGGGCTTGCGTGTACAAGGGGACTAGTTCCCTGCACTTTGCTCGGGCGCGCCGCTTTTACGAACGTGCCTTGGCGATCGATGATCAAAGCGTCGGTGCGCTGGTCGGAATGGCTGGCCTCAATTTGATGACAGGGGGCCTCCTAATGACTGACAATCCAAGCGCATGCTTTTCAGAAGCCGAAGCAAATTTGACCAAAGCGCTCTCATTGGCTCCAGACAATGCAGTGGCCCACAGTGTCTTGGGGAGCGTCTACGTTTTTACAAAACGCGCCATCCAAGGGATTGCTGAATGCGAATATGCATTGCGGCTGGATCGCAATTTGGCCAGTGCTCATTTCCAAATTGGTTTGGCGAAATATTTTCTGGGTCAGCCCGGCGAGACGGAAAGCCATATACTTGAGGCTTTTCGTCTCTCCCCGCGCGATACATTTGGCCACGTGTGGATGCATGTTGTAGGCGCGGCCAAGCTGCACCTTGGTGCGGATGCCGAAGCCGCCGGTTGGCTGCGACGAAGCATTGAGGCCAACCGCAATTTTCCTCCCGCACATTTGACCTTGGCCGCCGTCTTGGCATTAAGCGGCGCTGTGGATGAGGCGCGAACCGCTGCAACGGCGGGGCTTCGACTCAACCCCGGCTTTACTATTCGCCGCCTGCTGCTCGTCAGCCGATTTAGCGATAATCCGACTTACCTTGCTGGTTGGGAGCGGTTGCGTAAGGGTATGCTTTTGGCTGATGTGCCTGAGGATTAACGTCCGCAACTTCACACAAGCTGCCTCATGAGCGCCCTGAAAACTGATTCCTCCTGCTGTCCAGCCCTTCTTGCAAAAATATTTAGCTTCCGTTTTTCAGCAATTCATGGTTCACTCCGCCCGTCCCGCGCTCATCGGAGGGGCGCTTCGCGATCGTCACGGACGTGGGGTGCGGGATGCGATGGACGCGAGGCATCGTGAGACGAACGATGGCGTCGCGGACGGCGAAGTCGTGTGGTCCTGGCCTCCCGACGCTGAGGCCAAGCTCGCTGGTGTGACGAACGCTGCGGGCGACGGGAGCAAGAAAGCCCGGTTCCCGGGGAGATCACGTATAAGCCGTAACACCATCGCGCAGGGAATGCCGGATGATTTTGGCTGATCCTGTGGTGACTGCCGCCTGCTTTTTTTGCTGCAGGCGGGCCATGGGTGAGGCCTTCACCCGGCATTCCCTGCGCCCTCTTCGATCCGAGGGCGAACTCTTCGCAAAACCCGGGCGCGATCGCGCCGCGGGAATGCGAGTGCTCATCCTCCCGGCTGTTTGAAATGTTTGGCCCGCATGTTGATTGAGACAGGCGAGGCGGAGCGCATCTCCGTCGCCGCGACAACTCTGCTAGCGTCCCCGCTCGGCTCCGAACAGCGGCTGCAGCGCGAACATGGCGAATTGCGCGACCCAGTGCCCGACCACCAGATAATCGCCGCGCCAGTTCGTTGCCGGCGCCAGGCCGCGGTCAAGATGCGCGGCATAGCAGCGGGCGACATCGGCGCGGCCGCTCGCCGCATACATGTCCCAGAGGCCCCAGGCGCGGCTGAAGTTCAGTCCGAACTCATGCTCGCTGGTCGCACGCAGAACGGGCGAGGGAAGCCCGTTCGCCGCGATGAAGCTGTCGAGCCAGCTTTCGTAAGCCGCACGATCGAGCACGCGCGCGGCCAGCGCAGCGGCATTGGTGCCGACCGCCATGAAGCTGCGGCGCTCGCACGCACAGTCGTAAAGCCGCTCCGCACCGACGAAGTCTTTTTTGATCCAGCCGGCAAGCTCGGTTTCGAGCTCCACCGCACTCCGATGTCGCGCGTAGTCAAGCATGTTGATCAGTGCCCAGGAGCAGCTCGCATAGGCGCCGGACTTGGGATCGATCCGGTGCACGCGAAAATGGTCGCGCAGGCTGGTCGCGACTTCGTCCGCGAAGGCAAGAAGATCATCTGCGCCGGTCAGCCTGTGGTGATCGA
>Ga0070709_10000579_pt1 | contig 21418 bp, 22 predicted proteins | sample LARL51metaG_FD_65449 | JGI IMG/M metagenome (GOLD analysis project Ga0070709, IMG submission 65449) | Corn, switchgrass and miscanthus rhizosphere microbial communities from Kellogg Biological Station, Michigan, USA - LAR L5-1 metaG | ecosystem: Host-associated > Plants > Roots > Rhizosphere ... | reverse complement strand
ATGCAGGTCGTCATGGCGCCCGCCAACCACGCCTACCTGGACCAGAAGTACCTGGCCGGCGCGCGCGGCAACGCGCCGCCCGGGCTCGGCCAGACCTGGGCCTGCCCGGTCGGCTGCGACCTCGACCAGGCCTACGACTGGGATCCCGGCGGGCTTGTCGCCGGGGTGACCGACCGGAACGTCATCGGGGTCGAAGGCGCGGTGTGGTCGGAGACGCTGGTGAACCTGGCCAGCGTCGACTACATGACCTTCCCCCGGCTGATGGCCCTGGCCGAGGTGGGGTGGTCGCCGCGCACCCGGCGTTCACCGCACAGCGCTGCCGACGCCAGCTTCCTGCGCCGGGTCGCGGCCCAGGGCGCCAGGCTGATGGCCGCCGGGGTCAACTTCTACCCGTCCACCGAGGTGGCCTGGCGCCTGGCGGCGGTCGGCGCGGCGCTGACCGCCGGGAGGCATGGCCGCCTGGCCGGCCCCGTGGCCACGGTGGCCGCGCCCGGCCTGGCCCCGGGCGCGGTCCGCGCCACAATTCACTGGGGCGACGGCACCGCCACCCGATCCGGCGTGACCGGCAGGCCGCCGTCCGGCGTCGTGCTGAACAGCATGTACACGGTGCACGGCCAGCACAAGTACGCCCGTCCCGGGCTGTACCACGGCACCGTGACGGTGCGGGCACCGCACAATTCCCCGGTTACGGTGCCCTTCACCGTCCGGTTCGCCTGAGCCGCGGGGCAGCGGTCCGTGCCCGGCTCAGCAGGTCCGGCGCCAGCGGGCGCCGCGGGCCAGGGGGCCGTGATCGCCGCCGACGTCGGCGGCACGATGATCAAGGCCATGGTGACCGCCGCGGACGGGCGGGTGGTCAAGCACGCACGCGTCCCGACCGGCGCGCGCGACGGCGGGGCCGCGGTGCTGGCCCGGCTGGAGGACGTCGGCGCGCAACTGGTGCGCGCCGCCCGCGCCGCCGGGATCGGCCAGCCGGCCGCGTTTGGCCTGGCCGTCCCCGGGATAGTGGACGAGGCGGCGGGCGTGGCGCGGTTCGCCGCCAACATCGGCTGGCGCGATGTGCCGCTGGCCGACCGGCTGGGACGGCGGCTCGGCCTGCCCGTGACCCTCTGCCACGATGTGCGGGCCGCGGCCCGGGCCGAGGCCAGCTTCGGACCGGCCGCCGGGGCGGGTGACTTCCTCCTGGTCCAGGCGGGCACCGGGATCGCCGCGGCGCTGGTGCTGGACGGCCGGCCCTATGCAGGCGCGCACGCGCTCAGCGGCGAGATCGGTCACGTGGCCGTGGCCGCAGGCGCCGGCCGCCGGTGCGGCTGCGGCGGCACCGGCTGCCTGGAGACGGTGGCCTCGGCCGCGGCGGTGGCCCGCAGGTACCGCGAGCTGTCCGGCCGCCGGGTCACCCGCGCCGCCAGCGTGGCCCGCCTGGTGACGGCCGGTGATCCGGCCGCCCGACGGGCCTGGGACGAAGCGGTCGGCGCGCTCGCCGGCGCGCTGGCCTGGTGCCAGGGCGTCCTGGACCCCGGACTCGTGGTCATCGGGGGCGGGCTGTCCCGGGCCGGGCCCGTCCTGCTCGATCCGCTGGCCCGCGAGCTGGCCGGCCTGCTCACCGTCCAGCGGATCCCCCGGCTGGCCGCGAGCACGCTCGGCGACGGGGCCGGCTGCGCCGGTGCGGCGCTGGCCGCGCGGTCGGCCGCTGGACTGCCGCCGTGGCCCCGCTCCGGCCCCGCGCCCTGGCCCGGGTGAGGCCGCCTCGCGCGGTCCGCGCCCTGGCCGGGCCAGGGTCGTGTCACCGGGGGCTCGCCCGGGCCCATGGGACAATTGTCCCCATGACCGACTGGGCGGTACGCCCGCCGGACACCGCGGATCGCCTGGCCGAGCCGTGGCGGCGGTGGCACCGGCAACGTCACCCGGCCCAGGTGCTGCACCTGGACTCGGCGGCCGCTGGGCGCAGCTCGACCGCTACGCTGCGCGCGGCCGCGGCGCACGCGGAGCGGGAGGCCGAGGTCGGCGCGTACGTGGCCGAGGCCGAGGTGCAGCCGTTCCTGGACGCGGGCCGGGCCGGGCTGGCCCGGCTGCTCGGCGTCCGGCCGGAGGGCGTCGCGTTCGTGGAGAGCGCGAGCGCCGCGCTTGAGGCGCTGCTCGTCTCCTGGCCGCTGCAACCAGGCGACACTGTGGCGGTGCTGCCGAGCGAGTGGGGTCCCAACCTGGCCGCGTTCGGTCATCACGGGCTCCGGCTGGCCGAGCTGGCGGTCTGCGGCGACGGAACCGTCGACCTGGACCGCCTGCAGGCCTTGCTGGCCACCGCGCCGCCTGCCTTCGTTCACCTCACGCAGGTGGCGTCGCACCGCTGCCTGATCCAGCCGGTGGCCGAGGCCGCGGCGCTGTGCCGAGCGGCGGGCGTACCGCTGTGGGTGGACGCCGCGCAGGCGCTGGGCCACGTGGACACCGCCTGCGGCGCGGACGTGCTGTATGCCACCAGCCGGAAATGGCTGGCCGGTCCGCGCGGCGTCGGGGTGCTGGCGGTGTCCGATCGCTGGTGGGACACGCTGCAGGTGCGCACCTCCCCGCTCGCGGTGGGCAGCGCCCCGCCGGGAACGCCCCCGGTGCGGCTGATGGAATCGCATGAGGCCAACGTCCCGGGGCGGGTCGGCCTGGCCACGGCGGTGCGCGAGTACCTGGACACCGGGCCGCAGCGGGTATGGTCGCGGCTGGCCGAGGCCGGCGCGCTGACCGGGGAAGCACTCGACGGCCTGTCCGGCTGGGCTGTGCTCCCGCGGGGTGGCGGCTCGTCGGCCATCACCGCGCTGCGCGCGACCGCGGGACAGGACATCGGCGACACCCGGGCCAGGCTGCTGGCCGGGCACGGCATCGTCACCACCGCCGAAATTCCGGCCCGGGCCCCGCGGGAGATGACCGAGCCGCTGCTGCGGATCAGCCCGCACGTGGACTGCACTCCCGAGGACCTCGGCCTGCTCCGCGACGCCCTGCTGGCCGTGCGCTGACTTCCGTCAGCGGCGCTGCGGCGGTTAGCGCGAGGGATGCACGACCAGCGCGCTACCGCCGTACAGCCGGACCGGCTCGGCGACGGCTTCATCGCACCCGTGACCGAGGACCTGGAGCGCGGTCGCTGCGGCCAGGGCAGACGTGACAGGGATGGCCATCAGGCGACGATGCATCGGTACCTCACGATGGTCGCGGGCGAGCTGCTGGCGTATCTTTTCCCCGTCTCTACTGCCCGATGCGGGAGATTCAAACTCAGCCGGGCACGCCGGCCCGGGCGGGGATGGATCGCCTCTGGTCGCGTGTTGGGGGAAGATAGAAGCACCAAGACCGGCAGGAGGCACAGCTAGTGACGTCGGACCGGGGAGAACTCTACGAGGTGGACACCACCGCCCCGCAGCTCGATGGCGCCGCCCTGCTCTGGTATTTCGACGGCTTCATCGATGCCGGGGCGGCCGGGCGGCTGCTCGCCGAGCATCTGCTGGAGAACCTGGACCACAAGGTCATCGCGACCTTCGACGTGGACCGGCTCATCGACTACCGGTCCAGGCGCCCGGTCATGATTTTCGACAAGGATCACTGGGAGCGCTACGACAACCTGGAACTCGTCGTGCACTTGGTGCACGACGCGTCTGGCACCCCGTTCCTGCTGCTCACCGGGCCTGAGCCGGATCACGAGTGGGAGCTGTTCACCGCCGCGGTCGGCGAGTTGTCGCAGCGGCTGGGCGTCGGCCTCGCCGTTGGCTTCCACGGCATCCCGCTGGGTGTGCCGCATACCCGCCCGCTCGGGGTGACCGCGCACGCCACCCGTTCCGCGCTGGTGGACGCGGACCGGGCGCTGCCCAACGAGCTGCAGGTGCCGGGCAGCATCTCGGCGCTGCTGGAGTTCCGTTTCGGCCAGGCCGGGCGGGACGCCGCCGGGTTCGCCGTGCACGTTCCGCACTACCTGGCCCAGGCCGCCTACCCGGCAGGTGCCGTCCGGCTGCTGGAATCGGTGACCGGGCTGACCGGGCTTTCGGTGCCCGATGAGTCGTTGCGCGAGGCGTCCCGCCGCACGGATGCCGAGATCAACCGGCAGGTGGAGGCGTCCGCCGAGGTCACCGAGGTGGTCCAGGCGCTGGAGCAGCAGTACGATGCGGCGGCCCAGGCTGACCCGGAGCCGGGCCTGCTGGTCGATCCGGAGAACATGCCCACGGCCGAGGAGCTGGGCGAGCAGTTCGAGCGCTTCCTCGCCGAGCAGCAGGGCCCGGCCAACCCGCAGGACCTGTAGGCCTCGTCCCGGGGCCGCGGTATCAGCGGGGTGGCCCGGAGTGCGGGCCGCTGGCGCTCACCGGCGCTTCCGTGACTCGACGCGCTTCTTCAGCGCCTTGTTGACCGCGTGGTAGCCGGCTTCGGCCCTGGCGATGACGTGACCGGAAACCGGCACCAGGATGCCGTGGAAGGTCTCGCTCTGCACCAGCCGGGTACCGTGGTCCACCGGACTGAGCTCGAACCGGTGCGTGCCGCCCATGAGGCCGGGGATGGTGGCCTTCCAGGTCAGTTCCGCGCCCGGCTCGACCACCAGGATCTTGGGCCGGACGGTCCGCACCCGGCCGCCGGGGGTCATGTTGTGCAGCATGATCCGGTTCCCGACGGCGATCTGGCCGGACGCCTCGGGGAACAGCGGGTGCCACTTCCGGTAGCGGCTCAGGTCGGTCAGCACCGCCCAGACGTCCATGGGCGCGGCGGCGATCTGGATGGTGGCGAAGACCCTCTTCATCCTGGCCAATCTCCTCTTTTGCCGCGGGCAGGCCCAGCCTAGCCAGGCTCGTTCCTGAGTCGCTCGATGACCGGGCCGAACGTCGTCATGTACGGCTCGTGCACGGTGATGAACGAGAACCCGAGCTCCTCCCGGCGCTGCCGGAGCTGGCCGGCGATCTCGTCGACGGTGCCGATCAGCGCGAACGGCGTCTCCAGCAGCTCATCGACGGTGAAGTTCGGCAGCCGCTCGGCGACGAGTTCGCGCGCGGCCTGGATTCGGTTCTCGGTCACCACCACGATCTGGATCAGCACGTGCAGTTCCAGTTCGCCGGCCCGCTCGCGGGCCTGTCCGCGGATGAAGCGGACCCGCTCGGCGGCCTCGGCGGCGGTTGCCATCCGGAAGGTCCCCGGTGGCCGGCCGGGAATCTGGAACAGGCCGCCGACCGCGACCGTGTCCGCCCGCCGCACGGCCAGCTCCAGCATCCGGTCTCCGGTACCCCCGATGATCAGCGGCGGCCCGGTCCCGTTCAGGCCGCGCCGCTGCACCGGAGCCAGCGGCGGCAGGTCGAAGACCGCCCTGGCCGCGTTGCGCTCGGGGTAGCCGTCCGAGGCGAAGATGCGCTCGAGCTCGTCGAGGGCGGCCTCGAGCATGTCCGCGCGCTCGGGCAGCGGCCGCCAGGGCAGCCCGGCCGCGTCGAACTCCCACTTCATGTGGCCGGCCCCGACGCCAAGTTCCAGCCGCCCGCCGGTGAGCAGGTCGGCCGTGGCCACCTCCCGGGCAAGCAGGTGCGAATTCCAGAATCCGATGTTGAGCACCATGGTGCCGACCCGGAGCCGCTGCGTCGCCTCGGCCGCGGCGATCAGCGGCGAGAACGGTGCGGGCGAGCCCAGGTGATCGGCGGTGAAGATCGCGTCGTAGCCGTAGCGCTCGGCCGTGCGGCAGTACTCGGTGAAGCTGCCGCCCGAGCGGATGGCGAACACGTTGCAGCTGAACCTGAAATCCCGCATGCCCCCAGGCTTTCACCAGCCGGGCACCCGCTATGGGCGTCGATGGCACATTGCCTCCCCGGCACCGTCGGCAAAGGGACATCGACCACGCCCCGCGGGCGGGCGTGCCGCGCCGACTGGCAGTAAGGTCCTGTCATGGTGCAGCGTCCGTTGCCGGAGATCGTCGATCCGGGCTGGGCGGAAGCCCTCGAGCCTGTCGCCGGGCAGATCAGCGCGATGGGAGACTTCCTGCGGGCCGAGATCGCCGCGGGCCGGAGCTACCTGCCACCGGGCGACCTTGTCCTGCGCGCGTTCCGGCAGCCCTTCGACGACGTGCGCGTGCTCATCGTCGGCCAGGATCCGTACCCGACTCCCGGTCACCCGGTCGGGCTGAGCTTCTCGGTGGCTCCCGGGGTCCGGCGGCTGCCGGGCAGCCTGGTCAACATCTTCCGCGAGTACACGACCGATCTCGGCTACCCGATGCCGGCCAACGGCGACCTCACCCCGTGGACCGAGCGCGGCGTGCTGCTGCTGAACCGAGTCCTCACCGTACAGCCCGGCCGCCCCGCCGCGCACCGGGGCGCGGGCTGGGAGGAGGTCACCGATCAGGCCATCCGGGCGCTCGCGGCGCGCGACCAGCCGCTGGTCGCGATCTTGTGGGGTCGCGACGCGCGCAGCCTGGTCCCGCTGCTGGACGGCGTGCCCCGCATCGAGTCGGCGCACCCGAGTCCGATGTCGGCCGACCGCGGATTCTTCGGCTCCCGCCCGTTCAGCCGGGCCAACCGGCTGCTCGAGCAGCAGGGCGCTGCCCCGATCGATTGGAAACTCCCCTGACCGGCCCGCGAGACTTCCCGGCCGGTGCGGCCCGGCGTGCGCACCGAGCCGTTACGGTGTCCTCATGGATCTTTGGAGCAAGTCACCCGCCGCGATGCGGAGGTTGTTAGCGGCCGGCGTCGGCCTGATGACCTGTGCGCCCTTGATCGTCGGCAGTGCGGGACCTGCCCTGGGCGCGCCAGGCGGGACGGTCGAGCATTGGGGCGTGCTCGCCGGCGGGGGTGGCAGGAGCCTGTCGCCGGTCAAGGTGTCGGTGCCGGGGACGGTCGCTGAGGTGGGGACGTCCAACTCGACCCAGTACGCGCTGCTGACCGACGGCCGCGTGTACGCCTGGGGCGTGGGGACCGGCGGAGAGCTGGGCAACGGCAGCAGGCAGAACTCCCTCACCACCGCCGTGCGGGTGCAGTTTCCCGCCGGAGTGACCATCGCCTTCCTCGCGACCGATGACATGCCGTTCGACACGGCCTTCGCGGTCGACACCACGGGCCACGCCTGGGGTTGGGGAGCCAACGCGGGAGGTGAGCTGTGCCTGGGCAACACCAATGTCTACACCAGGCCCGTGGAACTGCCGTTTTCCGGCGTGACCACCCTGGCCGGGGCCGCCAATCACGCCACCTACGCCGCCGGCGGCGCGGTGTACTCGTGCGGGAAGAACCGCGACGGCGCCCTGGGGACCGGCAATATGCGAGCCGCCCGGCATCCGGTACGGGTCAAGGGACTGAACGGCCACCTGGTCACCGCCCTGGTATCGGCGCTGGGCAACACCGGGGCCCTGATGTCTGATGGCACGTACTACGACTGGGGCTACAACGGCGGGGGGCAGCTCGGCATCGGGACCGTCAGCCCGCCATCGACCGTGCCGGTCCGGGTGCAGCTCCCGGCGGCGGCGACGCAGGTCGTCGTAGGGGGGAACGGCCCGAATGACGACCACACGCTGGTGAAGCTGTCGAACGGCTCGCTGTACGCGTGGGGGGCCAACGGTGCCTACCAACTCGGCCTCGGCACCAAGGTCGGGAAGTCGTCTCCGACGCGGTTCTCCCCGCCGGCCGGGGTGACCTATCAGACGCTGGCCACCGGGGGGATCGCCTCGTACGCCATTTCCACGACCGGGGACGTCTACGCCTGGGGCGGCAACAAGAACGGGCAGCTTGGCGACGGGAGCACCCAGAGGTCGCCCAAGCCCATCAGGGTCACGACCGGCGCCACGCTGATCTCTTCGACGTCCAACAACGCGGCGGTCGCCATCGGGGGATAGCCGGGGCGCCGTCGGGGCGGCTGAGCGGTCAGGTTCGGGTCGCGATGATGGCCGAGATCACGACCAGCGCGAGCGTGCAGGCTGCGGCCAGCCCGTGGATCATGACCAGGTGGGCCGGGAAGACGGTCGGCTCACGGCCGGCCCGGCGCGCGACCCGCCGGGTCAGCAACGCCCAGCTCAGGCCGGCCAGCACGGTGGCCACGACCACGCCGAACGCTATCCGCGCGAACAGCCGGTCGTCGGTCATCACGAAGAAGATCCAGAACGTCAGCCCGGTCAGCGCGAGCAGGGGATGCGTGAACTCCAGCAGCGGCGACTCCCCGGCCCCCGGCCCGCCGCCGCCTGGTGCCGCGCCGCCGTCGGGGGCCGTGATGCTCGCCAGCGCGGCCGCGCCCACCACCGTGGCGCCGTCAGGCCCTGGCGCGAGCGGGTCAGCCCGCTCGCCGGCGGGGGAAAGCACGGCGCCGCCGACGGCCGGGCCGGCGTCGTCGGCCGGCCCACCGCCCGCGTCTGCCGGTCCCGCGGTCGCGGACCGCCGGAGCCCCGCGGTCTGTCGCTGCGCGGCGATCCCGGCCGCGAGCAGGTAGATCCCGATGCCCGCAGTGAGCACCCACACCACCATTCCCGCGATCTTCACCGAGCTCCCTCCGCCGCGCGCACCCCTTACAAACTAGGCCCGCCCGCTGGCCATCCCGGCAGGGGCACCAGGACTGGGCATCCGCGCTGGCAGCTACGCTTCTTGACCTGTGACCTCCCTCGACGCCCAGGGCGCGCGCACCAGGCAGGCCGGATACCGGCAGCACCGGTTCGTTCCGCCGCCGGGATCCTGCGAAATCCTGCTGATCAGGCACGGCGAATCGCAGCCCGCCTACCCGGGCAGCCCGTTCCCGCTGACCGACGGCCGGGCCGACCCGGAGCTGGCCACCGAGGGCGCCGGGCAGGCCGAGCGCGTGGCCCAGCGGCTGGCCGGCCAGCGCATCGGCGCCATCTACGTCACCTCGCTGCGCCGGACCCGACAGACCGCGCAGCCGCTGGCCCGGCGGCTCGGGCTCGTGCCGAACGTCGAACGCCAGCTGCGCGAGGTCGGCCTCGGCGACTGGGAGACCACCTACCGGCAGAAGGTGGCGGAGAACGGCCCGCTGGCGCGGCGAGTGTGGGCCGAGGGACGCTGGGACGTCATCCCGGGCGCGGAGCCGGCCGCCGAGTTCGCCGCCCGGGTCCGGGACGCGATTGACCGGATGGCCGCGGCCCACCCCGGCCAGCGGCTGGCCGTGTTCGCCCACGGCGGCGTCATCGGCCAGGCCATGGCCCTGGCCAGCGGGTCGCGGGTGTTCGCCTTCACCGGCGCGGACAACGGCTCGATTTCACACCTGGTGATCGCCGGCAGCCAGTGGATCATCAGGGGATTCAACGACACCGCGCACCTCGACCCCGCGTTCAGCCCGACGGCCGTAGCCTGACCTGCGCTATCCGGCGCGCCCTGTGGCAAGACGCTCGCCAGAAACAACCCGTCCGCGCTGGCAAACGGCTGACAAAGCCGTTACCGGGAGCGGATTATCATCTCGTGATAGATGGCGGAGTGGGCAGGGTGCTGGAGCGGACCGAGTCCTCAGAGGTGTGGCGCACGCTGCCCGCCGAGGTGGCGGTCCTGCTGCGGCCGCGGCTCGACCAGGCGGTCGGCGAGATGATCGTCGCGATCCAGCGGGGCGTACCCGAGTACGCGCGCCCGCTCGACGCCTCCTACACCGACGCGATCAGCCGGGCCGTGCGTCACTCGGTCGAGCAGTTCATCGAGCGGGTGGCCGACCCCGAGGCATCCTTCGACGAGATCATGGCCGAGTTCCGCGCGATCGGCGGCATGGAGGCCCGGGAGGGACGCAGCCTGGAGCCGCTGCAGAACGCGCTACGGCTCGGCGCCCGGGTGGCGTGGCGCTGGCTGTGCGCCGCGGCGGGCGAGCCGGGCCTGGACATGCAGGTGCTGGGGCGCATCGGCGAGGCCATCTTCGTGTACCTCGACGAGCTCGCCGCGGCCTGCGCGACCGGCTACACCGAAGCGCGGGCGCGGGTCGCGGGGGAGCGCGAGCGGCGGCGCAGGCGGCTGCTCGACTTGATCGTCGTGGACCCCCCGGCGTCCAGGGAGGCCATCGCCGACCTGGCCAAGGCGGCCGGGTGGACGCTGCCGGACCGGGTCGCGCTCGCGGCGGTGGAGGAGCGCCCCGGGCTGGACGTCGCCGCCGGCCTCCTGCTGCCGCCGGACGTGCTGGTCGACTGGATGCGCCACGAGCCGTGCCTGCTGGTCCCCGAGCCGGACGGCCCGGGGCGGGCCGCGGTCATCGAAAGCGTGCTGCGCGACTGGCCCGCGGCGCTAGGCCCCTCGGTCCCGCTGTCGCGGGCCAGCGCATCGTTGCGTTGGGCGCGCGCGGCGCTCGCGCTCGGGCAGCGGGGCGTCATCGACTTCGGCGCCGGGGTGATCCGGTGCGACGAGCACATGTCCAAGCTGCTGATCTTCTCCGACGAAGAGCTGGCTGAGGCGCTGCGCGTGGCCAGGCTGGCGCCGCTCGACCGGCTCAAGCCCGCCGTGCGGGACCGGCTCGCCGAGACCTTGCTGTGCTGGCTGCAGCGAGGCGGGAACGCCAACGAGGTGGCGGTGCTCCTGCACGTCCACCCGCAGACGGTGCGGTACCGGCTGCGGCGTATCGACGAGCTGTTCGGCGGCGACCTGCGCGATCCGGACCGCCGGTTCGAGCTGGAGATGGCCCTGCGTGCCAGGCAGCTGCTCGAGGCCGGGCCGCCAGGCTGTGCGCGGCCCGGGCGCGTCGGCGATCACCACCCGTCTTCGGCGGGCAGCGCGATGGCGTAGTACGGGCGGTATTGCCTGCCCGGCCGATGCGCGCCGCCGACGGAAGGAACACCCGTGCGCCCTGTCGTCGTGACCTACCAGGCCGACTGGCCGGACCGGGCCGCCGTGCTGGCCGCGTCGCTGCGCGAGCGGCTCGCCCCGCTGGCTGAGCGGGTCGAGCACATCGGCAGCACGTCCATCCCCGGGATGGCCGCCAAGGACATTCTCGACGTGCAGGTCAGCGTGGCCGACCTCGACGAGGCCGCCCGGGCCTTCGACGAGCCGCTGGCCGGCCTCGGATTCGAGCTCGGCCCTTATGAGTTCGATCACGTCCCCGCTCATTTCGATCACGTCCCGGCGGGCCGGGACGACGACCCGCGGCTGTGGTCGAAGCGGTTCTGGTCTCGCCGCGGCCGGCTGGGCGCGGTCAACCTGCACGTGCGCCGGCGCGGCTCGCCGAACGAGCGGCTGGCGCTGCTGTTCCGGGACTGGTTCCGCGCGCACCCGGACGCGATAGCCGGCTACGCGGCCTTCAAGGTGGCCTTGTCCGCGGCCGTTCCCGACATCGAGGCCTACTCCGACATAAAAGACCCTGTCGTCGACGTCGTGATCGCCGCCGCCGAGGAATGGGCGGACGCCACGGCCTGGCGCCCCTGACCTTGTCCGGCGCCCGGCACCCCTGCTGAACCGGTCGGTCTCGTCCTCGCTGCCTCGTCAACTCATTCCCGGGTACGTGATCGGACGGGGCACGCGCTCGGGCGGGCGACGTTCGGCGCAGCCGACAGTCGTCAGCCCGAGTGAATGTCCTGGGCCGATCACCCCGTTCACCGCACCAGGGTGTCGAAAAGATGCTGGAGTTCCGCCGCCGGGTCAGCGGTCAGGCCGCTGTGCACCGGCCCCGGCTGGACGATCGTGCTCCGCGGCGCGGTGAGCCAGCGGAACCGCGCGCCCGGCGACTGGCCGGCCGGCCCGCCGCCGCGGCAGCCCTCCTCGATGGCGGTCAGCCCCGCGGCGGCCGCCGCCGCGTCGGCCCCGGGATCCAGGGCCCGCAGGCGTTCGGTGTCGAGCTGGATCAGGCAGCCCAGGTAGCCGTGCTGCTGTGAGTAGAGGATCACGCCGGCGTTCATGGTCTCACCCCGCTCGACCCGCGGCACCACGCGGATCACGGCGTACTCGAACGGCTCGCTGCTCATCGCCGGATCACCTCGGGCACCATCGGGGCGCGGTCCAGCAGCTGCTCGATGTAGCCGTCGGGCTGCCCGTCACCGAGCCAGTCGCCCGGGACCAGCTCGATGACCTCCATGAGCAGATCCTCGGTGATCATCGGGGCCAGCGCCGCGTGCGCGGCCGGAAGCCGAGTGGCCGCCGGGCGCAGCACATGGTCCCTGGTGTCGAACGGCTTGCCCGGGCTGGCGGTGGGCCAGTTGTGGTGAAAGTAGAGCGCGGCGCCGTGGTCGATCAGCCAGATGTTGCCGTGCCAGACCAGCAGGTTGGGGTTACGCCAGGTCCGGTCCACGTTCTGCACGAGGGCATCGAACCACAGCACGCGGCTGGCGAAGTCCGGATCGACGGTCCATCCGGCCGGGTCGAAGCCGGCCGACCCGGGCAGGAAATCGACGGCCAGGTTGAGCCCGCTGCTGGCGCGCAGCAGATCCTGGATCTCGGGATCGGGTTCGCTGCCGGGGATCCGCGGGTCCAGGTAGCCGAGGGCGAGTTCCGGGGTAGGCAGCCCGAGCCGGCGGGCCAGCTCGCCGCAGATGATCTCCGCCGCGAGCGCCTTCGGCCCCTGGCCCGCGCCGCGGAACTTCATCACGTACGTACCCAGGTTGTCGGCCTCGACGATGGCCGGCAGCGAGCCGCCCTCGCGCAACGGGGTCGCGTAGCGGGTGACGGTCACCTGTTCGAGCACGCCGCACACGTTATCTCGCGGGGACAGGTTCTGCGCGTCACCGCCGCCGCCCCGCGCCGGGCTCGGATCCGGGCCGCGGGGCTGCCATGATGCCGTTATGAAACACCTTGGCATTCTGGCGCACAGCATGGAGGGCGCAGCGCTGTGCCTGCGCAGCTTCTGCCTGGAGGGATGGGACCGGATGGGGGCCTACCAGCACCCGGACGTGACCCTCGACTGCATCGCCCTGGCGCGCAGCATGCCCGCGTGGGACGAGGGAAACTACCTCTCGATCCGGGACACGCTGGCCACGAGCGTGCGGCGGCTGGCCGGCGCGGGCGCCGACTTCTTCGTCTGCCCGGACAACACGGCGCACCTGGCGCTGGAACAGCCTGGCCATGATCTCGACCGGCCCGGTCTGCACATCGCCGAGGTGGTGGCCGACCAGGCCGCGCGGGACGGCCGCACCCGGGTCGGCGTGCTCGGCACCAGCTACACCATGGACGGTCCCGTTTATCCCCGCGCCTTCGGCTCGCGGGGGATAGCGGTCGAACTGCCCGAGGGGGACGACCGCCGCGTGCTCAACCGGATCATCTTCGACGAGCTGGTCCATGCGGTGTTCACCGACACCTCGCGCCGGGAGTACGTCCGGATCATCGGCCGCCTGGCCGACCGGGGCTGCGACGCGGTCGCGCTTGTGTGCACCGAGATCCCGATGCTGGTCGCGCCCGAGGACTCGCCCCTCCCGACACTCGACTCGACCCGGCTGCTGGCGCACGCCGCCTTCGACGTCGCCGTGGGCAAGGAGGCCATGCCGACCTGGCGCGGCGGTCCGGTGACCGACTGACCCCGTCCGCGGCGGGTTACCCGGCCTGCTCAGGCACCCGGTGGCGGGCAGCCGAGCGCGCGCAGCTCGGCCTGCCCCTCTGGCGCCCGGTCTGCCAGCAGCAGCAGCGTGCAGGCCCGCTCGAACCTGGCCTCGATGCGCTCCCAGCCGGCCAGCGCTTCTTCCAGCGCGCCGCGGTCGCCGTGCAGCCGGCCGGTCGCCCGGGCCAGGCAGGCCGCGGCCCAGTAGTTCTCCTCCCCGGCTGGCGCCGCCGCGGCCAGCCGGCTGGCCGCGTCGGGCAGCCCGGCCACCACGGCCACCTCGGCGGTCATCGCCCAGGCGTACGGGCGCAGCGACTGCCAGTGCGGCACGTCGTACCAGGTCTCGTCCTCGGGCCGTAGTGCGGCGACGGCGGCCACGGCCGCGTCGATGCGCCCTTCGTGCAGGCAGACCCGGGCCTCGGTGAAAGCCGCGGCTGCCGCCAGGTAGGTCCCGGACACCAGTTCCAGCTTGTCCCCGCTGAGCTCGCGGACGCGGTCGAGCCATTCGCGGCGGCCTTTGTCGTCGCCGCGCAGCCCGTAAGCGAGCGCCATGCCGTAGCCGGCCGAGCTCAGCCACCGCGCGGGCGGCCGCCCGGCCTGCCGCCATGCCTCCCACATGATCGCGGCCTGGGTCACGGCCTCATCGAACCGGCCGAGCAGGACCAGCGGAAGGATCGGCTTGCTGGCCGCCACGTGCGGCTGCCCGCTGGCGACGTCGTCGTCTTGGGCCATCCGCGCGAAGGAAAGCGCGTCGGGAAGGTCGCCGGCGGTCACCGCGATCGCGGTGACCATGTGGAACGTATCGACGATCTCGGCTCCCGCCCGCGGGTCGTGCCGCGGCATGCGCTCCAGCAGCCCCACCCGTTCCATGGCCCGCTGGTGCGCCTCGCGGATCCGCCCGCCGTGGTCGAGCCCCACGACCACGGCGTCCAGCGCCGCGCTGATCAGGACGGGGTCGTTGGTCCGCCGCGCGGCGGCCAGGGCCTCGCTGGCCAGGGCCGGGTCCGGTACGGTCTTCTCGGGCTGCACGGTCCAGGCGTCGGCGGCCTTCACGTAGGCGGCGCACACCGGGTCCGTGCTGGGGCAGGCCCGGGCCGCCTCGTCCACCAGATCACGCAGCCGCTCGTGGGGCACCTTCTCGGGGAAATCTTCCGCGAACCGGTCGGCGATGCTGGCCGCGTGGGCCAGCGCGGCCGTGCGGGCCGAGTCGTCGGCCGCGATCCTGGCCTGCTCGGCCGCTGCTAGCAGCAGTTCGAAGGCCGCGGGCGTGTGTCCCGCGGCCCTGGCGACATCGGCCGCGGCGCGCAGGTCCGCGGCCGCCTGCAGCGGCCCGGGAGCGCGCGCGGCTGCGGCCTCGTAGTGCTCACAGGACTCGAACATGAACCGGCGGGCGTAGGCCAGATGCCCGAGCGCACGGGCCAGCCCGTGACTGATCCCCCGTCCCCCGGGCACGGGTTCCTGGTCAGTGCCGCCCGCAGGTCGTCGGCGACCGTGTCGAAAGCGCTGCGCCACTGCTGGCCCGTCTCGGCCCGCTGCTCGAGGTCGGCGGAGACGGAGGCGGCCCAGATCAGGTGCGCATCGCGCACCGCGGCCTCCTCGCCGCTGGCGGCCAGCCGGTCCAGGGCATAGGCCCGTATCGTCTCCAGCATCTGCCACCGGCTGCCGTCAGGGCCGCGGCGGTGCCTCAGCAGGCTCTTGTCGGTGAGACGGCCGACCAGGTCGGCGACCATGCCGCGGTTACCGTCCGGCCAGACGGCGGTGGCGGCGTCGAGGTCGAATCCCCCGACGAACGCGCCGACCCGGCGGAACATGGCGCGCTCGTTCTCGTCGAGCAGGTCATAGCTCCAGTCGATGACGGCCCGCAGCGACCGGTGTCGTTCTTGCCCGCCGCGGCTGCCGGCCAGCAGCCGCAGGTGATCGTCCAGCCCGGCCAGCAGACCGTCTACGCCCAGCGACGCGCTGCGGGCCGCGGCCAGCTCGATGGCCAACGGCACCCCGTCCAGGCGCGCGCAGACCTTCCCCACCACCGCGGGGGAGGCGGCGAACTCGGGATCGATGGCCCGGGCCCGGTCGATGAACAGCGCCTCGGCCTCCGAGCCTTCGGCGTGATCGATGTCCTCGGCGACCAGCGAGAGCGGCGGAATGGTCACGGTGCGCTCGCCGGGTACGGCGAGCCGCTCGCGGCTGGTGACCAGGACGGTCAGCCCGGAGCAGTCGGCCAGTAGCTTCTCGACGAACGCGGCCACCACCGTGAGCAAGTGTTCGCAGTTGTCGAGCACCAGCAGCGACCGGCCGCGGGCCAGGTACTCGTGCAGCGCCGCGTCCAGCGACCGTCCGGGCCGCTCGGTGATGCCGAGCAGCGCCGCCACCGCCTGGGTGACGAACCCCTCGCGTACCGGGACCAGGTCGACGAAGACTCCGCCGAACGGATACTGGGTCGCCACCGCCTCGGCCGTCCTGACCGCGAGCCGGGTCTTCCCGACCCCGCCCGGACCTACCAGGCTGACCACCCGGCCGCCCCCCAGCGCCTCCAGGATCGCGGCCTGCTCCCGATCCCGGCCGATGAACGCCGTCCGGGTGGTCGGCAGCCCGGTCACCGGCCCGTCTCCGGCCCCGGCTGGCGGCTGGGCGGCCACCGCGGGAGCCAGCTCGGCCAGCGCCCTCCGGTCGGGCACCCCGAATTTCCGCAGCAGCGACGACACGTGACTCTCGACCGTCCGGACCGAGATGTGCAGCCGGGAAGCGATCTGGGTGTTGCTCAGATGCCCGGCGACGGCCTGGAGTACCTCGGCTTCCCGCTGCGACATGCCGGCGGCACGAGTAGCCGGCACGTTCACGCAATCACCGCCCCGTCGCAGATCATTAACGCATCCGTGGCAGATCAGCGGACGGCCACGGATGGCCCGGCAGCGTCACTCGGGCGGGCTGCGACCAATAGGAACGTTACTTGAAGAAGTACCGGATAAACCAGATGCCGCCCGCGGCCGGCCCGGCGGTGCCCGGCAGCTGTCATCACCCATGACAACGTCAAGATCGGCCTCTCGTACAATACGGGCATCTACGGCGCTAACCCGGGCCAGATGGCAGCACTGGCTAAACACGCCGAGGACTGTGGTTTAGAGTCCTTTTACCTTTCCGAGCACATCGTGTTGTATCCGGGTGCAAGGGCGGGCGCCGTGGAATTCCCTCCGCCCGGGCCGGACGGCGGGGCGACGGTTACTTTCCCGGGGGCAGGCTCACCGCCGAGCAGCGCGACCAGGTCTCAGCCCTGGCCGAACGGCTGAAGCTCCGCTGACGTCCAACGTCACGGCCGCGGGTCGAGCGCCCCGCCAGATGCCGGAGAACCGGCCATCTGGCCGGTGTTCTGCGCTGCGGGTCGTGGCATCGTGGCAGGTGCCGACGGCGGGGGAGCAGCACGGCGGGGGGTCAGCAGGAGGGAGCGAGGCAGATGGCTGATGGCGACAACTACGACATCTTGGTGATCGGCAGCGGTGAGGCGGGCAAGTACCTGGCCTGGACGATGGCCGGCGAAGGTCATCGCACGGCCGTGGTGGAGCGGAAGCTGATCGGCGGCTCCTGCCCCAACATCGCCTGCCTGCCGAGCAAGAACATCATCCACTCGGCCAAGGTGCGCTCACTGGCCGGGCGGGCCGCCGAATTCGGGGTCGAAGCGGAGCCCGCGCCGACGAACATGAAGGGCGTCCAGGACCGGAAGCGCGCCACGGTCGAGGGCCTGCGCCAGCTGCATCTGGATCGCTACCGGGCTAGCGGCGCCGAGATCATCATGGGCGAGGCCCGCTTCACGGCGCCCAGGACCGTCGACGTACAGCTGGCCGAGGGCGGTGCCTGCCGGATCAGCGGTGACCGGGTGTTCCTGAATCTGGGCACCCACGCGACCGTGCCTGACCTGCCCGGCCCCGCGGCGGCCGAGCCAATAACCCACGTGGAACTCCTCGATCTCGATCGGCGGCCAGAGCACCTCGTCGTGATCGGCGGCGGGTACGTCGGACTTGAACTGGCGCAGGCCATGCGCCGTTTCGGCTCGCACCCGGACCGTGTCCGAGTCGCGCGGGTTCCTGAAGATGCTCGTCGCTGCGGACAGCGACGAAATCCTGGGCTTCACCGCGTTCGGGACGGAGGCGAGTGAGCTCATGGCCGCCCTCCAGGTCGCGATGATCGGGCACCTGCCGTGTACGGCGCTCGGCGCCCGCATCTTCACCCACCCGACGATCGCCGAGGGGCTTGTCTTCCTGCTGAGCGGCACACCCGCGTCCCCGCCCCCCGTGACCTAACCGGCACGGGTCCATGGCCTGGCTGTCGTGCGGTCACGCCGGGCGCGGGCGACCGCTCGCGCGTGTGATTTGGTGGTAACCATGGACGTTAGTAGGCAGTCGGTAGTTGACATCCTGCGTCGCCTGGGTTTTTCGCGGGAGGCCGACGAGGCGCTGATGGTTCTGCCGGATCCGGTCGATGAGCAGCAGGTCCTGCGATTCGGCGAACAGCACGGCATTTCCCGCGACGAGCTGATCGACCGGATGGGAGGCAGCCCGTAAGCCTGGCGGCGCCGCCCGCGCTGCGCCGTGCGCGCATAACCCCATGAGTCCCACGTGTCCGTTTTGTACAATATCGACGCCGCGGGCCTCTGAGATGGTGGGGCCATGACTCGGGAATCCAGGCATATCAGCGAGTGGATTGACCGCCCCGCGGACGAAGTGTACGAATACGCCGCGGCGCCGGCCAATCTGCCCCAATGGGCACGAGGGCTCGGAAGTTCCGTCGAGAAAATAGACGATCGTTGGTTCGTCGAGACCCCGGGCGGGCGCGCTGGCTTCGCCTTCGTCCGGCGCAACGAATACGGCGTCCTCGATCACTATGTGACGATGCCCTCGGGCGAAGTCGGCTACAACCCGATGCGGGTGATCCCCGACGAGCGCGCGTGCGAAGTGGTGTTCACGCTGCGGCGATCCCCCGGTATGAGCGACGAGGACTTCCGGGCTGACGCCGCTGCCGTAGCGGCCGACCTCGCCCGGCTCAAGCAGGTGCTTGAAGACGCGCACTAGCGAGTGCCTGTACCCGGAGCAGCCGGGCCGTCGCGAACTCGGGATCGCCGGCGGCAAGCGCCGGACCGCCTCGACGTCACCTGCGTGAACCGCCAGACGCAGCTCGGCTGCGGCTTTGGCGCACTCAGGATCCACTTGCCGGGGAACCACTTGCTGGCCTGCTGCTCGCTCATCGTCGCCTATCATGTGGGCCGTCGCAGACGGTCTGCGGTCTCGGCGGGCCGGTCCCAGTCTGATGGTGCTGCTTCAGGGTCGACATGTTTCCGTGCTCGTGAGCCGAGCACGACGGACGAGTGCGCGTGCGGCCGACCGCCTTGGCGCGATCGGCGATCCCGGGAGACGCACATCCTGTCGGTCAGCGGCGGGAACCTGCACGTCTGGAATGTCAGCTCGGGCTGCCTCGGCCTGATCAACACCGGCGACCCGTCGTCGTTCGTCGGCAAGTACACGATCAAGCCTCCGCAGACCATCACCAGCCCGTGACGGTCATCGTCGGACCCTCACCGGATCCGGACCGATGACGTCGCACCACCCGGCTGCCCGGGCCCGCGGGCCAGGGCAGCCGGATGGTCCGTTAAACGGACTGGCCTAGGCGTCCGTCGGCCCAGCGCTGACCGCCGGGGAACAACCCGGCAAATCACCGCGGGACAGGATCTTTCCCAGCAAAACGGGACGCTGCGATAGCTAGGTCAGCAAGCGCCCGGTCGAACGCAGGTAATCCAGCCATGGATCGTCCCCGGCCTCGAAGCCGTCGACCGCTTCTTTCATCGCGACCAGGGCGGCGACGATGAAATCACCGGGCCGGTAGCTGCTACCGATGGCATGCGCGAGGTCGTCGTGATGGACGGTCAGCTCGCTCAGCCCCCACATGACTTGCAGGCCAACCGGTACCGGACCTCGCTGGTGACCCATGAGCTGCCCGGCCTGCCCGCGACGCGCCTGCCGCAGGAACCGGGTCGCCTGCCCGCTGAGTGCCTGGGCCGGATCGCCGCGGAAGAGGCCGACAGCGCGCCGGTTCTGGCGGCTCAGGTCCCCGGGCTCGAACGGCGCGGTCAGGTCACCGGCGTTGGCCTTGTCGAGCTGGTCGGCGAAGCGCTGAAATGTCGCCGCCAGGTGAGCGGTGAGATCCCGGACCGTCCACGGTGAGCACCGCGCCGGATGGCGCTGAACGGCGGGATCAGATGCGGCGGCGAGGTAGCTGCGTGATTCCGCGGCCGACCAGTCGAGAGCCGCGGGCCAGGGAATGACTGCCGGTGGATAGTCCGATATCGCCACGGAACCAACCTTCATAGCATCCTGCTGTGGTTGCCACCCACCCCCGTTCCGCCGCGCCCGTTTACTTAACGATCACGCATCGGCACTCCGGATTCGAACCTCAGACCAGATCGTTCCAGAGGTCGTGTTCGTCGCAGAAACGCTCGACCTCGTCCAGTTCAACGTCGGCATCCTCTGCCCGGGCCGCGACGGCGCCAGCCACCCACCAGTCAGCCCCGGGCAGGCCGGCGGACAGGTAGGCCCGAGTTCCGGGCGGTCGTTGCTGCTGCGCGCGGCGGCGCTGAGCAACGACTTCGCCGTGCGCGGGCTCCCACAGCCTGGTCAGGCCGGCTTCTTCGCCGAGCACGACAGCGTCATACCACCGCCAGACCACCACCTCGGAGCCGTCCGTCGCGGTCGCGACGGCCACCAGGTGGCCGGGTGACACCCTTTCCGTCCGCGGCGACGGGAACTGCCTCGCGTACCCAACGGACCTGAGCCGCCCCTCCCGGAAAATCTCGCAGGCAGCCTCATGAACTCGTAGCACGGTGCCGCACCGCAACGGCGAGGAGGAACCAAGACCTTGGCGCGTCGAAGCATCCATGTGCCAAAAGTATCCGCGGGCCGGGTGGCGCGCCCTCGGTGGGCGCGATAGCCCCACGACACTTAGTGAGTGTCAAGATGTGGCAGGCGGGTTCTCCCCGGACGGGCCACAATGCACCGGATTTCTGTCCGACCCAGCAGTGAGAAAGCCGTCCTCCGGCGTCTCTTGGCCGCCACAACGGACAGCCTGGACATCCCCACCGCGGAGTTCCATCCTGGTGTGGGCACCGAGGGACGCGGGCCGCTCACAGCCTGTCTCTTCGGCCGGCCCGCCAATTGGGAGGTTGTGATGATCAAGGAGCGTGCCTGGTCGATCCGTCGCCTGACCGGACGGTCTTTCCTGCCTGTAATCGGCAGCATGGTGCTAACCGGCACGCTGACCGCCACCGCGCAGCCACCAGCATCCCAGGCCGCCACGACTACAACGGGATCCGCGCGTGTGATTGCGACGATATCGCTGGGCCACCAGCTGGCGTATAACGTCGCGACCGACCCGGTCACGCATATGGTCTACGTGACCGAGCCGAAGGGCCTCGCGGTGATCAACGGGCGGACCGACAAGCTGGTCACCACGATTCCCCTTCCGCGCGGACCGCACGGCGCACCAGACTGCCCGACGTCCGACATCCTGCTCGATAGTCTGTGCAATCTCACCACCGACCCGCTGACCGGGCGCGTCTATGTCACCGACGCGGCCCGTCACGCCGTGCTGGTGATCGACGCCCGGACGAACAAGCTGGTAGCCACGATTCGGGTGGGCGGGCACATGTACTGGATCGCCGCCGATCCGCTGACCGACAAGGTCTACGTGCAGGACTGGCGGCAATCCGCTAACCAGATAGCGGTGATCGACGGACGGACTGACACGGTGATCGCCCGGGTGCCCGAATCCGGTCCCGACGCGATGGGAATCGCTGCTGACCCGCTCACCAGCAGGGTCTATGTGGCCGGTGGATCGACGGGCGGTGTGCTGGTGATCGACGGCCGCACCAATCAGGCAGTCGCCACCGTTCCCGGCACGGGCGGCGATTCGAGGATCGCCATCGGCCCGGTGGCCAATACCATCTATGCCGCCATCCCCGGTGCCGAGGGCTCGG
>Ga0070709_10000577_pt1 | contig 21437 bp, 18 predicted proteins | sample LARL51metaG_FD_65449 | JGI IMG/M metagenome (GOLD analysis project Ga0070709, IMG submission 65449) | Corn, switchgrass and miscanthus rhizosphere microbial communities from Kellogg Biological Station, Michigan, USA - LAR L5-1 metaG | ecosystem: Host-associated > Plants > Roots > Rhizosphere ... | reverse complement strand
TGAGCGTAATCGAGATTTTTCGCCAGTCAATCAATCCCAGCACCCTACAAGCGTTGTCATTCACAAATCCACTTCTTATCTTTTCGGTATCTGAGGTGAAATTGTCCTGCGAGATGGAGTGCGCCGAAGTCCACCTCATATTTCCCTGAAACGCGTTTGTCGTTTGGATTCCCCTTGTCCAGCCATATTCTTGCGCGAGCGGCCGATTCGCATTTTCGTTCCGGTGTGCATCGTTCGGCGAAGACGTTTTCCCAAGTCTCTTGCGGACGATAAGTGCTCCATGTGAATTGTTGTCGCAAGTTCAAGTTGAGTTTCTCGCCCGAGGACAGGCCGTCGACATCTGAGAGATAAAATGAGGCCCCGTCGCAATGTGGGGAGAACCAGCCCGAAGCACCATTTGCGCCCCAGAGCAGCGCGGTGCAGGTCAGAACAACAACCAGATAAACGGATAATCGAATGCGTGCAGACATTGAGCGTTTGCGCAATTGTATCGAAGGGTTGCCGCTAACAGGCGATTCCGCTAAATGCCAGTCCGTAACGCCGACTGCAACGCAGTATCAACTAGGCAAAAAAGAAGATGGGTGGCAGCCTTGGAAAGGGACTATACATCAAATCGCTCTGTGCTCTCAGGCAATCCACCAATCGGACGATGGATGACAGCGATTGCCATATTCGTCCTGGTGATCGTGCTGATCACTTTGGCTGAACTGAGCAAGAAGCCTTTGCTACAAAAACAAGTCCCACTACACCCTTCCACTTTGATCACCCCACCCGCTCCGCTGAGCACGAATTGGGATTGCAGTCCAAATCTTCATTCCGAGACTCTACCTCAACCGCTCCCGTAGTTCCCAGATTGCTAAGTGTTGTAATCAGTTCGAAAACGCTCAAAATACCCCGGCAGGCATTTTGAGCGTAATGGGGATACTGCGCCAAAGCTGGATTTGCGAAGTACTCAGTTCTCTCCGTCCACATCCACGGAGAGGGATTGAGTCGCATTGGTTACTGTACTTCCCCATAAGGCATTCGCGCCCCAGAGAGCGTTGAAACCATCCAGGTTGCTTGCGCCCCACAGAGCGTGACTACCCCAGAGGGCGTTGCTGCCCCACAATGCATTCTGCGCACCAACGAATACGTTGGCGCCCCACAGAGCATTGCTTCCCCAAAGGGCATTTGTACCTCCCAGCGTGGAATCATTCTGCACGAAGTAAACGCAGTCGCAGCCCGCGTCGTACGTCGCGATCGGAGACTGTGCGCTCAAGTTTGTGGGCGGAATGTCGGTTAACGAAGTGGCCGCCTGCAAATCCAGGTACCCTGCGCCTACCGTGAACGCGTCATACTGAATGGTGTACGTCACCCCAGCATCGGTCACGGTCGAGTAATGCGGCAGACTTTTGTAAGCGGTCTTCATCAACACGGCTTTTACTTGATCTGGCGTATAGGTTGGATTTTTCTGAATCAGCAATGCCGCGCCGCCGCTGACCACTGCGGTCGCCATGCTCGTACCACTCAGGATGAAGTATTTGTCCGACAAACCTCCTGAATTGGTGTTTTGGTAGTAGTTCACCGCAGGACGATTTCCAGGAAAGTTCTTTTGCAAGTAAGAGCCTGTCTGCAGTGAAACGACTCGGTTGCCTGGTGCAACCAGGTCGGGCTTCACAACGTGGTCAATCGCAGTTGGTCCCTTGGAACTATAGGATGTCATCACATCGTCGGAGCGATCCGGCGTGCCTTTCGCGTTCGTTGCGCCAACCGTGATCACATAGGGATCGTTGCCGGGAGCTGTGATCGTCCCGTAGCCATTCAAGACCGAGTAATCCGTTCGTCCGTCATTGCCTGCTGCCACAACCACAACGATTCCTGCCCGCCACGCGGCCTCGACTGCCTGACACAGAGGGTCCAGTGCATAGCTCTCATACACGGGCCGACCTAACGACAAGTTCATCACGCGAATGTTGTATTGGCTCTTTAAGGTGATCGCCTTGTTGATGGCATTGATCACGGAGCTGTCAGTTCCTTGACCTTGTTGTCCTAGCGCGTGGAAATTGAGGATCTTCACATTCGGTGCAATTCCTCGAATGGTCACATCGCAATTCGAGCAGAGCGAATCTTTGCCGCTTCCCCCGATGATTCCCGCGACGTGAGTGCCATGACCGTACTGGTCATCGCTTCCACCACCTAACGAATCGAAGTTGTACAGGATTCGATTATGTCCCTGCGCGTCCTTCAGGTCGTCGACACCATGCACACCGCTATCAATGACTGCGACCGCAATGCCTGTCCCGTCCAGGCCCAGATTCCATGCGTAATTCGCCAGCACGCCCACGGCTGCATTGTTCATTTGTCTCGTGATGGGGCGATCTGGGGAGACATAAGCCACGTCAGGATCATTGGACAACGCTTGCAAGCGGGACGCAGGCAGGCTAACCAACAATCCCTTGACGGTCCGCAAATGCTGCTTCACTACTCCTCCGTGCCCGGCAATTCTGTCACGATGCTTCTGCGCCGGCGCAACCTTGAACTGCACGATCACGTTCACGGCATCAGAGGAGTGGCGACCCTTCAAATCCGGCGAAAGCTTATTGTCATTTGCCCAGGCAATTGCTCCCAAGATTAGGAGAACCGAAACGACTGAGATGCTTTTGAATTTCATAAGTAACATCCCCAAAGTTTCTCCACAGACTGATCCTTTAACGTGCACGCAAAGATCCAATGAGGACGTTCGTATGTTGTAGAGGGAAAAAGAAAAGGCAATCATCACATCAATAGGCGATGGGACAATCTGTCGCTTCCCATAAAGCATGCGACATTTTGTCTCACTTGAGAACACTGGTGCTGGAAGGGAACCTAGGGATCTGAAATCTTAGGATTCAGATTTGTCTATGAGCGGATCCATATCATCTCGTCAGAAGATTCATGGAGCGGTTGTGAGTGTAATGGAGATTTTGCAACAACTACCAAACGTCCTTGTTACCCGAGTAACGGGATATTTCGTCTTTCTCTAGACTTGGCGACATTTCGGGATCAAAGTTCCCTTGTCCAGAAAGGGGAGACTCCTGATGGAATCAGGGCTTCAGACCGAAATACAGAAAATCGCTTTGGGATACGGGTTGGAGTACAAAATCTCGAACTACCGAATGCAAAGCTATCTCGCCCCAGCATACGTGGTTCTGCAACGGAAACATCCAGGCCTTTCTTTTCAGACATTCATCAACGAAGTTCTCAGAATTCGGGCGAAAGAGAGAGGAAAATTTGGTCCGTCAGAATGCGACTACAAGTGGCACGGAGTCAAAGCCTATCTGGATGAGGTTTCTGGCGGTACGAGTGGAGTCGAGAACAGACCTGAACGACACCACGATACCGACCAAGAGTTCCTTCTGCTGTGCGCGTGGTGCAAGAAAATCAGACATAGAAGACGATTGGATGACCTTAGACGATTACGTTAGCAAAATCACGGGGAAACGTTTCTCGCATGGAATGTGCCCCGGCTGCGCTGCTAAATTCGTTCTGACCCAGTAGATGAGTAAATGCCGATATATCGTCAGTCACCGCAACGCATCTTGGTCTAGCATGCAAATCTCCGGCTTATCCTACTGATAGCGAACCTTGAGCTTTGGTTCTTTGCATCTGGACTCAAACCGCTCCGCATCGTTTCTGCTCGCGGACGTAGCCGACTTGCAACCAAAAAACTCTTGTCATCCACCTTGTACATATAGCGAAGAGTCACCTTTTGGGCTCCGTCGGCATCGGGGCCTTGGTCGGTGTGAAGAACAAGACCCTCGGCAACAGGCCAGCGTTGTACCTGCTCCAACATGGCTGCTTTTCTCGCTCTGGCCTCTTTCCCATCCTTCCCTCAACCTTCTCAATTACGGCCATAGCTGACACGACCACGCCTGCAATCGCCAGCCACCCGTAGTACAACCACCAATTTCTATGGTTATCGTCAAAATGGAAGGCCACGAAGAAGAGATACAACATGTATGGTCCGAAAACGGCTTTGTGACGGAAGCGGCAAGTAAATGGTGTCGCGATGCTCGATGAGCGTAATGGGGATGTTGCGCCAATCTCAGAGCACTCTAACGGACGATGGGTCTCCGTTGCACAGGACCGGCGAATCAATATTGGCAGGATGGGAACGATACGGATCGTAGTTAGGCAGCTGGACCTCACTGCGTCGCATCCAGAAGTAAATTGCAAACAGGGCGCTCGTAACCGCCAGAGCTGCGCCGAACACAGTTGTGTACCAAAGGGTTGACCCGGTATTGCGGACGACGTTGTCGAAAACACCTGGAACGAAGAGATTGTGACTTGCGTGAAGGAGCGACGCGGTCCACAGGCTGTTCGACTTTAGCCTAAGCCATGTCAATATGACGCTGAGGGAAACGACGGAGATCGTAAAACAACCGACGTCGTACCATCGGTTGGTCCCAGCGTTGTAGTCTGCGAAGAACAGCAGCGGCATATGCCAAGCGGTCCAGATGATCCCACTGAGCAGACTCACTTTGGTAAAGGACATTTGTTTCGCCAGTTCTGGAACCAGAAAACCTCGCCACCCGATTTCTTCGCCCAGTGCGGTTGCTACGTTCAGTATCAGACCCCCAGTAGCCATAAACATCACCCAGAGCGCGAGTGAGCCCCATTCCGGCAATCCGCGTAACCCGAACACCTGCGCAACCAAACTGACGAATTCGGAGTTCCAACCTCCGAGCCGCCACGCCCAAACCGCACCATAGGCAACTGAACTGTAGGCCAGTGGCACAAGATAAGCTGCGGCAATGAATTTGTTATCTGGCCAACTCCATGCTAGAGATCGGAGCGGTCGATGGAGGAGCCGGCAACTTACCAGTGTAGCCAGCGCGGGACACCACATGAGTATGGGAATTGCCAGACCGAACGCCATGTACACATGGCCGGACCAGATGATGAGAATCCAGACCACCGCACTAAAGGCAAACGTCAACCGTAGGTACAGAAAAATGGCACTTTTCGAAGTGTCATGCATTGTCTTTAGTGAACCCGAGTCATGACGCGGATCAGCGCCAGACACAACAAAGTCGATAGACTGCAAATGCGAAGCAAACGAATCCACCCGAGTCGCGGACCAATCGCCCTAGACCCCGACCAGAGAGCAACTATTCGCCGGGAGGCGGGAGTGTGAGTGGTTGAGTCAAGGTGAAGCTAAGAGCCGCCTCGGCCGGAATTTCAATCTGCTTATTCCCAGTGAAAGCACCGCCCACGAATCCTGCTGCTGCTCCCACCCCAGCACCGATTGCGGCTCCCTTACCTCCGCCTGCTATACCTCCGATCAACGCCCCACCTGCAGCTCCTCCACCCGTAGTGGCAGCAGTCCTCTTGCCCTTTCCCTTTGAAGTACTGCTGAGCACGCTCGTCTGGATTTGGTACTTATGTCCACCCACCGATACGCTCGTCAGGGCCAGGTCGAGTTGCCCTTCACCCTTTATCTTGCCCTTGGCCTTGGCCGTCACCACGGTGCCACTAACGGTGGATCCTGCGGACAGTGCTGGCCTGCCTTCTACGCTAACTGATTGTGCCAAGGTTGCGAGAAAGGGCTGCCCGGACTGGCTGTTCTTGGAGCTCAGAGCCTGGCCGGTTCGAACAGTGAGCACGGTCCCTGTGGGAATCACAATGGGCTGAGGTTTTGGTTGTTCGATAGGCGCCGCCGCGGTCGCTTCTGACGGGACAGTTGTCTCGTCGTCCACATCGGACACTCCCGGTTCACTCTTTGCAATTTGTTCTACTTTTTTCTGCGCTGCCGGTGTGGCAGCGCTCCCCTGAAGCGTGACTTTCGCGTCCTTGCAGGCCACGGTGACTTGAGACCCTTTGGTGTCTGGATCGGCGTCGATCTTGTCCTGTATTTCCTTTGCCATCGCATTGTCGTTTGGATGGCGCGAGCATGCGGTGGACAGAACCATCAAAACACACAAAAGGACCACTGGAATTCTCGGATTTTGAAGCTTGGGCATACCCCCTCCTTGTGACGGGACCTTGATAAGCAACAAAGTGAGATCGATTGTTGAGTTCACCCAGGACAATTGTCCGGAACGATGTTCAGGGTGCTATCCCATCGTGTCTGCGTATTAGCGCATGCATGTAATAGGAGCCTGTCCGGGAACTCGCGTAGTGTGATGGTTTTCCGTGGGTACGGGAACTGTAAAGAATGTCAGCCGGTTCTGGTCGCAACGTTTGCTGGCAGCGATGACCTCAAAATCCATCTGGTTCGATGAGAGCCGAGCCGAAAGGCCGAGGTTCGAGGTCCGGTTTTTACTCCGGGCTGACGCCGGTTCCTTTGGAGGCGTCTTTGACCAGTTTTTTGTGCTTGGCTAGTTCTTCCTGGTCACTCAGGAGTTTGCGGTGGTCTTCTGCGGAGCTGTCTACGGTTTCGATCGCGTTGGTCAGGACGAACTCGTATTGCTGCGATTCGGCCGCGGGGACTCCGGCGGCATCTTTTAAGGCGCGGAGTTTCGACTGGAACTCGGTGTCGGCGTCGATGATCGCTTTTAGCGGCTTGCGGATATCATCGCGGCGGTCGACGTAGGTGTCGATGTTGTCGTTCAATTCGTCATAGAGAAGCTGAAAGTCGTCGAGGAGGTCGTGCGTCTGCCTGGCGCGATCCTTCGCCTTGGAATCGTTCCGAACTTCCTCCATTTTCAGCAGGCGGGCGCGCGCGAATTCGACGTAAAGAGGCAAGCGGAGTTTGGGTTCCCAACTGGTGTCGCGGACCTGGTTAATCTCCGCCTGGGTCAAGGGATCCCGATGGCGTTGGGCAAACAGCGCCACGGGCGTACAGCAAAGAGAGAAGAGTACGAGCAACAAACGAGGAGCTCTCATTTCGCACCTTTGGGAAACATTGCCGACAGCAAATCGTCGCGGACGCGTTCCAGTTTGCTAATTGCGTCCTTTAGGGGGCCTTGCTCTTCGCGGGACACCACGTGCAACAGATCGTTCAACTTGCGAGTCATAGACCGCATGGCAATTTCTGTTTGTTTTTGATGCTTGTGGGACTGGATTGAGTAGTCTCGGGCAAGCTCGGAGTAGGCGACGACATCGACAAGATGCTGCTGGGCCTGGTCGAGATTTTCAGCGGCGTAGAGCTTGTCGGCGGCAGCCAGTTGCTTCTCGGCGATTTCCACGCAGATCTTGGCTTTGTCGGCCACGTTTGCAGCGGAAACGCGGGCTTTCAACTCATCCACACTCAGGTCGGTGTGCGCCCTGGCGAATGCCGTCGTTAGTAGCAGGAGAAGCGCGGCGCCGCGCCAGGAATGCAGAAATTGAAGGCGTGCTTTGGCCTGCCGCGTTGTCCGCACGTTCCCGGTCAATCCAATTGCCCCAAGCATGGTCTGATCCAGCTTACTTCTTCGGCTCCAAAGCGATCAGCCGATGTTTCGCCTGCCACTCCTGATCAGGATACTTCCCATTCGCCCCCTGCAGGAAGAGGTGATAGTTTGCCACAGCTTGGTTCTTATCTTGCAAATGATCGAAAGCGGTCGCGCGAAGGAAGTAAGTGATTGGAATTTCGGGCAGAAACTTAGCGCGAGCGTCAAGCGACTTCACGGTGAGAGCGTAATTCTTGTTCTCATTCGCGGCAAAAGCGAGATCGCCATAGGCAGGGCCGAAGTCTGGCTTTAGTTTCACAGCAGTCAGGAATTCCTGCTGGGCCTCAGGGTATTTCTTTTGGCGGAGGAGGCTTATGCCCAGTTCGTGATGTAGTTCCGGATCATTGGGATGTGCCGCTAACAGCGCCTGGAAAGCCGCCGCCGCCTTGTCGTGCTTTCCGGTGGTGCTGTAAAGGTCGGCAAGTTCGCGCTGCGCGGTCGCGTCAGCGGGCGCCAGTTTGGTCGCTAACTCGAGTTCGCTCACCGCCTCTTCATTCTTGTTTTCTTCCTTCAGAACACGTCCCAGTTGGAGATGGGCCGCCGGGAGATCCGGGTGCGCGGCCGTGATTTTCTTCAACTCCGCCTCGGCCTCTGGAAAGCGATGTCCGCGCATGTAAATGTTGGCGAGGCCAACGACTGCGTCCGATGATCCGGGATCGAGGGCGAGGGCCTGCTTGTATTCCTTTTCGGCATCGGAGAACTGATTCTGTTTTTCCAGGATCAGTCCGGCAGAGAGATGCGGTTCGGGATCATTGGGCTGAAGAGTGGCAGCCTGACGGTAGGCGGCGAGGGCGTCGTCGGGCTTGGAGGTTTCGATGACATGGGCGAGGGAAAGCCATGCGCGGGCAAGTCCCTCTGAGGGATGACTGGTGGGCTTGAGCTGGGTCGCTGCGCGAAGGAATTGTTCCGCGTCGGGGGATTTGTTTTTGGCCAGTTGCAAGCCTAGGTTCAGATTCGATTCGAACACGTCGGGTTTAGCCGCGACCGACTTGCGGTACGCCGCGATGGAGTCATCAGCTTTGCCGAGGGCTTTCTGGACGAATCCGAGATCGAACCAGGCGACATAATTGGTCGAATCGGTGTCGGTGATCTTGCGGAGGAGCGTTTCGGCGTCAGAGTAATGCTTGCTTTGAATCAATTCCTCAGCCTTGGTGAGTTCCGGTGAGGCGGATTCTTCCTCAGAGACCGTCGTGTGGCGGGTGGTCTTGCGGCGGGTCTTCTGGCTGGAGGAGGAATCTTCGGCGGATTGGGACTGACATGCGAAGGCGGGGTCAGGTGTTCCCGTGTCTCGCAGCACCGGCGAGACATGTGGCACCCTACTTACTAGTACCCCAGTTACCGTCACCCCACATGCGGAGACGGATACGGCGGCAATCAATGCGATGCTGAAAACGCAGCACCGCGCGAAGCGCCTATTTCCGGCCATTGGAGCTTGGTGTTCCATGTCCGTTCAGGACCTGCGACAGATACTTTCCCGTGTACGACCCGGGTAGCTTCGCGATTGCCTCTGGTGGTCCGACGCCGATGATCTTTCCGCCACGGCTTCCGCCTTCGGGACCAAGGTCGATCACCCAGTCGGCCGTCTTGATCACTTCCAGATTGTGCTCGATGACGACAATCGAGCCCCCTGCTTCAATCAGACGGCGAAAAGCCGCCAGGAGTTTGCTGACGTCGTCGAAATGCAAGCCGGTCGTGGGCTCGTCGAAGATATAGAGCAGGCGCCGCTTGAGCTTCTCGCCGGTGGCTCGGGCATTGTCGCGGGTGGCAGGTTGCAGGTGCGCCGCCAGTTTCATGCGCTGCGCTTCGCCGCCGGAGAGAGTAGTCGCCGACTGGCCGAGACGGAGATATCCCAAGCCGACCTCTTCGAGAGAGCGCAGCTTGTCAACTACCTTAGGCGCCTCCGCAAAGAACTTCAGCGCTTCCTTTACGGTGAGGTTCAGGACCTCGTGGATATTCTTGCCTCGGTAGCGGACCTCTAACACTTGGGGCTTGTAGCGCGTGCCTTTGCACTCCTCGCAGATGAGTTCGACGTCGGCAAGGAATTGCATCTCAACCGTGACGGTGCCGTCACCCTGGCACGTTTCGCAGCGGCCTCCGGGGATGTTGAACGAGAAGTGCCCGGAGGAGAAGCCGCGCTTTTTCGCTTCCGGAAGGGAAGCGAAGAGATCGCGGATGGAATCGAAGGCCTTGATGTAGGTGACAGGATTCGAGCGCGGGGTGCGGCCGATCGGCGATTGATCGACGAGTACGACTTCTTCAATGTACTGGTCGCCTTCGAGACTCTCCCAATTAACTGCTGTTGCAGCGTTCCCGTTGCTATTCGTGGACTGTTGCTTGGCCTGCGCCAGCGCGCGGTAGAGCACCTGATGCAGAAGCGTGGATTTACCGGAACCAGAGACGCCGGTGATCGCCACCAGCATGCCGAGCGGGATGCTGATATCGACATTCTTGAGGTTGTTCGCGCGGATGCCCTTCATCCGGATCTGCTGCGAGCCCGGCTTACGGCGATTGGGCGGAGGCTGGATACGGAGATCTTCTGAGAGATAGCGTCCGGTTAGCGAAGCGGGATTGTGCAGGATTTCGTTATACGTCCCGCCCGCGATGAGCTTGCCGCCATTCTCACCGGCGCCCGGTCCAAGATCGAGAATTCGGTCTGCGGCTTTCATGATGTCGGGGTCGTGTTCCACCACCAGGATCGTGTTTCCAAGATTGCGCAGGTCGTGAAGGATCTTGACCAGGCGGTGAGTGTCGCGCGCGTGCAATCCGATGGAAGGTTCGTCGAGAACATAGAGCGTGCCGACCAGTCGCGATCCGAGTGAGGTTGCGAGCTGAATGCGCTGCGCTTCTCCGCCGGAGAGCGTCGAGGAAAGGCGATCGAGTGTCAGATAGTCGAGGCCAACATCGTTGAGGAAATGCAGGCGCTCGCGGATTTCTTCCAGCACCTTCTCGGCGATTTCTGCTTCCTGCGGGCTGAGTTCAACTTGTTCGAAGAACTTGAGCGCGTCTTCCACCGTCAGCGAACACACCTCGCAGAGATTGCGTCCCTGAATCTTGACCTGCCGGGCCTCCATGCGGAGACGGCTTCCGTTGCAATCTGAGCAGGTCGAGTATCCGCGGTAGCGGCTGAGGAAGACCCGGACGTGCAACTTGTATTTCTTGCGCTCGAGATGGGCAAAGAACCCTCGCACTCCGAGGAACTTGCCGTCACCGTTCAAGACGAGATTGCGGTGCTCCTCGTTGAGATCGATCCAGGCCATGTCGAGCGGAATCCCTGCAGCTTTGGCATAACGCTTCAGGTCGACAAAGAGAGGACGATATTTGGGCTTTGTCCAGGGCTCGATTGCACCCTCGGCCAGAGTTTTCAGTTTGTCGGGGATGACGAGGTCGAGATCGAAGTCAATGGTATTGCCGAACCCCTGGCACTTGGGGCACGCACCGTAAGGATTGTTGAAAGAAAAAAGGCGCGGCTCGGGTTCTTCGTAGCGAATGCTGCAATGCTTGCATTCGAAGCGCTGCGCGAAGCGGAGACGCCTAGGCTCGGCGTCGTCGGCAGCCGGTATTTCGAAGATGACTTCTCCGGATTCGCGGTAGGCAGTTTCGATGGCGTCGACGATTCGCGAACGCGACTCGGACGTGACGGTGAGGCGGTCTACCAGTATGAACACGGGTTCGGCGAAGTTGACATCGAGTAGAGACTCGGGCGTGGAAAATTCGAAAATCTGTCCGCCTTGGTAGAGACGATTGAATCCGGCTTTGCGCAGGTCGAATAAGCGTGTTTTCAGTGCTTCGCTCAGAGCAGGTGCGGAGCCTGTGACGGACTTGGCTGACGACTTCTTCGCTTTGGCTCGAGTTGGTTTCTCCTCGGTCTGCAGCGATGCGACGCCAGGGCGCTGCAGCGGGAACAGGACCTGCAAGCGAGTCTCGGGGGCGAGGGCAAGGATGGCGTCCGCAACTTCGTCGACCGTGTCTTTCTTCACTTCGCGTCCGCAGTTGACGCAATAAGTGCGTCCAACACGGGCAAACAGTAAGCGCAGGTAGTCGTAGATTTCAGTTGCCGTAGCGACGGTTGAGCGCGGGTTGCGCGTAGTGTTCTTCTGGCGGATCGCCACGGCGGGAGCGATGCCATCGATCATGTCGACGTCGGGCTTCTCAATGCGTTCCAGGAATTGGCGAGCGTAAGCGGAGAGGGATTCTACATAGCGGCGCTGACCTTCGGCGTAAATCGTGTCGAAGGCAAGAGACGACTTGCCCGAGCCGGAGACACCCGTGACGACGGTCAGGGTGTTGTGTGGAACCTCAAAATCGATGTTCTTGAGGTTGTGAACGCGGGCGCCGCGTACCACGATACTGTCTGTCTGCGTTGAATTCGAGGACATCTATCTGGGCCGAAACCACTCCGGAGCATGGGCACAGGCGCTCAGAGGGCGCCGGAGGGTGTAATGAATCTTTCTATTATAAGGGATTTACCTGTGGATCGTTTGACTCGTAATACCCAACCGAGACGTCATTCCGAGCGGAGGCATTTTTCAGGGGCGGAGAGAGAGATTTCAGTTGCCTGATATCGTTGTGCTCCTGGGAGATCCCTCGCCCCGCTGGTGAAAACGCGGGGCTTCGGGATGACGCCAATGCGCGGGCTGGAGAATCAGTTCTGACTATTTGATGCCCACGTAGACGTCCATTTGTAAGTTCTGCGGGTCCATGGCTCGCTCGTCGTAGATTTCGAAGTCGGCTTTGTACTGGCGATTTGCGCCGACGGCATCCTGCGGCAGGGAATTGATTTTTATCCAAAGATCGGGAACAACCTTCGGGGCGGGACCCTTTTCGGAAGTGAAGACCGCGAATTTACCTGCGGGGATCCTGGTTGCGATCATGCCGGCGGGGATTTCAGCATCGGAAGTGACACGGGCTCCGAGAATGAAGGTGTACTCTCCGTTGTGATCGCCGGCGTAGTCGGTGTAAACGGCGACAATATTCTGGTCGGCTTTATTGGGAATCTTTGACAGCAGGCCCTCCTGGAACAGGCGTCCCCACTGCTTGCCGATGACGCCATCGGGAGTCATCTCCTTGGCGTTACTGGTGCGGACGGAGATGCCAACTACGGTGAAAGCATCGTGGTCGACGACTTTAGGGCTCATCGATTCGCCTTTCAATTTCTTCAATTGCTCGACGGCATTGTTATTTTTGGGTTCGAGTTGGAGAGACTTCTCGTAGTTCTGGATGGCTAGATCCTTCTGCCCGACTTTCGCGTAGGCCTCAGCCAGGCTGTCATAAACATTGGAAGATTGCGGATACTCTTGGACATTTTTCTTGAAGATTTCAATGGCGTCCTGTTCTTTCCCAGTGCCACCGTACAGGGTTTGATATCCAAGCTGGTTGAGGGTCTGTTCCTCAACCTTAGGACTGGACTGAGGGTTCTTTTTCCATTCGTCGTACAGGGCGAGGGCCTTCGATGTTCCTTGAAGCTTGGCAATCAGCATCAGGTTCGGGAAGGTGTCAGGTTCCAGCTTGAATTTCCAGCCATATTCCTTGGCGACGCGGCGGAGGATGTAGTTCATGGTCCAGATACCGTTGTCGGAATCGGCCATCATAGCGACGCCATTGCCAGTTGCGTCATTCATGGTGAGCAGAGCCTGAAAACCTTCGTCGGCACCGTTATGACCGAATACACCCGGATTTTCCTTGTCGATGAAAAACCCGAGGCCGCTCGGGTCCATTACCGGAGTGAGCATCTCTTGCGTGGTTTTCTGGGTGAGGACGCGGTTGGATTTTCCTTGTTTCGATAGCGCAATCTCGATGGCGAACTTGGCGAGGTCGGTGGGAGTGGTCCATAATCCGGCGGCGGCCATCTCGGGATAGACGTGCCACTTGCCATGGACCGGCTTGCCGTCGGGGTAGCCTCCGCCGGCAGTCATGGCGGCGCGAGCCGGAGGCAGCGGCTGCTCATAGCTACTATCGGTCATTCCGATCTTGTCGAGCACTAGATCGCGCATGAGGGCAGGGAAGGGCTTGCCCGTTACGTCGATCATGAGTTGCTGCTCGATAGTGACTCCGCCGCCTGAGTAACGCCACTTTGTGCCGGGCACAGTGTCGACGCGAATCGGAGCCGTGTTGGCAGGCTTCTCCCCGTTGAAGATTTGGACCAGCGTGGGAACCTGGTCGTTAATGTCGTAGCCGGGAAAACCGTGGACCGTCAGGCCGGCGGTATGCGACATGATGCGGCGAAGAGTAACTTTTTCCGTCTGGGTGAACTCGTTGTCGGGGACTTTCCATGTAGTCAGTTTCTTGTTCACATCCTCGTCGAGGGAGAGCTTGCCCTGCTGGACGAGAGCGAGGGCGCCGGCGGCCGCGACTGGCTTGCTGATGGATCCGGCCTGGAAGAGCGTCCTGGGAGTCACAGGTGCGGTCGATCCCGGCGCGATGACCCCGTAGGCTTTCACGTCTACGATTTTGTAGTTTTCGATGACAGCGATGCTAAGACCGGCGACGTTGAAGGCCTTCATCAGTTCTGGAAGGCTTAGGCGCGTGGGAGATTGTCCAGGCTCCGCAGGGAGTTCGACAGCAATTTGTTCGATACGTTGGAGGCGCGCGGATGGATTGGAGGAATCTTTCGCGGAGGTAGCGGCGGTCAGAAGGATGATGAGGAGGAGAGTGCGCAATTTTGTGGATGTAACTGGCAGGGACATGAATTCCTCGCTGTTTAGCTAAATCCTCACTCAAGCAAAATCGTGCTTGAGTAGGGCACCAAGATCAAGCGGCGTTTCTTCCGACCCTTCGGGGCTTGGTTAGGATTGATCGTTGACCCACAGCTTGCGCTGTGGGCTGCATTCTATCGCCGGTTCGCGGATGGCGCATCGCATTCTTTACGGCCACAAGCAATGTCATTGCGAACATCTGGCAGAAATCGGCCAGCCAATGCTTCCGGATATAATAGTGAATTCTTGCGCGGGCAGAAGCTATTCCGCCCGGTCCACGCATCTGTATATCCATGACGGTTTGAGTGTGGCCACCAGTGTGTCGCGATCGACTATGTCGGTGATGGAAAACTCCGGAAAGCCCGAAGTCTCGGTGATAGTGCCTGCCCGGAACGAAGAGGCGTCGCTGGGCACGTGCCTTGAGTCGCTGGTGGGGCAGTCGGGAGTTGAGTTCGAGATCATCGTCGTCAACGATCACTCGAAAGATCGCACGGCAGAAATCGCGAGATCGTTCCCCAGCGTGCGGCTTATTGAAGCAGGGGAACTGACGCCGGGTTGGACCGGGAAGAACAACGCGGTCTCTTGCGGAGCGCGCGAGGCCCGAGGCGAGTGGCTGCTATTCGCCGACGCGGACACGGTACATCTACCGGGATCACTGGGGCGCGCGCTAGCCGAGGCGAAAGCGCACAAAGCGGAGATGCTTTCGTATTCGCCGGAGCAGATTGCGGTGACATTTTGGGAGATGGCGATCCTGCCCGTGGTATTTGCTGAGTTGGCGCGGCAGTATCCGCCGTCGAAGGTGAGCGATCCTGCGTCGCCAATTGCCGCGGCGAATGGGCAGTACATTTTGATCCGACGCGACACTTACGAGTCCATTGGCGGGCATAGGGCAGTGGCCGGGGAGATCCTGGAAGACGTGGCATTGGCCAAGCTGGCAAAGGCCGCCGGGCGAAAGATCCGTTTTCGTTACGGGGCTGATGCGGTGCGGACGAGGATGTATCGGAATTTTGCGCAGCTGCGTGAAGGGTGGACGAAGAACTTGACGCTGCTGTTTCCCGAGCCCACTTGGCTCGCCATCAAGACTCTGCTTTGGTGGGGAATCCCAATTGGGCTCTTACTTGCGCCATTTGCGCCGTTCGTGTCCAGTAGTCCCTTCAATAACGTTGTTCGTCAGTGGTGGTGGATGCCGCTGGCTGCGAGCGGCATATCGCGAAATACGATCAGGATTCAGCGCGCCAATTTCGATTTCACTATGGAAGTTTTGGGAGCGTTCTTTGGCATGCCCGTCTTCGCATATTTGCTAATCCGTTCAAAGCGGATGTACCGACAAGGAAGCATCACCTGGAAGGGGCGCAGTTACGGCGGTCCGGAATTGGACACCGATAGATCTAGACCTGACACGAAAGCAACGATGAAAACTTCGTTATCTCTGATCCTCATCCTTCTTGCTGCCGCCTCCGTTTCTGGGCATGCCCAGGTCACGGAAGACCCTAAGTTCACCAACACCATGATCGAACCGGGACATAGCATGGGCCCGCTCAAGCTCGGGGATTCGGCCGAACGCGCTCTGGAGTTGTTTCCGAGGAAAGCGATCGATCAGTCGTGGGACGACGAGTGTGGAACAACGATTGATTGGACGGATTCAAACAACCCTGTCGGTCATGGCGAGGTTTTCATCCGTCTGAAGAAGGGAAAGGTCTTCCAGATCGAGTCTTCGACTACGCGCTTTCATACGGCCGAGGACATCACTACGTTTGAGTCTCCGGAGAAGGTGCGCAACGCCTACAAAGATCTGAGAGCGTGGGTGCTGCTGACGACTCCGTCGCCGGCGTTGGGGTCGCGCCCGCCAGTGTTCTGGATCGACAAGAAGAAGGGCATTGCTTTTGAACTGGCGTATGACGCACAGCGTCACAAGCGGTATGTCTACAAGGTAATTGTGTTCGAACCAAACAAGACTTTTTGCCCGGAGCAGGAAACGGTGAACTCGCTGAAATGGCAGTCGATCAGTGCTTATGCCGAGGAGCCGCCAAAGGAATTGAGTCCGGAGCTCCGTTAGCGCGTTGCTGATCGTAGCTTGGTTTATCTTTGAGGAAGGCTCTGAGTGCGCAGTCTGATCGATATTTACTCAATGAGCTGAAGGCTCCTGCCAATCGGGCGCCGAACGGTGTTGACTTATGGTCTATTTGACTCGTAAAGCAGAATTTTCTGCTTCACACTACTATCACAGCCCGGAATTCAGCGCCGAGGAAAACCGGCGCATTTTTGGAAAGTGCAACAACCCGCACGGGCATGGACACAACTACACGCTCGAAGTCACGGTAAAGGGCGAGGTGGATCCGCGCTCAGGTTTCGTGGTGGATTTGAAGCAACTGAAAGAGATCATGCATCGCGAAGTGCTCGATGCGATGGATCATCGTTTTCTGAACAAGGAAGTTCCGGAGTTTCTGACGAAAGTTCCCACCACGGAGAACATCGCGATCGCAGTCTGGCAGCGGCTGCAGCCGAAGCTCGATCAGGCGCAGTTGCATCGCGTGCGGGTGTACGAGACGCCGGATTTGTTTGTGGATTTTTACGGCGAGAAATGAAAGAAATTGTTGATTGTTGAATTTTGATTGTTGAATGAAAACTGGGATCCGATTGGACCTGGTCTCATTCAACAGTCAACAATCAAAATTCAAACATTCCGATGAAGGCTCACCTCACACGGCGTTACCTATTCTCCGCGTCGCATCGGCTGCACAGCCCGGGTATGACGGCGGAAGAGAATCGTGCGACCTACGGGAAGTGCAACAACCCGCATGGGCACGGGCACAATTATGCGCTCGAGGTAACCGTCAGCGGGCCGGTGAACGAGACGACAGGCATGGTCTGCGATCTGGTGGATTTGGATCAGTGCGTGGAAAGGGAAGTGCTCTCCCGGTATCACTTGGAAAATTTGAATGTCATGAAAGAATTTGCTGTAACCGTTCCGACTACGGAAAATCTATGTATTGAGATCTTCGAAATATTGCAGCGCGGCTTCCCCCACGCTCATCTGGAGCGAGTAAGGCTCGAAGAGACGATGATGAATTCGTTTGAATACACGGGCTTGTGAGATTGTAGATTATCGATTTGTGATTGTTGAATGAATTCGTAAAGGCCAAATCCCGACGGAACGTATCGGACTAGCATGCGGAAGGCATGTTTCAATGAAAACCATTCCAGCCGAGAAGTCTAAAGAGGTCCCTACTTTAACCAGTGCAAGCTATGAAGAACTGATGCGCGAGATCCTTGTGCGCTTGGGCGAAGATCCTCGACGGGAAGGACTGGCCTCCACGCCTGAACGCGTGCACAAGGCCATGAAATTCCTGACCAAGGGCTACCAGGAAGATCCGGAGGCTCTGCTGAAGGGAGCCTTGTTTACGGTCAGCTATGACGAGATGGTGATCGTGAAGGACATCGAAATGTTCAGCCTGTGTGAGCATCACATGCTGCCGTTTTTCGGGAAGGTGCATGTGGCATACATTCCGAACGGGCGCGTGATTGGGTTGAGCAAGATTCCGCGCTTGGTGGAGTTGTTCTCGCGGCGATTACAAATCCAGGAACGTTTGACCACACAGATTGCCGAGACCATCCAGAAAGTGATTGAACCGCAAGGAGTGGGGGTGGTCATCGAAGCACGCCATTTGTGCATGATGATGCGCGGGGTGGAGAAGCAGCATTCAGCGGCAGTCACCAGTTCCATGTTGGGATGTTTCCGGAATGAAGAAGAGACCCGGGGAGAGTTTTTGTCATTAATTCGGCAGCGGCCGAACGGAGTGTAGTCGCCGCTGAGTCCTCTGGCTTTCGCTCGCTCTGCTTCGCTGAACGGCCGAAGGCGGCCGTTCCCACATGAGCTAGTTCGCACATGGGCTCACCTTCACTTGAGCTTACCTTCACATACGCTATGATGGCTGCGCGTCGCGATGACTGCTGGCAAAGCAAATCAAGGGTTGCGCGGACAGACTGCGCTCATCACAGGGGCCAGTCGCGGGATCGGGCTCGCGATTGCTCGCGTGTTGGCGCATGAAGCTTGCAACTTGATTCTGACCGCCCGCGATGCCAGAGCATTAGGAAAGCTCAGCAGGGAATTGGCGCGTAAGAAAATCCGTTTGCTAACGCATCCTTGCGATGTCCGCGATCCGCATTCTGTGGATGACCTGTTCCGGACGATTCGGCAGGAGTTCCAGCGAATCGACATCGTGATCAATAACGCCGGGATCGCGCACGCGAACCTGACCGTCGACAAACTGCCTTACCCCGTTTGGAAAGAAGTTTTGGCGACCAATCTGGATGGAACGTTTTTGATTACGCAAGCAGCGCTAGGCATGATTCCGCGCGGAGGGATCATCGTCAACAATCTTTCGATTGCGGCTGCGCGAGTCTTTGCCGGTTCCGCGGCTTATAACGCATCGAAACATGCTGCTCTTGGCCTCACGAACACTCTGCGGGAGGAATTGCGCCCGAAAGGTATCCGAGTGGTTGGACTTCTTCCCGGCGCAACCAATACCGACATCTGGAAGACGCTGTGGCCAGGAGCACCGAGGAAGAAAATGATGTCGAGTGAAACAGTGGCGAGGATTGTTGCGGACGTGATCTCCTTGCCGACGAACGCTACGGTTGAGACCTTGGAACTGATGCCCACTGTTGGGACGCTATAGTTCTGCCCACGCTTTCTCGAAATTCCGACCCCAAGTATATTCCCTCAGGCTGTGACCATTTTCGGCGACCAGTTCTTCACGAACTCTCCGAAACGATCCAGAGCTTTGCGAAAGTTGTCGCCGGTGGCGCCAAAGCCAAGGCGAAAATGCGGAGGAGAATCGAAACAATCGCCGGGGGCCAGCAGGATTCCGCGCTGAGCCGCCGCCTGACAGAAGGGCCTTGCGTTCTCTCCGCTGATCATCCACGGAAAAGCGGTCATGCCGCCCTGCGGAGGGATCCAGCCGAGTACTTCGGCGTGGTCAGCCATGAAACGATCGAGCAGTTTGAGATTTCGTGTGGCGACCTGCTGCGTCTTGCCAAGCACAATGTCACGCTTGCGGATGGCGATTTCCGAGAGAATTTCGCCCGTGGTGGAATTGGTGATGGTGAAGTAGGCGCGTGCTGTCCAGTATTGCTGGCGGCGTTGAGCGTCGTGCTCGATGATCCATCCGGTCCTGACGCCAGGTAATGAGAGTGCCTTCGAGAAGTCGCCGATGACTGTGGCATGCGGCAGGCGCGCGGCGGATTCCGATTGCCGCCCATGATAAATGGGATGGTAGACCTCATCGCACACTAACTGGATTCCACGCTCACTGGTGAAGTCGTGCAGGGCTTCCATCTCGTTATCGGAAATGGTTGCGCCTGTAGGATGATGTGGGCTGTTGATCAGGATGAGCTTGGTATTCGAGTCGGCCAGGCGCTTGATCTCATCGGGATCAATGCGGAAGCCGTTCTCTCGACTCACGTGGTAGAAGCGCGTTTCGAGACCGAGGGATTCCGGAATCGCGGAAAAAGTGGCGAATCCAGGTAAGGGAAGAATAACGTTTGCTCCTGGCTCAGCGGCCAGCCACATGACGACTAAAAGCGCTTCGGCGGCTCCGGTTACGACCTGGACAGTTTCTGTGGGCACACCCTGCATCTCGGCAATGGCCTCACGAAGGCCGTCCGCTCCCGCGACGCGACCATAGACGAGATCGTGATTCAGATAGTGGTCGCGGGTGGCATCATCTGCGAGGGCCAGAACCTCATTTACGCTCCATACCGGCCCGGTACTGGCGCCGAGGTTGAATTCGATGCCGTGCTCGTACTGGTCGAGCCAGGTATCGAGCAGGAAGGGCTTGAGTTGCATGCGAGCACCTCGAATGAAAGTTCTTTGGGTAATGGATTCTACAGGGCGGCCTATGGATGGAGTTTAGTTTCGGCGCGAGCTTCGGCGCGGACTACGGTCTTCCCACACGCGATATACTGACGTTATGTCTGGGGATTCGCAGAAGACCTTCTATCTGGAGACCTTTGGGTGTCAGATGAACGTCCACGACTCCGAGAAAGTCGTGGGAACGCTGATGCGCGAAGGTTATCGCCAGGTGGAGTCCGTCGAACAAGCCGATCTGATTCTGTACAACACCTGCTCCATACGGGACAAGGCTGAGCAGAAGGTGTTTCATCGCCTGGCGGACTACAAGAAGCTGCAGGCGCAGGGTAAGAAATTCGGGGTTCTGGGGTGCGTTGCGCAGCAGGAAGGCGAGAAGATTTTTGAACGCGCGCCGCACGTGTCGTTGGTGTGCGGATCAGCGTCGTATCAGAACTTGCCGCAGATGCTGGAGAAGTTGGAGGCGCCTGCATCGGACTCATCTTCATTGGACGTCGATTCCCACGTCTCGCAAAATCGGCGAGACATGGGGCACCCCACATCGGCGAACAACCCTCTTGTGCGAATTACCGGGCTTGACGATCGGCAGACTGACAAGTGCTTCGAGACGGAATTCACCGCGCGCACCAATCCGCATCGCGGTTACATCACGATCATTGAGGGCTGCGACAAGTTCTGCGCTTATTGCGTGGTTCCATTTACGAGGGGCAAGGAGCGCAGCCGGACATCGGCTTCGGTGCTGGCTGAGGCACGACAGATCGCGGATCTAGGCTACAGCGAGATTCAACTCCTCGGACAAAACGTGAATTCTTACCGCGATCCTGATGAAAAGAAGTCGTTTGCGGAACTGCTTGCCGCAGTCGGGGAAGTCTCCGGCATCAGGAGAGTGCGATTTACAACATCTCATCCTCGGGACTTTAGACGCGACATCGTGGAAGCCATCGACGCGGTGCCAACGCTATGCGATCACGTGCATTTGCCCGTCCAGAGCGGGTCAACGCGCGTACTTGATGCCATGCAGCGGCTATATACACGCGAACAATATCTGGAACGGATGCGTTGGATGAAGGCCGCAAAGCGCGAAATCAGCATCACAACGGATGTGATTGTCGGATTTCCCGGTGAAACGGAAGCGGATTTCGCGGAGACGCTGAGCCTGCTCGACGAGGTGGGCTTTGATGGCGTGTTCTCGTTCAAGTACTCAGCGCGGCCGAATACTCCGGCGACGAGCCTCGAAGACGCAATTCCGGAACAGGAGAAGTCGCGGCGACTGGATGTGCTGATGACCCGGCAGAAGGAAATTCAGATCGCTCGCTACAAGAAATATGTCGGAACGGAATGTGAAGTGATGGTTGAAGGGCAAAATACGGCGCGAGGGCAGTGGATTGGGCGTACGTCGCAGAACAAGACGCTGAACTTCACGGCGAGCGCATCGGTCGATCTGAAGCCCGGGAGTTACGTTCCAGTCCGCGTTACCAGCAGTTT
>Ga0070709_10000575_pt1 | contig 21472 bp, 20 predicted proteins | sample LARL51metaG_FD_65449 | JGI IMG/M metagenome (GOLD analysis project Ga0070709, IMG submission 65449) | Corn, switchgrass and miscanthus rhizosphere microbial communities from Kellogg Biological Station, Michigan, USA - LAR L5-1 metaG | ecosystem: Host-associated > Plants > Roots > Rhizosphere ... | reverse complement strand
TTTGAGCGGAGTTTCGACAGCGTCAACACCTTGGCCGGATCGACGGCACGCAAGTGGTAATAGCGCCCGGAATAGGTATCGAGAAGCTCCTGTATCAAGTATTGCTGGCGCCACGGGCTGCCGTCTGCCGCGACGGTCCTCAGCAAGAGCGACGCCCATTTCTTCGACACGCGCTCGACGTAATCGTCGGCGGATTCCTGTTCCTGCTGCTGCTGGGAGAATGGGAACAGGAGATTGACAAGAAAAGCGTCACTCGGCCGCGGCGAGGCCTCGCCGACGCCTCGATCCCAGGAGGCGCGATTCATCAGAGTGCGCTCGAACGACCCGGCGAGATCGCCGGTCTCTTCCGCCTCGAATTCCGAGAAGATCTCTTTGAAGGCATCTTCCAGGACAACGTCGTCCGGTCGTTGGGCCGGCCACCACCAATGGCGGCATTCATAGAAGTCTGCTTGCCAGGGGCAGGCCATGTACTTGGTAACGTCGCCGGCCTGAAGGGCGTCGTGGTCGAAGCGAAAAGCTTCTGCATAGAGTTTCGGATCGCGCGTGATCGCGGTTGCCTCGATGCCCGGATAAAAGGCGCCGCCGGCGCATCGCTCCAGAACCGCGCGGGTCAACACGCTGGGATGGACCGATCCGTCCTTGAGAAAGGTCCCCGGACCCGGGATGGTTGGACCGAGCAGGAGGTCACCTGCGCCCCATGCCTGCAACCTTTGGTGCTGTGCGTAGGTGACTGTGAGCCATGTCCCGGTATCACCCGTCTCGCAATCGCCCTCGTCGCCAGCAAGCGGCGGCATATATGTCGCGTTGGCGCGCGCCCGCGCTATGGCCATCGCTTCCTCTGTGGGCCGATGGCCGGCCGGACTTTCATATGTCGGCGGCCGAACCATGGCGACGAAATGATCGCGTAATTGAACTCCGCCCTTCTGCAGGCTGGTTCTGAAATCGTCGAGCGTTTCCGGCAGCGCGCTCAGGGCATCGCCAGGCTTTCCCTGCCCGTGACCGCGCAGTCCGACCTCGCTGACCCAGCGATAGCCGGCGGAACGCTCGACGATGGGCCAGATATCGTTGTCGAGGTCGGGGTTGGTTGGATCACGCGGGCGAGGCGTTGTCGGGTTGACCATGGCGGGCGCCTCGATCGCGACCTCCTCCATGACATCGTAAAGGCTCACGAGGTTGCTGACGTCGGGCGCGAAATCCGGCGGGGCGACGATGACCCAAGCTCCGCCGCGAACGTCGACGGTGCGGGCTTTCGCATTCGCCGCCTTCAGCCGAACGATTGCCGTGACCGGACCGTCGCTGATGTCGTCGTGCCAATCATTGTTGTTAGCATAATGCACGATCCATTTATCTTCATGGGCGAGCAGAGGCTTTCCATGCTCGTCGACCGGCTCGGAAACGCCCCTGCCACCGAGCACGATCAGCCGACCGGCGGCGTCGGTGGCGAGCTCTCCGAGATAGACCTCGGTGCCGTGCTTGAAGGTGCCGACGAAATCGAGTTTTGCGGACGGATCATCCGAATCATCTGAATGCCTGCGGCCCGGTCCGGTCACCGAGCGCACTTGCCCCGTGATTTCGAGGGCGGACGCGCGCACTTCATCCGCCGCGTACTGGTGTCCATGCGGGCCGCCGACGACGCGGTTCAACGCGCCGACGTCGGGATTGCGCAGCTGAAGGGGCGCTCCGTTGACTTGGCGGGGCGGCGCTTCACCCCGAAACGCTGAGCGCGCTCCGGCAGCGCCAGAGAAACCAAACCAGGCCGCCTTCTTGTTGGCAAGCCTTGCATTCCAGGTGATATCAGCGTGCGCGTCAGTGACCTCACCGAGAGGAGCATCGTCGCTATCGAAGGCGTAGATATGAAATCGCGCCGCTTGTCGTTTCACCTTCCCTGAGGAATCACGATAGCGAAACGCATCGTGCTCGACCGCACCATCGGCTGTCTCAATCGACCCGTGTGGGTGTTCAGGAACGAAGAAGTAGCCGTCCTTGTCCCGGCTGTCGCCGACCCTTGCAATCCCGATCGGCGGATAGATCTTGCAATACGCAATCTTCGCAATGTCCAGCTGAACCATGTCGCCCCTCAACGGCAATTGTCTCAGGCAAATTCTTGGAATTACTAAAAGTACATGAAATTTCCGGACTCGACCACAGCGAGAGTGGCATCGAGAGTGGCATACAATGCTATTTCCGGTTGTGTGCTGATCTCGCGGCCGGCGTGGATAAGCAAGGCGGTGTCATGTTACAGCCAATATGGCCCGTGGACGAGGCCGTGAACGCGATCCCGGCGATCGGCATGACGTTGGTCATCCTGACTGCCGGAATCGATCTCTCCGTCGGATGGAAGGCGAGGACGAGCCTGTGACAAGCGCGAATTACGCTTTGTTTGAAAAAGCGATGGCCCTGCGTAAGCCGCTCTTCTGCGTCTACGACGACTATCCTCGCGAACTCTGTCCGATCATCCTGGGCCATTCGCACGCAGGGCAGGAGAAAGCGTTGACGTATCAATTCGGCGGCAAAAGCAGGTCGGGCTTGGCGCCGGGCGGACAGTGGCGTTGTCTCTGGCTGTCGAAGGTCAGCGACGTCGAACTCCGGGATGGGCCGTGGCGCACCGGTTCCAGCCATTCTCAGCCTCAGGGCTGCGTCGAGATCGTCGATCTCGACATGAACCCTTCAAGTCCATACCGCCCGAAGCGCCGCGTCAGACCTGCTGTCCGCCTCCCGGCACGGCCTAAGCCCCGCCGCCGGAAACGCTGAATCCAGTACCGGCGTTCTCGCGAGATTGGCTATCCCGTCATTGAGCCGATCAGTGAATTGCAAGCGATGCTGCTGTGGGCGAGGAGTGCCTTGAACGTGGTGCAGCGCTGTCCGTTGAACGAGGCGCTCCGCGCAAGCACGCCTTGATTGCGAGCAGGTCGGCGTCAGTCATCACGATCGCAGCGTCGAGGCCGACAATTGAGCGCAGACGATTGACCTTCGGATACTTCTGCTTGATGTGATCTCGACCTTGCTTGAGCCGATGAGCCACAGCGCTGGAAAGCCAGGGCTATGCCCATCGTCGCGCCGGACCGCGTGCTGAATTGAACGTTCAGTAAATTAGGATAATAAACATCATCTGCAAGCGGAGGTATTTGCCGATCGGAGCACGGCGCCGCCACATTGTTCAACCGGCGCGCATCATCATGCCTGATGCAATCTGACCGGGATCTGCCGAAACCAACAATTGCCTTGTTCATAAGCTCCGTCGGGCTCCCGCGCAGCAGGATTCAAGCTGTGAATTGCCCTGCCCGCACGAACCCGCAGGCATGGTCTCTTAGAACAACGCTCGCTGCAGCGATCGAACTGACAGGACATGATTCTCCTGCGCTGCGATGGGGACGCGCTCGATCGGTCGGCCAGAACTTTTTTCGTAGGCCGCAGATGAACCGGCTTGACGACCGAAATAATTCAGTAATACGTTTAGTTTCACAAAAAACTAAACAACGCGCATCGAGCCGGTGCGTGGGAGGGCCCAAGCCCGTCCGGAAGTCTTTCCGGCGGCGTTTTCGTCTCGTCTCCACCATCGCTCACTGACTCGGTTTCAGGGTTCGGCGTCGCCCCGGCAGGGCGCGCTGAGCGGGTTAGGTGCTTCAATGGAGAGAGGAAACGGACATGCGGACACTGAAATGGTTAGGCAATACGGCAGCATCGATGGCCCTGGGGGCTGCGGCGCTGGGATTGTTCGGCGGCGGCGAAGCCGCAGCTGAGGGCAAGCAGCTCACGCTGTGCTGGGCGGCATGGGATCCGGCCAACGCTCTGGTCGAGCTCGGCAAGGATTTCACCAAGCAGTCCGGCATCGAGATGAAATACGAGTTCGTCCCGTGGACGAGCTACGCGGATCGCTTTCTCAACGAGCTCAACTCCCACGGCAGGCTCTGCGATCTCATCATCGGCGACAGCCAGTGGATCGGCGGTGCCGCCGAGAACAAGTGGTATGTCAAGCTCAACGACTTTTTCGACAAAGAACACATCTCGATGGACGATTTCGTCCCGGCGACCGTCGTCGGCTATTCGCAGTGGCCGAAGAATACGCCGAACTACTGGGCGCTGCCGGCGATGGCCGACGCGGTGGGCTGGACCTATCGCAAGGACTGGTTCTCCCGGCCCGACATCCAGTCGGCCTTCAAGGCGAAGTACGGCCGCGATCTCGCGGCGCCGAAGACCTATGACGAGCTGAAGCAGATCGCGGAGTTCTTCCAGGGCCGCGAGATCGACGGCAAGAAGGTCTATGGCGCCTACATCTTCACCGAGCGTGGCTCGGAAGGCATCACCATGGGCGTAACCAACGTCCTCTACAATTACGGTTTCAACTACGACAACCCGGGCAAGGCGTACCAGATGCAGGGTTACGTCAACTCGGCCGATGCGGCGAAGGGCCTCGAGTTCTACAAGGAGCTCTACAAGTGCTGCACGGCACCGGGCATGACCAACGCCTACATGCAGGAGGGGCTGGATGCCTTCAAGTCCGGCCAGGTGGCGATGCAGATGAACTGGTTCGCCTTCTTCCCCGGCCTTTACAAGGATCCGAACGTCGGCGGCGACAAGATCGGCTTCTTCGTCAATCCGGCGGGCCCCAAGGGTCGTTTCACGCAACTCGGCGGGCAGGGCATTTCGGTCGTCGCGACCTCCGACCACAAGGACGACGCGCTCGCCTACATCAAGTGGTTCGCGCAGCCTGCCGTGCAGCAGAAGTGGTGGCAGCTCGGCGGCTACTCGGCCCTGAAGGCGGTGGTCGACGCGCCTGACTTCCCGAAGAGCGCGGCGTTCGCACCGCAATTCCTGGAGTCGATGGGTATCGTGAAGGACTTCTGGGCCGAGCCGTCCTATGCGCAGCTCCTGCTCGATATGCAGAAGCGGGTGCATGACTACGTCGTCGCCGACAAGGGCACGCCGCAACAGGCGCTCGATCTCCTGGTCAAGGACTGGACCAAGGTCTTCAAGGAGCAGGGCAAGGAGGTCGCGTCGCAATAGACGCGGCACCGCAATCAACGTGGACTTGCTTCCCCGGAGTTCTGCTCCGGGGAAGCCGAACCAGACAGCAAAAAGACGAAATGAGCACGATCCTTCATCCTGATCAGGCCGCGATTGCCGGCGCAGGCGAGCCCGCCAAGTCCAGGCCTGCGAAACGCGTGCGCGGCCTTTCGGATCGAACCATCGCGTGGCTGTTCGTTGCGCCAACGATCGCGCTGTTGCTCGCGATCAATATCTTTCCACTCATCTGGATGATCCGGCTGTCTTTTACCAGCCTCAACCTCAGCATGTCCTATCTGCCGCTGCGGTTCGTCGGGCTGGACAATTTCAGCGATATACTGACCGACGAGGACGTCTGGGTCCGACTGCAGACCACGGCGCAATTCGTGATCTGGTCGGTCGCCCTGCAGGTCGCCATCGGGTACGGTCTGGCGCTATTGATCAACCGGCAGTTTCGCGGTCACAGCTTCTGGACCACCATCATCCTGCTCCCGATGATGTTGTCGCCGGCCGTCGTCGGCAACTTCTGGACGCTGCTGTTTCAGCCGCAGATCGGGCCCTTCAACTACCTGATCAGCCTGTTCACCGGCGTGCCGCCGAGCTCCTTCAGCATGACCGGACAGGTCTCGCTCGCACCCTGGACGATCGTGCTCGTCGATACCTGGATGTGGGCGCCCTACGTGATGCTGATCTGCCTCGCAGGCCTGCGCTCGATCCCCGACTACATCTATGAGGCGGCGGAGGTCGACCGTGCCTCGGCCTGGCGGCAGTTCTGGTCGATCACGCTGCCCATGACGGTGCCGTTCCTGATGCTGGCGGTCCTGTTCCGGGCCATCGAGAATTTCAAGATGTTCGACATGGTCAACCTGCTGACTGCCGGAGGCCCGGGGTCGACTACCGAACTTGTGTCGATCACGCTGAAACGCGCTGCATTCGAGAAATGGCGCACGGGGTATTCTTCGGCGCTCGCCATCATCCTGTTCGTCACCGTGTTCGGTGCGGCCAACATCTACGTCAAAGCGCTCAACAAGGTGAAGCAACGATGACCGCCGCTGTCGCCAAATCCACGGCTCACTCGATTGTCGAAGCGTCGCCGCGTGCCAAGCTGGTCGCCGGCAGTATCGTGATCCTCTACGCTGTTATCTCGATCCTGCCGCTGCTCTGGATCGGTGCCACCGCATTCAAGTCGCAGAGCGACGCCATCGCCTATCCGCCGAAGCTGATCTTCCAACCGACGCTGGAGGGTTATGTCAACCTGTTTACGGTGCGCACGCGTCAGACGGCAGACTTCATTGCCAGGCTGCCGCCGCCGCAAACCTGGTATGACAAGCTCGTGCGCCAGCACGATATGGTCATCGCCGGTCCCTCGAAAGTCGTGCCGCGCTTCGTCAACTCGCTGATCATCGGTTTCGGCTCGACGTTCCTGGCCGTCTTTCTCGGCACGCTTGCGGCCTATGCTTTCTCGCGCTTCCGCATTCCCCTGGCCGATGACTTGCTGTTCTTCATCCTTTCGACGCGCATGATGCCGCCGGTCGCGGTCGCAATCCCGATTTATCTGATGTACCGGCAGCTCAATCTGACCGATACCAGGCTCGGAATGATCCTGCTCTACACCGCCGTGAACGTCTCGCTGGCGGTCTGGCTGCTGAAGGGATTCATCGACGAAATCCCGCGCGAATATGAAGAGGCCGCCCTGGTCGACGGCTACACGCGGCTGCAGGCGCTGCGAAAGGTGGTGTTGCCGCAGGCGGTAACGGGCATCGCGGCAACGGCGATCTTCTGCCTGATCTTTTCCTGGAACGAATACGCCTTCGCGGTTCTCCTCACCAGCGGCGAAGCACAGACCATGCCGCCTTTCATTCCCTTCATCATCGGCGAGGGCGGGCAGGATTGGCCGGCCGTCGCCGCCGCGACCACGCTGTTCGTTGTCCCGATCGTCCTGTTCACCGTGCTGTTGCGCAAGCATCTGCTGCGCGGCATCACCTTCGGAGCTGTACGCAAATGAGCGGTTCAGCGGTTGCCAAAGGCGGAGTGTCCCGCTGGTTCCGTCGTGGGCCCTGGGAGGCCGGCGCGATGACCCTGATCGGGGGCGGCATCATCATGCTGGTGCAGCCGTGGTCGATCGATCTGTACACCTATTCTTTCGCGACGATCCTGGCCGGCACTGTCGGCTACGTCATCGTGAGCCATTTTCCGGAATAGGACGGCAGACATGGCACAGATCCGCGTCGAAAATCTGCGAAAGTCGTTCGATCAGTTCACGGCCGTCCACGGTTCGAACTTCACGATCGACGACGGCATCTTCTTTGCGATGCTGGGGCCCTCCGGCTGCGGCAAGACCACCACGTTGCGCATGATTGCCGGCCTCGAGCTGCCGACTGAGGGAAAGATCCTGCTCGACGGCGAGGACGTGACCTTCCGCCGTGCCGCAGCGCGCGACATCGCGTTCGTCTTTCAGCTCTTCGCGCTCTATCCGCACATGAATGTCGCTGGCAACATCGGCTTCCCCCTGAAATGCCAGGGCATGACCAGACGCGAAACGCGTGAACGGGTGCTCGAGACCGCTCGGCTTCTGCAGATCGAGCATCTGCTGCAGAGCAAGACCTCAAGGCTTTCGGGAGGCGACCGGCAGCGCGTCGCTCTCGGCCGTGCCATGGTGAGACGGCCGAAGGCATTTCTGATGGATGAGCCGCTCGGAGCGCTCGATGCCGAGTTTCGTCACCTGATGTGCGGTGAGCTTCGCGATCTCCACGATCGCATCGGCGCGACGACGATCTACGTGACGCACGACCAGCTCGAGGCGATGGCAATGGCAGATCAGATCGCCGTCATGAACAAGGGACGCGTCGAGCAGATCGGCTCGCCGCAGGAGATCTATGATCGGCCCGCGAGCATGTTCGTGGCTGATTTCATCGGCTCGCCCTCCATGAACTTCCTGCGATTCGAGGGGGGCCTGCGATCGGGCGATACGGCAATCAGCCTCGCCGGTGTCAGGATTGACGTTCCCGAGATAAATGAGGATCGCGCGAGCGCTTCTCTGGTCCTGGGGGTTCGTCCAGAGCACATTCGTTTTGCGGACGCGGCACGGGTTCGCGGCGAGGTATTCGGCGCGGAGTATCTCGGGACGACCCAGATTGTCACGGTCGACACCGCGCACGGGCGGGTCGCGGCCCGGATGCCCTCTGCCACGCAGGTGCGGATCGGAGAGACTGTCGGCCTTGAGTTTCACTCCGAACGGCTGGCACTGTTTGACGGCGGCAGCGGCCTGGCGATACGGACTGCGAACAAGGAGAGCGCCCGCCATGGCTGACGTCATCCTGCGCAATGTCAGCAAGCGCTTCGGCGCGGTCGAGGCGGTGCGCGAGCTTTCGCTGACGGTGGACGACGGTGAATTTCTGGTCCTGCTTGGGCCGAGCGGTGCCGGCAAGACCACGACGTTGCGGCTGATAACCGGGCTCGAGCGTCCCGATACAGGGTCGGTGATGATCGACGGCCGCGACGTCACCCAGGATCCGCCGGGATCGCGGGACATTGCGTTTGTCTTCCAGCAATATTCGCTGTATCCCCACCTGACGGTCTACGACAATCTGGCGTTTCCGCTGCGCTCTCCGGCGCGGCGCGTTCCCGAACCGACCATCCGGAAGCGAGTCGAGCAGACCGCGGAGCTTTTGCACATCGCCAGCAAGTTGAACAATCGCGCGACCCGTCTTTCCGGAGGTGAAATGCAGCGCGTGGCCATCGGCCGTGCCCTGGTTCGGGATCCCGCGATCTACCTGATGGATGAGCCGCTTTCGTCCCTGGATGCCAAGCTGCGCGCCGAGCTCCGTCTCGAGCTCAAGCGCATCCAGCTCGAACTCGGTGCGACGATTCTTTATGTGACCCACGATCAGGTGGAAGCGATGACCATGGCTAGCCGTATCGGCGTGATCAAGGATGGCCAGCTTCTGCAACTCGGCACGCCGCGGGAAATCTACGAAAGCCCCTCCAGCAGATACGTTGCATCGCGGCTCGGCACACCACAGATCAATTTCCTTCCTGCCCGTCTTCTTTCCGAGGTCCCGCTCCCGCCCGGAACGGAGACGATCGGCATCCGCACCGAGCACCTGCAGATCGCATCGCGCAATGGCGGGCGATTGATCGGCCGCGTGCATCGGGTCGAGCACCTCGGCGAGCAGAATCATGTTCACCTGGATTACGAGGGCCAGACCCTGGTTACGCTCGCCGACCCGGACCGGCCGCTGCGAGCCGGGCAGGAGGTCGAGCTGCGGCTGACGCATCCGCTCTACTTCGACGGTGAGGGACAACGCATCCCCGCCATGCCTCATTGAGGATGATTTGATGTCCCTGCAACCCGAGACATTCAAAACGCTGGTCAAGGTGGCCGCGGAACAGGTCATTGCCAGTGCGCCGGAGCTGACCTCGCTGGACCAGGCGATCGGCGACGGCGATCACGGAACCAACATGAAGCGCGGCTTCGAAGCCGTGCTTAACAAGCTCGATGCGATTTCCGAGCAACCGCTTCACGAAGCACTCAAGACGATCGGCAAGACCCTGGTGATGACCGTCGGCGGTGCGTCCGGGCCGCTCTACGGCAGCTTCTTTCTCGCCGCGGGCGAAGCCCTGTCGCACAGCAAGCAGTTACCGGACGATCTTGCCGAGGTTTTCGGCAGCGGAGTGAGTGCGGTGAGCGCCCGTGGCCGCTCGCAGGCGGGTGAGAAGACCATGCTCGACGTGCTTATCCCGGTTCTGGAGACCTTGAAGACCGGAACCGGCCGGCCTGATCTGATCGAGCAGGTCCGCAACACCGCCGCTGAAGCCGTCGAGCGGACCGCGCCGATGCAGGCGACCAAGGGCCGGGCCTCATACCTGGGATCCCGCAGCGTTGGCCATGTCGATCCAGGCGCACGGTCAAGCTGCGTTCTCGTGCAGGCGGTATGCGCGAGCTTGGAGGGAGGGCAATGAACGATACTGTGGGCATCGTGATCGTTTCGCATTCCAAGGACATTGCAAAGGGCACCGCCGACATGGTGCGGCAGATGGTCGGCAGTGAGGTCAAGGTGGCCTTCTGCGGTGGCGATCCTGACGGCGGATTGGGCACGAATGTGTCCCTGATTATCGACGCCATCAACAGCGCGTGGTCCTCGAAAGGCGTCGCGATCCTCGTCGATCTCGGCGGAGCAGAGACGAACAGCGAAATGGCTGTCGAAATGCTGGAGCCCGAGCGTCGGGATTTCGTTGTCGTATGCAACGCGCCGATTGTTGAGGGGGCTGTCATGGCGGCGACCGAAGCCGCAGGCGGCAGCACATTGGCGCAGGTGAGGGCCGTGGCAGAGGAACTTTCTGCCGGCTAACAGATCGACGAGAACATGGTGGAATATGACGACCTTGGAAACTTCCGAAGCCGACGGACCGACATTCACCGGCGATGTGAAGCTGGTGCACGCGGTGGGTATGCATGCGCGCCCGGCAGTCAAGCTGACAAAGCTCGCCAAGAAGTTTCAGGCCCAGATCCACGTTCGTGTCGCCGGCGTGGCCGACTGGATCAACGCCAAGAGCGTGGCGAAGATCATGGCCATGCGCGCCGCGCGCGACAGCATCATCGAGATCAAGGCATCGGGCAGTGATGCACAGGTCGCTGTTGCAGCGCTCATCGATCTGATCGCTTCCGATTTTCCGGATGAGGCTGCGTGACATGCGGCTGGACGCGGCAACAACAGCCTATCGCGGCAGAACGGCTTCGGTCGGCTTTGCGCGCGGCCCCTTCATCAGGGTCGATCAAGGCGCGAACGTCGAACGCGTCGCGGGTACGCTGGTGGACGAGGCGCTGGCCCTTCGCAACGCGATCGAGACCGCGAGCCGGCAGATCGCGGAGCTTGCCGCGATAGCCGGGGGCGAAGCCGCGCAGATTCTCGAATTCCAGCTCGCGCTCCTTGAAGATGAAGATCTCGTAGCTGCGATCTTCGAATCGATCGGCGACGGGGCGCCCGCGGACGCCGCCTGGCGATCCATTCTCAACGGGCAGATCGCGGATTATGACTCGGCGGCGGACGAGTATCTGAGGGCGCGCTCTTCGGATCTTGCCGACTTGCGCGATCGCGTGTTGAACGTCCTGCGCGGCGGCGGAGGCCTGCCTCTGAAAATTCCGGGTGGCGCCGTCGTCTGCGCAGACGATTTGCCACCGTCGCGGTTCCTGGAGATCGATTGGTCGGGTGGCGGTGGCCTGGCGCTCTTGCGCGGCAGCCCCACGAGCCATGTGGCTATGCTGGCCCGGGCGCGCGGAATCCCAATGGTCGTGCAGCTTGGAGCGATCCCGGTATCGGGAGCGACGGCGCTGCTCGATGGCGAAGGCGCCACCCTGGAGCTCGATCCGACTGCCGAGCAAATCGGTTTGTTCGAAAAGCGCCGCGAGGCTCATCGCAAGAACAGGGCCTCGACCCGCGCGATCCTGCGGAGGCCGACCGCCTCCTGGCGCGGCGAGCGGATCAAGCTTCACATCAATATCCAAGGCGTCGGGGATCTTGAGCACGCGGACGCACAGTACGCCGATGGCGTGGGCCTGATGCGCACCGAATTCCTGCTGAGGGATCACGGCTTACCCGACGAGGAAACGCAATTTCAGGCCTATGATGCGGTTCTGCGTTGGGCCGACCAGCGCCCTGTGACCATTCGCACCTTCGACGCGGGCGGCGACAAGCCAGTGCCGGGCTTTACGTCGGACGGCGAAGCCAACCCTTTCCTTGGCGTTCGCGGGCTTCGCCTCTGTCTGGCCCGCTCGGACATATTTGCGGTTCAGCTGCGGGCACTTGCCCGCGCTGCCGTGCGCGGAAATCTCAAGGTCATGTTTCCGATGGTCACTTCGGCGGAGGAGGTTGAGGCCGCACGGGAATTGTTTATCGAGCAGGTCGAGGACTTGCGGGCGAAGGGCACCGGCGCGATGCTTCCCGAGTTGGGCATCATGGTTGAAGTACCGGCGGCGGCTTTGACCATCGCAAGCTTCAAGGCCGCCTTCTTCTCAATTGGCTCGAACGACCTTGCACAATACGTCCTTGCTTGCGATCGCTCGAACGGGGCTCTCGCGCCCTTGATGGATCCGCTACATCCGGCAGTTCTCGAGCTGATCGCACGGACCGCTGAGCACGGTCGCCGCACCGGAACGGGTGTCAGCCTGTGCGGCGATATGGCAAGCGATCCAAATTGCGTCTCGGCCCTGCTGGATTGCGGTCTGCGTGAGCTATCGGTGAATGCATCGACGCTCGCGCAGGTCAAGCAGACGATCGAGCGATTGAGCAGCGGAGGCGGTCTTGGCTGACGCTGCTATCGATGAGCCGGCCGAAGCCGGCGCGGTCGCCGAATATAAGCGCATTTTCAAGGAAGTTCTGGACAAGCGCCCGTCTGGAATGCGGTTGCGCCTTGCCCATGCCATGGGCAAGAACCGCAGCTTCATCAGCCAAATCTCCAATCCGTCGTATCCCGTCCCGATACCGGTTCAACATCTCAATACGATCTTCGATGTCTGCCACTTTCCTCCGCAGGCCAGGGCTGCCTTTCTCCGCGCCTATGCGCGCGCTCATCCGCGCCGGATCAGCCGGCTCACCGACGGACCGCACGAGCGGACCTTGACGCTCCACCTTCCGGATCTCGGCAGCACCAAGCGGAATGCCCAGCTTGACGCGCTGCTCCAGGAGTTTGCACGGCGCTTGATTGCCATCGTGCAGGAGAAGTGATGCACGAAGCCATAGCGAGGACAGCATGAAGAAGTTCATCAATTCCGTCGACGGCCTGCTCGCGGAAAGCCTGGATGGGTTCGCCGCGGCGCATGCCGACATGGTCGCGCTCGGACCGGAGCGCAAATTCGTGCGGCGCTGCGAGCTGAGTCCGAAGAAGGTCGCGCTGGTCTCTGGTGGCGGCAGCGGACACGAGCCTTTGCATGCCGGTTTCGTCGGCTACGGCATGCTCGATGCCGCATGTCCGGGGCAGGTCTTCACGTCGCCGACGCCCGATCAGATCGTCGAGGCTGCTCAGGCGGTCGCCGGTGAAGCCGGTGTGCTGTTCATCGTCAAGAACTACGCGGGAGACCGCATGAACTTCGAAATGGCGGCCGAGATCGCCGAGGGACGCACCGCCACCATCGTGACCGATGATGATGTCGCGGTCGAGAACTCGACGCACAGCATCGGGCGGCGCGGCGTGGCCGGCACGCTGATCGTCGAGAAGATCGTTGGCGCCGCGGCCGAGAAGGGCGTTGATCTTGCAGGTTGCGTCGCGCTGGGTGAACGTGTGAACGCGCGGACGCGTTCGATGGGAGTGGCCCTGACGAGTTGTACGGTTCCGGCTGCTGGCACGCCGACCTTCACGCTGGGCGAAGATGAAATGGAGGTGGGCGTCGGTATTCATGGCGAGCCGGGACGCCGCCGGGTCAGGCTGGAGCGAGCGGATGCAATCGCCCACGAGCTCACGACCGCCATCGTCGAAGGCCTTGATCCGGCACATGGAAGCGAGGCCCTGTTGTTCGTGAACGGCTTTGGCGGCACGCCCACAATCGAGCTCTATTTGATGTACAACGCAGCGCGTCGCATGCTCGAAAAGCGTGGCCTACGCATCGCTCGCTCGCTGGTCGGCAGCTATGTCACGTCGCTCGAAATGGCCGGATGTTCGATCACCCTGAGCCTGCTCGACGCCGAGACGACAATGCTCTGGGATCATCCGGTTCGAACGGCGTCGCTCAAATGGTGATCGGCTTGCCGGCGTAGGCAGCCGGCAATCTGAAATTCCGCCATGGCGGATGCGCCAGCATCGGTGATGGCTCACTCACGCGCCGGGGGTTTGTCCCGGCTTTCCTCCCTGAAACTTGCCGTGCCTTCGGGCACGGCATTTCTTTGCGTGGACTATGGCGAGAGTGATGCTGAGGTTGCGCCTGCCGGGGTTGCCAGCTTTGCATCGCGGGAGATATCCGGTGATTCCTCGACCAACAGGAACCTGGAACATCGGGACGCCCTCCGGATGCACCGTCGGTTGGCGATCCGGCCTTCGGTCTGGTAATGTCGGCCCGGAATGTTCTCGCCCACTGCGGATGCGCATGCGAAATCAAGGGCAATTCCCTCAGCGGGCTACATGTTCGTGAACATTGCGCATTAACTTTTTTTCGATGTGGCTTGGTGGCGCGGGCGAAGCGGCCCGGCAAACCTGAAAGGAGCCCGGCTTGAGCGTTGCCTTCACCAAGGAAGACAGTGCCGAAACAGCGTCGGAGACCCTTCTGCCCGACCGCCCGATTTCATCTCATCCGAACCTTGTTACGGAAGCGGGACTGAAGGCTCTGGAATTTCAACTCGACCAGGCCCGCGAGGCGTATGAGACCGCGCAGAAGATCGAGGACGTCAACGAACGACGGCGGCAAGCAGCAATTCCCTTGCGCGACATGCGTTACTTTGCGGCCAGAGTTCGAACGGCCCAGGTCATCACCAGTCCGACATCGACCGACACTGTTGCCTTTGGAAGCACGGTGACCTTCAGGCGCGGCGATGGACGCGTGCAGAAGTACCGTATCGTAGGAGAGGACGAAGCCGATCCCAAGGCTGGATCCATTTCCTTCGTATCGCCGGTAGCGAGGCTTCTGTTGGGCAAGGCCGTCGGGGACGAAGTCGGCGCATCCGGTCAAAACCTTGAGATCATCTCGATCTCGCAGTAGTGCGCCCAAGTGATCCTGGGATCCGGCCGCGGCGCTTTCTCACAAAGGAAGAATTGCCTGCCGCCGTGGCCGATCTCTTGACCTGGTGGCGACGAGGATGCAGTTCGCATCCGGCAGTTATCTGCCGCAGTGGCCGACTCTTTGCTGATCGAGATCAGCCGATGCGGTGGCCATGGAGCGGATGACCTGGAGCAACGAATTATCGCTGGCCGGGGCCGGCCATGGCCGTTGGGCTGGCGCGGTTCGAGCGTGGGCGCGGTATTCAATTCTTGTATCGCACGTTCGTGCTCGTCAGCATCAAGCCGGCAACGCCCTCTGCACGAAAACACGTGCGTTCGCCAGGTTGCGGCGAATCGCTTCGTCCAGCACCGCAAGTCGTCGCTTGTCGATGGACATGTCTATCGAGTTGGCTGTATTGTTCTTCGGAACCATGCAAAAGAGCGCGATTCAGCATGCCCGTCCATCGCGACCGCGGCCGAGCTTTGTCAGTCTGGCGGCCGCCACAACATCCGCTCGGGCCGGACGCATCAACTTTGGCCTCGCAGGCTATTCATGATTTTGACTGGATCAGAGATTGCACGGAAGCGTGAGGCGGGACGCATCACGATCGAGCCCTATAGCGCCAGTCACTTGAACCCGAACAGCTATGATTTCCGCCTGGGGACGCAGCTCGGCGTGCCAGTGTTCAAGAACGGCTTCCTGGAGTTCGATATCGTCGATTTGCCCGTTGATGGGTACGCCTTGCGACCGAGAACGATGTATCTTGGACATACTTTGGAAAAGCTCGGCAGCGACACCTACGCGATGCGACTGGTCGGGCGCAGTTCGCTCGGCCGGCTCGGTCTTTTTCTCCAGGTATCGGCCGATTTGGGGCACACAGGTGCGTGCCATCAATGGACACTCGAGATCGTTGCTGCGTTGCCTTTCAAGATATATCCGAAAATGCGGATAGGACAGATTTCATTCTGGGAAAACCTTGGTACGCCGGACGCCTACGAGCAGCGTTACTCGGCCTTCAACGCGCCAACCCCGTCCAGCCTCGGCACAAGAGCACGGGACACATAATGATCCTGACAGGTACAGAGATCCTTCGCGAGCACAAACGACATAAAATCAAGATCGATCCGTTCGACCCGGCGCGGGCGACCACGAATTCCTATGACCTCACGCTTGGCCACGACTTCATCCGCTATCGAGAGGCGTTGATCGATCCACGCAAGGACAATGCCTACGATAAGTTTGCCGTCGGTGCTGAAGGGCTGCAGCTGGTCCAAGGCGATTTTGTGCTGGGCCATAGCGCGGAGACGATCGGGAGCGACCATTATGTCCCTCTGATCCACGCCAAATCGGGCATTGCCCGACTAGGTCTGTTCGTTCATGTGACCGCCGATATCATCGACATCGGATCCCATGGGCACGTGACATTTCAACTGCACAGCACGCTGCCAATTCGATTGTATCCTGGAATGGCCATCGCACAGGTCACCTTTTGGAAGCCCAAGGGCAAGATCGTCCTTTATGATGGAAGGTACCAGGGTTCGCGCGGGCCACGCGCGTCCGAGGTTCACCGAGATTTTGTCAGGTCAGCTTCGTCAGAGAGTGACGTCAGCATGACTGGCCGGGACCCGTCCGATTCACCGCGCGCCAAGCGACGGTCGCGATAAATCGACGGTTCTCCGATGCTCTGTCGCCGACGGTCGGAAACTTCCATGCAAGTCTCTCGGAAAGTTTCCGGGCTGTCCGGATATTGCCTTGGCGGCACGGTTGCCGTCAGGACGCACTCGCGATATCTGGTGCCGTCGCACCATGACGCCGACGCGGCGGTGCTGCCTGCAACGGTTTCCCCGAGCTAGAACGCCCAAGCTGCACTTTTCCTCTGCCGAGGCTTTCGTAGACGAAACCATGCGCCGCCATGTCCTCGGGCCGATAGACATTGCGCAGATCGACCACGACCGGCTGCGCCATCTCGCGCCTGAGGCGTTTCAGATCCATGGCACGGTACTGGACCCACTCGGTGACCAGGACCATTGCATCGGCGCCCCTGGCGCAGAGATAGGGATCGTCGCAATATTCGATGTCGGGCAGATCCTTGCGTGCCTGCTCCATGCCGGCCGGATCATGCGCTCGCACCTTGGCCCCCATGTCGAGCAGGCCGACGATCAGCGGGATCGACGGCGCCTCCCGCATGTCGTCGGTATCCGGCTTGAAGGTCAGGCCCAGGACGGCGATGGTCTTGCCGCGCAGGCTGCCGCCGGCAGCGCCGGCGACCTTGCGTGCCATGGCGCGCTTGCGGCTCTCGTTGACGCCGAGCACGGCTTCGACGATGCGAAGCTGCACGTCGTGATCCTGCGCGATCTTGACGAGGGCACGGGTATCCTTGGGAAAACATGAACCGCCGTAACCAGGACCGGCGTGCAGGAACTTGCTGCCGATGCGGTTGTCGAGGCCGATGCCGCGCGCGACCTCCTGCACGTCAGCACCGACTTTTTCCGAGAGGTCGGCGATCTCGTTGATGAACGTGATCTTGGTGGCGAGAAAGGCGTTGGCAGCGTATTTGATCAACTCGGCGGTTCGGCGCGTCGTGAACATCAAGGGAGCCTGGTTCAACGACAGCGGCCGGTAAATATCACCCAGGACTCGTCGCCCGCGTTCATCGGAGGTGCCGATCACGACGCGGTCGGGTAACTTGAAGTCGCGAATCGCCGCGCCCTCGCGCAGGAATTCCGGATTGGAGGCGACGACCACGTCGGCTGCCGGATTGGCTTCGCGGATCAGCAGTTCGACCTCATCGCCGGTGCCGACCGGGACGGTCGATTTGGTAATGACCACCGTGAAGCCGGAGAGCGCGTCCGCGATCTCGCGCGCAGCGGCATAGACGTAGGTCAAGTCGGCGTGGCCGTCGCCACGACGCGACGGCGTGCCGACAGCGATGAAGACGGCGTCGGCTCTGGCCACCGGAGCCGCAAGCTCGGTGGTGAAATCGAGTCGCCCGGCTCCCACATTCGTCGCGACCAACGCATCGAGGCCGGGCTCGAAGATCGGAATCTCGCCGCGATCGAGCGACGCGACCTTCTCCGCGTCCTTGTCCACGCAGGTGACCCGGTGGCCGAAATCCGCAAGGCAGGCGCCTGAGACCAGTCCCACATAGCCGGCGCCGATCATGGCAATTCGCATGAAATCCCCTGTCCTTCGTGAGTATCGATTTCTAAGACCGTCCAACGCACTTCGAGAAATATGCAAGCAGGCAGCGTCTTCCGAATGCGTATTTTAAATGCTGCATTTAATAGTCCCGAAGGGCGTCCTGAGTTGGCATTATATGAACTGGATCGCCGGGGCGATCAAACTGACGGGGCGCGCGGTTACGAGGCTTATCCGATTTGAAGAAGTCCAGCCGAACAAATTAAAGCTGCAATTATCCTCGACGAAAGGGGCGTCATTTACTCTCGCCGGTTAGCGCGCGGTGAAAATTTACCACAAGCTTCGGCCGATACTCGCGCGGAGTGTTACGCTACCGTTCGTCAGTCTCGGAACCAATTGGATTAATTTGCTCCAAATGGTTAATTTAATCTCACGGTCAAAATGAGGGTCTATGCGATAAGAATGCGGTGGCTTTTGACCGGAAATCGTTCAACGTTGTCCAGCCGGAGGGGCGCAGATCTAACTTTGTGGGGACGAATTCAGTGAACTGTCCAGTGGAGGTTTGGAGTGAAAGTTCTTCGAGGCGGCGGTCTATTTAATCATGCTCTATTAAATTCGTTGAAGAAAATTCGGACCGCGAAATCACGTTTCCATTTGTTGACCGCGCGCGGTTCGACGCAAGCCGTACTGGCCTCGCAGATCGAGCTTTGTGACGTCCTGCTGGACGAAATTCGATCGATCAGTTCCAGCCTGGAAAAGCGGATCGACAAATGCAGCGCGACCAATCGCCGTGCCGTGGTGACCAGGCGCAACCGCGGCAGCAGGTATCGCGTGGTCCCGCAGCGCGTACCGGGTCGTTCGAAGCGCGAAAACAGTTGACCGCCTGAGGGCGCTTGGAATGCTCGTGGCCGTCGCCGGCCCCGGCAGTCTGGTCGATACGGGATTGGGGCTCAGGCGGCTACCGCTGCCGGTGCGCGAGGCGGCCAGGGAATCGACAGCGACCTGAGTATGGTGGAGAGCATCGAACAGGTGGGTGTTGCCTGGGTGCTCCAGCTTCTTCGGCAATAGCGCCCCTTACGCCGCGGCAATTGAACGATCGGTTTCACCAAACCAGTTCAATCCTCCTCCAGCTGGTTTTTCTGCACAGTCATTCTCCCGGCCACGCTGGCGCGTTCCTGGCGAGCTGAAAAAAGCACCTCGAATTGCGTTGTGACTCGGTGCGACTCCGCCAGCGGATTTGCATGATTGCACGCGGGAACGAAGACATTTTCTGAAGCAGGCTCGTATCGCAGGCGCAAAATCCTTCGGCCTCGACCTCTTGCGGGCGTGCCGCTCCCTCGAAATTTGGATATTTTTAAATATTGGCAATGTTTTTTTGCGCCGCGCCCAACGGCTCGCGGAACCAGAAACTCCGGCTGTCGCAGGTGCTCCGGTGGCGCCGGTCGGGTGCGACGGGAACGCAATCGCATATTACAAGGTTGCTTGATGGTTAAAATGCAACTCTCGCCCAAATTTTGACGATTCCGGTCGGCAACCACTTGCGGAAAGGGATACCAAATTATATGACATTAATCAGACAGGATCGAGATCCCAGATAAAAGGTTGCGGGGAATGTCTGTGAAAAAGATCGATATCGAGGCGATGTCCTTCGATGACCTCTGGTCGCTCCACGAACAGATCAGCCAAATATTGTCTGTGCGGATCACGTCGGAAAAGCGCGAGCTTGAACGGCGTCTTGCCGTTCTCAATCGCAGCAGGGATGTCGGCGCCGGGACGGACAACGACGGCGCGCAATCCTACAACGCGAACGGCAAGGCACGGCGCAAATACCCGAGGGTTCTTCCGAAATATCGCAATCCGCAGACGTCGGAGACATGGTCCGGCCGGGGGAAGCAACCGCGATGGCTGGTTGCTGCCATAAAGACCGGTCGCAAGATTGAAGATTTCGAGATTGGCGGAGCCGGCGGGTCGAAGGGCCGGCGTCAGAGAGCATGAAATCGGTAGGTCGTCTTTCGGTTTCGTGCCGGCCCTTGGCGCCTTGCCCCGAAATCGAGGCCGCATCTCGTTCTTGAGGCTTTGAAGGGCTAACAGCTAGGCCACCGCCGGGGCGTTGTTCGCAGACGCGCTAATACGCATTGTGGCCACGGATAAGCTCGATGGGTGTCCAGAACAGGATCGCAAGGTCGAGCGAGAGGCTCCAATTGTCGATGTACCAGAGGTCGAACTGGACGCGTTCTTCGATCGAGGCCTGGGTTGGCGTCGGCCCCCTGCAACCGTGCACCTGCGCCCATCCCGTCAGTCCAGGCTTGACGCGGCGACGAAACGCGTAGTTCCGGACGATCTTGTCGAACTCATTGTCGTGCGCCATCGCGTGGGGGCGCGGTCCCACCAGCGACATCGTGCCATTCAACACGTTGAGCAGTTGCGGCAGTTCGTCGATGCTTGTTCTGCGGAGCAACGTTCCCAACCGCGTGAACCGCTTGTCGCGGAACTGCGCCTGAACGATCGAAGGACCGTCCTCGAGGACCGTCATCGTGCGGAACTTGTAGATCTGGAAGGATTTCCCGTTGAACCCGCAGCGCTGCTGCCTGAAAAGGACGGGTCCCCGCGAGTCGAGCCTGATCGCGATGGCGACGATGACGAGCAGCGGCAGCAGCACAGTCAGCGCCAGGCCCGCCAGGACCAGGTCCATGCCGCGTTTTGCAGCATGTTCGAGTGGAGTCAGCAGGCCGCGCTGCAACTCGACGCAAATGGCATTGCCAAGGTCGCGGCGGGGACGGTTGAAGATCTCCGAAGCCATCCCAAGGGGGACGAAGCTCACCGGAAACGGCAGGACGCGCAGCTGGGCGGCAAGCGTTCGCAGATCGGACAATGGGTCGGGACTGGCGCCGACCACAATCTCCTCGACATCGGAGCCGCGAACATAGTCGATCACGCTCGTAACGACTCCCTGCCTGTTGTCCGGGTCCGAACTGGCTGCCGGAAGCAGGAACTGCCGCTTGATACGAAAGCCGGTGTCCATCAGCGCCTGGGCCAGGCCGGCATTGTCCTTGCTCGCATGATCGGTGATCAAAACGATATTCCGCCCGGAAAACCGCTTCTCCGCCAGACCTTTTGCGAGCAGACATTCGATGATCCGGCGATGCACGATCAACGATATCAGCCCCAGCATCGCGAAAACGATGCTGGTCCCGCGCGAGATCTCACTGCCGATCTTCAGGGCGAATATGGCGCCGGCGAGCAGCAGGAACACCGTGATCCAGGTCAGGCAGGCCGCGCGTATCTGACGCGGCAGGACTAGCAGTTCGGCCGGCTTGTACATTCCGCGGATCTTCATTAACGAAACGAACAGGGCCGAGACGAGAATTGCCAAACCGAGGGATTTGCTGATGTCGTTTGCGGTGCCTTGGTCCTGCAGATGATACAGCAGACCAGAAAGCACGCTGGATGCGGCGATCGTCGCGACGTCGGCCGCGATCGCGAACGGTTCCACGGAACGATAGTGAATGGGCCATTTGCGCCCCTCGTACTGCCGTTCGTACAGAACGCCAGCCGAAATACCGTTCCGGTCAAGAGCCTCGGGCTGCTTCACGAAATTCATGGATGCTGGGAGAGCGACATACGTGAGAAAAATAGGTCGGTCGG
>Ga0070709_10000574_pt1 | contig 21501 bp, 17 predicted proteins | sample LARL51metaG_FD_65449 | JGI IMG/M metagenome (GOLD analysis project Ga0070709, IMG submission 65449) | Corn, switchgrass and miscanthus rhizosphere microbial communities from Kellogg Biological Station, Michigan, USA - LAR L5-1 metaG | ecosystem: Host-associated > Plants > Roots > Rhizosphere ... | reverse complement strand
TCCGACGGCGGCTGGGCCACCGGACAGGTGATGCTGGACGGGCACGACATCTACGGCGGGGGCGTCGAAGCGGTGGACGTGCGGCGCCAGGTGGGGATGGTGTTTCAACGTCCCACCCCGTTCCCTACGATGTCCATCTACGACAACGTCGCCGCCGGCCTGCGAGTCAACGGCCGGATCCCGAAGCCGCAGATGGACGAGGTCGTAGAGCGCGCGCTCACCCAGGCGGCCCTCTGGGATGAAGTGAAGGACCGGCTCAAGGGCAGCGCGGTGGCGCTGTCGGGGGGCCAGCAGCAGCGGCTCTGCGTCGCACGGGCGGTGGCGCCGGCTCCGGAGGTCCTCCTCCTGGACGAACCGACCGCTTCGCTCGACCCCGCCGGCACCCAGCGCATCGAGGAGCTCTGCACCGAGCTGAAGAAGCGCTACACCATCGTGATCGTGACGCACAACATGCAGCAGGCGGCGCGGGTCTCGGATTTCACAGCCTTCTTCTACATGGGCCGCCTGGTGGAGGTCGGTGCCACGCAGCAGCTCTTCACCAAGCCGGGCGATCCGCAGACCGAGGCCTACATCACGGGACGGTTCGGATGAGCGCCCCCCTGGGCACCCGGGCCCCGACCGTCCAGCCGCACACACCCTCGGCGGGGAGCGGTGCCCCGCCGGTGCTCGATGTCCGCCAGTACGCCTTCTGGTACGGGCCGAAGCAGGTCCTCTTCGACCTGACGCTGACCATTCCCCGCCAGGCGATCACGGCGTTGATCGGGCCCTCGGGGTGCGGCAAGAGCACCTTTCTCCGGTCCATCAACCGGATGAACGAGATTCAGACGGGCACCCGCCACACCGGCGACATCCTGCTGGAAGGCGTGTCCGTGTTTTCCCCGGGGATGGATACCGTCGATCTCCGACGGCAGGTGGGCATGGTCTTCCAGCGGCCCAACCCCTTCCCCAAGTCGATCTTCGACAACGTGGCCTATGGACCGCGGCTGAACCGGCTCTGCCGGGAAGGCGAGATGGACGCCCGGGTGGAAGATGCCCTGCGCCGCGCCGCGCTCTGGGATGAAGTGAAAGACCGGCTCGAGGAGTCGGGGACGGGGCTGTCCGGGGGCCAGCAGCAGCGGCTCTGCATCGCCCGCGCCCTGGCCAACAGCCCCGAGATTCTGCTCCTGGACGAGCCGTGCTCGGCGCTGGACCCCATCGCCACCGAGCGCATCGAGGAGCTCCTGGTGGAGCTCAAGAACGAGGTCACGATCGTGATCGTCACCCACAACATGCAGCAGGCCTCGCGGGTGGCCGATCACACAGGATTCTTTTACCTCGGCCACCTGGTCGAATTCGGCGAGACTTCGCAGGTTTTCACCATGCCGAAGGATGAGCGGACCGAGGCCTACATCACCGGGAGATTCGGATGAGCCAGCAACCCAACGCCGCCGAGTCAGCACGGCCCGGCGCCGGCCACCGGCACTTTCACGACGAGCTGGCGGCCCTCAAGGCCGACCTGCTCACCATGTCCGCCGAAGCCCAGGACGCCCTGCGGGAGGCGGTGGACTCGGTCCTGCATCGCGACGCCGCCGTCGCCGCCCGTGTGATCGCGGGCGACGCCCGGGTGGACGCGCTCGAGTTATCCATCGAGGAGCAAGTCGTGCGGCTCCTGGCCACCCAGCAACCCATGGCCAAGGACCTGCGCCTCCTGATGGCCGTGATGAAGATCGCCAACGATCTGGAGCGGGTGGGCGACCACGCCGTCAACATCGCGCAGTCGGCCGAGCGGCTGCTCGCGTCGCGCTCGATCGCCCCTGAGCCCGAGATCATCGAGATGGCGCGGCAGGCGCGTACCATGCTCGCGGACGCGCTGGAGGCCTTTGTGCGCGGCGATGCCCAGGCGGGCCGCGCCATCTGCCGGCGCGACGACGGCGTGGATGCCCTGCACCGATCGGTGTTCCGGATTCTGTTGACGCACATGATGGAAGACCCGCACATCATCGGCGCGGGGATGGATCTCTTCCTGGTGAGCCGGAATCTCGAGCGGGTGGCGGACCTGGCGACGAACATTGCGGAGGACGTGGTCTTCCTGGTCGAAGGGAAGACGATCAAGCACCATGCAGAGGAGTAGGCGCTAAGACGCCCAGTCGCTAAGTCGCTAAGAAGGTGCCTTAGCGACTTAGCGACTTAGCGACCTAGCGACTTAGCGACCTAGCGACTTAGCGACTTAGCGAAGGGCTTCACCAGCAGCAGTCCCGCCACAAACCCTCCCATGTGCGCGAACACCGCAACTCCCCCGGTATCCGCGTTCCCGCCGAGGGCCGGCAGTCCGCTCAGGAATTGCACCAGGAACCACCAGGCCAGCATCAGGTACGCGGGTACGGCGATGGTCGTGAAGAAAAATGCCAGAAACACCAGCGTGTGGACCTTGACCTTCGGGAACAGCACCAGGTAGGCACCCATCACGCCGGAGATGGCGCCCGAGGCGCCGATCATCGGGACCGCGGAATGCGTATTGGACAAGGTCTGCGCGGCCGCCGCCGCGACGCCGGAGAGCAGATAGAAGACCAGATAGCGGCCATGGCCCATCGCGTCTTCGATGTTGTTCCCGAAGATCCAGAGGAACCACATGTTGCCGAGGATGTGGAACCAGGACCCGTGCAGGAACATCGAGGTAAAGACGGTCAGGTAGTTCGGGTGACCGGTGGTGATGCACTCGAACCCCTGGCCCAGGGGGACGCTGATGCCGGCGGGCACCCGGCGCAGGATTTCTCCCGGGACGAGCCCCCATTCACAGGTTGACGCCGCCAGCGCGTGCACCGAGCCGGCGCCCTGAAAGACGATCCAGACGATCACGTTGAGGGCGATGATGCCGACCGTGACCGTCGGAGTGAGCTCGGTCGGGTTGTCGTCCTTATAGGGGAAGAACATTGCGCCTTATGTAACTCGCACGGTGTGAGTCGGCAACAGAAAGGTCTTCTCGACCGCACCGAATCCTCTGTCAGTGACGCTCCGTAGGGATCCCGGGAGGATTCCTATGACCGTCCCCGCTCGCACCGTCAGCCCCGCTCGCGCACTTGCCGTTACCGCCGGACTCTCGGCCGCGGGTGCCGCGTTCGGCGCCGCCGCCGGAGCCACCGCCCTCGGTATCGTCCTCGCGCTGTCGGATGGATGGCACGCCCTCCGCGAGCTGAGCGTCCTGGCCGTCCCGGGCGTCCTCGGCGGCGCCATCGGCGCCGTGTGCGCCCCCTTGGCCGGCTGGCTTCTGCTCCGCCGCATCCCCCTCGGCAAAGCCTTCTTCGGCCTCACCTGCGGTACGATTCTGGGGGGCGTGGTGGGATGGTATCTCGTTCCTCAGGTGAACGGACACACCGACGCGCTCTCCATATTCAACTTGATCGTTCGCCCGGTTTTGGGCGCTACGATCGGATTCCTATCCGCCGCGTTGTTCATGCGCTTTCGCCATCGCGGTCAGACAGCGTAAGTCACTATCTAGCGGTAGCTTAAAGCCTGCCATTCTGGCGCCTTTTCCGGGCATAGGGCTTGCCCTTGAGCGACTCCGGAAAGCCAGTGAGCATCATTAACCATGGGTAAGGAGTCGTCGTTTTATGGCTGAGAAGATCATCGGCATCGACCTGGGCACCACGAACTCCGTGGTGGCCGTGATGGAAGGTGGAGACCCCGTCGTCATTCCGAACGCCGAAGGCGGTCGCACCACGCCGTCGGTCGTCGCGTTTACGAAGGACGGGGAGCGTCTGGTCGGTCAGGTGGCCAAGCGGCAGGCGGTCACCAATCCGCAGAACACCATTTTCTCCATCAAGCGGTTCATGGGTCGCCGGTCCAACGAAGTCGTCGAGGAAACCAAGCGCGTCCCCTATAAGGTCGCCTCGGGCCCCAACGACCTCGCGTCGGTCGACATCCAGGGCAAGCGCTACACGCCCCCCGAGATCTCGGCCATGATCCTCCAGAAAATGAAGCAGACGGCCGAAGACTACCTCGGCCACAAGGTCGAGAAGGCCGTGGTCACCGTCCCGGCCTACTTCAACGATGCCCAGCGGCAGGCCACCAAGGACGCCGGCAAGATCGCCGGTCTCGACGTGGTCCGGATCATCAACGAGCCCACGGCGTCGGCATTGGCGTACGGGCTGGACAAAAAGAAGGAAGAAAAGATCGCGGTCTACGACCTGGGCGGCGGCACCTACGACATCTCGGTGCTCGAGCTGGCCGAGGGCGTGTTCGAGGTGAAGTCCACCAACGGCGACACCCACCTGGGTGGCGACGATTTCGACCAGAAGATCATCGAATTCCTGGTGGCCGAGTTCAAGCGGGACCAGGGCATCGACCTGTCCAAGGACCCGATGGCCCTCCAGCGGCTCAAGGAAGCCGCCGAGAAGGCCAAGATGGAGCTGTCGTCCGCGATGCAGACGGAGCTCAACCTCCCCTTCATCACGGCGGACCAGTCGGGCCCCAAGCACCTGAATCTCACGATGACCCGGGCGAAGCTCGAGCAGCTGGTGGATGATCTGGTGCAGCGCACCATCCCGCCCATGGAGCAGGCCCTGAAGGACGCCGGGTTGAAGCCCGGGGAGATCGATGAAGTCATCCTGGTCGGCGGTCAGACCCGGATGCCCAAGGTCCAGGAGATCGTTCAGAAGTTCTTCGGGAAGGAGCCCCACAAGGGTGTCAACCCGGATGAGGTCGTGGCGATCGGCGCCGCGATTCAGGGCGGCGTGCTGGCGGGTGAGGTCAAGGACGTCCTCTTGCTCGACGTCACGCCCCTCTCGCTGGGTATCGAGACCCTGGGCGGCGTGACCACGGTGCTCATTCAGCGGAACACCACCATCCCGACCAAGAAGTCGGAGGTGTTCTCGACGGCCGAGGATACGCAGACCACGGTGGAGATCCATGTGTTGCAGGGTGAACGGCAGATGGCGCGGGACAACCGCACCATCGGCAAGTTCCAGCTCACGGGGATTCCGCCCGCTCCACGCGGCGTGCCGCAGGTCGAAGTGACGTTCGACATCGACGCGAACGGCATCCTGCACGTGTCGGCGAAGGACAAAGCGACCGGCAAGGAGCAGAAGATCCGGATCGAAGCCTCGTCCGGACTCGGCGACAAAGACATCGAGAAGATGGTCAAGGAAGCGGAGGCCCACGCGGCGGAGGACAAGGACCGCCGCGAGGAGATCGAGCGCCGCAACCGGCTCGACTCGATGGTGTACGAAGTCGAGAAGAACGCCAAGGAATGGGCCGACAAGCTGGACGCCGGCCTCAAGACCCGGCTGGACCAGGCGGTGGATGGCGCCAAGCAGGCATTGCGCGCCGGAGACGCCACCGGGATCGGCAAGGCGCTCGAGGAGCTGCAGCAGGCCTATTCGGCCGCGGGCGCGTCCCTGTATCAGCAGTCGCGTGGCGCCGATCCGAGCGCCGCCGCGGGTGCGGGCGCCGACGCGGGGGCTCAGGCGAATGCCGGCGGCGCCGAAACCAAGCAGGAGAACGTGGTCGACGCCGACTACGAGATCGTGGACGACGACAAGAACAAGAAGTGATCAACCCTTAACGCAAAGCGAGACGGCGATGTCGGTACGTACCCGGGATTGGCTGAAGTTCGTATCACTGGTCGGCGTGGCGTTCGTGTTCGGACTGCTCTTCGCCTCGGCCCTGAACCTGACGCCCAAGAGCACGGCGGGCGTACTGCCCACGCTCCAGATGCAGCCGCAGGCGCCGATCCCGGCGGCCAAACCGGCCGCCCAGCTGGGGGACGCCTTCGTCGCCGTCTCGAACCGGGTCCGCCCCGCCGTGGTCTACGTCTCCTCGGCGCGCACCGAGCGAGCGGACAACGCGCAGGTCCCCGCGCCCTTCCGGGACTTTTTCCAGATGCCCGGCCAACCCCGGCGTCAGCAGGTGGAAGAGGGCTCGGGCACGGGCTTCATCGTCTCGACCGATGGGTACATCCTGACCAACAACCACGTGGTGGCCGGCGCGGACCGCGTGAACGTCAAGCTGTTCGACAAGCGGGAATTCAAGAACGTGCGCGTGGTGGGGACCGATCCCCAGACCGACGTCGCCGTACTGAAGATCGACGCCACCAGCCTGCCGACGGTGACGCTGGGTAACTCGGACTCCACGAACATCGGCGAGTGGGTTCTGGCGGTGGGCAATCCGCTGGGCGAGGAGTTCGACTTCACCGTCACCGCCGGCATCGTCAGCGCCAAGGGGCGCCCACTGCTCGGCCTCGCGCGCGGCGGACTGCAGATTCAGGACTTCATTCAGACCGACGCGGCCATCAACCCCGGCAACTCGGGTGGCCCCCTCGTGAACATCCGCGGCCAGGTGATCGGCATCAACTCGGCCATCGCCTCCGGCACCGGCTACTACACGGGGTATGGCTTCGCCATCCCGATCAACTTGGTGCACACGGTGTTCGATCAGCTGGTGACCACCGGCCACGTGACCCGTTCCGTCATCGGCATCAGTGTGACCGACGCCGGGGAGGCGGACGCCAAGGCCGTGGGCCTGCCGGACTCGGACATCCACGGCGTGGTGGTGGACGACTACACCGGCGAGAGCTCGCCGGCCAAGGACGCGGGGATCGAGCAGGGGGACGTCATCACCGCGCTCGACGGCCAGCCCGTGAGCTACACGGCCCAGCTGCAACAGATCATCGGGTTCAAGAAGCCCGGCGACAAGGTGGCGGTGACGTTCTGGCGGCAGGGCGCCGGCCAGAAGACCATCTCCGTCCGGGTGATCGGGGCCACGGCCGACATGGACAAGACCGTGGCGCGGAAGGGGAACGGCGACTCGGATGAGCCGACCTCCTCCACCCCGAAGAGCAGCACGCGCGCCCTGGGGATCGGCGTCCAGCCCCTCACGCCCGACGACCTGAACCAGGACAACCGGCTCTCCCGCGTGTCCGGCTTCGGCGGCGGCATGGTGGTGACGAGCATTTCACCGGACGGGCCGGCCTACGGCCTCCTGACGACGCAGGATGACGGCGCTTACAGCATCATCATGAATGTGAACGGCAAGCCGACCCGGAATTGGGAAGAGTACCGTGCGGCCATCAAGGACTTGAAGAAGGGCCAGGTCGTGACCCTGCGCGTCTTCCAGCTCGGCCGCAACGCGGACGCCGGCCAGGAGCGAATCGTCCGGCTGGAGCTCTAGAGCAGGAGCATCACCGCGGCCACGGCCGCGAGCCAGGCGATGATGATCCCCTGGCCCACGTACATGACCTGAGACGTTTCAGGAAAGAGAACCGCCACGGCGACGTTGATCAGTCCCGTGGCGGTTCCCGCATCCGCGAGCCAGCGCGGGAACCGCGCGCCCGCGCGGATCCCCCGTCCCGCCACCATCAGCGCCACGCCCATCGCGAACGTCGCCAACCGCTCGGCGGCGAGCCCGAAGGGATGAATCCCGGCGTAGAGCACCTGCGCGCTCAGATCCGCGGGAGTCTGCGCCAGCGTCCATCCCGTCCCCGCCATCAGGAGGACGTTCAACGCCCAGATCCCGAATCCGAGCGTCGCCAGCATGGCGGCGGTGCGCAGCAGCGACGCTCCCGGCGTGTCGAGGTGCCGGGCCACGAGCCCCAGCATCCCAGCCTGCATCAGCGGAAACGCGAACAACAACGTCCAATGCATCAGGCGCCAATGCGGGGTCTGCGCGATCCTCGCGAGCTGCGTCGCGGCGTCCCCGGCCAGGAACGGGTGAAACAGCCCGGCCACACCGAACGCGAGCGCGCCCGCGAGCAGGGAGAGAGCGGACCAGCGCGGAGGTCTCACAAAGCCCAATCTAGCTGTCGCGAGGAGGACGGATATATTGCGCGAAAGGCCCGAAGGAGCCGCGATGAACAGCCGGTTCAATCAGGTGCTGCGTGAAGGGTTCGTGGGAGGATGCATCGGAGCGGCGGCCGTCGCCATCTGGTTCTTCCTGGTGGACACGATCGGCGGACGCCCCTTCTTCACGCCCGCCATGCTCGGCAGTGCGGTGTTCTGGGGCGTACACGACCCCGCCAACGTCGTCATCGAGTTCTCGCGGATCGTCGGATACACCATGATCCACGTCTCGGCCTTTGTGGTCGTCGGCGTGATCGCCGCGTGGCTGGTGATGAAAGCCGAAGAAGTGCCCCATGCCATCTTCCTCGTGATCGTCCTGGCGTGCTTCTTCGAGTTCGGCTTCTACATCCTGCTCGCGGTCCTGGCCCCGCCCCTGCTGGGCGCCCTGACCTGGTGGAGCGTGGCGGCGGGCAACGGCATCGCGGCCCTGGGGATGGGCGGCTACCTGTGGCGGATGCACCCGGCGCTCGCCGAAAACCTCAGGCGGCATCCCCTGGGGGAGACGGCGGACGGGGAGTGATGGCATAGGCTTCCTGGGGGACGGCCCGCTCGGCGTCCCCGTGCTCGTCTCGTGCGGCCCAGCGGAACCAGATCACCGTCATCGCCCCCCAGAACCAGAGCGTCCCCGGCACCCACATCATCAGGCCCCCGTACGCCTGGTCCGCCAGCGGTGACAACCCCCACACCCGGAGGGGCGCCTCGACGTAGAACTGATAGATGGGAGAGTCCGCCAGCGTGATCATCGCCCCCACCAGCGACATCGGCAGCCCCAGCACGAACAGATAGACCATCTGGATGGGATACGACGCCCGCGGCAGCTCCGGCACCGGCGAGAGCACCGGCCACCACATCACCACGCTCGTCGCGATGAAGATGAGGTGCTGCACGATATGGAGGTTGTGGTGACGCATGGCCGGCTCGTAGAACCGGGGGAAGTGCCAGAAGACGATCGTCGCGGAGAAGAGGATCCCGGCCGGCAGAGGCCTCGTGATGACCCGGGCCAGCGCCATCACCCACCGCGGCTTCAACAGGGGGCGCACCACCCACGCCGGCGTGCCGAAGAGGAGCAGCGGCGGGAAGACCAGCGTGAGCACCAGGTGCTGCAGCATGTGCGCGCTGAACAGGTAGGTGTCCGACAGATCGTGCAGCGGCCCGTTCAGCGAGAAGAACAGCACCAGCACCGAGGCCCAGAACGAAACCTGGCGCCAAGGTGAAGCTTTCGTCCCTCCCCAAAAGAGATAGAGCCCGCCGAACAGCGCGAGCCCGATCACCACCGATGGATGAACGTCCCAGTGATCCCAGGGTGCCGGATCGATCACTTCAACACAAACACCTTGAAGAGGAACATCAGCGCCATCGCCATCCCGAAGGCCAGGAGGAGCGGGCCCCCGAAGATCATGGTGAAGAACCGGTTGTCCATCTTCAGGTGCATGTAGAACATGACCACCAGGCAGAACTTGATCGCCGAGAGGATCAGCAGGGCCGGCACCAGGATGGGGTGGAAGGTCGGCACGTAGAACACGCCCACCTCCAGCACCGTGAGAATGAGCAGCACGGTGGCCACCCGGAGGTAGACGCCGGCGGTCGGATGCGCGTGGGGGCTGGCGTGGGTCTCAGACATGATAGACCGGTTGGATGAGGTACACGACGGTAAAGATGATGATCCAGATCACGTCGACGAAGTGCCAGTAGAGACCCGTGATCTCGACCGTCATCGCGTTCTTGGACGTCAGCTTGCCCTGCATGGCCCGCACCCAGAGGGTGAAGAGCCAGAGCACACCCACCGCCACGTGCGCGCCGTGGGTGCCCGTGAGTACGAAAAACGTGGTGCCGAACAGGTTTTTCTGGAGCGTGAGCCCATGCTCCACGAAGTGCGAGAATTCCCAGACCTGACCGCCCAGGAAGATCGCCCCGCCGATCACCGTGCCCATCAGCCACACCTTGGCCCATTTCATGTCGTTCCGCTGCACCGCCGCCAGCGCCAGCACCATCCAGAGCGACGACATGAGCAGGTCGAACGTCGAGAACGAGGTGAAGGGAATATTGAGGATCTGCTGGGGGTAGGGACCCTCGATGCTGCGGTGGCTGTAGATCAAGTACGTGGAAATCAGCGTCGCGAAGAGCAGGCACTCCGAGCCGATGAACGCCCAGAACGCCATCTTCCGGCTGTCCAACCCCATCGAGGTGTGGTGACCCTCGGCAGCAGGCGTGGCCGCGGCGTGACTCATCTCAAACCTCGAAGGGCTCGAAGCCCCACTTGAAGATTCCCACCAGCATCACCGCGGCGGCCACGAACGCGAGCCAGAGCTGCCCGGAAATCAGGGACGTCGCGAGCAGCGGCAGTCCCGCCGCCGACACCATGGGCCACCATGAGCCGTTGGGCACATGGATGTGGCCGGTGGGCGGCCGCTGGGCCACCGATTCCGGCTCGTTCCAGAGCGGCAGGCGGGAGTGCACCGTGGGGATCTGGGCGAAGTTGTAGACCGCCGGCGGCGACGACGTCGCCCACTCGAGCGTGGCGCCTCCCCACGGATTGTCCCCGGCGACTTTCCCCTGCGTTCTGGTGCGGATGATGTTCCAGATGAAGATCAGCATCGAGAAGGCGATCAGGAACGCGCCGATGGTCGACACCAGGTTCATGGTCGACACGCCGAGGTCGGGTGAGTACGTGTACACGCGCCGCGGCATGCCGAGGAGCCCGATGAAGTGCATCGGGAAGAACGCGACGTTCATCCCGATCAGCATCAGCCAAAAGTGGATCTTGCCCAGTGTTTCCGACAGGACCCGTCCCGTCATCTTGGGCCACCAGTAGTACATACCGGCGAAGAGGCCCAGGACCGTGCCCCCGAAGAGCACGTAGTGAATGTGCGCCACCACGTAGTACGTATCGGTCTGCTGCAGGTCCGCCGGGGGGGACGCGTGCGTCACGCCGGACAGCCCGCCGATGATGAACATCGCGATGAAGCCCACCGCAAAAAGCAGCGGCGTATCGAACCGGATCTGGCCGCCCCAGAGGGTCGCGATCCAGTTGAAGATCTTCACGCCCGTCGGGATGGCGATCAGCATGGTGGTGGACGAGAACACCGCGTCCGCGATGGGCCCGAGACCCACCGAGAACATGTGGTGGCTCCACACGCCCCAGCCCATGAAGGCGATCAGGATGCCGGAGTAGACCACCACCGTGTAGCCGAACAGCGGCTTCCGCGAGAAAGTGGGCAGGACCTCCGACACCACGCCCATGGCCGGCAGAATCAGGATGTAGACCTCGGGATGCCCGAAGATCCAGAACAGGTGCTGCCAGAGCACCGGATCGCCGCCATGCGACAGCTGGTAGAAGTTGGTCCCGAAGAACCGGTCGAACATCAGGAACGCCAACGCCACCGTGATCACCGGGAACGCCGTGATCAGCAGGAAGGAGGTCACCAGCGTCATCCACGTGAACACCGGCAGGCGCATCATCTTCATGCCGGGCGCCCGCAGGTTGAGGATGGTGATGACGAAGTTGAATCCGCCGGCGAGTGACGAGATGCCGAGGATCTGCAGGCCCAGGAGCCAGAAGTCGATGTTGGGGCCGATCGAGAACTGGCGCTCGGTCAGGTTCGCGTAGCCGAACCAGCCGCCGTTCGGAGCCACCGACAGGCGCCCCGCATGGAAGAGGGGCCCCACGAACCACGACAGGTTCATGAAGATCCCGCCCAGCAGGAAGACCCAGTAGCTGAACGCGTTGAGCCGCGGGAACGCGACGTCGCGCGCGCCGATCTGCAGCGGCACGATGAAATTGAAGAAGGCCACCGACAACGGCATCAGCGCCAGGAAGATCATCGTGGTGCCGTGCATCGTGAACAGCTCGTTGTACGTCCGGGCGTCCACCAGGTGGCCGTTCGGCTGCGCCAGCTGGGACCGGATGAGCAGCGCTTCGATGCCGCCCACCAGGAAGAAGCAGAACGCGGTCCAGAAGTAGAGCTTGCCGATCCGCTTGTGATCGACGGTGGTGAGCCAGCTCTTCAGTCCGGTGGGTTCGGTCATTTGAGGCTCATCAGGTAGGCGACGATGGCCTGCAGGTCGGCCGGCTGCAGGTTCATGTCCATCATCACCGCGCCAGGCTTCCGGGACGGCGCGTGGTTGACCCACAGGATCAGATCGAGGGAATCGTCAGGGAACGTGGCGCCGGCGATCGTGGTCCGGCTGGCCAGGTGGGTCAGGTTCGGTCCGATCACGCCCGCCGAGACGCCCTGAATGGTGTGGCAGGCGATGCAGGCGCCGTGCGCGAAGTCGTTCTTTCCGGTGGCCTGGATGGAGTTGGCCTTGGGCTCCACCGGGGGCTGCTTCTGGTTCGCGACCCAGGCGTTGAACGCCGAGTCGCTTTCCACGAACGCGCGGAGCCGCATGTTCGCATGGGAGTCGCCGCAAAACTCGGCGCACTGGCCCATGTACTCGCCCGTGCTATCGGCCGTGAAGACGATGTGGTTCACGTGTCCCGGCACCACGTCGCGCTTGGCCGCGATGGCGGGGATCCAGAAGCTGTGGATCACGTCATTCGACGTCATGTCCAGCGCGATGGTCCGTCCCACGGGAAGGTGCAGCTCATTCGCAGTGACCACCCCCTGGTCGGGATAGCGGTACTCCCACCACCACTGGTGCCCGATCACCTCGACCTTGAGGGCCCCCGCCGGCGCCGGCGCCTGAGTCTCGAAGATGGTCCGGATGGTCGGGACGGCCACCATCACGAGAATGAGCACCGGGGCGAGCGTCCAGGTGATTTCGAGGGCCGTGTGCCCATGCATGTCCTTGGCGGGTTGGCCGCCGGGACGGGCCCGGAACCGGATGAGCGCGTACACCAGAAGCCCCTCGACCACCACGAAGACCCCCGTCGCCCACGCGAAAATGCCCGTGAACAGGTGGTCGATCGCGAACCCCAGGTCGGACTTGGGGTGCAGAGTGGTTTGGGGGAAGGGCCCGGCGCAGGCCCCGAGGGCCAGGACGGCCAGGAGCAGGAAGCCGGGAAGGCAACGCTGGAACGGGCGATAGTGTCTATGCACGGAGGCGATTGTCCTGTCGGTCGCGAAAAGGCGCCAAGAAGGTAGCACGCCCCGGGCTCGCAATCAACGACGCCGGGATGCATTTTCACGGGCCGCAAAACGGGCAGTCTATCCCCGATTTCGGAGACCAGCATGCAACGCCTCGTCGCCGCGGCGCTCGTCCTCGCGGCCCTCCCGAGTCCGTCCCCGGTTCCGGTTTTCCACAGTCGTGTCGCTGACGCTTCGGGGCTGGGCTATTACCGGTTCCCCGCCCTGCACGGCGACTCGCTGGTCTTCACCGCGGAGGGCGACCTCTGGATGGTGGACGCCCTTGGCGGAGTGGCGCGGCGGCTCACCAGCGGCCAGGGCGAAGAGACCAACGCGACCATCTCCCCGGACGGCAAGACCATCGCCTTCGTGGGCTCATACGAAGGCCCCGCCGAGATCTACACGGTCCCCATGGCCGGAGGCGTTCCGGTACGGCGGACGTGGGGAGGCGGGCTCCCGGTGGGATGGACGCCCGACGGCAAGCTGCTCCTGTCGTCCGGTGTCATGTCCACCCTGCCCGACGCGCGGCTCTTCACACTCGATCTCGCGACCGGCGCGCGGGCCCCGATTCCGCTCGCCCAGGCCGCGGAAGGCACCTACGACCGCACCGGCGGCGCGCTCTACTTCACGCGCTTCTCGTTTCAGGGCAGTCATACCAAGCGCTATAAAGGAGGGACGGCGCAGAATCTCTGGAAGCTGCCCGCGGGCGCCACCGAAGCGACGCCGCTGACTCAGGACTTTGCGGGCACCAGCAAGACGCCGATGTGGTGGCAGTCCCGGGTCTACTTCGTGTCCGACCGCGACGGCTCGATGAACCTCTGGTCCATGGATCCGGACGGCCACGACGTGAAGCAGCTGACCCACCATCAGGGATGGGATATTCAGTCCCCCGCCCTCGCCGGCGGCAAGATCGTCTACCAGCTCGGCGCCGACCTCTGGATGTACGACATCGCGAGCGGCCAGGGACACCTGATCCCGGTGACGCTGACCTCGGATTTCGATCAGCTGCGGGTGCGCTGGGTCACCAAACCGGGCGACTACGTCACCGCGACGCACGTCTCGCCGAACGGCGACCGCGTAATCCTGACCGCGCGGGGCCAGGTATTCGTCGCACCGGTGGGACCGGGGCGGTTGGTCGAAGCCTCGCGCCGCCAGGGCGTCCGCTACCGCTCCGCGCGCTTCGCCCCCGACGGCAAGTCCCTCGTGGTCCTCTCCGACGAATCGGGAGAGACCGAGTGGTGGCGGCTCCCCGCCAACGGCGTCGGCTCAGCCGAGCAGATCACGAACGACGCCAAGGTCCTGCGGTGGGACGGCGTCACGTCGCCGGACGGGAAATACCTCGCGTACTACGACAAGAACCAGACGCTGTGGCTCGTGGACGTTCTGGCGAAGAAGACCACCCGGATCGAAGCGTCTCCTGACGGCGACTACCAGGACCTGATCTGGTCCCCCGACTCCAAGTGGCTCGCGTACACGCGTCCCGGCGCCTCGTTCTCCGCCATCGTCCTGTACTCGATCGCGTCCGGGAAGGCGACGGCGGTGACCACGTCGCGCGCCGACAGCTATGCCCCGGGGTGGAGCGCCGACGGGAAGTGGCTCTACTTCCTCTCGGACCGGACCTTCCGTTCCCTGGTGGGCTCTCCCTGGGGCGCGCGCGCGCCCGAGCCCTTCTTCGACCACCAGACCAAGATCTACCTCGTGTCCCTCGTGAAAGACCTGCGGTCGCCCTTCCAGCCGAAGGACGAAACGCCGGTGCCGCCGCCGGACACCGGCAAGAAAGACGTCAGCGTCACCGTGGATTTCGACGGCATCACGAACCGCCTCTTCGAGGTCCCGGTGCCGGCGGGGAACTACGCGAACCTGTCCGTGGGAAGTGACCGGCTCTTTTATCTCTCCTTCGCGACGTCGTTCGACAACCAGCGCACCCTGATGTCCCTCGAGATCTCGAGTCAGGCGCCCAAGGCCAAGACGGTTTCCGAGGGCCTGCGCCAGTACGAGCTCACGGCCGACCGCAAGAAACTGATGATCGAGAAGGACGGTGACACCTACGTGGTGGACGCGGCGACCGCCCCGGCCGCCCTGGAGAGCAAGGCGCAGGTGCAGCTCTCCGATTGGACCTTCCCGATCGACCCCCGCGAGGAGTTCGGCGAGATGTTCCGCGAGGCGTGGCGCCTGGAGCGGGACTACTTCTACGACCAGCACATGAACGGCGTGGACTGGCCCGCCATGCGGAAGAAGTACGCGCCCCTCGCCCTCCGGGTCACGAGCCGGGGCGAGCTGTCCGACGTGCTCGCGCAGATGGTCAGCGAGCTCTCGGCCCTGCACATCTTCGTGTACGGCGGCGACTTCCGGCAGAGCCAGGATCAGGTCACCCTGGGCTCCCTTGGTGCTACGTACGAACGCGATTCGGCGAACGGCGGCTGGCGGGTCACGCACGTCTATCAGTCGGACCCGGACTTTCCGGTCCAGCGTTCCCCACTCGCGATGCCGGCCTTGGGCGTTGCCCCAGGCGACGTGATTCAGATGGTGAACGGCGTGCCGTCCCTGTCGGCGCCGGACTTCGATGCGCTGCTCGAAAACCAGACCGGCAAGCAGGTCCTCCTGCGGGTGAAGACGCCGGGGTCGGCGGCCGGTGGCCGCGACGTCGTGGTCACGCCCTTTTCCCGCGGGGCCCTCTCGGGGCTCCGCTACAGCGAATGGGAGTACTCCCGCCGCCTGGCCGTGGACGCGGCGAGCCATGACTCGATCGGCTACGTGCATCTGCGGGCGATGGGTCAGGGCGACATGGCCCAGTTCGAGCGCGATTTCTACCCGGCGCTCACACGTCAGGGCCTGATCATCGACGTCCGCCACAACCAGGGCGGCAATATCGACAGCTGGATTCTCGAGAAACTGATGCGGAAGGCGTGGATGTACTGGCAGGGCCGGATCGGTCAGCCCTACTGGAACATGCAGTGGGCCTTCCGAGGCCACGTGGTGGTGCTCTGCGACCAATGGACCGCGTCAGACGGCGAGGCGTTCAGCGAGGGGTTCCGGCGGCTGGGCCTGGGGAAGGTGATCGGCGCTCGGACCTGGGGCGGCGAAATCTGGCTCTCCTCGTCCAATACCCTGGAGGACCGGGGTATCGCCACCGCGGCGGAGAACGGCGTGTATGGGCCCGAAGGCTCGTGGCTGATCGAGGGGCACGGGGTGGACCCCGATTCGGTGGTCGACAACCTTCCAGGCGCCGCGTACCGGGGGCAGGACGCACAGCTCGAGGCGGCGATTGCGTACTTGCGAGCCGAGATCAAGGCGCACCCAACCCCGGTTCCCGCACCACCGGCGTATCCGGATAAGAGTCGATAGGGCGCTAAGTCGGGGTAGTACCTAGCCACTTAGCCTCTTAGCGTCTTAGCCTCTATCTTGAGGTTCCCCATGCAAGACCTTCTCCCCCAGCTCCAGGCGGCACTCGGCGGCCGGTTCCGCTTCGAGCGCGAGCTGGGAGGCGGCGGCATGAGCCGGGTGTACCTGGCCGAAGAGGTCGGCCTGGCCCGGAAGGTCGTGGTGAAGGTCCTGGCTCCCGAGCTCTCGGCCGGCGTCAACGCCGACCGCTTTCGACGCGAGACGCAGCTCGCCGCGTCGCTTCAGCACCCGCACATCGTCCCCCTGCTCACTGCGGGCACGGCTGGTGATCTCCTCTACTTCACCATGCCGTTCGTGGAGGGCGAGTCCCTCCGCGCCCGCGTGAAGCGCGAAGGCGCCCTGCCCCTCCGCGACGCGGGACGCATTCTCCATGACGTCGCCGACGCCCTCGCGTACGCCCACGCTCGCGGCGTGGTGCACCGGGACATCAAGCCCGACAACGTGCTGCTGTCCGGCAACCACGCACTCGTCGCCGACTTCGGGATCGCCAAGGCCATCTCCAGCTCCGGGGGCTCGAGCGGGCTGACGTCCGTCGGTGTGGCGATCGGCACGCCGGCCTACATGGCGCCCGAGCAGGCCGCCGGGGATCCGACCGTCGACCACCGGGCCGACATCTATTCGTTCGGCGCGATGGCGTACGAAGCGCTGTCGGGTCACCAGTTGTTCGAGGGACTGAGCCCGCAGCAGACGCTCGCCGCGCATTTGACGGAGCCGCCCGAGCACATCGGCAAGAAGCGTCCGCAGGTTCCCCCCGAGCTCGCAGACTTAGTGATGGCGTGCCTCGAGAAGAACGCCGCGGACCGGCCCCAGACCGCCGGTGAAGTGCTCCGGGTGCTGGAAGGCACGACGACCCTCACGAGCGGCGGCACCAGGCATACGCGCCCCCGGACCAGCCCGATGGCGGCGCGCTCCTCCCGGACGCGCTGGATCGTGTCGGCAGTGGCCGTGCTGGCGGGAATCGGCCTGGTGTGGGGCATCGTGGGCCGCTCCGGGAGCTCCTCCCTGGATGACGACAAGGTGGCCGTCGCGCCGTTCGACGTTCTCGATCCGTCCCTGCAGCTCTGGCGGGAGGGACTGGTCGACATCCTGGCCCGCTCGCTGGACGGCGCCGGCCCGTTGCGGACCGTGTCTCCGACGCTCATCGTGAAACGCTGGACCGGGCGCGCCGATCCGATCGCGGCCCGCCAGCTGGGCCAGAACACCGGGGCCCGCATCGTGGTCTACGGCGCCCTGCTCAATTCGGGCCCCGACTCGGTCCGGCTGAGCGCCAACGTGCTCGACGTCTCCACCGGCGCCCAGCTCGGCGCGGTGGATCTGCGGGATCACAAGGATCGCATCGACCGCCTGGCCGACTCCGTGGCCGTGCACGTGCTCCAGGCCATCGGCGCCACGCGCATCCGGGGACTGGGCCTGGCCCGGGCGACGGGCATCGGGTCGGCGTCGCTGCCGGCGGTGCGCGCGTTTCTCACCGCCGAGCAGTTCCTCCGCCACTCCGAGTGGGACTCGGCACTGGTGGCGTATCAGCAGGCGTTCGGGATCGACTCAGGCTTCACGCTCGCGTACGCCCACGCGGGACTGGCGGCGGGCTGGGGACGCTCGGGGAGCGACTCGCTGACCACCCGGTATCAGTTGAAGGCCGGATCGTTGAACCACGGCCTGGCACCGCGCGATTCGTTCCTGGTGCAGTCCGAGTCCCTCATGACCATGGTCTTCGAGGGTCCGCAGACGCTCGGCGGCAAGTGGTGGACGTACGGCAAGCGGGCCGTGGCCACACTCGAGGAAGCGGTGCGGCGGTATCCCGAAGATCCCGAGCTCTGGTATTCCCTGGGCGATGCCCGCTTCCATGCCGGCATGCTGGCGGGCGAGTCGTCGCGCCAGAGTCTCGAAGCCTTCGACAAGGCGATTGCGCTCGATTCGACCTTCTCACCCGCCTACGTGCACCCCATGCAGCTCGGCGCGAACCTGGACGGCCCCGCCGGCGCCCTGCGGTACGCGCGCGGGTACCTGCGGGCGGGGGGCGGAGGCCGGTACGCGGGAGAAGCCCGGGCGGTGAGCGCTCTACTCGACCCCACCACCGGTGTGGCCCGTCGCGAACGGCTGGTGGATTCCGTCACCGGCGTCGCCAACGGAGCCAACGGCAGGCAGCCCGTGTTCATCGGGTCGGAGTGGGGAGCCGCCACGCTGGCGTTGCATGATCCCGAGGAGTCGGACGTCCGGTTCGGGCGGGCCATGGCGAGCGGGATGCTCAAGAATGCGCGCAGCTCGGGCGACTCGATCAACGCCCGGGCCGTCGACGCGCTCGCGCTCGCCAACCGGGGGCATTTGCGCGATGCGTACGCTCAGGTCGGCGACGCCAACCCCCAGCTCGCCATCCAGTTCCTGATGCTGGGTGCCACCTCGCCCGACTCCGCGGACCGGGCCATCCGGACCTATGCCCACACGCTCCGGACCGGGAATTGGTCCGCCCTGACGTGGTGGGCGGCCCGGGGAGATACCGGTTCGATCAAGACGTTCATGCAGTTCATCGATTCGCTGCGCCGGAAGCCGCCCCCGCCTCCCCAGTGGCCGCAAATCGCGGTCGAGCTGTCGTCGTATCTCATGAAGTCCGGGCCGGCCTACCTGGCACTGGCCCGCCGCGACACCGCGACGGCGCTGAACCTGTTCGCCTCACTGCCCGACAGCGCGTGCTTCGGGTTCTGTCCGCTCGATCCGCTGGTGCGCGCCGAGCTGCTGGCGAGCCGCGGGCGCGACCAGGAGGCGGCGCGGCAGCTGGCCGTGGAACCCGAATTCAATCACCGGGGCCCGCTCCCGTCCGACGTACTGTGGTCACTCGAAAAGGGCCGGGTGAACGAGCGGCTCAAGAACTACGACGTGGCCAAGAGCGCTTACGCCGAGGTGATCGAGCACTGGAGCAACGGGGATCCCTCGCTCAAGCTCTACGTGGAAGAGGCGCAGCGGGCGTTGCAGCGGCTCTCGAGCGAGACGAAGAACTGATGCCACCGAAGAAAAAGGCCACGCGCCGGAAGAAGGCGGCGAAGGAATCCCGCGGGCTCACCGCCAAGGAGCTGCTCGACGAGAGCCCGCCGGCCGCGATCAAGAAGCTCGCCGACGCCATCACCGAAGATGGCGGGGTGATCGTGGGGATGTACCGCGACCCCCTGGGATCGAACTGGCAGATCATGGCGGGGCTCCCGCTGTCCAAGGTCGAACCCACACCGTATCAGCGGGACCTCTCGCCCACGCACGTGGCCCGGCTCGCCAAGGCCATCGATAAGCTCGACCGGTACCTCGATCCGGTGATCGCGGTCCGGACGGAGGACGGCGGGTACTGGACCCCCAACGGCTATCACCGGCTGGGGGCGCTGAAACTGCTTGGCGCCCGGAGCATCCTGGCGCTCGTGGTGCCGGACGCGGAGGTGGCGCACCGGATCCTGGTACTCAACACCGAGAAAGCCCACAACGTCCGCGAGCGCTCCCTCGAGGTCATGCGCCTGGAGCATGGGCTGGCCGAGCTGGACGACCGGGACGAGACGGAATTCGAGCTCGAGTTCGAGGAGCCGTCGCTGCTCACCCTGGGGCTCTGCTATCAGCAGAACGGGCGGTTTTCCGGAGGGGCGTACCAGTCGATTCTGAAGCGCATCGACGAGTTCCTGCCGATGAAGCTCTCCAAGGCCGTGCAGGTCCGCCGCAAGCGCGCCGCGCGGGTGCTCAAGCTGGATGACACCGTGGGCAAGGCGGTGGCCGCTCTCAAGGCCAAGGGCTTCCAGAGCCCCTATCTCAAGGCGTTTGTGGTCGCCCGCATCAATTATTTACGATTCAAGAAGGGCCCCGCGGAGTTCGACGAGACCATCGAGAAGCTGATCGAGGCGGCGGAGAAGTTCGACGCCGGGAAGATCAGGGCGGATCAGATTTCGAGTGCCGGGGGAGCTCCGGAAGAGTAGCCATCTAAAATTCCAAGTTCTTCAAATATTCGTAGCTGACCTTGATGTCGTCGAGCGGATGCGGTGGATTGTCGTGCTCGACGTAGTAGTGCTTGATCCCTGCCTCCGCGGAATGCGCGAAGATCTTCTTCCAATCGATGACACCCTGCCCCACGTCCACCATGGTGTGATCGGGTCCCGCTCCCGGCCCCATGTCCTTCACGTGCACCTGGGAGAACCGGCCCGGGTACTTGGCGAAGTACGCGAGGGGGTCCTTGCCACCGTCCGTGATCCAGAAGAGATCCATCTCACCCTGCAGCAGCTTGGCATCCGTGTTGGCGAGCAGGACGTCGTAGGGCAGCTGGCCCTGGAGGGGTTTGAACTCGTAGCTGTGGTTGTGATAGGCCAGCTGAAGACCCGCAGCGTGCGCCTTCTCGCCGGTCTGGTTCAGCGTCGCGGCCACGCGCTTCCAGCCGTCGATGTCGGGGCGCAGCTTTTCGTCGATCCAGGCGAAGGTGATGTACGAGAGTCCCAGGGTATGGGCGTCCGCAATCATCTGGTCCAGGCCCGCCGGCAGCTTGGCGAAGTCGAAATGCATGGAAATGGGGGCGAGGCCCAGACCATCCAGGATCTTCTTGACGCCCGCCGCGCTGCGTCCGAAGAAGTCCGTCAACTCCACTTCCTGGTACCCGATCTGGGCCACCTTCCCGAGCGTCCCCTCGAAATCGTTCTTCAGGAGATCCCGGACCGTATAGAGCTGCAGGCCAACTTTTGGGATGCGGGAGCGGGAAGAGGGGGGTGGGAAGAGGGAAGCGTGTTTCAGAACTGGGCTCATCGACGCCAACCCGACGCTGGTGATACCCAGAAACTCGCGGCGCCCCACATTTCCCTCTTCCCGCTTCCCTCTTCCCGTGGTTTTCACAGTTCATTCCTCTTCATGGCGTCCACCGCGAAATTCGCGGCCCGCGCCGTGAGTGCCATGTAGGTGATCGACGGGTTCTGGCACGCCGAAGACGTCATGCAGGCGCCGTCGGTGATGAACAGGTTCGGAATGTCCCACGACTGGTTGTTGGCGTTCAGCACCGAAGTCTTGGCATCCCGGCCCATCCGGCACGTCCCCATCTCGTGGATGGCCTTCCCGGGAGGCGAGAAATCGGTCCCCACCGAAATGTCCCTCGCCCCCGCCGCCGCCAGCATCTCGGCGGCCGCGATGGATGAGTCCTCCATCAGCTGCCGCTCGTTGTCACTGTACGAGACGCTGATCTTGATGACCGGGACCCCCCACTTGTCCTTCCTGGTGTG
>Ga0070709_10000573_pt1 | contig 21505 bp, 21 predicted proteins | sample LARL51metaG_FD_65449 | JGI IMG/M metagenome (GOLD analysis project Ga0070709, IMG submission 65449) | Corn, switchgrass and miscanthus rhizosphere microbial communities from Kellogg Biological Station, Michigan, USA - LAR L5-1 metaG | ecosystem: Host-associated > Plants > Roots > Rhizosphere ... | reverse complement strand
AGCTTCTTGGCCTGCTTGGCCTTGGAGGCCGCGCTCTGCTTCTTGACCTGCTTCTTGGGTGCGCCGCGATGCTTCTCGCCAGCCATCATTCGTCCTCGCGCGTCTGGAACGCGTGCCCGGCGGTGACGCGGGTGCCGCCGGTCCCTCCATGGTGCCAGCAGACGGGCCCCTCTGTGCACCCCTGCCGGCGGGCGTCGGCCGTCGCGCTCAGGCGTGGGCGGCGCCGCCGGGGGCGGAGCCGCGGCGCGACACCGCGTCGATGGTGACCGCGGCGAGCAGCACCAGGCCGGTGGCGATGAGCTGCGGCTTGATGTCGAGCCCGAGCAGGTACATGCCGTTGTAGATGCCGCCGATGACCAGGCCACCGAGCACCCCGTGCATCACCTTGCCGCGCCCGCCGAAGAGGCTGGTGCCGCCGATGACGGCGGCGGCGACGGCGAAGAGGACGAGCTGGCCGCCGTTGATGTTGTTGGAGGCGCCGTCGAGGTAGGAGACGTAGAGCAGCCCGGCGATGGCCGCGGTCACCGAGCAGAGGATGAAGGCCAGGGTGCGCACCCGGATCAGGCTGATGCCGGCGCGCCGGGCCGCCTCGGGGTTGCCGCCGATGGCGTAGACGGCCCGCCCGTAGCGGGTGCGCTGCAGCAGCAGGCCCCAGGCGGCCACGATCACCAGCACGATGCCGATCACCCAGGGCACCCCGGAGAGGGTGCCGATGGCCGCCCGGTTGACGTCACAGATGGCCACAACGGCGACGCCGACGAGGGCCATCATGCCGATCTTCAACAGGGTGAGGCTGGGCGGCGGCGCCACCAGGCCGCTGCGCCGGCGCCTCGAGTCGCGCATCCAGAGCGAGACGCCCAGGCCGGCCACGATGGCGCCCATCACGACCCAGCTCAGCCCGGGGTCGATCGTCCCCCACATCAGCTCGTGCAGGGTGTGCTGGCCGTCCGCCGGGCCGATCAGGCTGGGATACCCGGAGAAGGGTCCGAGCAGCAGCAGGTAGAGCATCAGCCCGTTGAGGATGAGGTAGGTGCCCAGGGTGACCACGAAGGAGGGCAGCCGCAGTAGCGTGATCAGCCCGCCGTTGAAGGCGCCCACCAGGATTCCCATGGTGATGGCCAGCAGCACGGCGACCCACCAGGGCAGGCCGATGGTGGCCGGCTGCACCGCCTGCACGGCGATGACGCCGGCGATGCCGGCCATGAAGCCGGCGGAGAGGTCGATCTCGCCGAGCAGCAGGACGAAGATCTCCGCCATGCCCAGCACCATGAAGATGGCGCTCTGCTGGAAGAGGTTGACCAGGTTCCCCGCCGAGAGGAAGACGTGGTTGGGGCTGATCGCCTGGAAGACCACGGTGATGACCACCAGGCCGACCAGCACCGGCAGCACGCCGCTCTCGCCGCTGCGCAGCCGCACCAGCCATGCGCGCATGTACTCGCCGAGCGTCTGCGCCAGGATCTCCGGCGGAACCTCCAGCGCGGCGGCGCCGGCGGCGCTGGTCAGGTCGAGCTGCAGCTCGCGCTCGTCGACCTCGGGCGGCGGGGGGGCGACGATGGGGTCCTGCTCGAGACGGGACATGGTCAGACGGAGCCTCCAGCCACGCCCGGCGTCGCCGCCGCCGCGCCGCTCTGCCCGGTGGTCATGTACTCGACGACGCTCTGGCGATCGAAGCCGGCCGCGTCGCCCTGGACCGCCATGCGCCCGAGGTAGAGCACGGCGATGCGGTCGGCGATGGCGAAGACGTCGTTGAGGTTGTGGGAGATGACGATGACGGCCAGCCCGCGGTCGCGCAGGCGCCGGATCAGGTCGAGCACCATGCGGGTCTGCACCACGCCGAGCGCCGCGGTGGGCTCGTCGAGGATGACCAGCTTGGAGTGCCACATCACCGCCTTGGCCACCGCCACCGACTGGCGCTGGCCGCCGGAGAGCGAGCCCACCGGCTGGCGGATGGAGCGCACGGTGGTGACCCGCAGGTTGCTCAGCACCTCGCCGGCCAGCCGCTCCATGCGGTCCTCGTCGAGCAGGCCGCGGCGCAGGCGCTCGCGGCCCAGGAACATGTTCTGCACGATGTCCAGGTTGTCGGCCAGGGCGAGGTCCTGGTAGACGGTCTCGATGCCCAGCCGCGACGCGTCGCGCGCGTTGTGGATGTGCACCGGGTGGCCTTCCCAGAAGACCTCGCCGTGGTCGGGCTGGTGGATGCCGGCGATGCAGCGGACCAGCACCGACTTGCCGGCGCCGTTGTCGCCGCACAGCGCGGTCACCTGGCCGGCCGGCACGTCGAGGTCGACGGCGCTGAGGGCCTGGACGGCGCCGAAATGCTTGTCGATGCCGCGCAGCCTGAGCAGCGGCTCGCCCGTCGTGTCAGTCGGCATGTCGTCTCGCTACCGGGAGCTGATGGGGATGGCGCCGCCGCGCCTGATGCGCGGCGGCGTCGTTGTTGCTGCTGCGATTGTCCGCCTGGTTACGGCGTGATGTTGGCTGCGGAGCAGGCGGTCGCCCCGGCCGCGGTGCACAGCGCGGACGCGGAGACGAAGTTGTCCTTGATGACCGTCGAGGCCATGTTGGCGGCGGTGACCCACATCGGGGTCAGCAGCGACGCGGGCTGCTCACTGCCGCTGACGCCGCTCGGGGGCTTGGTGGTGCCGTTGAGCAGCGTGGAGGGCGGTGTCAACCCGGCGCGGAGGATGGTCGCCAGGGCGACGGCATCCTGGGCCTCCAGGTACACGGCCTTGTAGACCGAGCCGCACTGGTAGCCCTGCAGGATGTTGATCATGCCCTGCAGGGTGGCGTCCTGGCCGGTGGTGGGGATCTTCTTGGCGCCCACGCCCTTGTTCTTGAGCACCGTGATCACCGCATTGCCGAGGCCGTCGTTGGCCTCGATGGTGGCGTTGATCTCGGGATGGGCGGTGAACTGCTGCTGGAAGATGGTGCCGCCGGTGGCGTTGACCCAGCCCGGCGTGATCTGGTCGCCGACCAGCTTCATGCCCTTGGAGTTGGTGGTGCCGGCCGGCTGAGGGGTGGTCGTGTTGCCCCAGACCACCGAGTTGTAGCCCTGCGCGAACGACACCGCGTTGGGATCGGTGTCCTCACCGCCGTTGAGGGTGAAGACCATCGGGTTGGACACGTTCCACGCCGTCACGCAGTCCATGAAGCCCTGGCCGATCAGCTTGCCCACCTGCACGTTGTCGAAGCTGACGTAGTAGGTGTTGGTGCCGGTGAAGGTGGCGCGGTCGTAGCTGATCGTCTTGACGCCGTGCGACTGCGCGTACGACTGGATGGCCGCGCCCACCGTGCTGTCGAGCGGGTCGAAGACCAGCACGCTGGCGCCCAGGGTGATGTCGGCCTGCGCGTCGGCCAGCTCGGTGGCGTCGTTGCCCTGCGCGTTGTCGATCTTGAAGTCGCTCGACTTGTAGCCGGCTTCGGCGAAGGCCCTGGTCAGGTAGGGTGCGTCGAAGTCGACGTAGCGGGTCGAGGAGGTGGTGTCGGGGAGGATGACGCCGACCATGCCGTGGCCCGCCGCGGTCAGGCTCTTCAGCTGGCTCATCGTCGAGAAGCTGCTGTTGAAGGAGCTGACGCTGAGACCCGACGGGATCTGCGCGCTGCCGCCGCCCGACGACGACGAGGAGGACGACGAGGACCCGCTGCTGCCGCAGGCGACCGCCACCCCGGCGACCGCGAGCACGGCGGCGAAGCGTGCCGCGCGCCCGTAACTGCTCAAGCGCATAGTTCTACCTCCGCGCCTTCAGGGCGCAACTGTCACACGCTCCTGCCCAGGGGGATGTCGAGACGTGTTTCCGCGAGCGTGGCACTCGTGCAGTTGGCGCCGAAAGGGTCCTTCGACCCCCGGCGATGGGTCCAATGCCCCTGGGGCCCGCCGTCGCACCCGGGCCCTTCGCCTTCCTGACGGCTAGGCGAAGACCTTGAGCAGGTCCCTGAGCTGCTGCGGCATGGGGTGGTCCTGCGGCAGCCGCGCGCTGGCGGCGGCCACCAGGGTGGCGTCGTCGACGACCATCGCCTCGACGCCGTCCGCGCTCAACCGGTTGTTGCCTTGCGGATCAGGCTGGATCTCGACGGCGCGCTCGTACTCACGCACGGTGAAGCGCGCGAAGCGGGGCTGCCACTGCGCGCGCCGCCTGCGCTCGTCGTCCGGCAGCGGCACGTCCATGTCGTCGGCGTGCACGCACAGCTCGATGGCCAGGTGCAGCGACTGCAGGCCGGCGGGATAGTCGCCGACGAAGGTCTTGAGCGTGCCGTCCCAGCCGCGTTCGCGCATCCGCCGCCGCGTCGTACCGTTGACCTCGCGCCACTCCGCAAGCAGCTCCTCGGGCGTCCTGTCCCTGCGCAGGTCGACGCCCCACTGGTTGAAGGCGTCCAGCCCGCTCGCCCCCGCCTGGGTGGCCCGCTCGATGAGCGCCGGCACGGTGCCGTCGAGGGTGGCGTGGTTGTACTCCTCCGACGCCGCCAGGTGGGCCAGCAGCTCCCGCCGCCGCCACCCCGCGCAGCGCGTCGGCTCCAGCCACTCCGCGCCGCCCAGCCCGCCGAGGAACGCATCCAGCCGCGCCGCCTCGGCGTCCATCAACGCGAAGGGATCGAGGTCACGCAGCTCGCTGTCGTCGATCACCCCGCGACTCTACGCCGCCACAGGCGCGCGCGCCGGGAGCCCCGGGCTGGTGGTGAGGGGCGGGATCGAACCGCCGACACCGGGTTTTTCAGACCCGTGCTCTACCAACTGAGCTACCTCACCGCGCGGCGCGAGCCGGAAGGGTATCACTCACCCGTGGGGGCCGCGCCCAGGTCCGGGAGCGCGAAACGGGAGCGGGCGCGGCGGGAAAGCGCCCGTAGAATGGCCCGTATGGGCCGTGTCATCCACATCCGTATCCACGGCCTGGCGGCGGCGCAGCACGAGGCGTTGCTGGCCCGCTTCGAGGCGCTGGCGGCGACCCGGGAATGGCGGGGCGACCAGCCCTGGCTGGCCGACAGGCAGAGCACCGACCTCTTCCGCTCCCTCTTCTTCGACGACGCCCGCCGCGCCGCCACCCGGGAGCGCCCCGAGCTGGGCCCGCTCAGCGCCGCCGGCTTCGTCCGCCTCCACCGCGACGAGACCGACGCGCTGGCCCTGCTCTTCATCGTCCGCGACCTCAGCGAGCGGCACGACGCCCATCTCCTCCTCGTGGACCCCGACAACCCCATCGCCAAGCTGCGCCACATCGAGCTGGCCCGCGGCCTGCTGCCCGACGGCGCCCCCCTGGAGGCGGTGCTGGTGGCCCGGCCGATCTACAAGCGGCTGCCCGGCGCGGTCATCGAGATGTACCCGCCGCGGGCGCTGGGCTCGGCCTTCGGCACCGTGGAGGGCACCGACGCGCGGCGCCGGGCCTGGAGCTTCCTGGTCCACGGCATGCGCGCCTCGGCGCCCGACTTCCTCGAGGCCGAGGCGGAGGCCATGCGCATCTACCGCGGGCTGCGCTTCCTGAGCTGAGGCTCCGCGCCCGCCGGGCGGTGCGCCAGACTCCGGCGGCGATGCGAGCGGTGGTGCAGCGCGTGAGCCACGCGCAGGTCAGGGTCGACGGCGAGGTGGTCGGGCGCATCGGCCGCGGCCTCTGCGTGCTGCTCGGCGCCGGGCCCGACGACGACGAGGAGACCGCCCGGCACCTGGCCGAGCGGGTGGCCACCCTGCGCATCCACGCCGACGAGGCCGGGAAGATGAACCGCGACCTGGCCGCCGCGGGCGGCGCGGTGCTGGTGGTCAGCCAGTTCACCCTCTACGCCGACAGCTCGCGCGGCCACCGTCCCTCGTTCATCGGGGCGGGCGCGCCGCAGGCCGCCGAGCGGCTCTGCGCCGTCTTCTGCGACGCCCTGCGCGCCCGGGGCCTGGCCGTGGCCACCGGGGTCTTCGGGGCCCACATGGACGTGGCCCTGGAGAACGACGGGCCGGTGACCGTCGTGCTCAGCTCCGGCGAGGGCCCCTGGGCCGCCGACGCGGGCTGACCGCCCGGTCGGTCCGGAGCGCCGACCGGGGCGTTGAACCGGCCAACTCCGGCCACAACACGGAAGCCGAGTTGTCGCCGCACATTGGCGGAAACAAACGCGGCGCGGCCCCGGCGGCCCGCCAAGGGGCCGGGACCGCGCCGCTCGGGAGTCGATCAGGACCGGCCGGGGCCTACCCCGCCCGGCGGGCCCGCAGCCCGGCGAGCTGCTCGTCCTCGCCGCCGCTGCCCGAGTAGCGGAGCAGCTCCGGCGGGCGTCCCCCGGTGCCGGCGGGCGAGCGGAAGCGGGGGTGCCTCTGGCGCAGCGAGGCCACCTCACGGTCCGGGACGGAGCGGAGGACGCCGGCGTCGCGCAGCTCCTGGACGCGGCGGCGGAAGGTCCGCTCGCTGCTCTTGGGACCGCCGTGGAGGGCGACGTGGAGGCGGAGCAGGTCATCGCCGGTGAAGACGTCACCGAGCAGGGCGGCCGCCCCGGCCACGGTGCGGGTCTCGGCGCGGAGGCGGTCGGTGGCCGCCTTGAGCGCGCCGGCGGAGCCGGCGTCGAGGCGCAGGCCGCGGCCCACCGAGGCCCACTTGCCCGAGCCGGACGGCTCCTGGTCGAAGCCGGCGGCGGCCATGTACCAGGCGGTGACGGTGCGATTGCCGCGTCCGGGCTCGTCGTCGACGCCGGCCAGCTGGAGCGGGGCCGCGGCGCCGCGCCCGCGCCGGCCGCCGAGCTGCAGGCCCGCGGCGGAGACGGCGCGCTGGGCGGCGTCGATGAAGCGTTCGCTGCGCTCGACGTCGGCCGAGGGCAGTCCCTTGCCCACGGTGAGCACGTGCAGAGCGCGGCTGGGCGCCGTCCCCGGATCCGGGTCGAACCCGAAGACGACCGCCTGGACCGCGAGCGCGGCCGGTGCTGCCTTTGCCATGCGAGAGCCTCCCCATCGGCGCCCGGTGGACAACCCCGGCGGGAACTGCCCACGCGACCCTCTCCGAGCTGGCCGCTCCTCACCTTCGGGCGCGTTGACGGTGATCAGGACCGAAACTGTTTGCGTTGATGATGACACAAACTCGCCCGCCAGGTGTCGCCCGCGGCTGTCGCAAGCCTGTTCGCCCCGGCACCCGGAGGGGCCGGTGGCGGGCTCCTCCGGGCGCCCGGCGCGAGCGCTCCGAAGGGCCCGAGCGGGGTGACCTTGGTCCCGGTGCAAGTGGTGACCCAAGCCTCCTGACCCGCCCCCGGGTTGGCACCAGACTGCTTCCCATCGCAGGGCCGGAGCACTGGGCAGGCCGGCCACTGGGAGCAACGGACATGGCATCCCCGGTCAGTCCCACCCGGCGCGAGCTCCAACTCCTTGCCGACAGCAACGAGCAGTGGCAGATCACCCGCTTCCTCACCGAGTGGAGGCGTCCCCTGCGCGCCCAGCTCGCCGAGATCGTCGTCGAGGGCATGCGCGCGGCCGAGGCAGGCGCCCGCCTCGACGCCGCCCTGCGCCGGCTGTCCCGCCTCCACTCCGTCTGACCCCCAGAGGCCCGCGGCGGGGCGGGCTTCCCCCAGGGCGGCGGCTCAGCCCGAGGCCGTGCCAGCCACCCAGACGTCGCCCACTCCGGTGCGGTCGGCGAGCGTGTAGCCGGCGCCCTGCAGGAAGGCGAGCAGCCGCGCCGAGGGCGGGTGCTCAGCGATGAGCACCGCGGGTGGCGACCGGCGCAGGTCGGCCACCAGGGTTGCATCGCCGTCGGGGTAGAGCCGGTAGGCGGTGTCCATCCAGATGAAGCGGCTGGCGGGCAGGCGGTCGGCGTAGGCGTAGGCCCAGCCGCTGATGTCGCCCCAGATGAAGACGCGCTGGCCGGGGGCGCTGTGCGCGTCGAGGAGCTGGGCAAGCTGCTCCGCGGCCGGGTGGACCGGGCTGGGGAAGGCGGCCTGGTACTGCTGCAGGGTGATCCGGCCGGTGACGAGGTCGAAGGCGCGGCGGTAATAGCCGGGGAGCTGCCGGCCGCTGGCGTTCTCCAGGATCAGCTGCGGCACGTGGTGGAGCGTGGCCACGGCGGCCTCGGCGCGGGGCAGGAACAGCGCGCCGAGCATGGCCAGCCACATCGCCGGCAGGGCGGCGAAGGCGAGCAGCCGCACAACCGGCACCCGCTGCCGCCACAGGTGCGCGGCGAGCAGAGCGGCGGCCAGGGCAAGGGAGCCGGTCATCTGCTGCACGTAGTGGGTCAGGGCCCGGTTGTCGACCATGGTGGCGGCCAGGTCGCAGGCCAGCCAGAAGGCGACCACGGCGCCGGCGCGGTGGCCGCGCCTTGCCAGCACCACGGCGAGCGCCGCTCCGCCGCCGGCGAAGACCAGCAGGCGGGAGTAGGCGATGGCCCGCAGCAGCGCCGAGGGCGAGACGTCGAAGCTGGGGGGTGGCGTGCCGAGGGGCCCGGTGAGCTGGCCCCAGGCGGCGTAGCGCGGATCCTGGTGGAGGACGACGTCGGCCAGAGCGCGGACCGAGCCATGGAGCTGCACGCCCACCGCAGCGGCGGCACAAAGCGCGAGCGTGCCGGCCGCGACGAGCAGGGTGGTGACCAGCTCGGGCCTGCCCGGGCGCCGGCCCCGGGCCACGGCCAGCAGGCTGGGCACGGCCAGGCCGGCGAGCAGGTCGGCGGCGAAGGTCGCCTTGAAGAGCAGCCCGAAGCCGAGCATCACCCCGGCACCGACTGCGTGGCCACGCGGGATCGGCGTGCGCCGCAGCAGCAGGAGCATGGCCGCCAGCACCGGCAGCACGCCGGCGATCTCGGCGTTGAGCTGGTTGCCGGTGAAGTTGGGCACCGAGGCGACCACCGCGAAGAGCGGCGCGGCGCTCAGCCCCACCGCGGGCGTGGCCAGGCGGCGGCCCACCAGGAAGACCAGCAGCGTGGCCAGGGCCACGATCACCGACAGGGCGATCTGCGCCCGCAGCGCACTCGCGCCCCCCGCCATGTCGGCGGCGGACAGCCAGTACATGCCCGGCGGCTTGTTGTCCCAGACCTCGCCGTAGAGCCGCCCGCCCAGGTCGAGCGCCCGCCCGATGTTGGCGTATGCACCCGCGTCCTCCGACCAGGCCGGCTCGAAGAACCCGGGCAGCCGCAGCGCCACCAGCACCGCGACCACGGCCAGGCACCCCAGCACCGCGCGCAGGCGGCCGCTGCGCCTGGATGGCGTCTCCGCCTGGCCCGGCGCGAGGCTGCCCGACACGGCCATGGCGGCGCAGTGTAGCGATGCCCGCGTCCGCGGACGGTGGCGAGCTGCACGTCGTCGAGCCTGCGCAGGGGATGCCGCCGGGCCACGGCACGGGTCCCGGAGGGTACTTACCGGTCGCCCCGGGTCCAGTCGAGGGCGTCGATGAGGTCCGCATCGGCGGCCGGCTCGGCACCCGACGACTCGTACCGCCGCAGGGCGGGGCGGACCAGCAGCGAACCGAGGGCCGCCGCCACCGCCGTCTGCCCCGCCACCTCGGGGGCCTTCCCGAGCCCGCGAGCGATCACCTCGGAGGCGATGGCGTTGAGCGACCTGCGCTCGCGCCGGCTGCGGGCACGCATCCTCTCCAGCTCCCACTCGGGGAGGCGGAAGGTGGCCTTCTCCATGCGCCGCAGCCTACACAGTCCCGGTGCGCTGGCACTCGCAAACCTACCCATGGTTGCGTACCTATGCCACCAATACCACGAGGTGCCGTGTCGCTGTCTAAGTGCCATAATGTCGGAGCTATGGCACAACATGCTGATGTGCGGGTAGGACCGCAGGGCCGTGTCGTCATCCCTGCCAGGCTGCGCAATGAACTTCACCTCGACCCGGGGGAGGTGCTCGTCGCCCACGTTGACGGCGACCGGCTGGTCCTGGAACGCCGGCGGGCAGTGTTCGATCGCCTCCGGGCTGCCTTCACCTCCGCCGTGCCGCGTGACGTGAGCCTGGCGGATGAACTGATCGCAGACAGACGCGAAGAAGGCGCCCGGGAGAACAGTCGCTGACCGTGGCGTCCCCACAACTGGTGATCGACGCGTCGGCGCTCCTCGCGGCGCTCAACGGCGAGCCGGGCGGCTCAGCCGTGGTTCAGCGCCTGGGTCAGGCCGCAATGTCGACGGTCAACTGGTCGGAGGTCGTCCAGAAGGCGTTGGCCCACGGCGTCACAGCGAACCCTCAAGACCTGAGGACCGATGTGGAGGCACTTGGCGTGGAGTTCGTTCCGTTCAGCAGCTCCCAGGCGGAGCAGGCTGCAGCCCTCTGGCCAACGACGCGCCATGCGGGGCTCTCGCTCGGAGATCGCGCCTGCCTCGCGCTGGCTGTCGAGTTGGGAGTGCCTGCGGTCACGACCGACAAGGCTTGGGATGGAGTCGCCCTTCCGATCGCTGTCGAGGTGGTGCGTTAGCCAGCCGTCGCTGGGCGGAGAGGGACTCGAACCCCCGGCATCCTCGGTGTAAGCGAGGCGCTCTGACCGACTGAGCTATCCGCCCGCGCGCGACGTCGAGGAGCGTAGCGCCTCAGCGGGTGGGCTGGCGGCGTTCGATGTGGCCGTCGGGGAAGCCGGCGATGACCAGGTCGGCCATGCCCAGGAAGAGGCCGTGGCCGACCACGCCCGGGAAGGCGTCGATCTGCTCGGCCAGGCCCTCGGGATCCTCGATGGCGGCGACCCGGCCGTCGGCGACGAGGTTGCCGTTGTCGCTGCGCACCGGCTGGCCTGCGGCGTCGCGGCGCAGGTCGAAGGCGATGCCGGTGGACTCCAGGGCGGCCAGGGTGGCCCGCCAGCCGAAGTCGATCACCTCGATGGGCAGCACCCCGCCGAGGTGGCGATGCAGCTTGCTGGAGTCGACGACGACGACGAAGCGGCGGGCGGCGGCCGCCACGATCTTCTCGCGCACCAGGGCCCCGCCGGCGCCCTTGATGAGGCGCAGCTCGGGGTCGACGGAGTCGGCGCCGTCGACGGCGAGGTCGACGCCGTGGCGGTCGAGCTCGACCAGTGGGATGCCCTCCTCCCGCGCCTGGGCCTCGCTGCGCAGCGAGGTGGCCACCCCGGTCAGCGACATGCCGCGGCGGACCAGCTCGCCGACGGCGGTGATGAACCAGCAGGCGGTGGAGCCGGTGCCCAGGCCGAGGACCATGCCGTCCTCGACGAACTCGGCGGCGGCCGCTCCGGCGGCGCGCTTGCCCCGTTCAGCGTCGTCCACGGCGGGCTAGGGGAAACGCGTGCATTCGGCCGCACTCCAGCGGCGAATGCCGGCCTGGGGGAGGCCCCCGATGGCGCGCGTCAGCGCGCGGACGAACGGCGGCATCGTGTGCCCCTCTAGGAGGCGATGCGGCGGCGCAGCTCCTCGAGGTCGCGGGCGTGGCCGGTGACCTGGGGCTTGGCGGGCTCGGGGCGGAGCATGTAGCGCTCCTGCTCCACGAAGATGGCCTCGATCATCTCGGCGGGGGTGTCGCTGGCGCGGACGGGGAGGCCGTGGCGCTGCAGGGCCACTCGGATGCGGCCGGGCACGGAGAGACCACGCATGTTGATCTCCTCGAGCTGGGTCAGCAGCCCGTCGAGCTCACAGAGCGTGGAGCGACGCTCGTTGCGCAGCGCCTCGTCCTCGGCGGCCCACGACAACTGGTTCAAGACGCGGGTTCTGACGATCGTGGCCATTGGGGTGCTTCCCTTCCAGGACGGCTCTTGGGGCACCGTCCCTCGGTGGTTGGAATGTGAAGCAGGATGCGACCGAACGGATGCACCATTCAAGCAAGGATGGTAAATACTCATGAACCGCTTGGCTAGAGGGAAAACTGCACAGACCGCCCCCAGGTGACGATCGATGCCGAATCCTCAACACGGCGTCACACCGCCGTAGCCGGGCCTGATGCATTCACACCAGGGCCGCGCGCGTGCCTCGCTCGACCACCCCGAGCTGCTCGGCCGCCAGCGCCCGCAGCCGCCCATCCGCCGGGAGGGCGACACGGCCGAACGCGCGGGCCAGTTCGGCGGCCAGGGCCGGACCGAGGCCTTCGGGCGACAACCCCGCCCCGCCCTCGCTCTCCAGCGAGGTGACCTCGCTGTCCTCGATGCCGCAGGGCACCACCTCGGCGAACCAGCGCAGCGGCTCGGCGGTGACGTTGAGGGCGAGGCCGTGCTGGGTCACCCCGCCGCTGAGCTTGACGCCGATGGCGGCCAGCTTGGCCCGGCCGCCGACCCAGGCGCCTGTGTAGGGCGGCCGCACGCCCGCCTCGACGCCCACCGACGCGCAGGTGGCGCAGATCGCGGCTTCGAGCGCGCGCACGTAGCGCAGCACGTCGCCCTGGCCCGGCGCGGCCGCCACCGGGAAGACCTCGGCGAGCCTGACGATCGGGTAGGCGACGAGCTGGCCGGGACCGTGGAAGGTCACCGAGCCGCCGCGGTCGACGTCGACGTACTCCGCGCCCAGCGCGCGCAGCCGGTCGGGGCCGCCGGGCACGTGGCGCGCCTCGCCGTTGCGGCCCATGGTGAAGACCGGCGGATGCTCGAGCAGCAGCACGCAGTCGTCGATGCTCTGCTCACGCCGCGCGGCGGCGAGTCGGCGCTGCAGGTCCCAGGCGGCGCCGTAGGGCACGGTGCCGAGCCAGAGCCAGCGCAGCGGCTGCGAGGTCACCGGGCTGCCGCCACCGCCTGGTCGGCGGCGTGGTACGAGCTGCGCACCAGCGGCCCGCTCTCGACGTGGGCGAAGCCCAGCGACATGCCGTACGCGCGCATCTCGGCGAACTCCTCGGGAGTCCAGAAGCGGACCAGCGGATGGTGCTTCAGCGAAGGCCGCAGGTACTGGCCGATGGTGACGACCTCGATGTCGTGCGCGCGCATGTCGTCGAGCAGCGTCCTGCACTCCTCCATCGACTCGCCGAGGCCGACCATGAAGCCCGACTTGGTCCGCGATCGCGGCTCGACCTGCTTGGCGCGCCGCAGCAGCCGCAGCGATTGCCCGTAGTCTGCCTTGGGGCGCACCCGGCGGTAGAGCCGCGGCACCGTCTCCACGTTGTGGTTGAAGATCTCCGGTGTTTCCGCCATGACTGTCTGCAACGAGTGCTCGCTGCCCTGGAAGTCGGGGGTGAGCACCTCCACGGTGGTGCCCGGCGAGAGCTCGCGGATGGCGGCGATGGTGCGGGCGAAGATGCCGGCACCGAAGTCGGGCAGGTCGTCGCGGTCGACCGAGGTGACCACGGCGTGGCGCAGGCCCATCCGCTGCACCGCCTCGGCGACGCGGCGCGGCTCGTCCTCGTCGACGTCGCCGCCGCGTCTGCCGCTGGTCACCGCGCAGAAGGCGCAGGCGCGGGTGCAGACGTCGCCCAGGATCATGAAGGTGGCGGTGCCGTGGCTCCAGCACTCGCCGAGGTTGGGGCAGCGCGCCTCCTCGCAGACGGTGTTGAGCTGCAGGCCGCTGACCAGCGACTTGATGCGCGCGTAGCCGTCGCCGGTGGGGAGCTTGACGGTGAGCCACGGGGGACGCCGCTCGACGCCCTCGGGGAGTAGCCGCTGGTGCAGCGGGCGGGTGTCCGGGGCACGCGTTCCCTGGACGGGGGAGACGGGGATCGACTTCATGCTGCCGGCCCACTCTACACCCCGGCTCGCATGGAGCAGAATCGGGAGCGATGACCCTCCCCTCCTCTCTTCCCGCACCGCGGCACGAGCCCGTCCAGAGCTACGCGCCCGGCACCACCGAGCGCGCCTCACTGCGCGCCACCCTGCGCGACATGGCGGCCACCCGGCGTCCCCTGCCCATGGTGATCGGCGGGCGCGAGCGGGGCGCCCGCGGCGACGCCATCCCGGTGCGCGCGCCGCACGACCACTCGCTTGTCCTCGGCGACACCTTCCAGGCCACCGAGCAGGACGTCGCCGACGCGGTCGACGCCGCGCTGCAAGCCTGGCAGGAGTGGTCGCGCACCCCCTTCGAGACGCGCGCCGGCATCTTCCTGCGCGCCGCCGAGCTGCTCGCCGGGCCCTGGCGCGACCGGCTCAACGCGGCCACCATGCTGGGCCAGAGCAAGACCGTCTACCAGTCCGAGATCGACGCCGCCTGCGAGCTGGTCGACTTCTGGCGCTGGAACCCGCACTACGCCATGCAGCTGATGCGCGAGCAGCCCGTCTCGCCGCCGGGCGCCTGGAACCGCAGCGAGGCGCGACCGCTGGAGGGCTTCGTGGTGGCCATCACGCCCTTCAACTTCACCTCGATCGGCGGCAACCTGCCCACCGCGCCGGCGCTGATGGGCAACGTGGTGGTCTGGAAGCCGTCGACGACGTCACAGCTCGCCTGCTCGCTGATCATGGAGCTGCTGGCCGAGGCGGGGCTGCCGCCCGGCGTGATCAACATGGTCACCGGGCACGGCGCAGGAGCGCTCGACGTCGCGCTGCACCACGAGCGGCTGGCGGGAGTGCACTTCACCGGCTCCACGGCCACCTTTCACGGCCTCTGGCGCACGATTGGTGACAACATCGACCGATACCGCACCTACCCGCGCCTGGTCGGCGAGACGGGCGGCAAGGACTTCGTGCTGGCCCACGCCTCGGCGTCGGAGGACGCGCTGCTGGTGGCGCTGCTGCGCGGCGCCTTCGAGTACCAGGGGCAGAAGTGCTCCGCCGCCTCACGCGCCTACGTGCCGCAACCGCTGTGGAACCGCATGCGCGGCGAGCTGGCCGACGCCGTCGACTCACTGCCCATGGGCGACGTCGCCGACCTCGGCAACTTCATGGGCGCGGTCATCGACGAGCGCGCCTACCGCAAGCACGAGGCGGCGCTGACCGCGGCGCGCAGCGATCCGCACCTGAAGACTCTGGCGGGCGGCGAGGCCGACTCCTCGGTGGGCTGGTTCGTGCGGCCGACCATCTTCGAGACCGACGATCCCCGGCACGAGCTGATGCAGCGCGAGCTGTTCGGGCCCATCCTCACCGTCTACCCGTATCCCGAGGACGAGTGGGACGAGACCCTGCGCCTGGTCGACGAGACCTCGCCGTACGCGCTGACGGGCGCGGTGTTCGCCCAGGACCGCGCGGTGATCGACCACGCCTCGGCGCGACTGCGCGACGCGGCCGGCAACTTCTACGTCAACGACAAGCCCACCGGCGCGGTGGTGGCCCAGCAGCCCTTCGGCGGGGCGCGCGCCAGCGGCACCAACGACAAGGCGGGATCGGCGGCCAACCTGATGCGCTGGGTGTCGCTGCGCTCGATCAAGGAGACCTTCGTCCCGCCCACCGACTGGCGCTACCCGCACATGCAGCCGGACTGAGTGTTCAGCAGGAACCGCGAACGCGGCGCCTGAGCCTCACCAGAGGTCGGCGGAGTCGTCGATCGACTCGAGGGTCTCCTTGACGCTGCGCAGGAAGCGCGCGGCGGGCAGGCCGTCGTTGATGCGGTGGTCGAAGGAGATGCAGAGGTTCATCATCGAGCGGACCGCGATGGCGTCGTCGTCGACGACCACGGGGCGCTTGACGATGGCGTCCATGACCAGGATGGCGGCCTGGGGCTGGTTGATGATCGCCTGCGACATCACCGTGCCCAGGGCGCCCGCGTTGTTGAGGGTGAAGGTGCCGCCCTCGACGTCCTCGATGCGCAGCCTCCCGGCGCGGGCGCGGTCGGTGAGATCCTGGGCGGCCAGGGCGAGACCGCTCATGCTGAGGCGGTCGGCGCCCTTGACCACGGGGACGACCAGGCCGTCCTCCAGGGCGACGGCCAGGCCCAGGTTGATCTCGCGGCGCAGCACCACGCCGTCGGCGCTCCAGGTGGCGTTGAGGGTGGGGTGCTTCTGCAGCGCGGCGACCACGGCTCTGGCCACGAATGGCAGGAACGTGAGGTCGACGCCGTGGCGGGCCTTGAACTCCTCGCGGCGCCTCGCGCGGACGCGGGCGACCCGGGTCATGTCGACCTCGACCATGGTCCAGGCGTGGGGCGAGGTCTGCACGCTGCGCGTCATGTGCTCGGCGATGGCCCGGCGCATGGGTGTGAGCGGGACCAGGGTGTCGGAACCGGCTGCCACGGGTGCGGGTGCGGGAGCCGGCGGTTGCGCGGGGGGCGGTGCAGCACCGATCTCGGCGCGCCGCGCGGCAACACCGCCGACCGGTTCGGGCTGGGCCGCGGGCCGCTCGATCTCGCCGGCGTCGCGGCGCTGCACGTACTCGAGGACGTCCTTCTTGGTGACCCGCCCGCCGATGCCGCTGCCGCTGATCTGGGCGACGTCGACGGCGTGCTCGCGGGCCAGCATGCGCACCGCGGGGGTCAGGTGCATGCCGTCACGCGGGGTGGCGACGCCGGCGACATCGGCCTCTTTCTGCGCCGGAGCGGCCGCCACGGGCTCCCGCTCGACCGGCGGCGGCGCGGCGGCGACGATGTCCTTGGGCTCGGCGCCCTCGGCGGCCACGGTCAGCCCCTCCTCGGCCCCGGCCTCGGCGCCTTCGATGCGGCAGATCGCCTGCCCCACCGGTACCACCGCGCCCTCGGCGACCAGGTGCTCGCCCATGGTTCCGGCCACGGGTGACGGGATCTCGGCGTTGACCTTGTCGGTGTTGACCTCGGCGATGGACTCGTAGCGCTCCACGGCGTCGCCGGGCTGCTTGAGCCACTGCTGGATGGTGCCCTCGGTGACCGACTCACCGAGCTGCGGCATGGTGACGGTGACGGCCATGCTCAGTACGCCGCCAGCTTGCGCAGCGCCGTCTCGATCTTCGCCGGAGTGAGCATGTAGAACTCTTCGAGCGGCGGTGAGAACGGTACCCCGGGGATCTCCGGGCCGCCGAGGCGCATCACCGGCGCGTCGAGGTATTCGAAGCACTCCTCGGCGACGATGGCGGCCACCTCGGAGGCGACGCTGACGGCCAGGTTGGCCTCCTGCACCACCAGCACCTTGCCGCACTTGCGGCCGCTGGCCACGATCTGCTCGCGGTCGAGCGGGCGCAGCGTGCGCAGGTCGACCACCTCGCACTCGAAGCCGTCGCCGGCCAGCTTGTCGGCGGCGTCGAGGCAGAAGTGGGTCATCAGCCCGTAGGTGAAGACGGCGATGTCGGCGCCCTCACGGGCGACGCGCGCCGTGCCGATGGGCGTGACCTCGTCACCCTCGGGCACCTCGCCCTTGATCAGGCGGTAGGCGCGCTTGTGCTCGAAGTAGAGCACCGGGTCGGGGTCGCGGATGGCCGCACGCAGCAACCCCTTGGCGTCCGCGGGCGTCGAAGGCACCACCACCTTCAACCCCGGCACGTGGCAGAACATGGCCTCGTTGGACTGCGAGTGGTAGAGCGCGCCGTGCACGCCGCCGCCGAAGGGTGCGCGCACCACCATGGGCACGTGGAAGTCGTTGTTCGAGCGGTAGCGGATCTTGGCCGCCTCGCTGACGATCTGGTCGACCGCCGGCATGATGAAGTCCTGGAACTGGATCTCGGCGATGGGCAGCAGCCCGTTGATGGCGGCGCCGATGGCCACGCCGACGATCGCCGACTCGGCGAGCGGCGTGTCGATGACGCGCATCTCGCCGAACTCCTTCTGCAGCCCCTCGGTGGCCTTGAAGACGCCGCCCTTGACGCCGACGTCCTCGCCCATCACGATCACGCGCTCGTCGCGCTCCATCTCGTCGCGCATCGCCGAGCGGATGGCCTCGATGTAGGTCATGGTGGCCATCGCCGTCACTCCCCGTACACATGCAGCATGGCCGACTCGGGGGAGGGCAGCGGCGCCGCCTCCGCCTCCTGCAGGGCCTTGTCGATCTCGCGCATCACCTCGGCGCGCATCTCCTCGGCGTCGCCCGGCGCCAGCACCCCGCTCTCCTCGAGGGTGGTGCGGAAGCGCAGCACGCAGTCGTGCTTCTTCTCCTCGGCCAGCTCCTCGCGGGGCTTGTAGATGCGGTCGTCGTCGTCCGAGGAATGCGGGGTGAGCCGGGCCACCTTGGCCTCGATGAGTGTCGGCCCTTCGCCGCGGCGGCCGCGCTCGACGGCCTGCTTCATGGCCGCGTAGCAGGCGACGGGGTCGCCGCCGTCGACGATCACGCCGGGCATGCCGTAGCCGTGGGCGCGCTCGGCGACGTCCTTGAGCGGCATCTGCTTGTTCCAGGGCACGCTGATGGCGAAGCCGTTGTTCTCCACCACGCAGATGAGCGGCAGGTGGTGCACCGCGGCGAAGTTGAGGCCTTCGTGGAAGTCGCCCTCGCTGGTCGATCCCTCGCCGAGCGAGGTGAAGGCGACGGCGTCCTCGCCGCGCACCTTGGCGGCCAGCGCCGCGCCCGCCGCGTGCAGCACCTGCGTGGCCACCGGCGAGCCGCCGGTGATGATGTTGAGCCGCCGGCAACCGTAGTGGGCGGGCATCTGGCGGGCGCCGCTGTTGGGATCGTCGGCGCGGGCCATGGTGGCGAGCAGGTGGTCCTTCGGCGTCATGCCGATGACCAGGGTCACCGCCAGGTCGCGGTAGTAGGGAGCCAGCCAGTCGTAGCCGGGACGCAGGGCCATGGCCATGCCCACCTGGGCGGCCTCGTGGCCCTGGCAGGAGATGACGAACGGGGCGCGTCCCTGGCGGTTGAGCACCCACATGCGCTCGTCGAGCACTCGGGCGCGGACCATGTGCATGAACATGGTCCGCAGCTGGTCGTTGTCGAGGCCTGCCTCCTTGGCTGCCTCCGGTGTCGCTACTGCCACCTTCTTCCTCTCCATCTTTCAGAGGGGGGCCCTGCGCCCCCCTGCCGCTGCGCGCGGCGAAGCCGCGCTACGCTCCTCCCCCCGCTCGGCGCGTGCCCGCCCAAAGGAGCGGTGACGCGCCGGGGCGCGCTCGCGGAGCGCGCAGATCGTCGCCGTCATATGTGGATGGCCTCGCCGCTGATGGCCAGCGCCGCCTCGCCGAGCACCTCGCTCAGCGTCGGGTGCGGCGCCACCGCGCGCGACACCTCGAAGGGAGTCGCCTCCAGCAGCATGCCGAGAGCCGGTCCGGCGACCAGCTCGGTGACCTCGTGGCCGATGACGTGCACGCCGAGGATGTCGTCGCTGCGTGCGTCACTGACCACCTTGCAGAAACCGCCGGTGTCACCCCAGATCACCGCGCGGGCGTTGCCGCGGAAGGGCATCACGCCGGTGCGCACCTGGTAGCCGGCGGCCTGCGCCTCCTCGTCGCTCAGGCCCACCGAGCCGATCTGCGGGGTGCAGTAGGTGGTGCGCGGCACCAGGCGGGAGTCGAGGCGGTGGGGGTCGCGCCCGGCGATGGCCTCGGCGGCGATCACGCCCTGGTGCATCGCCTTGTGGGCGAGCAGCAGGCCGCCGGCCATGTCGCCCACGGCGTGGATCCCCTCCACGTTGGTGCCCATCCTGTCGTCAACCGGCACGCTGCCATTCTCGACCGAAACTCCGGCGGCGTCGAGGCCGATGTCCTCCAGGTTGGCGCGGCGTCCCACCGCGACCAGCAGCACCTCGGCGTCGAGACGCTGCTCGGCGCCGTCACCGCTCGCCACGGTCATGGCCACGCCGCCCTCGCTCTGCGCCACCGACGACGGGTCGAGCCGGGCGTTGACCAGGCAGCGGATGCCGCGGCGCTCGAAGGCGCGCTGCAGCTCCGCGCCGATCTCGGGATCCTCGAGCGGCACCAGGCGCGGCAGCATCTCCACCACGGTGACGTCCGCGCCCAGGCTGCGCCAGAGCGAGGCGAACTCGACGCCCACGGCACCCGAGCCGAGCACCACCGCGGAGCGCGGCACGTGGTCGAGGAGCAGTGCCTCGTCGCTGGTGAGCACGTGGCGCCCGTCGACCTCCAGGCCCGGCAGGCTGCGCGGACGCGAGCCAGTGGCCAGGATCACGGCACCGGCTTCGATCTCGTCGCGGCCGTCGACCGCGACAGCATTGCGGGCGGCCAGCCGGCCGCGCGCCTTGACCACCTCGACCCGGTTCTTGCGGAGCAGGAACTCGACGCCCTTGTGCAGGGTGCCGACCACGCTGTCGCGGTTGCGCGCGGCGGCGGCGTAGTCGACCTGGACCTCACCGGCGCGCACACCGAGGCGCTCGCCGTCGTGCAGCGAGTCGACCAGCGCGGCGGTCTGCAGCAGCGCCTTGGTGGGGATGCAGCCGCGGTGCAGGCAGGTGCCGCCCACCTTCTCCTGCTCGACCACGGCGGTGCGCAGACCGAGCTGCGCGGCCCGGATCGCGGCGACATAGCCACCTGATCCCCCGCCGAGGACGACGACGTCGAAACGATCCGGCACTGCGAGGGGGATCGTACACCCCGTGCGGCGGAGCCGCCCCGGGGTCCCCCCTTCCCACGCATCAGGGGGCGATGCGCCCCCCTCGCCCGCACGGCCGAGCCGCACGGGCTCACCCCCCACTCGGCGCGACTCCGCGCCGGCTCGGCAGATGCCTCGCGGGAGCGAAGGCGAGTCTGCGTCAGGCGGCGGCGGGCTGGGGTTGGAGCATCTTGAGAGCTGCCTGGAACTGGGCGTCCTGGGAGGGGTCGGCGCTCTCGGCGTCGAGGCGGAAGCGGTGGTCCTGGTCGGCGAGGCTGACGCTGCGGTCGGGGGTGATGCCGTTGCCTTCGATGCTCTCCCCGTCGGGCCCGAACCAGCGCTCCACGGTGAGGTGGAGGTCGGAGCCGTCGGCCAGCGGGAAGTCCTCCTGCACCGAGCCCTTGCCGAAGGTCTTCTCCCCCACCAGCGTGCCCCGGTCGTAGTCGTGCAGCGCCGCGGCGACGATCTCCGAGGCGCTGGCGCTGTCGCCGTCGACGAGCACCACCAGCTTCTGGGTCAGCGCCACGCCGCCCGGCAGGATGCCGTCGTGCTCCACCTTCTGCGCGGTGGTGGGATCGCCGAGCGGGTTCTTCGAGGTGTGCTCCATGCGGCCGCGCCGGACCACCACGTCCTTCTCCGAGCCGCCGGGCTTGAGGAACTCCGAGGCGATGCTCTGCGCCTCGGAGACCAGGCCGCCGGGGTTGCCGCGCAGGTCGAGGAGCACCGAGGTGGCGCCGGCGTTGAGGCCGTCCTGGAGCTGCTTCTGGAAGTCCTTGCCGGAGTTCTCGTCGAACCCGGTGACCTCGATGTCGAGCACCGAGCCGAAGCGCTCCGAGTACACGGCGGGGATGCTGAGATCGGCGCGGGTGATCGTGAAGGTCATCGGCTTTCCCTTGCGCAGCACGCCGAGGGTCACCTGCGTGCCCGCGGTGCCGCGCACGCGCGCGGCCGCGTCGTTGAGGCGCTTGTTGATGTCGGGATCGAGCGTGGCCAGGTCGACGCCGTCGACCGACACCAGCACGTCGCCGTTGCGCAGCCCCGCCTTCTCCGCGGGCTGTGCGTGCAGCACCTCCTCGATGACCAGCTCGGTCGGCGTCGCACTCTGCGCACAGACGGTCTCGCTCGCGCAGCGCGCCTCCAGCGCGATGCCGATGCTGCCCTGCCGCTGCCCGCTCAGGTTGCGCTGCAGCTGCGCGTACTGGGCGGCGGTGTAGTACGTCGAGAAGCGGTCGTCGAACTGGTCCTTGAGCCCCTGGATGATGCCCTGCTCGGCGCCCTGCGTGCCGATCTTGCTGCTCACCGAGCGCAGCACGTACTGGTCCTGCACCACGCGCCAGGTCTCGGATATCGCCGACGCGTCGAC
>Ga0070709_10000556_pt1 | contig 21801 bp, 19 predicted proteins | sample LARL51metaG_FD_65449 | JGI IMG/M metagenome (GOLD analysis project Ga0070709, IMG submission 65449) | Corn, switchgrass and miscanthus rhizosphere microbial communities from Kellogg Biological Station, Michigan, USA - LAR L5-1 metaG | ecosystem: Host-associated > Plants > Roots > Rhizosphere ... | reverse complement strand
CGTACACCACCGAGCGCCTGCGAGCGTGCTGAGAACACCCCAACGCCCCGGGGTAGCTCACCGGGGGTCACCTCTGCGGCTGTCGCTTTCACGTAGATCGCTTGCGCAGTCCCGGGCGGGACGTGGGAGTCGAAGATGACGATCCCCGTCAGGGGCCGTTCGGCTAGGTTGCGCGAGTGCCGGGTGAGCGGCGAAGAGACCCAGAAGAACTCCCGGTAACCGGAGTGGGCGCACCAGACCGGCGATGGGCACGGCAGGCCGGCTCCAGCTCGCGCCGCGCCGCGGTGTCCCGCACGTCCGCGAAACGGGGTGCGAAGTCCTTTACTTGGCTTGCGCTCGCAAAGCGGCCTGATAGATGCTGCCGAGCGAATCGATTGGTTCCCATGGGTAGTGGACCCACCCACTGGTGGCTTCGATGTAGAAGTCAGGCTCGTAGCCGGTGGCGTTAGCGCCCGGCTTGTAATGAATGACCGCCATGAGCACGGTCGCGGCCCCGAGTTCGGTAAGCACCTTGCGAGCCCATTCGGCGGTCCGGCCGCTGTCGTGGACTTCGTCGACGAGGAGCACAACCTGGCCGGCCACCTGGGATGCGTCGGGCAGTTGGCCTATCTTGAAATTACCGGCCTGCATCGGGCGTTCTCTGTCATACTTTGATATCCCCAGCGATATCGTTTGATCACCCGATAGGCCCAGCATTCGAGAGAGAACGTTGGCCATATAAAGTCCACCGCGCGGGACAAAAGCGATCCGGGTGATGTGTTGGCCGCGAGTCAGGGTCCGCTCGATGATCCTGTCACCTAGAGCTGTGGTCTTGAGGAAAACCGATTCCCAGGTTTCCCAGACCGAATCGCCCGCTGGATGCGCCATGGAACAATCATAGGACGCCGCTCAGTTAGGCGCTAAAGGACACGGCTGCGGAATGTCGCCGATCCCGCGAGGTCAGGGAATCACGGCCACCGCAAGGACTGGATTCCCAGTAGAACCCGGTCGGCCGAGCCCGAGTTGCTCACCGGCCGGCGTCCGGTCTGCCGGGCCACGGATGTGTCCGGGCTCAGGTACCTCGGCCCGGCGTCCGGGCTCACCCGATCACGGCAGGGCCGGACGAGTTAGCATCCAATCCAGTAGAGGCTGCCACTTTCGGATCAGGAGGAAAGATGCGCCGCATCGCAGCGACCCTTGCTGTCATTACCACGATCGTCACGGCGGCCGTGACGGGTGCCGTGCCCGCCTTAGCGTCCCGCGACGCCAGGGCAGGCAGCACCACCACGTTCTACCTGTCGCTGGGTGATTCGCTCGCCCAGGGTGTCCAGCCCAACTCAAAGGGCGTCAGCGTAGAGACCAACGCCGGCTATCCCAACCAGCTCGCGACCGCGCTCCGCCAGACCAATCCGAGCTTGCGCCTGGTCAAGCTGGGATGCCCCGGCGAGACCACCTTCACCATGCTCGCGGGCGGGATCTGCAAGTACGCGGCGGGCTCGCAGGTGGCTCAGGCCGTTAGTTTCCTCAAGCAGCATGCCGCCCAGACGCAGCTGGTCACGATCGACATCGGGGCCAACGACCTGAACAAATGCGTGGTCCTGCCCACGCTGCCTCAGATCGCCAAGTGCCTGGGCAAGGTCATACCGAGGACGGTGAAAAGACTAGGCCGCATCATGACTCAGCTGCGCCGCGCTTACCCGGGCACGATCATCGGCATGTCCTATTACGTTCCCCAGCTCGCGGGCTGGCTCCAGGGCACGATGGCCGGGCGACAGCTCGCCAGGGCCGGCGTCGTGCTGGGCGGGGCCTTCAATAGCCAGCTGGGCGGCGTGTACACGAAGTTCAGCACCCCGGTCGCCGACGTGTTCACCGCGTTCAGGACCAAGGACTTCAGGGACAAGGTGAATACGCCCGCGTTCGGCGTCGTGCCGCTCAACGTCGCTACGCTCTGCTCATACACCTGGATGTGCGCACCGCCGCCGGTCGGGCCCAATGAGCACGCCAACGTGCTGGGCTACGGCGTCATCGCGAACACCTTCTTCAAGACGTATATGAGCTTGTCCCAGCCCAGCTGAGGGCCATGGCCATCCTCCCCGGATAGGAGGGGGGACGCCGTACGACTTTCCGACAGGATTGGAGCAGGAGCCAGGAATACCCCTCCGAGCTGGTCATCCCGGTTTGGACGCCCCGGCCGCATTCGGCCCGGATGAGCCAGCTGCTGGTGCCGGGCGGCACGCTCGCCATCGTCGGGCTGGCCCGGTCAAGGCTGCCCGCACGCAGTGACCCTGGTCGCTGACGGCTGACCGGACGGTCACCGGTTAACGGCCTTGACCAGCGCCTGCTCGGCCTCAGCAGCCAGCGCGCCGACGAGCTCAGCCGCGGGGGATACCTCGGTGATGAGGTCGATCGCCTCGCTGGCCCACACTGGTTCCGGGGGCAGGGTGCCTGTCGCCACGGCCTCGCGGTAGGCCTGACGGGCAGCGGGATCGGCCTCCAGTTCGTCTTCCCGCCCCCTCCAGCGGTCGAAGAATGGGTTGCGCAGGGTACGAGCCGGATACCTGGACGGCCACGGCGCTCCCCGGGCGATGTCGGAGATCCGGCTCCGTTCGGTGTCCTCCCCTCCACCCTTGATGATGGCCTTGGTGACCGACGGGGTGACCAGGGCTTCGAATGCGACGAGGAACCGGGTCCCGAGCAGTACCCCCGCTGCCCCCAGGGCCAGCGCGGCGGCCACGCCCCGGCCGTCGGCGATCCCGCCTGCGGCCAGCACCGGTGTGGGCGCGGCCAAGTCAACCACCACCGGCACGAAAGGCAAGGTTGACCGCCTCCCGCCGTGCCCGCCAGCTTCGGTGCCCTGCGCCACGATCACATCCGCCCCGGCGTCCACGGCTCGCCTGGCCTCGTCGAGGTTCGTGACCTGCACGATCAACACTGCTCCAGCGCTGCGGATGGCCGCGACGAACGGCCGGGAGTCACCGAAAGACAGCATGACGGCTCGTGGATGGTGCGCCAGCGCTCGCTCGACCGTGGCGACGTCGTTGGACCAGCACTGGAATCCGACACCCCATGGCTTGCCGGTGCCCGCGGCGACGATCTCCAGTTGCTGGTCCAGCCAGCCGGGATCCTGACGGCCGCCGCCGACCAGCCCTAGCCCGCCGCCGTTGGAGACGGCCGCCGCGAGCGCGCCACCGGATGCTCCGCCCATGGGCGCGAGTGCGATGGGGTGCTGCAACGAGAAGAGTTCCGTGAACGCGGTGTGCAACGCCATGAACCCATCCTCGCTGGCGGCGGAGCCCCTCGTCAGAGGGCTGGCCGACGCCTGTCTGGATCCGTCCTCCCCCGGCCCGGATCCGGCGGCCGGGTATCCCGCCCGGAACTCGGGCAACATTGCGGGGATTTGACCTAGCTGCGCGTGGCGCGAGCAGTACACCAGGCGAAATATGCGAATCTGGTGGCCGGCGAGGGGGTGATCATGACTGCGAGTGGCCCGGACCGCGGGCGGCCGCTCGGCCCGACCCGGCCCGGAACGGCCCGTACCGCCGGGCGGGCGGACGGTGCGGACCGTCGCTACCGCCCGGCTCGCCCCGTGACGGCTCGTCCCGGCCGGCCTCCCGGCCCCGCCCAGCGGAACCCTTCGCGAACCATCGCTCTGGCGGTGATGGGCATGCTGGTCCTGGTCACCGCCAGCGTGGCCAGGATCGCTCACGTCGGTGCCAGCGCCAAGTCCCCCGCGCTGACCTGGGCGCTGTCTCCGGCCACGAACACCGTGACCATACGGCTGGCCTCCGCCAGCGGGCCTTCCGGCCGCTGGATCCTGGCCCGCAGCCGCGTAGTGGTGTCCAAGGACGGGCAGCCGACCAGGCCGTCGCTGGACGGCCGGGTGGTCCGAGTACCCGTCCCGCCCGGCAAGCAGACCAGCCTCGTGGTCCAGGTGACAGGCCCGCGGCCCATCCGCCAGGCATTCACGGTCACCGTTCCGCCGGCGCTACGGGTCCTCGCGTCCCGGCGAAGCCGCGGCGGGGTATTGCTCTCACTGTCCAGTCCGGTGCGCCGCCCGCGCGGGCGGCTGTGCAGGGCGGACCAGGTCAGCTCTCCCCAAGCGTCGGAAGTGGCAGTGGCCCCCAGCCCCATTCCGTGCCGGGCCGAGCTGACCCTGACCGACGCAGACGGCGAGCAGGCCGTGGTTCCGGTGACCATCCCCGGCCTGCCCGAAACCCCGGTCTACTCCTTTGCTCACTCCGCCGGCCGGGCCATTTACATCACGGCGGACGACGGCTGGACCCCGAGCCAGCAGGTCCTGGGCATCATGCGCAAGACCGGCCTGCCGGTCACCGCCTTCCTCATCGAGCACGCCGCCCAGCAGCACCTGGCGTACTGGCGCGCCTTTGTCGCCGCGGGCGGCACGGTGGGGGACCACACGGTCTCCCACCCCAACCTCACCAAGCTGACCCTGCCCCAGGCCACGACCCAGTGGGCGCAGGCCCGGCAGGCGTTCGGGCACATGCTCGGCCAAACCCCGGTGCTGGGCCGGCCGCCTTACGGAGCCTTCGATCGCACCGTGCAGGCGGCGGCCTACCGGAGCGGGCTGAAGACCCTGGTGGGCTGGAGTGCCGTAGTCGATAGCGATGGCATCCACACCTGGGACGGCAAACCGCTGAGGGCGGGCGAAATCGTCCTGTTGCACTGGGTCCCGGGCCTAGGCGGCCAGCTGACCAGGTTGCTCGCCGTGATCCGGGCCAGGCACCTGAACCCGACGCCGCTGACCCCGGCCAGCTTCACCGGCATCACGCTCCAGCGTCGTTCGCTGGACGGCGACTAAGACCGTCCGGGCCCGTTCCGCAGGTCGGCGGAAACCCTAGGATTTCAGCACGAACGCCGCCAGCGGGGCGCCGCGAAGGGTGAGCCGATGAAAGCAGTGGTCCACGACAGGTACGGACCCCCTGACGTCCTGCGACTGGAGGAAGTCGAGCCGCCCGTGCCCCAGGCAGACGAGGTCCTGGTCCGGATCCGGGCCACGACGGTCAACCGGACAGACTGCCACCGCCGCGCCGCCGATCCGGTCCTGTGGCGGCTGCTCGCGGGTCCTATCCGGCCCAGGCGGCGGATACTCGGCAGCGAGCTAGCGGGAGAGGTCGCGGCGGCCGGCCAGGCGGTCACCGAGTTCGCCCCCGGTGACCACGTCTTCGGCCTCAGCCCACGGCGGCTCGGCGCGCACGCCGAGTTCGTCTGCCTGCCCGCCAGCGGCCTGGTCGCGCGAAAGCCGGACGGGGTGAGCTTTGAGCAGGCCGCCGCGGTCTGCGACGGAGGCCTGAACGCGCTGGCGTCGCTGAAGCTCGCGGACGTGGGGCGGGGCACGCGGGTTCTCGTCTACGGTGCCTCGGGTTCCATCGGCACCGCAGCGGTCCAGCTGGCCAGGCATTTCGACGCCGACGTCACCGCGGTGTGCGACAGCAAAAACGTCGAGACCGTCAGGTCGCTCGGAGCAGGCCAGGTCATCGACTACACGCGGGAAGACTTCACCGCCAGCGGCCAGACGTACGACGTCATATACGACGCGGTCGGCAAGCATTCGTTCCGGCGCTGCGCCGGCTCATTGAAGCCGGGCGGGAAGTACCTGGCCACCGACGGGCTGCAGAACGTAGTCCTCGCCGTATGGACCGCGCGGCTGGCCGACAAGAAGGTGGTGTTCCCGGTCCCGCCCCGCTACTCCAGGCAGGACGTGCTTTTCCTCGGCGGGCTCATCGGGGCGGGGGAGTACCGCCCGGTCATCGACCGGTGCTATCCGCTGCAGCAAGTGATCGAGGCGACGAGGTACGTCGAGACGCAGCAGAAGACGGGCAACGTCGTTCTCACGATCAGTGACGACCGCCGCTGACGGCCGCGCACGTCGCGCACCGGCACTCGCTCGCGCTGTCGCTACCCTGAAGGCTCGCCTCGCTGCTGACCTTCGTGATGAGGACCATCAGGGCGGTCACGCCGAGCACGATCCAGTACGGAACGGCTATCCCCTGCAGCCACAGCCGGTACCCGGGTTGGTCTTGACGGAGCCAGAACAGCAGCGGCCAGCCCGCCGCGGGAAAGCCGATCGCCAGGGCCAGGACCAGCCGCCACGCGCGCAAGCAGGCCGAGAGCGCGGTACCGAGGAACGGCCAGATCTGCAGACTGACCCGGACCGAGCCCGCTAGCACCAGCGCCCACGCCAACGAGAACTCGCCCAGCAGGAACCGCACGACCAGGCGCATAGCCGCTCCCTCGCGGGCCCGGCGGACTCGGCCCGTGGCTGGCCAGTCCGTCGCCCGTTGCCCTCTATCAGACACCCGGCGTGAAGGCAGCACAACGTCGGCTTCCGGTCGGCGAAGCCGGGGGTCCGTCTCTCGTGGTCGAACCGGAGGAGCTCCGAGCCCGGCGGCGATCAGCAGCCGTCGGCGGTGGTGGCCGCCGGACCCGGCCGGGTCCGAAACTGGTTCGGTATCCGAACGTGGCAGGCCGGGCAACGGTACACTTGTGTCCTGCGGTCAGCCTGGCGGTGGTACCCATGGGACCAACCCAGGAGGGACGTTCCCGGCCCCGCGAGGCGGATGCGGAGGCTGGCCGGCCAGGCCGCGCGTCCTGGGACCCATGAGCCGCGTTTTCGCCGGGGGCGCCGGGGTAGTCGCTGCCCGGGCCGGTCCGGCCAGCACGCGAGCTGGCGCTCGGCTCGGGTAAGCGCGCCGCGCGCGCCGCAGGGCGTGGCTTCGACCGACGGGGGTGAGCCGACCGGAGTGACTGACATCAAGAATTGCGAGCAGTGCGGGACGGTGTTCACGCCGCGCCGCGAGCACGCACGCTTCTGCTCAGCCCGGTGCCGGATGGCCTGGCACGGCCAGAATCCGGGTGAGCGTACCGCCGAGATGAGCGCGCTCGATTGGTCTCTCGCCGCGATGTGCGAGGCCACAGGCCGGCTTTCCAGGGTCCAGATCTGGGACCGGTCGCGGGCGTGCTGGGCCGTCGGTGATGCGGTGTGGTGGGTCACCATCGTTGACGCCACGCTGGTGCGCTATCACCCGGAGCCTTACGACGGCGTGCTGGCCCGCCGGGCGGCGGCTGACCGCCGGCTGATCGAGGAAACGCTGGCCGGGCTGCGCTTCGTGCGGAACCAGATGGACAGCACCGTGTACCAGGTGAATTTCGTCCGTCCCGGGGTCGGCCAGCTCGATCCCGGTCAGCGCGGCATCTGCGCCTGGACGTGGAATTACCTGCCCGAGCCGGCGCTGGCGTCGCTTCCGCCGCGCGGACAGAGCTGGGAGATGACGCGGTACCTAGCGTACGAGGGGCAACTGGCCGGTCACCGTGTCGGCGACACGTTCACGCGGGCGGCGGGATTCCTCAGGATGGCCGTCACGCGGGCCGTACCGGTCACCGACGTCGCGGTGAACGCGGTTTCCTGAAGGCCGGTCGGCCATGACCCCCGCGGAATCACGCGCCGACGCACTGCGCCGGGACCCGACGCCGTTGCGCGGGCGGGTGGCCCTGGTGACCGGCGTCAGCCGCCGGGCCGGCATCGGCTACGCCATCGCCCGGCGGCTGGCGGCCCTGGGGGCCGGCCTGTTCCTGCACCATTACGGGCCCCACGATGACGAGCAGCCCTGGGGCGGCGATCCGGACGGTCCGGACTCGATCGCCGCAGGCGTGGCCGAGGCGCTGGCCGATGGCCAGGCGAGCGTCCGGCACAAGCAGCTCGACCTGGCCGGCGCCGACGCGCCCAGCCGCCTGGTCAGCGCGGCCACCGCCGCAGCCGGGCACCTGGACATCCTCGTCTGCAACCACGCCCGCAGCGGAGGCGACGGCCCGCTAGGCGCCGTGGACGCGGCCATGCTCGACGCGCACTGGGCGGTCAACACCCGTTCGGCCATCCTGCTGGCCCAGGCGTTCGCGGCTCAGCACGACGGCCGTCCCGGAGGCCGGATCGTCTTCATGACCTCCGGGCAAGACCTGGGGCCGATGCGCAACGAGGTCGCCTACGCGACGGCCAAAGGCGCTCTAGCCTCCATTACCCGCACCCTGGCTGATCAACTGGCCGACCGGGACATCACCCTCAACACGGTCAATCCCGGCCCGGTGGACACCGGGTACGCCCCGCCCGACGCTTACGAGGCCGTCCGCCGACGTTTCCCCGGTGGGCGCTGGGGCGATCCCGACGACCCGGCTCGGCTGATCGCGTGGCTGGCCACAGACGAGGCCGCCTGGATCACCGGCCAGGTCATCAGCACCGAGGGCGGGTTCCGCCGTCAGGACCCGTGACCAGTCCCGCGAATCCGGCTGGCTCAGGCCGTGTCCGTTCGGGATAAATAGCGCCTAGCGGACAAGCCGCCGCCAGGCATCGTGCCGATGACGGCCGGGGTGAAAGCCCACAGCCTCGGCCCTCGCCGCCGCGCGGGCAAAGTCCCTGGCGATCGTGGCGGGCTCGTGTGCATCGCTGCCGAAGGTGAGCCCGTCACCGCCGGCCTCGTGCCACCACCGGATGATCACCGTCGGGAGAGGCACCACCGTGTTCACCTCGAGCATCCGCCCTGACCGGGCCAGCGCCCGCAGTACCCCGCGGTATTCGTCCTCGAAGATCGCAGCATCGAAACGGCCGGCGTGCGCGGGCCAGTGACGGACCGGATAGTCGATGTGCGCCAGCACCTCAAATGGGGCCGGTGAGTCGATCATCCGGAGAGCCTCGCTGAGGTAGGCGCGCATCAGGTCCCCGGGACCGAGCCGGCCGAAGAGGTGATCCACCATCCACGGGCCGTCGAGCGCCAGTGAGTGCACCGAGCCGAGCAGCCGGTCGAAGGATCCCCGGCCGAGCAGGGACCGGACCTCATCGCCGTGCCAGTGCGGCTCACCCAGCTCCATCCCGGTCAGGATGCGCAGCCCCGGGAACCGGACCCGGCACCGCTGCACGCACTCCAGGTAGGCCGGGACGTCCAGCGGCGGCGGGTGGAACCGGCCGTCGGGCCCTACCCAGTCCGCGTTCATCCGCCGCAGGTATGCCCGCACCTCGGCGTCGATCATCCAGCGGGTGAAGTCGGCATGCTCGGTGAACGCGATCGACGTCAGTCCGAGCTCCTCGGCGCGGACGCAGGTGTGCTCCATGGAGCCGGCGACCGTATCCCAGGACCACTCGGTATGCACGTGCCCGTCCAGCGGCAGCACGGGGGCGCCCTTTCGGTCATCGGCAGTCAAGGTACCGGGGAGGCGGCGTCCCCAGACGGCTCAGTGGATCGGGACTGTTCGGCCTTACCGAACGGCGGTGCCGATGAGCCCGTTCCTGGTGACCAGGGAGGCCAGTGCGCTCTCGTCCATCTCACTGGCCGCCTCCGGCGGCAGCGGCAGCACCAGGTAGCGGGACTCGGAGTTGGCGTCCCACACCTGGATCTTGATGTCGTCCCGCAGTTCGAGGCCGAACTCGGCCAGTACGGCCCGGGGCTCGCGGACGACCCGGGAGCGGTAGGAGAAGCTCTTGTACCAGCTGGGCGAGGGACCCAGCAAAGATGTCGGGTAGCACGAGCAGAGCGTGCAGACGATCACGTTGTGCACCTCGGCCGTGTTCTCGACCACCTTCAGCAGGTAACCACGGCTGCCGGAGCCGAACCCGAGCTCGGCGGCTGCCGCGTTGCCGTCGGCCAGCAGGCGTTCCCGGTAGCCGGTGTCCTTCCAGGCGCGGGCGACCATCCGGGCGCCATTGACCGGCGAGGCCGAGCTGAACACCTGCTCCAGGATTGCGTCGAGTTCCGCGTCAGTGGTCAGCCCGGCGGCGATCATGCGCTCCTCGAGCCTGCGCACCCGTGCCGCGACGGGAAGCTCGGCGTGCTGCCCACTCATGGCACCTCCTCCAGGTAGGACTCCCACATGTCGACGATCACCGAGTGCGTGCCCGAGCCCCACAGCTCGGCCGCCGTGAACCGCACCGCGTATACCGGCTCGGGCCGCGCGATCCGGCGCACCGCCGCGTCCGGTAGCAGCCAGGTAGCCCGGATCTCGAGCACCTCGCCCACGTGCCCGCGGATGTAGCGCGGCAGCCGGGTGTGGCCGTCCGGGTCGGCCGCCCGGGCCCGCACCATCGCGCCTGCGGCGAACCTAGTCATCGGTCAGCAGGCCCCTCTCGGCCAGCAGCATCTCGGCCGCCCGGAGCCAGCGTTCGTAGTAGGACATGGCCAGGTACTCGGCGGGCGGGATGCGCTCGATGGCGTCGCGAAGATCATCGAATGCGGCATTGATCACTCCGTGCCGCTGCAGCGCGCGCACGATCGCGTACACGCGGGCCTCCCAGTCGGCGTGGAAGAACCGCCCCTCATCATCGACGGGAACGGGCCCGAATCCGGTCTGTCCGCCCATGTCGTGCACCCGGCTCATGCGGCCCACGCTATCGCGCGGCCCGGGCGGCCAGCCCGGCGCGGGACCGGGCTCCACTAAACTCTCGCAGGTGATCGACCTCAAGGCTGCCCGCAAAGATCCCGACCACTTCCGCGCCGCGCTGGCCAGGCGCGGCGCCGCCGGTGAATTCGACGCGCTGCTGGCCGCCGATGCGTCGTGGCGGGAACTGACCGAGCGCGCGGAGTCGCTGCGTGCCCGGCAGAAGAGGTCGTCCAAGTCTGCTCCCACCGAGGCCGAGCGCGCCGAGCTCAGGCAGTTGCGGGAGCAGCTTGACGCGGTGCAGGCGGACCTGGCCGAGGCGGAGCGGATACGCAATGAGCTGCTCGCCACCGTCCCGAACCTCCCGGACCCGTCCGCCGCGGACGGCATGACCGAGGAGGACGCACAGACCGTGCGCACGTGGGGGGAGCCGCCAGCGTTCGGCTTCACTCCGAAGGATGCCCTGGATCTCGGCTCCAAGAGCGGCTGGATCGACATGGCGCGGGGCGCGCGGCTGTCCGGATCCCGGTTCGCCTACCGGATCGGCGACGTGGCGCTGGCCGAGATGGCGCTGTACCGGTTCGCGCTGGACCGGCTGGTCAGCAAGGGCTTCCTGGCCGTGCTGCCGCCCGTCCTGGCCGGTGAGCGGGCCATGTACGGGACCGGTTTCCTGCCGACCGAAGAGTCCAACCTGTACCACCTGGAGCGGGACAACCTGTACCTGACCGGCACGTCCGAGGTGGCGCTGGCCGGCATCCACGCCGACGAGCGGCTGGAGGAAGCCGAGCTTCCCGTCAAGTACGTGGCGTTCTCCACCAACTTCCGGCGCGAGGCGGGGGCGGCGGGCAAGGACACCCGCGGCATGTTCCGGGTGCACCAGTTCGACAAGGTGGAGATGTACGTCTACTGCCTGCCGGAGGACTCCGCGGACTTCCACGAGCGGCTACTCGGCTACGAAGAGGAGATCGTGCGGGCGCTCGGCCTGCCCTACCGGGTGCAGAACATCGCGGCAGGCGACCTGGGCGCGCCCGCGGCGAAGAAGTACGACATCGAGGCGTGGTTCCCGGTACAGCAGCGGTATCGCGAGATCACCTCGTGCTCGACCACCACCGACTACCAGGCCAGGCGGCTGAACATCAGGTACCGGGGCGAGCGCGGGCTCGACTTCGTGCACACGCTGAACGGGACCGGCGCGACCGCCCGCGCGCTGCTGGCCATGATGGAAAACTTCCAGGACAGCAACGGCATCGTCATGCTGCCCGAGGTGCTCCGGCCCTACGGCGCGCCGGCCACGCTCGGCGGCAAGGACTGAGTTCGGCGGCAAGGACTGAGCGGCGCGATCACTTGCACGAGGCCTGGACGGCGGTCCGCGCACCCGGCGGTGCCCAGCCGGCCGGGTGGTGCGGCCGGGTCGGCCCGGTATGCCCGCCGTGGCCGGAGGAGCCGGACCGGTGCCCGGAGGAGCCGGACCGGTGCGGCTTCGGCGCCGGCTTGATCACCGGCTGGTCGTTGCTGACCTCGCCGAACAGGCGGCCGGCCTGGGTGCTGTTCCATAGCACCGCGTCCAGCCCGGTCGGCGTGAGGTAATTGGAATTGGCCAGCGGGACCGTGACGAACACGACGTTGTGCGGGTTAATCCCGCGCATCTGGTCCGCCAGCGCCGATACGTTCAGGCCCTTGTCTACCCGGAGCGCCGGCAGCACGGTGTTGAGCAGGTGAGCCAGCCGCAGCGGGTTGGTCAGCGTTCCGGTGCTGAGGATCTTCGTGAACGCGGTGGCGATCAGGCTCTGCTGGTCCTGGATCCTGGTCAGGTCCTCGTTCGGGAACGAGTGCCGGTCCCTGGCGTACTTCAGCGCCGTGATCCCGTTCACGTGATGGAAGCCGGCCGACATGTGAATGCCGCTTTCCGAGTCGTTCAGGGCCGTCGGCAGGCAGATGTTCACCCCGCCCAGCGTGTCGATGACCTTGACGAAAGCCAGGAAGTTCACCTCGACGTAGTCGTTGACGTTCAGGCCCGTGGCCTGCTCGACCGTCTGCACCATGAGCTTCGGGCCGCCCAGGCCGTAGGCGGCGTTGATCTTGTTCATGCCGTGCCCGGGGATGTTCACCCAGGAATCCCGAGGGATGCTGACCACCGTCACCCGGCTGTGCGCGGGTGAGACGTGCACCAGCATCAACGTGTCCGAGTTGAGCTCACCGGTGCTGCGCCCGACGTGCAGCATCAGCTGCTGGTGCCGGGTGAGCCCGGTCCGGCGGTCCACCCCGGCGACCAGGATGTTTAGCGGCGCGCCCGGCGCCGCGGCCGAGGTTCCGGCGTCCACCCGGTTGACGATGTGGTTGACGTATCCGGTGAGCGCCCAGCCGGCGCCCGCCACGAACAGCACCAGAACCGAGACGATGCCGCCGGTGACGAGGAGCGACCGGCGGCGGCGTGCCTTCCTGCTGGCCACGATCCGGGCCATGAGCCGTTGCTGGGCAGACGACGCTGCTCCACGGCGCTGCGGGGAAGATGGGCGGGGTGAGCCGCCGGTCCCGTTGTCGCCCACGTCGGAACCGTCGGAGTCGCGAGCCAGGAAGTAACGCTCGTACCCGCCGCCACCGTCGTCGGCCATAAACCTCCCATGCCCGGGCTGAGCGGCAGAATACCGTGATTCAGCGGCCGGAATCGGGATCCGAGGCGGTGGCGGCACGGCGTGTCATCGGATGAGAGGCATGGCCTGCCGGATGGGCGCGGGTCGGCGGTGGCGTCGGGCCGCGGGCGGCTCGACAGCACGACCGGACGAACAAGAGCGCCCGGCCGTGACGTTAGGCCGCGCCCAGCTGCGACCTCAGGCCGCGGGCGGCTGCGACCTCAGGCCGCGCCTGGCCGCGACGTTAGGCCGCGGGTGGCTGCGACGTCAGGCCGGGCCTGGCCGCGACCTCAGGCCGCGGGCGGCTGCGACCTCAGGCCGCGGGTGGCTCGGGGTCGCGCGGCAGCCCCAGGATCCGCTCGGCGATGATGTTGAGCTGAATGTCGGTCGTGCCGCCGCCGATGGTCAGCGCCTCGCTGGTCAGCAGCTGCTTACCCCAGTGCCGGGCCTGCTCCTCGTCGCCGTCGCCGGGCCGCCAGCCGGGCTCACGCGCGGGCCCGAGCGTTCCCTCCGGGCCGGCCAGCGACCAGCAGCGCTCGCTGACCTGCTGGGCGTGCCGCATACCGAGCAGCTTGCGCACGCTGGCCGTGGCCCCGGGCTCGGTCCCGGACAGCTGCCGGAGCGTGACCCGCAGCCCGAGCACGTCGAGCGCGTGGCCGGCGCACACCAAGCGGCCGATCTGCTCCGCATCCCCGGTCATCGCGGGGTCCCGCTTCGCCACAACGTCGAGCAGCTCGGCCACGCCGAACCCCGACGTCCAGGACTGGGACAGCGAGACCCGCTCGTTGGCCAGCGTGCTGCGTGCCACCTTCCACCCGCCGTTGACCTCGCCCACCACGCAGCCGTCGGGCACGAACACGTTGTCCAGGAAGACCTCGTTGAACAGCGCGTCCCCGGTCATCTCCCGCAGCGGACGGACCTCGATGCCGGGGGAGGACATGTCCACCAGGAAGTAAGTGATCCCGTCGTGCCGCGGCGAGCTCGGGTCGGTCCGTGCGATGCAGATCGCCCACGCCGCCTGCTTGGCCAGCGAGGTCCAGATCTTCTGCCCGGTCAGCCGCCAGCCACCGTCCGCCCGCTCGGCTCGGGTGGTGATGCCCGCCAGGTCGGATCCGGCGCCGGGCTCGCTGAAGAGCTGGCACCAGATGAGCTGGTGGCGCAGGGTCTGCGGCAGGAACCGCTGCTGCTGCTCCGGCGTGCCGTAGCCGACGAGCGCGGCCATCGCCCAGGAGCCGATGAACAGCGGTGGCGGGCGCAGCCGCGCGGCCCGCATTTCCTGGGCGATGATCACCTGCTCGAGGGGGGTGGCGGCGCGGCCCCACGGGCGCGGCAGATGCGGCGCGACCCAGCCGCCCGCGGCGAACCGCTCGACCTGGTCCGCCCAGGACAGCCCGGCGATCTCGGCCAGCTCGGTCCTGATCTGGGCGCGCCAGCCTTCCGCCTCGTCCGGCAGGTCGATCTCAAGCGTCCTGCGCACTCCTGCGGCAGCAAGCCCCGCGGCCTGCCTCGCCCATGGCCCGGCCGACCCCAGCAGGGCCCGCAGCGACAGCGCCCGGCGGTAGTAGAGGTGTGCGTCGTGCTCCCACGTGAAGCCGATGCCGCCCAGCACCTGGATGCACGCGTGCGCGCACTCGACCGCGGCGTCAACAGCGACGACCGCCGCCACGCTCGCGGTGAAGTCGGCCTGGGCCCTGGCGCTTTCGCCGCCGGTATCGCCGGTGCGGTCGGCGTCGGCCGGGACCGCGGAGTCGGCCGCGCCGTCCAGCGCGCGAGCGGCGTCCCAGACGGCCGCCTCGGCCTGCTCGGCCTGGGTCAGCATCCAGGCGCAGCGGTGCTTGACCGCCTGGAACTGGCCGATGGGCCGGCCGAACTGCTTGCGGATCTTGGCGTACTCCGCGGCGGTGGTCACCGCCCAGCCGGCGATCCCGGCCGCCTCGGCGCCCAGCAGGGCGGCCGCGAGGTCGCTGACCGCGGCCCGGGTGAGGCCGCCGAGCACCCGCTCCGGGGGCACGGCCACGCCACGGGCCGCCAGCCGCGCGACGGGCCGGGTGAGATCCAGGCTGTCCAGCGGCGTGATGTCGAGGTTGGCCGCGTCGACCGCGACCCAGGCTTCGCCCGCCGCCGTGGCCACCGGGAGGATCACGAGGTCGGCGAGGGATCCGCCGAGCACGGGCGCGCAGTTACCGTCCAGCACCAGGCCGCCGCCGCGATCCGCAGCCGCCGTCATCCCGGCGGCCAGCGCGACCGCGCCCGACCAGGTGCCGTCGGCCAGGCTGGTCACCAGCTTGCCGTCGGCACCGGCCGCCGCCAGCACCGCGCTGGCCAGGACGGTGGGCAGGTAGCCGCCGGGCAGCAGCCCGCGGCCGAGCTCGGCCACCGCGATCGCCTGCTCGGCCAGGCCGAAGCCCTGGCCACCCTGGCGTTCCGGCAGGTGCAGGCCGAGCAGGCCCTGGGCGGCCAGGGCTCCGTGCACCGATTCGGCGTACCGGGCGGCGCCGCTGTCCGACGCGTCGACGGCGGCCCGCACGGCTTCCGGACCCGCGTTCCGCTCCGCCCAGCCACGCACCGATTCGGCCAGTGCCTGGTGCTCTTCCGTGACCGCCAGCGCCATTGCCCACCTCGCCCGTCGAGTGCCCTGCTCACCTCGCCGCGGACTTCCCGGCCGGGCCGTCCGCCGCCTGCCTGCTCACTCTAGAACGAGATTCGGTCCCCAATCGAGTTGCCTCTGGTTACCAGCGGGTAGCATAATTCTGTTACCGGGGAGTAGGTCCGGCAGCAACCGATGGAGCTTCCATGGGCCATTACCAGAGCAATCTGCGTGATATCGAGTTCAGCCTCTTCGAGGTGCTGCGCAGGCAGGACTTGCTGGGTCGCGAGCCCTACGCCGACCTGGACGAGCAGGCTGTCCGGGACATCCTGAACGAGGTGAACCGGCTGGCTAGCGGGCCGATCGCGGACAGCTTCGCCGAGGGCGACCGCAACCCGCCGGTGTTCGACCCCCAGACCAGCTCGGTGCGGGTGTCTGAGCCGATCAAGGAATCGTTCCGGGCTCTGATGGACGCGCAGTGGTACCGGCTGAGCCTGCCGGCCGGGCTCGGTGGCACCGGGGCGCCCCGCTCGCTCGCCTGGTCGGTGGCCGAGCTGATTCTCGGCGCCAACGCGGCCGTGTGGATGTACGCAGGCGGTCCCTCGTTCGCGAACGTCCTGTGGCACATCGGCACCCCGGAGCAGCGGCGGTTCGCCGAGCTGGCGGTGGAGCGCGAGTGGGGCGCGACGATGGTGCTGACCGAGCCGGACGCCGGCTCGGACGTCGGCGCCGGCCGGACCAGGGCAATCGAGCAGCCGGACGGCACCTGGCACATCGAGGGCGTGAAGCGGTTCATCACCAGCGCCGAGCACGACATGGCGGAGAACATCTTCCACCTGGTGCTGGCCAGGCCGGAGGGGCACGGGCCGGGCACCAAGGGGCTGTCGATGTTCCTGGTGCCCAAGTACCTGGTCAATGACGACGGCACGCTCGGCGAGCGCAACGGCGTCTACGCGACAGGCCTTGAGCACAAGATGGGGCTGAAGTCCTCGACCACCTGCGAGCTCAGCTTCGGCGCCCGGCACCCGGCGGTAGGCACCCTGGTCGGCGGCGTGCACGAAGGCATCAAGCAGATGTTCATGGTCATCGAGCACGCCCGGATGATGGTGGGCACCAAGGCGATCGCGACCCTGTCCACCGGCTACCTGAATGCGCTGGACTTCGCCAGGACCCGGGTCCAGGGCGCTGACCTCACCGAGATGACGGACAAGGCCGCGCCTCGCGTGACGATCATTCACCACCCCGACGTCCGTCGCATGCTCATGCTGCAGAAGGCCTACGCGGAGGGCATGCGGGCGCTCGTGCTGTACACCGCGACCTACCAGGACGCCGCCCAGGTCGCCGAGGCCGAGGGCCGAACCGACGAGATGTCGGCCCGGATCAACGACCTGCTGCTGCCGGTGGTCAAGGGAGTGGGTTCGGAACGGTCGTACGAACTGCTCACGCTGTCGCTGCAGACCCTCGGCGGTTCCGGGTTCCTGCAGGACTACCCGATCGAGCAGTACATCAGGGACGCGAAGATCGACAGCCTGTACGAGGGCACCACCGCGATCCAGGGCATGGACCTGTTCTTCCGTAAGATCATCAGGGACAACGGCGCCGCGCTGCGACAACTGCTCGGTGAGATCATCGAGTTCGCCGCGGCCGAGGCGGGCAACGGACGGCTCAAGCTGGAGCGCGCGGCCCTGGCCCGGGCAGTGACCGACGTCGAGGGTATGGTGACCGCGCTGACCGGCTTCCTCACCGCGGCGATGGACCAGCCCGCCGAGATCTACCGGGTCGGGCTCAACACCAACCGGCTGCTGCTGGCCCTGGGCGACCTGCTGATCGGCTGGCTGCTGGCCCGGCAGGCGGAGGTCGCCATGCATGCCCTGGACACCGGAAGCGCCAGGGACAAGGACTTCTACCTCGGGAAGATCGCCGCCGCGCGGTTCTTCGCCGCGACCGTGCTGCCCCGGCTCGCGGCCGAGCGCGAGATCGCCGAGCAGACCAGCCTGGATCTGATGGAGCTACCCGAGGCCGCCTTCTGACGCGGAACCGCAAGCCGTTAGCGCGAAGCATCAGGCCTGTTGTGGCGCTACTTTCGCTCCGGGTTAACGGATCCGCGCGGCACGGCGGTCAGCCCCAGGCCAGCATGCGCAGCGGGTCGGCCAGCATCGCGCCGACGTCGCTGAGCACGGTGGAGCCGAGGTCGCCGTCCACGATGCGGTGGTCGAAGGACAGCGCGAGCGTCGCGACCTTCCGCACGGCCAGCTCGCCCTCGTGTACCCACGGGGCGTCCTTGATCTGCCCCAGGGCCAGGATCGCCGCCTCGCCGGGGGTGAGGATCGGGGTGCCTGCGTCCACACCGAACACCCCCACGTTGGTGATCGTGATCGTGCCGTGGGCGAGATCGGCAGGCGTGGTCTTGCCGGCCCGTGCCGTCTCGGTGAGCTGGCCCAGCGCCCGGGCCAGCTCCGGCAGCGACATCGCGTGGGCGTCCTTGACGTTGGGCACGACGAGCCCGCGTTCGGTGGCCGCCGCGATGCCCAGGTTGACGTAGTGGTGGACCACGATCTCCCGGGCTTCCTCGTCCCAGGACGAGTTGATCATCGGGTGCCGGGCCGCGGCGACGATCAGCGCCCGCGCGGCCAGCAGCAGCGGCGACACCCGCAGCCCGGCGAACTCGGGCAGCTCGCGCAGCCGGGCCAGGGCTTCGGTGCTGCCGGTCACGTCCAGTTGCAGGAACTCGGTGACGTGCGGGGCGGTGAAGGCGCTGGCGGTGACGGCAGCCGCGGTGTGCTTGCGCACGCCGCGGATCGCGATGCGCTCCTCGCGCGGGACGGCAGTAACCGCGGCCATCCCGGCCGTGGCCTGCCCGGCGCCGGCTGGCTCGGCGGCGGGAGGCCTGACGGCCTGCTGCACGTCGTCCCGGGTGATTGAGCCCTGCGGGCCGCTGCCGGTCAGCGTGTCTAGATCGACGCCGAGGTCCCGGGCCAGCTTGCGCACGGGCGGCTTGGCCAGGGCTCGCGCGCTGGCCAAGCCCTCAGCTCGCCGCTCGCCGTTGGGGGGTACGGCCGCAGGCGTCGCTCTCGGTGCCGTGGTCCCCGCCGGACCGGCCGCCGGTAGGGCGGCCTCGGCCGGTGCCGCGGTCCCGGCCGGTACGGCGGCCTCGGCCGGTACGGCGGCCTCGGCCGGTACGGCGGCGGTCGCGCCCGGTGCGGCCGAGGCCGCCGGCCCCGCCGCGGTCGGCTTGCGCTGCCGGCGCGTGGTGCGGCCCAGCTTCACCCCGTACCCGACCAGCACGGCCTGGCGCTCCTCGCGGGGCGCGGACTCCTGCGTGCCCGCCACCGCGTCGGCGGCCGACAGCGCGGCGGCGTCGGTCCGCGGGTCGGCGGACGCCGCGGCCTGCTCCGCGGCTGGCCTGGGAGCAGTGATCTCGGCCGCCTCGGGGGGTGCCCCGGCGCCGGCCGGCGCGGCCGCCCCGGCAGGTGCGGCGGCCTCGGTCGGCGGCGCACCCGTCCCCGGCGCTGCGGCCTCAGCCGGCGCGGCGCCTGCGGGCGCGGACCCGTCGGCGCCCTCCCCGGTGCTGACCGACAGGATCGGGGTGCCGACATCGACGGTCGCGCCCTCGGCGGCGAGCAGGTCGGCCACCACGCCCTCGAACGGGCTGGGCAGCTCGACGACCGCCTTGGCCGTCTCGATCTCGACGATGACCTGGTTGATCGTGACCCGGTCGCCCGGCTGGACGTGCCACTTGACGATGTCCGCCTCGGTGAGGCCCTCGCCGACGTCGGGGAGCTTGAACTGCTTCAGCTCGGTCATGCCGGCCTCTCAGTACGCGAACGTGCGGTCGACGGTGTCCAGTATCCGGTCCAGGTCGGGCAGGTAGTGCTCCTCCAACTTGGACGGCGGGTAGGGGGTGGAGAACCCGCCCACGCGGAGCACCGGCGCCTCCAGCTGATAGAAGCACTCCTCGGTGACCCGCGCGGCGATCTCGGCGCCGAGCCCGGCGGTGACCGGCGCCTCATGCGCGACCACGCACCGGCCGGTACGCCGGACCGAGCCGACGATGGCCCCGATGTCCAGCGGCGAGAGCGAGCGCAGGTCGATGACCTCGATGTTGCGACCGTCCTTGGCCGCGGCCACCGCGGCCTCGACGCAGGTCCTGATCATCGGACCGTAGGCCAGCAGGGTCACGTCCGAGCCGGGGTAGATGGTCCGGGCTGAGCCGAGTGGCAGCCAGCTGTCCGGGCTCGCGGCGGTGTCCACTTCGCCCTTGTCCCAGTAGCGCCGCTTGGGCTCGAAGAAGATCACCGGGTCGTCGGAGCGGACGCTCTGCTGGATCATCGTGAACGCGTCGGCGGGCCCGGAGCACGCGACCACCCGCAGCCCGCCGGTGTGCGCGAATAGCACCTCCGGAGACTCGCTGTGATGCTCCACCGCGCCGATGCCGCCGCCGAACGGGATCCTGATCACGACGGGCAGGCTGAGATGGCCGAGCGAGCGCAGGCGCATCTTGGCCAGCTGGCTGACGATCTGGTCGAACGCCGGGTACACGAAGCCGTCGAACTGGATCTCGCAGATCGGCCGGTAGCCGCGCAGCGCGAGCCCGATCGCGGTGCCCACGATGCCGGACTCGGCCAGCGGGGTATCGATGACCCGGCCCTCGCCGAAGTCCTTCTGCAGACCGTCGGTCACCCGGAACACGCCGCCGAGCTTGCCCACGTCCTCGCCCATGATGAGCACCTTGGGGTCATCCTCCAGGGCGCGGCGCAGGCCTTCGTTCAGGGCCCGGGACAGCGTCAGCGTGGTCATGCCCCCACCTCCTCGTCGGCGAACGAGTCGAGGTAGGCGGCGAACCGCTCCCGCTCCCACTCCAGCTGCGGGCCGGGCTCAGCGTACACGTTCTCGAAGATGGTCAGCGGCTGCGGATCCGGCATGGTCAGGCAGGACTTCCTGACCCGAGCGCCCACCTCGTCGGCCTCCGCATCGACCGAGGCGAAGAAGTCCGCGTCCGCGGCCCCCGTGCGGACCAGGTACGCCCGCACCCGCTCCACCGGGTCCTTCAGCTTCCACGCCTCAAGCTCGGCGGCCAGCCGGTACCTGGTTGGGTCGTCGGTGGTGGTGTGCGCGCCCATCCGGTAGGTGTACGCCTCGATCAGCGTCGGGCCCTGGCCCTCGCGCGCGTCCTGCATCGCCTTCTTGGTGACGGCCAGGCAGGCCAGCACGTCGTTGCCGTCCACCCGCAGGCCCGGGAAGCCGAAGCCGAGCGCCCGCTGGTAGAGCGGGATCCGGCTCTGTTTCTCCAGCGGCTCGGAGATCGCCCACTGGTTGTTCTGGCAGAAGAACACCACGGGCGCGTTGCTGACCGAGGCCCAGATGAACGACTCGTTGACATCGCCCTGGCTGGTGGCACCGTCGCCGAAGTACACGATGGCGGCCTCGCCGTCCTCGCCTACCGCCCCGTCGCGCTGGATGCCCATCGCGTACCCGGTGGCGTGCAGGGTCTGCGCGCCGATCACGATCGTGTACAGGTGGAAGTTGTGCTCCTTGGGATCCCAGCCGCCGTGGCTGACCCCGCGGAACAGTTCGAGCAGCTTGGCCGGATCCAGGCCGCGGCACCAGGCCACCCCGTGCTCGCGGTAAGTCGGGAAGGCCATGTCCTTCGGGCCGAGCGCCCGTCCCGAGCCGATCTGAGCGGCCTCCTGGCCGAGCAGCGAGGCCCAGATGCCGAGCTCGCCTTGCCGCTGCAGCGCGATCGCCTCGGTGTCGATCCTGCGGACCAGCACGAGATCACGGAACAGTCCCTTGATCTCATCCGCGGATATGTCGAGCGGGTAGTCAGGATGCTCGACCCGCTCGCCCTCGGGGGTCAGGAGCTGGATCAGCTCCCCGCTGGTTCCATCCGGCCTTCGCAGGCCTGCGGCGGCGACCGCATCGTCGGAGTCGACGGCCACGTGCCACTCCCTCGCGTACTCGGGGCCGGTCGCCGGGATCACCGTGACCGGCCGGTGGTTCGTCCCCGCTGCCCTGGTAACGGCTGCGGGGACGCGGCGTCGTTGGCCAGTGCACCCAGCCCGGGTCCACTAACGTCATCTGACAGAGTCATTTTCCCACGGAGGAACGGTGGATATGTCCTCCGCGGTGACTAGGGGTTGGAGGATCCGTGGCCAGGGTGGTCGTCGACGTGGTGCTCAAGCCGGAGATCCATGACCCGCAGGGCGAGGCCATCGCCGGCGCCTGCCG
>Ga0070709_10000554_pt1 | contig 21871 bp, 22 predicted proteins | sample LARL51metaG_FD_65449 | JGI IMG/M metagenome (GOLD analysis project Ga0070709, IMG submission 65449) | Corn, switchgrass and miscanthus rhizosphere microbial communities from Kellogg Biological Station, Michigan, USA - LAR L5-1 metaG | ecosystem: Host-associated > Plants > Roots > Rhizosphere ... | reverse complement strand
TCTGCCTGCTGTTCGGTGTTCCCACAGTAGTGATCGGGTTTGGCCGCTTCGCCCCTGCGAACGGTAGGCATTCTCATACACCAGTCATCTGGTTGGCGCTACTTAACTTTTGATGAAGAAATGTTAAGGATTGCAGCCGGAAACTAAATCGAGACGCGGTTGGAGTTTAGACCTAACCAGCCGTTCTTCTAGCCCTTGGATACGGACCTAACTAAAACACGAAAACTTAGTGGCCCGCCGGCGAAAATTTTGTTGCATTGTTATCGCGAGGGCTACCTTCATTACTACTTGGCTGTGATTCTTAAATCGTCAAAGTAGGTGACAGAATCGGCCTTTGTCCAGAGTCCCACCTTGCCTGGCTCTTCAAATGTGTTATCCGTCGCGTCAATTTTTTTCTTGCCGTCGTAATAGCAAATAATTCTGTTGCCAATGCATTCCACTCTAAGTTCGTGCCATTCCCCCGTGCCCATCTGGAAATTCGCTCCCGCAAACGGACGCTTTTTGCCTGCTACTACTCGATACAGACGGCAGTTATCCTCGAGAGCATTGATGCGGACGACGTAATAGTCATTTGCATCCTTTAGCCGGAACACCAAACCCGCCGCACGGTCGACCTCGCCAGATACGGTTTTGAATTTCACGCTTACGTCCAAATCTCGAAAGCTACCTTCGTTGGCAATGAGAAGTACCAAACGCGAATCGGTTGGGTCCGCGGAATTCTGTGCGACGACATTCGGTGGCGAGGGAGCGGATGGATCTGGAATTACAAGCCATTGTCCTTGCGCTCCAGGTCCAGTGCGAACACTGTTAAAATTTGCGGGCATGAGTCCGGACTTTTCGTTATCGAAATTATAGATGAAAGATGTTCCGGCGGTTTGCACCGGCGCCGGAGTTTCTGCCGGAACGCGGTTAGAAGAGAAAGACCTACCCTTCCTGAACTTAAAAACTGAGAAGGCGAGCAAACAGGCAACGAGAAAGATCAAAAAACGAACGATTTGTTTTTTCATTGTGAGGACTCTTGTGGCGGAATTGTTGCGAGTGGCAGGGAGACTCGAAACGTAGCGCCCTGGCCTTCTTTGCTCATCAATGTAATCTCACCGCCGTGAGCTTCCACAGCCCAGCGGGTGATAGAAAGTCCGAGACCGACACCACCCAACTCCCGGGATCTTGCTGGATCGACTCGATAGAATCGATCAAACACATATGGTTGATGTTCGCTAGGGATTCCCGGACCTTGGTCCGTAATGTCGAGCCATGCTCTGTTTCCGGATCCGAGGTGCACTTGAATCGTTATTTCGCTATTCGGCGGTGAATACTTGATCGCGTTATCCAGCAGGTTGGCGATTGCCTGACGCAGAAGCAACCGATCTGCGCCAACGATGATGTTCGAGTCACCGGTGATGTCGATGCTCTGACCTTTCTCCTCCGCGAGAACTTCCACCATGGAATTAGCTTCTTGCGCGACTGTAAGAAGGGCAATATCAGTTCGTTGAAGGTGAACCTGGCCCGCATCGGCGCGAGAAAGTTCGAGCAGGCTGTCGGAGAGGCGGGTCAAATGCTCCACTTCTTCCAACATGCTGCCCATTACGTCGCGGTACTCCGAAGGAATCGCCGGCTCTTGCAGTGCCACCTCTCCGACGCTACGGATGGCGGTCAGTGGCGTGCGCAGTTCGTGAGAAGCATCTGCTGTAAAGCGCCGCAATTGCTCGAAAGCCCGCTGTAGTCTCTCCAGCATGGCGTTGACAACGCTTGCCAATTTTCCCAGCTCGTCATCCGGATTTTCGATCGATAATCGTTCACTCAACCGTTCAGCGGAGATCTTTTGCGTTTGGTTAGTCATTGTATCGATAGGCGCTAGGGCTTTTCGAGCGAGCGCATAGCCACCTAAGCCCGCCAGCGACACTACGAGCGGGAAAGCAAGCAATAAGACGTTAGTGAATTCGCGCAGTTCATGCCAGAGACCTTCTTCATCGTAGGCAACTCTGAGCACGACCCGGTGATCTTCAATATGGTAGATGGTGCTCACTACACGAACGACGGTTCCGGTCGCCAGGCGAAGGGTCCGAGGGACCGGATCACGCTTGCCTTCACCAGGCATTGGAGGACCCAAAGTTCGTCCCCGAAGGACCGGGCTCCGATAAAGGAGGGACCCTGTTGGTGACCACACCTCGATAAATTGCCCGACTCTTGGTTCCACCCCAGTTCCATTCTTCGAATGCAGGGACACCGAGCCGTTGGACTCGTTGTTTAACATTCCTTCCAAGTCATCCAAATCTTGGACCAAATTCCGGTCGCGTTCTTCTCGTAAGCTGAGAAACAGAAAAAAAGCAGCCCCGGCCGCATACAACGCCAAAAGACCGGCAAGCACGAGGACGTACCAGACTGTCAACCGGGAACGAACGTTCCGAGGCCAGAACCTCATGATTCGTGCCGCAGTGCATACCCAACGCCGCGTACCGTGTGGATCAATTTCGTGTCGAATCCGTCATCGACCTTTCGGCGAATCCTGGCCATATGAACGTCGATGACGTTCGTCAATGGCGTAGCACGGGAGACCTCCGTCCATAGTTCGCGTCCCAGCATGTCGCGCGACACGGTTTCGCCCTGATGACGAACCAGGTAAACAAGCAACTCATATTCGCGATGGGTTAAATCAAGGTCTTTACCTGCCCTGGACACCCGGTGGCCAATCACGTCGACCTCTAAGTCGTGAACCTTCAAACGTAGCGCTTGGTCCGTCCGGCGAAGCAGTGCCCGCACCCGCGCAATTAGTTCCGCAAAAGCAAAGGGTTTCACCAGATAATCGTCTGCGCCGCTATTCAACCCCAACACCCGGTCTTCTAAAGTGTCGCGAGCCGTTAGCACAAGTACCGGTGTGTGTTTTCCTTGCTTTCGAAGAGCTTTCAAAACTTCCAATCCATCCCGTTTGGGAAGCATAATGTCCAAAATGACGAGGTCAAATTCCTGCTCCGTCATCTGGAAAAAACCATCTTCTCCGGTACGGGCGATCGATACTTCGTAGTGCTCGCGTTGCAACCCTTCGCGAAGGGCCCTCGCGACCTTGGCCTCGTCTTCAACTACTAGGATGTGCAACGTGCCGTCCTTCTTCATATACCTTAGCTAAGCTAGGTCCCACGTTTACAGGAATTACGGAACAGCCTTCGTGGATGGTTCTACTCCACATTTTCGTACGGATTACCAAATTATCTTAATGGCGAACTGAATCTGGCGGGACGGCGTCTGCGTAGAAGTGATCAATCCCGCGTTGCCGATCTGGCTTCCCGCCGAATCAAAGATATTTCGATTATCGAGTGGCGGAGCGAAATTGGTGTGGTTGAGAACATTAAAGAATTCCGCTCGAAATTGCACATTGAAGGTGTCGGAAATTCTTTTGATGTGATTGTTTTTGAATAATGAAAAATCGAAATTCAGCAATCCAGGACCAATCACAGTGTTGCGGCCAAGATTGCCGCGAAGCGTGATCGGATTCGGTACTGCAAAGCATTGTGTCTTGATGTAGTGGTTGGGATTGCCGGGATTGATCGGCGAACCGCAGCCCGCAGCGGAAACCAAATTCGGTACGTCGATATTGGGATCGGTGCTCTTCACACCGAGAGCATCTCCGCCGAAGCCGGGAGTAAACGGCACTCCGGTGCTTGCTTCAAAAACTCCGCCTATTTCCCATCCACTGAGAGGCCACTTCTTGATACCACGAGCCCACTTGGGTGTCCCGATTTCCCAGGTGTAATTCACTTCCAGATTCTGCGCCACGTTGAAATCCGCCAACCCTCTATTCAACTTGGGAGCAAAAAAGAGAGGACTTGCGATCGAATTCGAGTACTCATCGCCTACCAGACTGCCCGAGGAAGTATCGATGGTTTTGCCCCAGGTATACGAGCCCTCGATCTGTGCTCCATGCCCGATCTTTGCCTTAACCTTAAATTGCAACGCATCGTAAAACGAATTACCTTGCCAGAGACCGGCATTGAGAAGACCGGCATTGGGGTTGAGTCGTGTACCACTTCCCACTGGGGAGGGCCAAAGATAACCCTGCGCTGTCAGCGTAGGTAAAACGATATCCGCATCTTCCACGCGGAACATCTGGTGAACACCTCGCGAACCAACGAACCCGATCCTGAGACTGAGATTGCTGGCCAGATCGCGGGCTATCGTCAGGTTCCACTGCATGACGTAATTGCGTCGCGGACTCGGGTCAAAATATCCCTGGCGAAATCCATTTGAAGATGCATTCACGATGGAGAACGCTTCCGTTGGGAAGGAACCGGGAGGCAGATCCGTGGAATTTCCGAGCTTGAAGAATGGCGCCGAATTGAGCTCATTGAATTGGATGAGATAGGGCAGAGGCAGGACGTCGAACATTCCGAAACCCGCACTGAGAGATGTCTTGCCATCGTGAAAAGGATCCCACGATAAACCTACTCGTGGTTCAAAGTTGCGAAGCGTGGGATTGGAAAACAATGGATCGCCTAGATGAGGTTGCGCGTCGGTCAAGTGACGCAGAACGGTCAACTTTCCTTGCACCTCTGTCGGAACGGTCGCCATTTCATAACGCAGACCGAGATTGAGGGTGACATTCGGTCGCCATCGCCAGTCGTCTTGCAGGTAGGTTCCGACGATCGTTTGGCGAAATCCTCGCTCCGAGATGGCACTCGGGATCGCCGCGCTCAACAAGAAGGGTTGATTGGTCAGAAAATCAGAAAGCGAGCTGAAGGAAAATTCTCCTCCGCGATTCGAAATTGCGAAAATATTGTCGCGCAAGCGCTCGACATTTACGCCGAACTTAACGGAATGAGCCCCTTTCGTAAAGGAGATGTCGTCTGACGCTTGGATCGAGGTCCAGTGGAAACGATAACTTGAAGGCGTCTCTAGCCCGCCAGAAAAGAACGTAAGCCCCGGCACAATGATCGCCGCTGCATTTAGAGTCGGCACGGTCCCGAAGGATCGGTCAGCGACAGCGGGGTTTCCACTCAGGAATGTCAAACCTGTAGTTGCGACCACGCGGTTAATCCCGAATTGAAAGGAATTCAAAAGCTGCGGGTTGAACGTGTGAGTCTCGTGCAATGTAAAGACTTGCCGCCGCGAGTCATAGCCGGTCCTCTTGTTGTTCAGTTCATCGGGCTGCCTGACGGTTCCACTGTCAAACATATACGTGCCAGCGAGAGCGTCCGACTCTGAAAGTTTATGATCGACCTTGGCCGTAAAATAGTTTTCTGGAGTGACCTGCTGCCCAGCGAACGTGAAGATTCCCGTGTCCCCCGACCCCAGAAGCGGGCCATTAGGCAGCGGATAGAAAGTATTTACGACCCTCAAGACGTTCGGGTCCGGCGTAATTTGCCCCGTGGAGAGGTTGCCAGTGCGGGCTGCTGGTGAAGGAACGGTCGTAACCTGGGTGATCCCTTGGGATTGCCGCAAGCCTTCGTAATCACCGAAGATGAAAGTTCGGTCCTTCCATATTGGTCCTCCGGCCGATCCTCCAAATTGATTTCGGCGGAACGGAGGCTTCGAGTTGTCGAAGAAATTCCGAGCATCCAACGCGCTGTTGCGTATGTATTCAAAGGCGTCACCGTGGAAATTCGCAGTTCCGGAACGCGTCGAAGCGCCAATGATTCCACCGGATGACCGGCCATGCTGAGCCGGATAGTTGCTTGTAAGAACAGAGAACTGCTCGACTGCATCGGACCCGAGACTTACTCCTAATGCGCTTCCTGGGGGCCCGTTCACGTAATCATTGACGCTGATCCCATCCAAGCGGGCGTCATTCTGGCGAGGCCGGCCCCCGGATATCGTCATCTGGTTGCCGAAGCCGCGCTGTGCTTGTCCTGTCTGTTGCGTACGCGCGCTCGAAACGCCGGGTTCCAGGGCCGCCAGGTCGGAAGCGGAACGACCATTCAGTGGGAGATTGCTGACGCTGTTCGAATCGACGACGCCGCTGACACCAGAGCTGGAAGAAGTTTTGGCGGCGCCGCCGGGGGAAACGGGCTGAAGCACCAAGTTCGCCGATGTGGAGGGACCCATGCTCAGGCTGACCGTGGTGACCGCTGCCATATAACCCGGCGCGGATGCCGTTATTTCATATCTGCCGGGAGCAAGATTCTTCGACACATAGGTGCCATCGGCGTTTGCAGTAAGCGTTCTGACCTCGTTCGTAGCCAAGTTCTTGACGGTAATCATCACGTTGGCGATGGGTGTGCCGGCTGCCGAAGTAATTGTGCCTGAAATCGTTGCGTCCGGTGTCTGTCCGGGACAGGGAAGAACGGACACGAAACAGAGTACCCAAATCGCTAAGCTCCTTACGCAAAGCCTATGATTCTTCCCACATAGACGAGGGCGAGCTACCATTTGCGGTCTCTCCGATTTTTCGCTTGGTAATCCGAAGCACGGGATTCTTTCGAGCGCTGCGCGGCAACATGTTATTAGGCTGGTTCAGCCGCACCTAATTAAGTTTTGCTGAATGAATCTTCATGATTCGAGTCAGTCCAAGCTTATTGGCAGATCAGTGCATGGCGGTGTTTTGGTCGTTGATGAAATTTTAGAACGTCTGTCCGAAGTATTCGTCGAGCTGGGTGGCGGGTATCAGGTTAGAAGCGCCCTGAACAGGAACAAGAAACGCGAAGAACCTACGGGCGATTGCTGCACGGACAGAAACATGCTGTACGGTTGCCTCGTCCCCGGCTTCATTCTTCGCGTAAACCCAAGAGGTACCCGAGACCACGTACCGTGTGAATCAGTCTTGCAAATCCGTTCTGGTCTACTTTCTGTCGCAGACGATTTATATATACGTCGATGAGGTTGCTGCCGCCATCGAAGTGGCTGTCCCAAACATGCAGCAGAATCTCGCTACGCGTCACCAAGTCATCCGCACGTAGAAGAAAAAGTTCCAGGAGGGCGAACTCCTTGGAGGTTAAAGGAATGATATCGTTGCCACGCTTCGCGCTCCGCCGGTGTCGGTGCAGTTCCAAGTCGGCATAACGAAGTTGCGCGTTTCCTCTGTGAAATCTGCGGCGAATCAACGCTCTTACCCGCGCTAAAAGTTCCGCCAATACAAACGGCTTCGTAAGATAATCATCCGCGCCGGTATCCAATCCTTCGACCCTTTGCTCGACGAGAGCTCGCGCCGTCAGCATCATGACTGGAGACTCAACTCCACGCCGTCGCAATTCACGGCATACTTCGACTCCGCTCATCCCCGGCAACCGAACATCAAGAACAATTGCGTCGTAATTTACTTGTTTACCCAGCTCCGGGTCTTTCTCGCCGGTGTCGGCTACATCGACAGCGTAGGCGTTCTCCCGTAGGGTGCGCGCAATAAAGCTCGCCACCCGTCGCTCACCCTCAACTAACAGAATTCGCCTATCCCGTTTCGCTGGAGCTTTTCAAAGTCGATCAAGCCGGAGCCTATTGGCAGCATCCTATTTCCGTGGTTCAACCGCGCCTAATTAAGTTTTACTGAATGAATCTTCATGATTCCGTCGGTAGGTCATCTGCACGATACGCTTGGGAGGATGTGGATGATCGAGGCGCGGAGACGAGTGGGCCGACCAGGCGCTCGGCATTGAAGCGTCTCGCGCAAGGCACTACGACGTCTCCGAAGGTCAAAGAGGGATTGAAGCGGAAGCAGTGACGGGAGCTCACATGGCCTCGACATCATGGACTGCACCCTTGAAATGAGACAGCCGGGATGGGCACACTTTGCAGGGAAAGAGCTGCAAAGTGAAGCGAAAGCGATACTCACGGAAGTTCCAGCGGATGGCTGTTAAACGTTTAAGAACCTATGATGATGTCAACGAGCTGGCGCAAGAGCTGGGGGTGACCCGGCGATGCCTGTACAAGTGGCGCGTTAAACTCGAGACAATCGAGCCAGGAGAAGATGCCTCACGGCCAAGCACGCACACGTCGTCCTACCGTAAGCAAATCCACCAGTTGAAGCGAATGCTCGCCGAGAAGGCGATGGAGGTGGATTTTTTCAAAGGCGCCTTGCAAAAAGTCGAGGCTCGACGCCAGAAGAAAGACGGAACTGGCGGGATGGCATCTACGACCAAATGCGAGAAGTGATGTCATTGCAAGGCAGCTTGAGTATCGAGCGCATGTGTGAGTTGACGCGAGTGAGCCGGGCAAGCTTCTATCGTTCTTTTCAGGAGAAGCACCCGGTCGAAGAGGAGATGGAAGTACGATCGGCGATTCAGCAGATTGCTGTCGAACATTGTCGGCGCTACGGTTACCGCCGCATTGCAGCAGAATTGCGGCGGCGAGGCATGCCGGTGAATGACAAACGGGTCATGCGGAGCATGGCCGAGGGACAACCTACTCGCAGTGCGGGCTCGGGCATTTGTTGTGACCACGAATAGCGGTCACGAATTCGAGGTCCATCTGAACCTGGCTGGCCGGATGAAACTGACAGGGATTAACCAGCTGTGGGTAGCGGACATCACCTACATCCGATTGAAGTGGGAATTTGTGTACTTGGCGGTGATTCTTGACGCTTTTTCCCGGAAAGCGGTGGGCTGGGAGCTAGGCAAGACGTTGGCGGTGCGTTTAGCACTGGCAGCGCTCAACAAAGCTCTGGTAGAGAGGAACCCAGGGCCAGGCTTGGTGCACCATTCCGATCGCGGGCTGCAATACGCGTCCAGCGAGTATGTAAACGTGCCAAGGGAGCACCAGATCGTGCGAGATAGTGCGCCAGTATCGCCTCTAGATGCCGCTGCTGGAATCTGCGCTCTTACGGATGCTTCCGCTTAGCAGGCTCTGCGGTCGGCGCTCGACTCACCGAGCGACTTGCGCGACTCTCACTGACGCGGTGAGGCTGCAATCGGGTGTTCCCCGTATTGACTTCAGCGCCGACTGAGGAATACGGTCCGAGGCGGTTACCCTCTCTTGTCGCCGGCGCGGATCGGCTGGCCTAGCCTAGCTTCCTGCGAAGCCACCCCGGGAGGTTACACATCCCCCACAATCGATATTGTCTGACACAGAAAACCATAAGCGCCTAAGGAGTACCGCCTAACACGCGGCTATGGCACGGCGCAATTTCTTTCCACGTGAACCGCTCCGGAATGGACGGCAATCAGTCGAGTCCATCAAGGCCGGAAAGCTAAGCAAAAGCCGCAACTAACATCGAGCCCCGCGTCCGAGAAAACGCCGACCATGTACGCGCGAGCGGTTCAGATTTTGATTCCAATGTTGCTGGCACTCTGCGGCGCATGCCCGTGTGTGGTTCCTGTTTTTTCGCAGGAGCGACCAGAGGAAACACTGGGCGGCCCAGACAGTCACGAGACCGGTCAGGGCCCGCACGGACATCTGTTCGGCGAGTGGGGCGGGGAAAGATCGCGGTTGTCGGAACGCGGCGTTCGCTTCGATTTCCAATATGTTAGCGATTCTTTGTGGAACATCAAAAGCGAGCAGAAAGAGCGCTTCGCTAGCTGGAACCGTTTCCGTTGGACGGTAGATATCGATTTCGGAAAGCTAGTCGGCATGCACGACTTGTATTTCCATGCGACGGCGCTCTGGCAGGGCGGAGGCAATCTCGGAGCTCATCTGGGCCTGCTGACAAGTCCCAGCGGGATGTCCAGCATGAATACGTGCCGCCTCGATTCTTGGTGGTTCGAGAAGCGATGGCGCGACGAGAGAATCGCGGCGCGCGTCGGCCAATTCGCAGGCCAAGATTTTTTGGCGCCCAACACTACGCGGCGTCATTCATCTTCGAGCCGATGGGATACGCGCTGGGCAATCTGTTCACAGACTTCGAGTCCTTCGATCCTCCGTCAACGCCGGCGATGGAAGTGCGCGTTGTCCCCTTTCATGATGTTTATGTGAAATCGATGGTCGAAGCCGAAGACCGCGAGCCCTTTGCCCATAACCCGACTGGATTAGTTCCACAGTTTCGCGGCGTGCCAGTGAGCATCTCTGAGATCGGATTCACTCCGGGCAAGAACGCAAGCTCCGTCCGAGCATTCGATACAGTCGAATCCCGCAAGGGTTATTCGGGCCTGTATCAGTTCGGCGCTTCTTACAATCCAGGAAAGTTCACAAGGCCATTCAGCACGGGAACTCAGTCGGGTAACTACGTCCTTTTCTGGATGGCGAGTCAAGCGTTGTGGCGTGTTGACCCAAAAGGGGCAAAGGGCTTGGATGGGACGTTTGCATACGATTGGAGCCCAGCCAACATCAACGGTAACAACACCATGCTTACGGCGGGGCTGAGATTTAACGAGCCGTTGCCTCTGCCAATGCACAACACAATTTCGGTGGGCTACGTGCAAAACCGGTTGAGCCAGCAATTCGATCCGCAAGGCATGCCTGCGTGGAAAACGGAGCACGGCGTCGAATTCAACGCGCTTCTGGATCCCTTACCTATGCTGCTCCTGCAGCCAGTGATCCAGTATTACGCGAACGCGGGCACAAGAACCGGGCGCGCCGTGGTTTTTGGATTCAGAACCAAGGTGGAGTTCTAGGAGAAAGGAAAAAATAAGATGACAGAAATACGGAAGGAAGAAATACGCAGGGAAACGGATAGCCTCGGGGAGGTGAACGTTCCAGCCGACAAGCTGTGGGGCGCACAACGCCCAGATGCCATTTGCCCACCAGCGTCGAGCTATAGCCGGCTTTTTTCAAAAGCGAGGGCAGCGTCGGATGTTCCGGCGGCAGGCCCACGGTGACGTTACCTGCGAGCGGCTCCTCCAGGCCGATCCGCAGACGATACTGGTAGCGGCCAGTAATCAGCGCCGTGCGCGTTGCCGAACACACGGCCGAGTTGGCATAGCCCTGCAAAAATCGTATTCCCCGCGTGGCGATCCGATCAATGTTGGGGGTGTTCATATCCGGGCGTCCATAGCAAGATACGTCGGCATAGCCCAGATCGTCGGCCAGAATGAAAATAATATTGGGTGGTTTTGTCGATGGTTGCCCACCTAGGGTGTCAGCTCGCATCGCCAAAGAGATCATCCCGGTTGCCGCCCCGCGAATCAGGTCGCGTCGTGTGATTGAATGTCTATCTGCGAGCGGCATATACCCTCATTTTTTAATCCATCCCGAGCGACGATGGTGACCTAGAATTTGCAGATCTTACGAGCGTAACCTTACCATGCCATGATCTACCAGCCTCGATGACATCGCTGTATAACGTGCTATCTCTAACGACGCCGGCCGTGTTAAGAGTATTTCACGCGGGTACTGCCGTACCGTTCGTGATCGTGCGGATACACGACAACACCGTCGTTGGGTCGACACGCTACTGGAACCTGGAACCTGGAACGATGGTCATGGCCGCCGGGCTATGCTTCACACGACCGCAGCGCGCCGGACGTCTGTGAGATTGGCTACACGTGGTTGACGCGCTTGGCAGTCCGGACTGCGACGAATACCGAAGCCAAGATGCTCATGCTGACACACGCCTTCGAAGCGTGGCAGGTACTCCGTGTTTGCTTCCACACGGATTCCGGGAACGCGCAGTCACGCGCTGCCCCCGAACGCATCGGTGGACAATTCGAAGGGATTCTCCGAGCCTATCGTATGGCCGCTGATTACATCGCTCGTGACTCGGTGCGATATTCGATCTTAGCGGCGGAGTGGCCGACGGCGAAGCAACGGTTAGTTGACCTCATGGATCGAGAATAAAGGTTGATGTTTTTGCGAGACAATCGGAACTGAGCGAAGCGCCTTCCATTGAGGGCAGGTGAGTGCTCCAATGCCGAACGACAGAATTGACCGATTGCTACTTAACGAGTACCTCCTTATTCCGCTTGCGGAACGGCCCATAGTCGGAACGAACGGATGGTTTCGGTGGCTGGAGGAATTTCAACAGCGTCACCCGGTCGAGGTGTCACGCATTACGCAGCCGCTGGCAGAACGGGCGTATCAGGTGATTTGTAGTGCGATGCTAAACGAGTAGAGGGTGCCGAGCGTTGGGAGAAAAACGCGGGAGATATTGTCGATGAAAGAAAGGAAATACGAGAGCGAAGACCCGGGGCGCTTGTGTTAGGCGTGTCGTCTAACGATGAGCCGTGCGATTATCCGGCGACTGTGCATTGCGCCACGTGCGGTAGGTGGTTCTGCGATGCCCACGCTGAGAACGACGAGTGGCATTCGTGTATGCTGCCACCTGGAAAAGAGGGTGGCGAGGCATAGGAGTCATCGCCATATCCGGGCGGTATCCACCAAGATGCACTGACCACCTGTGCATAAGCCGCCGTTAGCTATCTTCGGTTTGAAATTTTCCCGAACAACTAACCGTTTTAATATCAGCCTAGACCAAGATTCATCGGTAGATCAGCTTGGTGGCACCGAGAATCGCCCGATGCGTCTTGTTTGCGACAGTTGGAAGTGGCATTTCTTGTCTCCCACCCCGTTACCCCGAATCTGGATTCCTCAGTTGTGTGGCACGGCCATCGCCAGATGAAGCCAAGCCCTGCACATGGAGGGCGACAAGCCCTGCAACACTCTCGCGACGAAAGGAAAATCGAATGGCGGATAAATTCGAACAGTTAAAGGCAAAATATCAATCCGTTCTGAATTTCATACAGGAACAGATCCCAACCAGTACATGAAAATCGTGAACGCGAACAAAGATCAAGTTTCCGATCCCGACAAGATCAAGCCAGGCATGAAACTGAACATCCCGTGACGCTAGAAGTGTAACCGGGTATGACCCAGCCCAGGTACGTACCTTGAAGTGTCGCAAGCAGTTCCTTCGGGAACATTGGCGGAGGGGCTTGCAGCGGCATTCCGATCGGACAGCACACCCGCTTTAGGTCAGATGGTTTCGAGTCTGTTCTCGCAGTCCAACGGCGAGCAGAAAGCGGGTTTGCTTAATCACCTCATGTCTTCTGTGAACGCCGCTACGTTGACGCAGATTCTGTCAGGAGCGGGGATGGCGGGGATTTTGTCAGGCGGAACGTCCCAGGTGACGGCGGGCCAGGCCCAGCAGGTTTCGCATGAGGTTGTGCAACAACTTGCCAATCACGCGGAGAAGACCAATCCGTCCATCGTAGATTCGCTTAGCAACTTTTACGCGCAACATACGACTTTGGTAAAAACTCTGGGTGGCGGCGCTCTGACGATCGCGCTGGCCAAAATTGCCGAGCGGCAACGACAAGCCCAGGGATAACCTGCTCGCCGAAAGCGCGGACGTTTACTTTTGGCTCCCGGAAACGGCCAGAGTTTTTCGGCAGATGGCTCAATTCGGCCATAAGCAACCATCACGCGGCGAGTACGCCGGTGGGTCGACCGAGAGCGGGAGTCTTAGCCGACAGGGGCGAAGGCCATGGCATCCGGGCTAGCCAACACGTTCGACAAGAAGAATAGCTGCGTGGATGTGCGAGGGTCGGTCACCGCCGCGAAGCAGCACCTCACCGGTCGACTTTCGATCCACAAGGATTACTTTCTCCAATCACCGCTACTTATAGATGTTGTGGATGCGATGGCGATCGTAGCTAATGGCAGCGAACTTTGCGACGGCACCAGAGCCTGCCGGGGACTGAGCTTCGAAACCGACGCGGATCAGGAGCTCGGTATCCAGGCTAAACGTGCGAACGATTTGCCAATTGCGCCCGTCCGTCGAGGAGTAGAAAACATATGTCTTGTCGCTCTTCGCGATACGCAGGTAAACGGAATCTCCGCGTAACTCCTTGGAATTGCAATCATCGGAGGAACCTCGCGTGACTACGGTAACCAGTGTGGGTATTTTATCTGGCGAGAACTCGTAGGAGAGTTTAGCCCAGTGATGATCGTCGCCCCATAGCATGAGCGCACCGGCGTCCCACTTAGTGACGAACTTCACTGTTACTCGCGCAGTGAAAACATAATCCGCATCTGGTATGAAAAGTAGGATGGGGGCGTTGTTAGCGACGGTTCCATCAAACGGGTCGACGAACCAATCTGTCTTGGCGTTCGCGGAGATCGCGAGCACTCCCTGATTATCGAATTTCCATGAAGCGGGCGTATTTTGCCATTTCAGCGTGCCTGGAAGGTCTGGCATCGACGCAGGCGTCTGCGGAAGAACGAGACCCGAAGTGGACAAGAAAAGAATCCCGAAAATAACCACATATCTAAATCTATCTGCCATGACTGTTTCCGCCTTCCGCAGAATCCAAGCAAATCGCTTATTGCTCACGAAATGAGGTTTGATAGGCTAACGGACACATTGCACTTCAGGCCTTTCGGAACTGTACCGCTAGCCTGGATTATTTACGATTTTGCTAGCGAAAAAAGAAAAGGTGCTCTAAAAGATTGATGAACACTGGGTTTTCGCGAACCCGGCATTCTCTTTCGGAGCACCGATACGTGACATCTCGTTATATACCACAGCTTTCTTTTTCCTTCTACCGACACCAAGCCATTCGCGCTGATTTTTCTGGCGGTCAGATCACGAGTGATGCCGACCTGCTGCCTTTGCGGGCCTTTGATCAGCGGCATGGGCTCACTCGCGATTTGTCTAGTGGCTTCGTGACCTTCGCGAAGAGGAGCGTGTTCGTCATTCTGTATTGTCGCTGTTTCGCCAGCGCCTCTACCAGATCATCACTGGCTACGAGGATGCCAACGACGCGGATCGCTTACGTCACGATCCAGCGTTTCAGATTCTTGCCGATCAACCACTGGTTGCGCCTCTCGGATCACAACCAACTCTTAGAGCCGTTGGGAGAACTCGTCGCCTCGCGATCTCTTCCATCTGCAGGATGCTCTGCTCGATTGGTTTGTGAAGATCTGTGGAAAACAAGTCCGCAAACGAGGAGAGATCCTGCTCGATGTCGATTCCACCGACGATCCAACTTACGGGCAACAGCAGCTCAGCTTCTTTAACGGTGGTTTTGACCAGCACATGTATCACCCCTTGCTGATCTTTGAGCGTCACACCGGTTGTTTGTTCGCCGCCCGATTGCGTCCTGGCAAGGTCGGTAGCTACGCCCGAATCATCCCCCTGCCGTTAACCAGCAGTTGGGTCACTGCAGACAAATGTGTATCGAGTGGAACGTTCAGCCGCCCAGGATCAACAGAAAAATGAGATCGAGCGAGACACCTGGTTATTGGACCGATGATTTCGTAGGACATTCAACAATGACGCACAAAATGGTCCTCGAAGAAGACCCACACACACCTTGTCCTGAGCGTGGCGACGAACTTAATTGGCCGTTTAAATTAAAGTGCCGGACGCTAGCCTGCGGAGTTTGTAGCGCAGCAATTTTCCGGCCGCGGTCTTAGGCAGTTTGTCCGTAAATTCGATATGTCGCGGGTATTTGTATGGTGTGATTCGATGCTTGACGAACTCCTGCAGTTCGCGCGCGAGATCAGGAGTAGCTGCGATGCCTTCCCGAACCACGACGAAGGCCTTGGGAGTGTAGAGTTCCGTATTTTCTCGATAAGCGACCACCGCCGCTTCCAAGACGCATTCGTGCTCAATCAGGGCGCTTTCGACCTCAACTGGCGAGACCCATTGACCCGAAACCCGGAACATATCGTCGGAACGGCCCGCATACCAATAGTACCCATCCTCATCCATCCAATATTTATCGCCGGTGGAGAACCAGTGCCCAAGCATGCGCTCGGCCGTTAGCTGTCGACGGTTCCAATAATAAGGTGCGATACTGTCTCCCGAAACGAGGAGATCCCCAATGGTGCCGGGCGAAACTTCGCGACTGTCCGGATCAACGATGCGCAGTTTGTAACCCGGAACACCCTTCCCCGTGCTGCCAGGCTTCACGTTGCCAGGCCGCGCCGACAAATAAATATGGAGTGCCTCGGTGGAACCGATACCGTCCAGAATCTCTACGCCAAATTTGCGCTGCCACCTGCGGAAAATTTCCGCCGGAAGCGGTTCCGCTGCGGAGACGGCGAGCCGAATACTGTCCAAGCAGTACGATTCTCTCTCGGCTTCTTGGAGCATTTGGGCATACAACGTAGGAACAGAGAAGAAAAGCGTCGGCCGGGCCGCCTGGGCAATTCCTAAAACCGCTTTGGCTTGCGCCTTGCCCGAAAATAATACCGTGCTCGCCCCGGCATAGAAGGGAAACATAAGTCCATTGCCCAGTCCGTAGGCATGAAAGAGTTTTGACGACGAGAAGGTTGTGTCATCGGGGCCGATTCCCAGGACCTCGACAGAATAATTCCTGCAGCAGCAGACCCAGTCATAGTGCAAATGTACCGCCGCCTTCGGAAGCCCGGTGCTGCCCGAGGTCCACAACCAGAACGCGACGTCCTCTGCACTCGTCTCTGCGGCATACAGTTGGGGCGAATTCTGGGCAAGCCACTCATTCCAATGCATGCACCCGGGCCGACGTTCGCCCACGACAATGACATGGCGGAGAGAATGCTGCGAACCTAAAATTGGAGCAACTTCTGCAAAGAGCGTCGAATGAACGATGAGTATTCGTGCCTTACTTTCGCGGAGGAAGTAGGCGTAATCGGCTGTTCGTGCTGCGGTACTCGTCGGAACGGCTACAGCGCCGATTTTCATGATGCCGAAATACGCAACAACGAACTCGGGGCAGTCGGGCAGCAATAGCAACACCCGTTGCTCATCTTGCAGCCCCAAACGCAACAGGCCGTTCCCAGCTCGATTTACGTCGGCAGCCAAAACGTCGTAGGTGTAAACCGAATCGCCGCATCGAATCGCAACTTTTTGACCGCGGCCTTCCCTGATGTGGCGGTCCACAAACTGGTCGGTCAGATTAAATGAAACCGCGCCTTCAGGGGTCGTGCTCATAGTCAGAAATTTCTGCTAATCATTTCGGCAATCTAACATGGCGAAGGAGATCTGAACGCCATCGGGTTGCAAGTCTAGCGCATTCCTCGACCTGATCAACGGCGTTACCGACATCGGAAAATCTCGTCCAACGGATGTCCTCATTCTGATTGCGGGAACTGAAAATATCTGGAAGCGGGCGACCGAAGTAGGAAATAGCCGACGACCATTACCAGCACGACATGCGCAGTGGATTCCGAAAGTGAGTGGAACGCGCTAACGACAACGTGGAAGGTAAGCCAAGCGAGCACCAGCCAGCGAGCCCAGTTGTGCCCCCTGAGCAGGAAAACTCCCCCAACGACAGCGATAATCCGAACGATGGAAATAGGGATGACCCAATGATCAAGCGGGCTTTCGGAAAGGTGATAGACCAGGCCTACTAGTCCCGCGAGGATAAACAGGAAACCTAGAATCGTTACAGGGAATGGACGTTTCATGGTATTGCGCTGGGCGGCGTTCTAGCCTCAGACCTGCAGGGATATTGTACGGCAGATGTCCAGTAACGACTTACCAGGCACCGCTTCCTTCTTGAATACCGGCGAGACTGGAAAATCCTGGTCGCAGACGACGCAATTCATATAAATTTTTGTCCGTATTGCGGAAGAAAACTTCAGCTTACTTAGGGCCTGATTAAACGCCGCTATCGGAAAAGTCCTATAAAAGGAAATGTCAAGAGACATAGCTCGCCGTTAGCTCGGTGCCGGCACTTTTTTGTCTCGGCATTCAGCCCAATCGTTTGAAGGTGCACGCGATCGGCGACAATTACTCTATAGTTCACGCCACTCACATCAATGATCTCCATCGCAACCGCACGCTCGTCCAGAATTCTGACATCGGTGTCAGCTGGATGGCGTCAAGCTCGAGACAACATGGGCAATGGCCTTGATTAGGAACATGTTATAGGCCTACGAGTTGGCAAATCAATTGCCACAACAGCTTTTTTGCTCCATCGCACGATTTTTGCAGAGTTGCGGACGACGGAGCCATCAAAGGAGTCGCACGGATGAGTGAACCAAAAGAGACCGAGCATGCCGGTGAAACAGAAAGTCGTACGAGTCGACAGCAAGAAAACAAGCCGGGCACAGAGGGGCTGTCCAGACGTACTTTTTTGGAGGTGGGTTCCGCGGGTCTAGCTGGCGCGGCACTGGCCTCCCTGGCTGTGAACGCTCAGGAGAGAGAAGACACTGAAAAAGCAGACCACGATCATTCTGCGAGTAATCCGGGCCCGGAAAACAAACCTCTTTTGGATGAAAATCCGAATTCAAATCTCCCTCCGCCGACCGATCACGGACACGTCGAGCCGATCTGGTACTCCTTCGATCTAACTACCAAACGCGTTGAAGAGGGAGGCTGGACCAACCAGGTAACGGAAAGAGTGCTGCCGTCTTCAAGAGACCTCGCTGGCGTCAGAATGAGGCTTACGGCGGGCAGCTTTCGGGAGCTGCATTGGCACACCGCGGACGAATGGGCGATTATGCTGTACGGAAATGCTCGGGTGACCTGCCTTAACCCCGATGGAACCGTGTTCATCGGCGATGTCGGAAAAGGTGACCTCTGGTACTTTCCGGCGGGATTTCCTCACTCGATCCAGGGATTGGAACCGGATGGTTGTGAATTTATTCTAGTATTCGATCAAGGTTCATTTTCTGAAGACAACACCTTCCTTCTTTCCGATTGGGTGAGACGCACGCCGCCATCGGTGCTGTCCAAGAATTTCGGGCTGCCGGCGAGCGCTCTAAAAAAATTGCCAAATAAAAGCCTATATATCTTTGCTGCAGACCTGCCCGCATCCTTGGCGCAGGACAAGGTTGCAGTTGGCGGGCGTCGCGTCGAATCAACCTACCAATACACCTTCAAGATGTCGACTATGGCCCCCACACAGAAGACGAGAAGCGGTGAAGTTCGCATCGTTGACTCGCGCAACTTCCCGGCGTCGAAAAATATTGCTGCAGCCTTGGTCATCGTCAAGCCGGGCGGTATGCGCGAACTGCATTGGCATCCGAACGCTTCTGAATGGCAGTACTACCTTGCCGGTAAGGGGCGCATGACAGTCTTTACCAGTGAAGGAGCGCGCACGATGGACTTCAACGCCAATGACGTCGGTTTTGTGCCGGCCGTCGCGGGTCACTACATCGAAAACACCGGCAATACGGACCTGGTGTTTCTCGAAACGTTCAAGGCCAGCGAGTATATGAATTTTTCCCTGAATAATTGGCTAAGGCGCTTGCCTCCGGAGACGGTCACGTCGCATTTGAATCTGGATGCAGAGTCGATAAGTAAGATTCCGTCAGAAGCGTTCGACATTCTGCCTGGCTAGCCTTTGTCGCGAATCTGCAGTAACACCGGCCTGCGAGACACGAGAACCCTTTAATGGCTTAGTGTGATGATTTCGATGAAAACGCGCACGTCGTTACTGCTAGCCCTCTTCGTTGGCATAAACATGCTTCCAAACCGGGCGCATGCTCAAGCGAATACTCAGTCCAATCCCGCACCCAACCAACCTACAGCCGACTCAGATTCCTCGTCTTGGCTATTTCCTATCGAGAAACTCAACGAATCCTTGCCTAGTTGGCTTCGGATTGGCGGCGAATATCGTGATCGCCTGGAAGGCCCGATAGGTACCGGCTTTGCGAACACAAGCGATTTTTACGTACTGGACCGCTTGCGCGTGAAAATAGGAATTCAGCCCAAGGACTGGCTCAAGTTTTACGGGGAAGTACAGGACTCTCGCATCTTTTTCAATCACCACATTCCCAACGCTAATCCCTTCGAGGACAGTTGGACCCTCTGGCAAAGCTACGTTCAGGTCGGTAGTTCCGCATCAGGTTGGGTCGATGCGGTTGCAGGGCGCCAAGTCCTCCTCTTTGGTGACGAGCGCGTAATCGGTCCGTCCAACTGGCTCAACGTCGGCCGTACTTTTGATGTCGCGCGCGTGGACATTCATCATCCCGGATACGAAGTGGCAATCTTCGGTTCTTCGGTTGTACCCCCAAGCAATACGTTCTTGCACCGCGCGATTCCCGGGAACAACTTCTACGGAGTCTACGCAAGTTTCGAGAAAATCATTCCCCATGCCACCTTCGAGCCGTATGTCCTCTGGCGCCTTGCACCCGGGAACTTTGGTCTTCCAGAAACGGTCGGCCGCGGTCACCTGAATGAAGTCACCATCGGCCTACAGGTGAAAGGCACTCTCCCCGCAGGGTTCGATTACGACACCGAGTTTGATGGACAGACCGGCTCTCTCGGCGCATCTTCCATCGGGGCATGGGCGGGCTATGCCAGCCTGGGGAAAACGTTTAGCAAGGTTTCCGCGGCGCCGCGCGTCTTTATCGAGGGCAACTACGCCTCCGGGACGAAAAATCCCGCGGGGCGTGACTGGAATACCTTTGACCAACTCTACCCTTCTAATCATGACAAGTACGGCTTCACCGATCAGGTGGGCCGCAGGAATCTCGTGCAGTTCCGCGTCGGCGTAGAGGAAAGCGTCACTAAGAAATGGAAATTCAAGCAAGCGTTGGAAGGTTTCTGGCTGGCGACCTCAAATGACAATTTTTACGCCAGCAGCGGAGCGATTTCGGTTGCCGCCCACCCCGGCGCCAGCCGCCACGTCGGCAACGAACTCGATCTCGTTGCCGAATACACATTGAATAAAGGGCTGAACTTTGGTTTCGGCTACGCCCGCCTGTTCGCCGGACAATTTCTAAAGACCGCCACGCAAGGACACGACTACAGCTACCCATACGCTTATGTTGAATATAATTTTTCCAAGTCAGGCTTTCATTTTCCGGTCACTCCGAACAAACCGGATTAGTAACATCTAGGCCTGGAAGTTCGAGCAAATGAGCTCTGGTCACCGGTCGCCGAATGGCTCTGCCGGTAGACGCGTCAGTTCGTTGCGGATCGGCGAAAACTGTCAACCGGATTGGCTCGTACGAGTTCAGGGCTGTGGACCGATCCTTCACCTAACCACGCGGGCAGCGGTCTATCGCTTGCTTTTGAATGATGGGGAGAGAACTAGAAACGGGACCAGCAAATGAGAAGCTTAGTAATTGTTCCGGGATGTGTTGTTCTCTTCGCTGTCCTGTAGGATGCGTGCGAGACAATCATTCTGCCTAGGTTGGTATTTCGTAAATTTCGTCTGACCCGCCTCTTTTACCACAGTACATGGCTGCCGTGGCATGCGTTGTCACGCCTATTTCGAGAAGCAAAACGGCGCGAACTATTTCCGAGCATTTATGGACCTCTCTCTCTGTTTTTTTTGCTCATTGTTTGGGCCGCTGGTTTAATCATTGGTTTCGCCCTTCTACACTGGGCGGAGGGGTCTGCGTTTCAAACCGCGGGCGGACAAGTCAGCCTAACGACCGACCTATATCTGAGTGGTAGTACATTTTTCTCGCTGGGGTTGGGTGGTGTGGCCCCGCGCGGCGCGTTTGCCAGGGCTCTCGTGGTAGTTGAAGCGGGAATCGGCTTCGGTTTTCTAGCCATGGTGATCAGCTACTTACCCGTGATCTACCAGGCTTTCTCTCGGCGGGAAATAACTATCTCTCTTCTGATGCGAGGGCGGGTTCCCCGCCCACGGCCGCGGAATTGTTGCGCCGCTTAAGACAGGATCACAGGCTGGAAGCGCTACAGCAGCTTCTCGAGGACGAGTTGCCCAAGCGCGACCCGCGAGAAGAACTGCTCTCTCGCCTGGAGAAGGCGAAAGCCGAGCATGCCGAAGCAATCTTAGCCGGTCTTGAAGTGCTGCAAAGTCTGCACGAACGCGGCGTTCTCGAATTGCTGCGAGGCGTGCTCGGTGGCGGCAACAAGATTCTTGAAATAGCCGTAGAGGCGACCAAGAGTCCGGAAGCGATTCGCGGCATCCGCAATCTCTTGATTATGAGCAACGTTGTTGGATCGATCGAGCCAGAAGTGCTAAAGAAATTTGCCGCGGCCGTTCCCGACGCAATTGCGGTGCAGCGAAGGCGCAAGAAAAAGAGCCGCCGGTTTCTGGGAAGCTTTGCGGATATTGGGCAGCCGAAACTTGCGTCGTGGCCTTGCCGTATTCAAGAGCGTGCTTGAAGCAGTGGAGAAGAATTTCTCCGTTGAAAAGAGCTGATCGCTCTAACTTTCAAAGACCGCACA
>Ga0070709_10000552_pt1 | contig 21924 bp, 18 predicted proteins | sample LARL51metaG_FD_65449 | JGI IMG/M metagenome (GOLD analysis project Ga0070709, IMG submission 65449) | Corn, switchgrass and miscanthus rhizosphere microbial communities from Kellogg Biological Station, Michigan, USA - LAR L5-1 metaG | ecosystem: Host-associated > Plants > Roots > Rhizosphere ... | reverse complement strand
CGCCACCGGTCAGCGCATCAGCTACGATGCCACTTCGGATGTGCAGATGCAAGTGCACTTGCACAGGAGGCCGACGGAACTCGCGACCATGCCCGCGCAACGGCGCCCGGGGAGTCGCAAGTTTCAACTCGCATACGCCGGAAAGACACCCCCTGGGTTGGCTTCCGGCCGCAGAGAGAGATGAGCCGTGGATCTGGTGCCTAGCCACCTGCTGCCCGCACAGCTACGGGCCGCGAAATGGCGCAAGAGTCGTCACAGCAATCCCAGCGGTAACTGCGTGGAAATGGCCAGGCTGCCCGGAGAGCAGGTAGCCGTGCGCGACTCCCACCGGCCGGATGGCCCCGCGCTGCTGTTTACCAGTGCCGCATGGGAGCGCTTCCTGTGTGGTGTGCGCGAGGGCGCGGCCGAGTTAGCGTTAGCCGGCCGGGAGCCTGCCAGCGGCGATCGGGCGGCCGGGCGCGGTACTGCGGGCGATCTGCAATGGTTTGCGGACGTCCGGTGGTGAGATGTTCCCTGGATCCGGTTATGGCGCTCACCCGCGCCGCGTGGGAGACTCTCGGGGTCGGACGTTGGCGGGAGGGCACATGATCAAAGCTGCCGAACCGGTCGGCGGCCATGCCGGGGCTATCGTCATCCCGGCCGCGGGGGGGCCCACAGTTCTGCGCATTCTGCTTGGTGCACAGCTTCGGCGCCTCCGCGAGGCCAACCGAATCACCTTGGAAGATGCGGGGAAAAGGATCCGTGCATCGCATTCGAAGATCAGCCGCCTGGAGACGGGCCGGGTGGGATTCAAGGACCGCGATATCGCCGATCTACTGACGCTTTATGGCGTGACCGACGAGGAGGAGCGCGAGGCATTGCGGGCGCTCGCCCGGCGGGCGAACGCGCCGGGCTGGTGGCATGACTACAACGACGTACTGCCCACGTGGTTCGAGGCGTACGTCGGCCTGGAGGAGGTCGCCACCCAGATCCGCGCCTACGAGGTGCAGTTCGTCCCCGGCCTGATGCAGACCGAGGACTACGCGCGCGCCGTCACGCTGCTCGGTCACGACGCTGCCTCGGCGCGCGAGATCGAGCGGCGCGTCCGGCTGCGGATGACCCGCCAGGGCGTGCTCGCCCGGGAGGATCCGCCGAACGTGTGGGCGGTGATCGACGAGGCGGTGCTGCGCCGCCCCGCGGGTGGCCCGGCCGTCATGCGCGGCCAGCTTGAGCACCTTGCGGAACTGGCGCTGCGCCCGAACGTGACCATCCAGATCATCCCGTTCCGTACCGGTGGCCACTCGGCCGCGGGCGGGCCGTTCAGCATTCTGCGGTTCGCCGAGCCGGACCTGCCGGACGTTGTCTACCTCGAACAGCTCACCAGCGCGCTCTACCTGGACAAGCCGGAAGCGGTGGACAGCTACCTGAGGGTCATGGAGCGGGTCTGCATGGAAGCGGCGACCCCCGCCGCCAGCGCCGAGATCATCGCAACCCTGCTCGAAGCCTGACGCCCTATTAGCTGGGCTTGCGGGCTACCCCGGCCCAGATAGCGGCCGGGAATCCCGCGTTGGAACCGGCTGGCGGGCGCCAGTCCGAGACCCGTACCAGCCCGGGCGCGACCAGTTCCAGCCCGTCGAAGAACCGCGCGACGGTGGCGTGGTCTCGCGCGGTGATCTTCTCCGCCATGATCTCGTTGAGGTTCCGCGCCATCTTCGCCGCGGCCTCGCTGCCGATGTCGCTCGCCGGGTGGGAGACGACCAGGTAGCTGCCGGGCGGCACGGCGTTCATCAGCGTGGCCACGATCTCGTACGGGTCGTCCTCGTCGTCGACGTGGTGCAGGATCGCCAGCAGCAGCACCGCCACGGGGCGGCGGAAGTCCAGCAGGCCCGCCGCCAGGTCAAGGATCCGCCCCGGATCGCGCAGGTCGGCTTCCTCATACGCGGTGGCGCCGTCGGGGTGGCTGGCCAGCAGTGCCCGGGCGTGCACGAGGACGAGGGGATCGTTGTCCACATAGACGACGCGGGAATCGGGTGCCACGGCCTGGGCGACGTCGTGGGTGTTGTTCTCTGTGGGAATGCCGGTGCCGATGTCCAGGAACTGCCGTATCCCGGCTTCTGCGGTCAGGAACCGCACGGTCCGGGCCAGGAAGCCACGATTGGCTCGCGCCGTCGGCACGATGTCGGGACAGTCCCTGATGGCCTGCTCGGCCGCTGCGCGATCGGCCGCGAAGTTGTCCTTGCCGCCGAGCCAGTAGTCGTAGACCCGGGCGCAGTGCGCCACGCTGGTATCGAACAGCACGGGGTCGTCCAGGCGACCCGCGCTATTCTCGTGATCCCACGTGACTGCCAATCCGGCCGCCTTTCCCCCACCCCGTCTCGGCCAGCGTAACCGGCGCCGGCCTGTTCGCCTACCCGATCGCTGACCTCGCCCGAGGCTCTGAGCTCCATGCTCACGGTCATTTTGGGATCTTTGCGCCCCAAGAGTGACCGTGATCATGGTCGCCAGCGCGTCGGCGGCCGTCCGCTAGCGGGTGGCGCAGGCGGTGACCGCGGCGACGCTTCGGTCTATGTCCTGCTCGGTGGTGTTCCAGCCGCTGACGCTGACCCGCATCGCCGCGCGGCCCTGCCAGACGGTCGGCCCGCACCAGCAGGTGCCCTCCTCTTGGACCGCGGCGATGACGGCGCCGGTCCGCGCCTGGTCACCGAAGTCGACGACGACCTGGTTGAGCACCACGTCGTTGGCCACCGTGTAGCCGGCGGCGCGCATACCGTCGGCGAACCGCCGCGCCAGCGCACAGGTCCGGTCTACCAGGGCAGCCACGCCGTCGCGGCCCAGGGTGGCGAGCACCGCCCACACCTCTGCGCCCCTGGCCCGCTGGGACGACTGCGGCGTGACGTGCATGGGGTCACTTGGGCGGGGTGGTGGGGTCGGGGCTAGCAGCGCGGCGTCCTCGGGCAGATAGGCGGCGGCCGCCTCCATCGCCGAACGCAGCGCCCGCGGATCGGCGACCAGCGCGATACCGCAGTCGTAGGTCGTGTTCAGCCACTTGTGCGCGTCGGTCGCCCAGGAGTCGGCGGTCGTGATGCCCGCGACCTGGCCGGCGGTGCCCGGCGAGGCCGCCGCCCACAGCCCGAACGCGCCGTCCACGTGCACCCAGGCGCCGTTGTCGTGGGCCCAGTCGATCAGCGGGCCGAACGGGTCGCTGGCCCCGGTGTTCACGTTGCCCGCCTGTAGGCAGACAAGCGCGGGGCCGGTCAGCGCGGGCAGGCCCCGCGGCACGATCCTGCCCTGGCCGTCGGCCGGCAGCAGCAGGGCCCGGTCCCGGCCAAGGCCCACCAGGCCGAGCGCCTTGCGGACGGTGGTGTGTGCCTGCGCCCCGGCCACCACGGTGACCGGCGGTGCGCCGACCAGGCCCTGGCCGGCTGCGTCCCAGCCATGCCCGGCCAGCACCGCATCCCTGGCCGCGGCCAGGCAGGCCGCGTTGGCCATGGTGGCACCGGTGACGAAACCGCCGCCGGTGCCCTCGGGCAGCCCGAGCAGTTCGGTGACCCAGCGCAGCGCCACCCGGTTGAGCACCGACGCGGTGGGCGACATGACCGACAGCGCCGCGTTCTGGTCCCATGCCGCGGTCAGCCAGGCCGCCGCCTGTGCGATCGGCAGTGCCCCGCCGGTGACGAAGCCGAAGTACCGCGGCCCGCCGCTGGCGACGGTGCCCGGTGAGCCGTAGCCGTCGAGCAGGGCCAGCACCGAGGCGGCGTCCTGGCCCGCCCCTGGCAGGGCTACGTCCAGCCGGTCCAGCGCCGCAACGTCCGTGGCGGCGGGCGCCACCGGCCGGTCGGCCAGCCCGCCCAGGTAGGCCAGCGCCCGCGAGCAGGCATCCTGCAGCAGCGCGGGGCGGCCGGCCAGATCCGCCTCAATCTCGTGGGCCCAGCGGTTGATCATGGCTAGACGATAGCCCCGGCTTGTGGCGGACGATCGAGATGTCCTCCTCGCCCAGGGCCTCCTCTTCGTCGCTGTCCACGAGGGCCGGCCGGAACAGTTGCTGGGCGATCAGCGTCGGCACGAACGCCGAGAGGATCACGACCGTCACCAGTTCGGTGTACTGGGCCTGGGTGATCAGGTGGTGTGTCAGCCCGAACAGCGCGGCGATGGAGCCGAACGTGAGCCCGGTGGCCATCAGCAGCGTGGTGTAGGTGCGCTCCCGGCGCGGCAGCTTGAACGCGGCGGCCACCGGCCACACGCCGATCAGTTTCGCGACCAGCTTGACCAGGAGCAGTACCGCGATCACCCCGGCCCCGGTGACCAGCGCGGGCGCCGAGATGAGCGTGCCGGCCCGCAGGAAGAAGAACGGCGTGAGCAGCGCGAAGGCGATCGAGCGCAGCCGGTCCATGAGCACCCGGTCGTGCAGGAACACCCCGGCCACCACCAGCCCGGCGACGTAGGCGGGCAGCACGGCTTCGCTGCCCGCCTGGGTGGCCAGGCCGAGCAGCACCACGAGCAGCAGTTTGATCTCCGGCTCGGAGACCCGGTGGCCGAGGAACCTGATCGCCAGGCGGAGCAGCCGGGGGAGCAGGGCCACGGTGACCGCGCTGACCGCGACGAAGACGAGCAGCAGCCAGCCGTAGCTGGCGAACAGGCCGCCGAGGGCCAGCACCGTGCCCAGGTCGGTGATGAAACACGCGGCCAGGATGAGCTTGCCGAGGTCATGGCGGTTGAGCCCGGTCTCCACCATCACCGCGTAGACCACCGCGACCGACGTCGTGCTCAGCGCGATGCCGCCGATCTCGGCGGCGTGCAGGTGCCAGCCGAGCACCAGGCCGCAGAACCCGAACGCGGCCAGGAACGGCAGCGCGAACGAGACCGCGCCGATCGACAGGCTCGCCTTCCAGTGCCCGCGCAGCGACACCGGATCGATCTCCGCCCCGGCCAGGAACGTCAGCACCAGCGAACCCGCGCTGGCCAGGAAGGTGACAAGGTCGGTCGAGGTGACGTGCTGCTGTATGCCGGGGATGTTGCCGGCCAGCGCGCCGACCACGATCTCCACCAGCGCCGCCGGCACCGCGATCTTGATGCTGACCACCGAGGCGAGCAGGGCCATGCCCACCCAGATTGCGGTCACGTAGTACACGTTCATCGCTGCTCCTGCCAGGTCTTGTCCTGGCAGCAGCGCGCGTAGCCTGCCCTCGGCCGCCGCCAGGAAGGTGGGTTCCTGGTAGAAGCCATCAGCCACGGCGGCGGTTCGGGCGGCGAGCCCGCCGGAGCTTCATCCGGCGTCCTCGCATCATAACCGCGCCGCCGGGCAAGCCTTCCATTAGCCGGCCTGTCGTCGTCACACTGGGAATATGTACGACTTCGATGTACTGGTGATCGGCTCGGGACCGGGCGGGCAGAAGGCCGCGATCGCAGCGGCCAAGCTGGGCCGCCGGGTCGGCATCATCGAGCGCAAGAACATGATCGGCGGGGTGTGCCTGAACACCGGCACGATCCCGTCCAAGACGCTGCGCGAGGCGGTCCTCTACCTCACCGGGCTTGACCAGCGGGAGATGTACGGCCAGAGCTACCGGGTCAAGGACGAGATCACCATCGCGGACCTGGCGGCACGAACCCAGCACGTGGTGGGCCGCGAGATCGACGTGGTGCGCAGCCAGTTGGCCAGAAACCGGGTCGTGAACCTGACCGGCACCGGGTACTTCATCGACGCGAACACGGTGGAGGTCGACGACGGCGACGGCCGGACGCGCCGGGCCACCGCGGAGAAGATCGTGATCGCCACCGGTACCCGCCCGGCCCGGCCCGCCAGCGTGGACTTTGACGAGCGTACGGTGATCGACTCGGACGGGATCGTCCACCTGCAGCAGGTGCCGCGGTCCATGGTCGTCGCGGGCGCCGGCGTGATCGGCATCGAGTACGCGTCCATGTTCGCCGCCCTGGGCACCAAGGTCACCGTGGTCGAGCAACGGGACCGGATGCTGGAGTTCTGCGATATTGAGGTCGTCGAGGCGCTCAAGTACCACTTGCGCGACCTGGCGGTCACCTTCCGGTTCGGTGAGACCGTGGCCTCGGTGGAGGCCAGGCCCGAAGGCGCCATCGCCATCCTGCACAGCGGTAAGAAGATCCTCGCCGACACCGTCATGTATTCGGCCGGCCGTCAGGGCGCAAGCGACGATCTGCACCTGGACGCGGCCGGCCTGTCCGCCGACAAGCGCGGCCGGATCGTGGTGGACGAGTTCTTCCGCACCGAAGTGCCGCACATCTACGCGGTCGGCGACATCATCGGCTTCCCGGCCCTCGCGGCCACCTCCATGGAGCAGGGCAGGATTGCCGCGCACCACGCGTGTGGCGAGCCGATCCACGCGATCGGGAAACACCAGCCGATCGGCATCTACAGCATTCCGGAGATCAGTTTCATCGGGCGCACCGAGGAAGAGCTCACCAAGGACAACATTCCGTTCGAGGTGGGTGTGTCACGGTACCGGGAACTTGCCCGCGGCCAGATCATCGGTGACTCCTACGGGGTGCTCAAGCTGCTGGTCTCGCTGGAGGACCGCACCCTGCTCGGCGTACATGTGTTCGGCACCGGCGCGACCGAGCTCGTGCACATCGGCCAGGCCGTGATGGGCTGCGGCGGCACCGTGGACTACCTGGTCGATGCCGTGTTCAACTACCCGACGCTGGCCGAGTCGTACAAGGTCGCCGCGCTCGACGCCACCAACAAGATGCGCGAAATAGCCCGGATGTCCTAGGGGTCACGCTTATTGCTGCTGATCTGGCGGCCCTTATCCGGGCGGTGCGGCGTTCAGGGCGGCGGCGATCGCGGTGCCGAGCGCCCTGGCCACGGGCGGCGGGAACGCGTTGCCGACCTGCCGGTAGGCGGCGGTCTTCCGGCCGGTGATCGTCCAGTCCCCGGGGAAGCCCTGCAGCCGGGCCACCATGGCCACGGTCAGCTTCGGCGGCTTGCCCACGGGGAAGCCGGGCCCGGGTACCTCGTCGGCGATACCGAGCCCGTCCACGCCCATCGCGGCCCAGGCCGCCCGGGCCCGGGTCGGGCCCAGGTCAGGGCCGCCGTGCTTCTTGCTGCCGCCCACGATGGTCGGTGCGATCCCAGCGGCCCGCCGCGCCCAGGCGGCCGCACCCGGCCAGCCACGGGAGGCCATCAGGTCACCCAGGGCCTCGCCGACGGTGGGCGGCGGCGTGGCCTGCGGCTGCGGCCAGCGGAACCACTCCGCCCACGGCGAGCGCATTGCCACGAGCACGAACCGCGGCCGCAACTGGGAGACCCCGTGATCGCTCGCGTGCACCAGGTCCCACCAGGTCTGGAAGCCAAGCGCGCGGAGCCGTCCGAGCACCTGGGCGCGGTACCCCTCGAACCTCCGGGTACCCAGCCCGCGGACGTTCTCGAGCAGCACCGCGCGCGGGCCGATCTCCTCGATCAGCCGCAGCGCCTGGGGGAACAGGTCCCGCTCGTCGTCGGAGCCGAGTTGCCTTCCCGCGATCGAGAACGGCGGGCAGGGCACCCCGCCAGCGAACAGGTCCAACCCGGCAAAGGCGCGCCCGTCCACGTTCGCCACGTCGCCCTCGATGACCTTCCACTGCCTGTTGTAGCGCAGCGTCGCGCACGCGTCGGCATCCAGTTCTACGACGGCCTCATGGCTGAACCCGGCCTGTTCCAGGCCGAGTGCCTGGCCGCCCGCACCGGCACAGATCTCCAGCGAGGTAAGCGCCGGGAAGTCAGCATGCGCCACGGGCCCTCCAGGAAAGCCACCATGCCCCACGTTCCCTCCCGCGCCCGTCTTCTGGCTGATTCTGCCCGCACCCCCGGACAGCGGGCGGTGGAACACGCCGGCAGCGCGGGCTGCCGACCCACGGAACACGTCCGTGCGCTCACTGTGACGCGAGGGTTTCCGCGAGCGTCTCGTAGCTGAGCACCCGGCGCTGCCTGGTCACCTCGCGCCAGGCATCCCGCTGCTCGGCGTTCGCGTGCCCGGCCACGCTGGCATCCATCGCGTCGTAGGCGATGTGGTACACGGCATCCACCTCGCCGGTGCCGCGGGCGATGGACGCCAGCCTGCTCGGCAGCGGCTCGGCGGTCACCGTCACCAGGTGCGGCTGCCGGCCGCGCCGGTGCCGGATCATCTGCAGGCACTCGTGCCTGATGTTCTGCACCCGGTCCGACCGGATGGTCCACTTGCAGGAGATGGCCGCGTGCAGCGGCGGCAGGCCAGAGCCGGTGCGAACCCCGGCCAGGCCCACCGTGACATCCGGCTTGATCAGGTAGTCCATGCCCAGCGATATGCGCAGCTGCGGGCTGGCCCGGACGAGCGCGTCCACCTCCTTGAGATGCGCGTACTGGTCGAAGCCGGTGATCAGCTTGCTCCGGCCGATCAGCCAGTCCCTGCCGGTGCGGTAGCCGGGCAGGACATCGCGCAAATGGTCACAGACCGCCTGTTCAAGCGGGCCGCCAGGGTCCTTGGGCACGGCCGAGGTCACCTCGCGGGACACGCCGAGCGCGTCGAGCACCCCGGCGGCGATGCGCATGGATTCGGCGCTATCCACGTCCGCTGCGTTCGGCACTAATGTCCACCCGAGCCGGTTCTTGCCGCTCGCCTTCCAGCCGGCCAGAGCCGTCGCAAACGGTGCGTTCATCATGAAAAGGCGCGGTCAGGGCTTCTTGGCGCGGCTTGGCGCAACACGGGACAGCTCGCCCGGCTGCTTGGGGTAGACCGGCGGCCAGGGCGCGTCGGGCAGCCCGGCCGCCTCGTCGCGAGCGGCCAGGCCGAGCAGCGGCGAGAGGTCTTGCGGATCGTCGTTCATCGGCCGCCACGGGTCGCCGGCCGACTCCAGCCTGGCCGGCAGGGTGGCGATGGTGAACTGGTCGGGGTGGATAGCGTCGATCTCCTCCCACGCCAGCGGCGTGGACACCTGCGCGCCCGGGCGGGCGCGCACCGACCATGCGCCGAACACCGTCTTGTGTGGGGCGTTCTGGTTGAAGTCGATGAAGACCCGGGAGCCGCGCTCCTCCTTCCACCAGGCGGCAGTCATCAGGTCCGGGTTGCGCCGCTCCAGTTCCCTGGCCAGCGCCACGGCGGCGGCGCGCACCTGGTAGGAGTCCCAGCGCGGCCGGAGCCGGATGTACACGTGCACGCCGCGGTTGCCGGTCGTCTTCGGGTACCCGGTGATGCCCAGTTCGGTGAGGAGCCCGTGCACCTCGTGCGCTGCCTGCCTGATGTGGGCGAACTCCACCCCGGGGGAGGGGTCCAGGTCGATCCGCAGCTCGTCGGTGTGCTCCGGGTCGTCGGCCAGGTAGGGCCAGACGTGGAAGCCCAGGCAGCCCAGGTTCACCGCCCACAGCACGTGGTCGATGTCGGCGGCGACCAGGGCCTGCGAGGTGGTGCCGTTCGGTGTGGACACGATCGTCGTCCGGAGCCACTCGGGGGCGTTCTTCGGCACCCGTTTCTGGAAGAACGACGGCCCCGACGCACCGTCGGGGAAGCGCTGCAGCAGCACCGGGCGGCCGCCCATGGCCCGTAGCAGTGGCTCCGCGACGCGCAAATAGTGCTCGGCGAGGTCGCCCTTGGTCTCGCCCCGCTCGGCGAAGAACACCTTGTCCGCATGGGTGATGAGGTGCAGGTCGCTCATTCTCCCTGGTCAGGCGCTTCTCTGACAGTTGTCAAGGCTACACGCTCACAGGTGAAATGCGCGCGATGCCCTGCCGGGCGGCCCGCTACCGCGTGGATGCGAGCGGCGCGGAGATGGCTGCCACCACGTGCTCGTGAAATCCGCTCTCATCGGTCCACCCGTCCGGGACGAGTGGGCGGTCTGGCAATTGGCTCATGAAGCCAACGGCATGGAGCCGGGCCGCAGGCTGCGACGCGACGCGCGGCGCGGCCAGCTCGCGCGACTGCCACCGGGAGGCGGCCCAGCAAGCCAACGCGGCACTGAGCCACGCGGCCTCAGCCAGCCAGCGCCACCAGCCGCCGAAGGCTCCCAGCGGCCAGCACAGTATCGCGCCGGTAAACAGCCACCTGACCAGCAAGCGCGCTGACGGCAATGGTGCGTGACGTGCCATCTTGGTGACGACTCTCCCTCGGTGCCATGGGTCTCCTCGCGAAGCGGCTGCTGCCGCGCGAGGGAGTTCCACGTATTGGACGCGGCAGGGCGCCACTTCTTTTACAGGTAAAGACCCTCTTTTAGAGGTAAAGAGCCCGGCCGTGGGAGGAACCGACTCTTGGCTGCCCACGGGCGCGCCGTGGGCATCCTGGACGGTTACGTGAACGGTCCCCGGGCCTCGGCAGGTCGGCCGGGCGCTAACCGGTAGGCAACGGCCGATGAGCCGGCTACGGTCGGCTGCCGCGGGCGGCTGGCCGGCCGGGCCAGCAGCGCGATGTGGGCGGAGCCAGGAGGTGGTACGTGACCAGTGGGCCTGCGGGTGGTCACACCGCGATAGTGACCGGCGCCAACCACGGCATCGGCGAGGCGGCCGCCGCGGCCCTGGCCGCGCGCGGTTGCGCCGTGCTGTGCACGTACCTGCGGGTGGACGACCCGGCCGGCCCGGGCCTGCCCGCGGCGTACCGGGCCAACCGGGCGCGGGGCGGCGCCCTGGTGGCCGACCGAATCCGGGCTTCGGGAGGGCGGGCGCTGGCCATGGAGGCCAACCTGTCCGACCCGGCGACTGCGGGCGCGCTGTTCGACGCGGCGGAGGAACAACTGGGCCCGGTGGACATCCTGGTGAACAACGCGTCCGGATGGGTCGCCGACACCTTCCAGCCGGCCTACACCGACGGGTTCGGCCGGCCGGTCCAACCGGTGAACCCCGGCACCTGGCTGCAGCAGTTCAGCGTGGATGCGATGGCCGCGGGCCTGCTGATCGCCGAGTTCGCCCGGCGGCACATCGCCCGCGGCGCGACCTGGGGCCGGATCGTCGGCCTCACATCCGGCGGGGATATCGGCTTCCCCGGGGAGGTCTCCTACGGCGCGGCCAAGGCGGCACAGGACAGCTACACGATGTCGGCGGCGATGGAACTGGCCGAATACGGCGTGACCGCGAACATGGTCCACCCGCCGATCACCGACACCGGTTGGGTCAACGACGCGGTCCGCAAGCTGGTCGCGGACGACCCCACCATGTTCCATATCGCCGCCCCGGAGGAGGTCGCCGAGGTGATCGCCTACCTGGCCTCGGACGCCGCCGCCCTGATCACCGCCAACGTGATCACGCTCCGCTGAGCCACAGGGAATCCGGTGCGGCCGCGGAAGCCAGCGGCGGCGGGAATGCGCGGCCGCGGCGGGGATGTTGCGCGCGATGTGGCGCTTGTCGTGATCGCCGCCGCGTACGGCGGCCCCGAGGTTCTGTCCGTCGTTGACGAGCCGGTCGCTGACCCCGGCCCGGGCGAGGCCCGGATCGAGGTCAGGGCGGCCGGCGTCAACCCGGTGGACGTCAAGTCCTACAGCGGGGCGTTCGGTGCTGACCCCGCCCGGCTGCCGATCCGCCTGGGCGCCGAGGCCGCCGGGGTGGTGACCGCGGTGGGGCCCGGCGCGGTTGGCCCGGCGGGCCCGATCGGCGTCGGCGACGAGGTCATCGCCTTCCGCGCACCCGGCGCCTACGCCACCGAACTGGTGGTGCCGGCCCAGGCGATCGTCCCCAAGCCCGGCCCGCTGGACTGGCCGCAGGCCGCGGGGCTGATGCTGACCGGGGTCACCGCGTGGCATCTGCTGGCTGCGACGGATGTGGGCCCGGGCGATACCGTGCTCATCCACGCCGGCAGCGGCGGCGTGGGCCTGATGGCGGTCCAGCTCGCGGTCATTCGCGGGGCGAGGGTCGTGGCCACGGCCAGCCCCGCGCGGCACGAACTGCTGAAGGACCTCGGCGCCATCCCGGTGGCCTACGGCCCGGGCCTGGCGGACCGGGTCGCTGTCGCGGCTCCCGGCGGGGTCGAGGCGGCCCTTGACCTGGTCGGAACCGACGAGGCCTGGGACGTGTCCATGGGCGGGGTCCCGGACAAGGCCCGGATCGCCACGATCGTGGCGGTCCGGCGGGGGCTGCAGGCAGGGATCAAGGTGCTCGGCGGTGCGCCCGGCGCGGATCCGGGCACCGAGATCCGCGAGCGCGCCCGGCTGGAACTGGCCACGCTCGCCCAGGACGGGAAGCTGCGCGTGCTGGTCTCCCAGACCTTCCCGCTCGCCGAGGCCGCCGCCGCGCACCGCGCGATCCTGGACGGCCACACCACCGGCAAGATCGCCTTGGTCACCTGACGCGGACGCGCGCCGCGGCCCTGGCCGTTCCCCGGCCCTCCCGCGGACCGGGAAAGCGATGAATGCCACGCTCATCACCAAAGATGACGATGAACGTCACATTCATCGCGATCCGAACCGGGCCTGGCCGCACCGGGGCGCGGGTGGGGGTCGCCGCTGGCGAGCGTGCGGGCGCGTCGCCGGTGTGTGCCGGGATGTCATAGCGGGGCAGCCCGGGTGCCATCAGGCCGGGTCACGGCGTCATGGCCTTGTAGCGGACTAATAGTAAGGATACTGTCCTAACAAACTTGGCCCGGCAGTCGCGCTCAGAGCCGCGCCTGCCGTCGCTGTGACGCCCCCAAGGCAGGAGGACCCGATCCGCATGAAGCGCATCCCGCTCCGCCCGCGAACGGCCCTGGCCATCGGGCTGTGCGTTCCGCTCACCGTCGCCCTCGGCGCTGGCGCTGGCGTGGCCGCGGCGGCCGCCCGCTCCGCGCCTGCCGCGCACCATGGTCAGAACCTCATCCCGCGGCACGTGTACGCGCCCTACTTCGAGACCTGGACCAGGAACAACATCCCCGCCATCGCCCGCAAGTCCGGCGCCCACTACCTGACCCTCGCCTTCCTGCAGACACCCAAGAAGGGGTCGTGCCAGGTCGCCTGGAACGGTGACCTGCGGCAGGTGGTCAAGCCCGGCGGCCGCTATGTGCACCAGGTCCGCGAGCTGCGCGCCATAGGCGGGGACGTGGTCCCGTCGTTCGGCGGGTTCAGCGCTGACCAGGGCGGCACCGAGATCGCCGATTCCTGCACCAGCGTGCCGAAGATCGCCAAGGCCTACGAGTCCGTGGTGACCACCTACGGGGTGACCCGCTTGGACATGGACGTGGAGGCGAATTCGCTGAACAACAAGGCGGGCATCGAACGGCGCAGCGAGGCCATCGCGATGCTGCAGAAGTGGGCCGCCCGGACGCACCGCACGGTTCAGATCGTGTTCACGATCGGTGTCGAACCGTGGGGCCTGCCCGGCAACTGCTTCAACGTGATCAAGAGCGCGGCCGCGCACGGGGTGCGGTTCACCGTGAACATCATGACGTTCGACTACTACATCAAGGCCAGCCAGACGGGCATCGAGATGGGCAAGGCGGCCATCAAGGCGCTGAACCGCACGCACGCGCAACTCGCCCAGCTATACCCGCACCTGAGTCAGCGCAAGCTGTGGTCGATTGAGGGCCTTACGATCCTGCCGGGCATCGACGACTACCCGAAGAAGACCGAGGTCACCTACCTGCCAGATGCACGGGCGATTGCCAGCTTCGCGCGCTCCCATGGGCTGCCGGAGATTTCCATCTGGGCGATCCAGCGGGACAACGGCGGCTGCCCCGGCACCATCGACAGCAACTCCTGCTCCGGGATCAAGCAGCCCACCTGGGCGTTCAGCCACGTGTTCGACGGCTTCACCGGCTAGCGGGCTCTGGGCGCGGGCGCGGGCAACCGCGTCCGCGCCCGATGCCGGTGTCCCGAAGCCGGGAGGAACCGAGATCTCGTAACTTATTGTATGCTATCGGTTACTTAACGAAACACGTGTCCGTTAATCGGCCGGCATGTCGGCCGGATGGCGAGGCGTTGACCAACAGCGGAAATACCACTGTCACCGGCACCGGGCCCACACCGACTGGCGGGACAACAGAGAAGCTCATCGGGTAGCGCGGCCCGCACACACAACAGACGTGGCGTGTGGTCACTCGGCGACTTTGGTGATGCGGATGTCCGGGCTGCTGTGGGGTCGGCGTGCGCAGACGACCGGGAAGGGCGCGGGCCAGCCTGCTGGATACGGCGGCTAGCGACGAAGTCGCCCGGGCGTGCGGGTGCGGTCAGCCGCCGGAACCGGCCCTGCGCTGGGCGGCGGCCAGCGTGCCGAGCAAGATCGCGGCGAGCAGAGCGTACGGCACGAGATCAGAGGTTGCCTGGGCCAGCGCGCCGCTCAGCGATGCCGCGACCGCCTGCCCGGTCGCCCAGGCCAGGTTGGCCAGACCGAAGGCGAGGCCCTGGTGCAGCCCCATCCGGTCCGCCCCCGCCGACAGCAGCGCGGTGGCCGGCGCGAACAGGGCGCCGTAGCTGGGCAAGCCGACGGCGAGCAGCACCACCAGCAGGTACTCCGACGGCAGCACCGGCGTCAGCAGGGTGACCACCACCGCCCCGGCCAGCGCGATCCGGACCGGCAGCAGCGCCCCCCTGCGGTCCGAGAGCCGACCCGTCAGCGGCTGGATGCCCGACTCGATGGCCGCGGCGAACAGGAACGTCCCCCCGATCACCGCGGCCGAGGCGCCAAGCTGGCTCAGCCGCAGCGGCGCGAGCACGTCCATCACGCCGAAGGCAAAGCCAGGCAGCAACGTCAGCCACATGCCCGCGCCGACCTGCCGGTCCCGGAACGCGGGCCAGGCCGCGCGCAGCGGCTGTGCCGGCACAGCGGGCGGGGCGGTCACGGCGAACGTCAGCATTATCAGGATCCCGCCGGCCACGGCCGCCCCCGCGAACGCGGGCCCGGTCCCCACCTGGTCGGCCACGATCCCGACGAGCGGGCCGAACAGCGCGCCGACCACCGCCGCCCCGAGCGCTGTGCCGAGTACCTCCCCGCGCCGTTCATCCGGCGAGGCCGTGGCCAGCCAGGCCAGGCCCGCGGCCCAGGTGCAGGCGCCGCCCAGGCCCTGGACGAAGCGCGCCAGGTCCAGCACGGCCGGGTTCGTCGCGAAGCCGAACACCAGGGTGGACGCGCTCATCAGCGCCAGCCCGAGCAGGACCGTCGGGCGGTAGCCCAGGCGCGCCGCCAGCACCCCGCCCGGCAGCGCGCCCACCAGGGTTCCCGCCGGGTAGGCAGCGACCAGGATCCCGGCGCCCGCCTTGGTCAGGCCCGCGGTCGCGACGTAGTGCGGGAGCAGCGGGGTAAGTGCGGTAAAGAAAACGGTGTCGACCAGGACGAGGGCGCACACGAACGCCAGCAAGGCGAACACCGGGCGCGATAGCCTCGGCCGGGCCGGCCTCACCCCGACACCTCCAGAATCATGGGAGCACACCCCATGCCCGCACGCAGAACTGCCCGCTGGGCAGTCCCCGGTGCCGCAGCCCTCGTCCTGTCCTGCGCAGCGCTGGCGGGCTGCGGCTCGGCCGGCGGGTCATCGCCCAGCGCGGCCGGCGCGCCGTCCGGCGGGTCGGCCCCCTCGGCCGGTAATGCCTCCGCCCATAACGGGAAGCTCACCGGCAACTTCTGTACCGACTTCAAGAACCTCGGCACCAACATGCCGCTTCCGGCGGCCGGTTCCGGCAGCGTCGCCACGATGGAGCAGCACGACGGCCGGTACCTCAACCAGGTGGCGGCCTACTACACCAGGCTGGCGGCGGAGGCGCCGCCGCAGGCCGGGCAGGAACTGCGGAGCATCGGTTCGGCGTATCAGCAGCTGGCCTCCTCCCTCGTGAATGGGGGTTCCCATTCGCTCAGCCAGATCGAGCAGCAGATCGGCTCGCTGACCAGTTCCGGCCCGGCGGGCAAGGCGCTCAAGCAGCTCATCCTCTATGTGACCACCAAGTGCGCCTGACCGGGGGCGCGCGGTAGCGCCCCGGGCGGGCAGTGGCTCAGGTTGTGGCGGTCACCTTGCTCAGGTGCGCGGGAGCGTCGGGGTTGATGCCCCGCGCCCGGGCCAGCTCGCAGGCGAGCTGCTGCCCGCGGGTGATCGCGGCGATCACGTGCACGGCTTCGGGCAGCCCGGGAGGCACCGGCAGGGAAGCCGACTGCGCCTGGTGGCTGTCAAGCAGCGCGCGCAGTTCCGCCAGGTCGGTGTCGGCCGGGCCGCCGCCGTCCACGAGGAGCACGGGCGCGCCCGCGTACACCGCGGCGATGGGCCCGTGCAGCAGGTCGGCCGTGGAGATTCCCTCGGCCAGGATGCCGGTGGTCTCCTTCACCTTGAGCGCGGTCTCCAGCGCGGCGGCGTAGGCGAGCCCGCGGCCCGCCACCACCAGCCGGTCCAGGTCTCGCCAGCGGTCCGCGAGCTGCCGCACCGGGCCGGGGTCATCGAGCACGGTGGCCACCGCGCCGGGCAGACCGTCCAGGGTGCCGTCGGGCATGGGCCCGGCTCGCAGCGCCGAGGTGACCGTGGCCAGCACCGCGAGCTGGGCGGTCACCGTCTTGGTGGCCGGTACCGCCCGCTCGGGCCCGGCATCGGTGCTGAGCAGCAGGTCCACCGCGTCCGCGAGCGGGCTCTGCGGCTCGTTGGTAATGCCAAGCACCACGGCGCCGCCCGCCCGGACCGCCCGGCAGGTGCTGATGATCTCCGGCGTGGCGCCGGACTGGCTCAGCGCCACCACCAGGTACCCGTGCCAGTCCACGGTGGCGTGGTAGCGGGTGTACAGGCTGGGGGCGGCCAGCCCGGCCGGACGGCCCGCGCGCAGTTCGGCCAGGTACCGGCCGAACACCGCAGCGTTGTCCGACGAGCCGCGGGCCAGGAACACGATTCCCGCCAGCGGGCGGGGCAGCACCGCGCGCACCGCGCTCGTGTCGGCCGGCGCCCGCGCGGTGACCCTGGCCAGCACCTCCGGCTGGGCGGCCATCTCGGCCGACATCAGCTCCCCGGTCACCACGTCTCCACGCCGTCGCCGTCGCCGGCCGCGGCCAGTGCGGGGGAGGGGGACGGTGCCGGGCCTGGCGGGCTCGCCGCGTTCCCGGTGAGCTGCGCCCAGGCAAGCTCGGCCCCGGAGGCGAGGCAGCCGTCGACCACCGCGTCCGTGCCCAGGGCGCTGACCCGCACCTCGGGCATGACCGGCGCGATCGGCCGCAGTTCCGCGGTGACCGCCTCGGCGAACCCCGGTGCCTGGCCGACGCCACCGCCGAGCACGATCAACTCCGGGTCCACGATCGTGACCACGGCGCAGAGCAGCCTCGCCACGAGCGCCGTCTCCTCCGCCACCACCGCGGCGGCACGCTCGTCGCCCCGCGCGGCGGCGGTGAACACCCGGCGGGCCGAGACCTGGCCGCGCATGCCGGCCCGGCGCGCGGCGCGCACCACGGCGGGCGCGGAGGCGGCCGCCTCCAGCGCGCCACGCTTGCGGGCGTCCGCGGCGTCGCCGCCGTGGCCGCCGGTCATCGGCATGTAGGCGATCTCGCCCGCGACCCCGTGCGCACCGCGGAACAACTGGTCGCCGATGACCAGGCCCATGCCGATGCCGGTGCCGACGTGCACGAACGCGAAGCTGTCCACCTCCCGGCCGTGGCCGTGAGCCCGCTCGGCCAAGGCCGCCGCGTCCACGTCGTTCTCCACCACCAGGGCCTGCCCGAACACCTCCTGCAGGCGGGTCAGCACCGCGGGGCGGTCCCAGCCGGGCAGGCCGCCGGTGAGGGCCATGGCGTTGCGGCGGGCGTCATAGATGCCTGGGCTGCCGATGACCGTCTGGGTCACGTCCGTGAGCGCAATCCCTGACTGGGCGCACAGGCCCTGGGCCAGGCTTACCAGTTCCTCGACCCGGCTGCGCCCGCCCGAGGCGTGCGACCGCGCCGAGGACCGGGAACGGACCTCCCCGGCCACGTCGGCGAGTGCGCCGCGGATGTACTGCGCGCCCACATCCAGGCCGAGCACGAAGCCCGCCTCCGGCCTGATCTCATACAGCAGCGCCGACCTGCCCGGACGGCCGATGCGCTGGCCGGCCTCGCGGATCAGGCCCGCCTGCTCGACCGTGGCGAGGGCGAGGGACACGGTGGGCTTGGATAGCCCGGACAGCCTGGCCAGGTCGGCGCGCGAGCACGGGCCGCGGTCCCGGATGTGCCCGAGCAGAAGCTGTTCGTTGAGCGCCCGGATGAGCTGGGGACGCGCGGCCGACATAGCCCCCGGCGTGCCAGCCGACATGACCGTCACTGCCACCTCCGGCGTCAATCCTGCCTTAAGTACTACCGTGAGCACATCCGGCCGGTCGTTTGTCTTGACCCCGGCAACGTCGTCGTTGCCCTACCGGCTACAACGTCATCCGGCGGCACTCGCCCAGCGGGCTCCCCGGCCTGGTGGCCCGCGGCGGCGAGCTGTTGCCAACCTGTTGTATCGCGGCCTTGTAGCCACTTGATAGTTAGGATACTGTCCTAACAAAATTGGGCAAGAGGGTTTTGCCCTGGCAAGAGGGGCGCGCCTCACCGTTGGGCACCGCCCTGGTGGGATCGGCAGGCACAGCAAGCCTCGCACGAGGGCACCGCCCCTGGAAAGGTTGTCCGTGGCAGACTCGCCCGTCGTGCTCGGCCTCGATTTCGGCGGTACCAAGATCGCCATGGCCGTGTGCGAGCTTGACGGCGAACTCCGCGCGTCCACCACCGTGTCCAGCGGTGGCGAGCTGGGCGCCCGGGCGAGCTTCGACCGTGGCATCACGGCGGCCAGGGAGGTGCTCGCCGCCGCCGCGCCCGGCCGCGAGGTGGCGGCGGTCGGCGTGTCCACCTTCGGAATCCCGTTCGACGACCGGGTCGAGCTGGCGCCCACCATCGACGGCTGGGGTGACCTGCCGCTCGGCGACGAGGTACGATCGGCCTTCCCTGGTGCAGCGGTGCGCCTGGCCACCGACGCGAAGGCGGCGGCCCAGGCGGAGGCGCGCTGGGGGGCGCTGGCCGGTTGTGACCCGGCCGTCTATCTCAATCTTGGGACCGGGCTCTCCGCGGCGATCGTCGCGGGTGGAAATGTATTGCATGGCAGCAACGGGGCGGCCGGCGAGATCGGGTACAACCTGCGCGCCGCCTCCGACGTGGGTGTCCCGCTGGCTGCCCGGACCATGCTGGAGGACATGATCAGCGGGCAGGCTCTGGCCAGGCGCGCGGCCAGTCACACCCCGCACGGCGGGCCGATGGAAGCCGCCGAGGTCTTCGGGTCGGGCCGGGATGTACCGGACCTGGACCGGCTGGTGACCGAGTTCGTGGCCGAGCTTGCCTTCCACGTGGTGAACCTGGCCATCACCATCAATCCCGTGCGGATCGCGGTCGGCGGCGGGATGGTCCGCTCCTGGGACCGGCTGCGGCCCGGGCTGCAGGACGCACTCACCGCCGGTGTGCCGTACCCGCCTGAACTAGTCGTTGCCCGATTCCCGTCCGATGCCCCATTGATCGGCGCGGTCGGGCTTGCCGTGGACGCGGCCCGGGAGGGGGGCGTCCACGGCGCCGAAGTCACACTCCCTGCTGTATCGCTCAGTGAAGGGCTACCACTATGAGACCCAGACACCTGATGACTGTCGCGGTCCTTGCCACCGCCGGGCTGCTCGCCGCGGCCTGCAGTAGCAGTTCCTCGTCCTCCCCCGGCACGTCGAACGCGGCCCCAAGCGGGGTCCTGACCATCGACAACGAGAGTGGCGGAACCTGGACCTGCGACTTCAACCCGTTCAACCTGTCCTACATCGCCTTCTCGCTCGGCAACGTGTACGAGCCGCTGATGTTCGTGAACACGCTGCAGAACGCCAAGGTGTCGCCGTGGCTGGCCACCAGCTATGCCTGGAGCAACGGCAACAAGACGCTCACGTTCACGATCCGCAAGGGCGTCAAGTTCACCAACGGTGATCCGATGACGCCGGCCGATGTGGTGTACACGTTCAACCTGCTCAAGACGCACAAGACCCTGGACATCAACTCGGTCTGGTCGGCGCTGTCCAGCGTCACCCAGAGCGGTGACAACGTGGTCATGCAGTTCAAGTCCGTCGCGGTGCCGAACTTCTACTTCATCGCCGACCAGGTCGGGATCGTGGACCAGAAGGTCTGGTCGAAGATCGCCAACCCGGTGACCTACCCGGACAAGAACCCGGTCGGCACGGGCGCCTTCACGGTGTCCAGCAAGACCTGCACGCCGCAGAACATCAAGTACACGGCCAACCCGCACTACTGGCAGCCCGGGCTGCCGAAGGTCGGCACGGTCAACTACCCGGCGTTCCTGACCAACGACACGGCCAACACCTACCTGGCCACCGGCCAGGCACAGTGGGGCAGCCAGTTCATCCCCAACATCCACACGTTCTACCTGTCCAAGAGCCCGAACTACCACTACTGGTTCCCGCCGGTCGCGAACGTGAGCATGTTCATCAACCTGAACAACCCGATCCTGAAGAACGTCGCGGTGCGCCAGGCCATGGCGTACGCGATCGACCGGCACAAGGCCTCGCTGATCGGCGAGTACGGCTACGAGCCGGCCTCCAACCAGTCCGGGATCGTCACCCCGACGTTCTCCGCCTGGATGGACGCGCCGCAGGCGGCGACCTACGGCAACAACTACGCCTATAACCCGCAGAAGGCGATCTCGGTCCTGCAGGCCGCCGGGTTCAAGAAGGGCTCGGACGGGATCATGGCCAAGGGCGGCCAGAAGCTGGCGTTCTCGATCATCAACAACGGCGGGTTCTCCGACTGGGTGGCCGCGGTCAACGTCATCCAGCAGGACCTCAAGGCGGTCGGGATCCAGGTCACCGCGCAGAACCTGGCGGCGACCACGTACCAGAACGACCTGTACACGGGCAAGTACGAGCTCGGCTACGGCGCCGAGACCGGCGGTCCGTCACCGTACTTCGAGCTCCGGCAGTGGTTGTACTCGGCTAACTCGGCGCCGATCGGCACCGCGGCCGGGTCCAACTTCGAGCGGTACAGCAACCCGCAGACCGACGCGCTGATCAACCAGTACGCCACGACCGCCGACCCGGCCCAGCAGCATTCGATCGTGAGCCAGCTGGAGAAGGTCATGCTGAGCGAGGTGCCGGTCATCCCGATCACCGAGGCGGTCGACTGGTTCCAGTACGACACCGGCAGCTTCTCCGGCTGGCCGACCCAGGGCAACCCGTACGCGCAGCCAGCCGCGTACAACTACCCCGACTGGGGCCAGACGATGCTGCACCTGGTGCCGAAGGGCTAGCAGTGGCGGCCGTCCCCGGGGTGCGCGGCCAGCGCACCCCGGGGACGCCGGCCAGCCTGGCGCCGGTACCCGCCTCTTGCGGGAGCCGCCACAGGTGAGCGAGCGTTGGGAGGACAGACGATGGGCACCAGGAGGAGCACATGAGGTTTGTGTTTCGCCGCCTGGGCTTCTTCTTGCTGACCCTATGGGTGGCGCTCACCCTGAACTTCGTGCTGCCGCGGCTGATGCCGGGCAACCCGGCGACATCGATCATAGGCAAGTTCCGCGGCGGTATCAGCCCGCAGGCAGTCAAGGTGCTCGAGGCACAGTTTGGCATCGCCACCCACCAGAACATCGTGGTTCAGTACTTCCACTACCTGGGCAATGTCGCGACGCTCAAGTTCGGGGTCTCGCTGACCACGCAGCCTGGGGCGTCGGTCGGGCGGATCGTGCTCGACGCCATCCCGTGGACGCTCGGCCTGGTGGGGGTCACCACGATCCTGGCGTTCATCCTGGGCACCGGGATCGGCATTCTGAGCGCGTGGATGCGCGGTGGGCGGCTGGACAGCATCATGCCGCCGATCTTCGTGATCATGACGGTGATTCCTTACTTCTGGATCGGCCTGGTGCTGATCCTGATCTTCGGCGTGAAGCTGCACGTATTGCCGTACTTCTTCAGCTACAACTTCGCGCTCACGCCGGGGTTCAACGCGGCCTTCATCGGCAACGTGGCCGAGCACGCGATCCTGCCCGCATTCACCCTGCTCATCACGACGATCGGCGTCTGGATCCTGACCATGCGCAACACCATGATCACCACGCTCGCGGAGGACTACGTGCG
>Ga0070709_10000551_pt1 | contig 21925 bp, 21 predicted proteins | sample LARL51metaG_FD_65449 | JGI IMG/M metagenome (GOLD analysis project Ga0070709, IMG submission 65449) | Corn, switchgrass and miscanthus rhizosphere microbial communities from Kellogg Biological Station, Michigan, USA - LAR L5-1 metaG | ecosystem: Host-associated > Plants > Roots > Rhizosphere ... | reverse complement strand
TTCTGCGTCGCAGCGTGGACAAACGTTAATGCTGCATCGGCCTGTCTGAACGAAGAGTTCAGGTCGCATTCAGCAGCAGCGGACAAAACTCTCTCCATCGTTTCCAAGAAGCGGAGGAGAGGGCGAATGGAACGCAGGCACTTTCTGAATTTCGCGTTAGGTTTGGCGGCCACTGCCGCGCTCGCGACAGGCGCGGTCGCCGCTCCGCTGCTGCCGCAGGGCCTCGACGCTGGCGGCATCTCCCGCGCCCGCCAGGAGGGCGGCCAACAAGACATCCGTCCGGCCGTGACCTCGCGCGCGGAGGTCGATCAGCTGAAGCCGGAACAGGTGCACTGGGGCCACGGCCATCACTACGGATGGCATCACCGTCATTGGGGCTGGCATCACCGCCATCACTGGGGCTGGCGGCATCATCACTGGCACCGGCACTGGCATCACCGTCACTGGCGGCACTGGTGAACATCCGTGCGAATCCAACCGACCTGATTTTCGAAACCGCCGCATCGCGGCACATTTGAAAGAAGAGGCTATGAAGAAGACCCTTGCAGCATCCGCCTTTGTCCTGGGCCTCGGCCTGATCGGCATGACCGCCTCGCAGGCGATGCCGCTGGCGCCCGTCGCCGATCAGGTCGCATCAGGTGAAGTGATCCTGGTCGCCGGCGGCTGCGGTCCGGGCTGGCATCGCGGTCCCTATGGCGGATGCCGTCCGATGTACAATTGTCCGCCCGGCTGGCATTCGGGTCCGTTCGGCCGCCGCTGCTTCCGCAACTGGTGAAGTGATCAGGCAGGGAGGATTGTCCCCACCCTGAATCCCTGCCAACTGCGGTGGTTGTGATGGCCGCGCCGATCTCCCCGGCGCGGCCATCGGTCCCTGAATGATGCGCGGCAGCGGAAATCACTCGCCGAGAAAGCCGAGCACGAGTTCCCGGTACCGGTCCGCTTCGAGAAACAGCAGGTGCCCGATGGTGGCGATGATTTCCAAGTCCTGACAACACCGCGTGATCGTCAGGGCGTGCCGTTGCCGAACAGCACCGAGAACTGCTTTTCGCCCAGGCGGCTGAAATTGACGATGCGGCTGCCGGGGGTTGCGTCGCGCGCCGCCCATTTCAATTCCGCAAAGCGCTGCATCAGCGCCGCACCGAGCGTGCCGGCGAGATGATGGCGCCGCTCGCTCCAGTCGAGGCAGGCCTTGCAGACGGGACGGCGCGGATGTTTCAGCATGTCCGGCCAGATCTGCAGCTTCTCGGCCAGGAAGCGCGTGCCCTCGGCGGTCAGTTCGATCTCCTGCTTCTTCTGCCGCACCAGCCGCCGCTCGCGCAGGCTGTCGAGCATCTGCACGCCGAGATCGCCCGCGAGGTGGTCGTAGCAGATCCGGGCACGCCGCAGCGCCGGTTCCTTCGGTCCGGTGCGCACACGCATGTGGCCGGCACGCGCCGCGAGCGCGCCAAGTCCCTCCAGCACGCCGCCGACATCGGGATCGGCGAGCCGGTAGTAGCGGTGGCGGCCCTGCTTTTCCGCCTCGATCAGGCCGCCGGCCTCGAGCTTGGCGAGGTGCGAACTCGCGGTCTGCGGCGTGATGCCCGCTTCCTGCGCGAGCTCGCTCGCGGTCAGCGCGCGCCCGGAGAGCAGGGCGGTCAGCATGTTGGCGCGGGCGGGATCGCCGACCAGCGAAGCCACCATGGCGATGTCGGGACCTGATTTCATGCTTCGATGATAGCCGAAGCATCGATGTCGGGCAAGGGGTAGGCTCGTCTCCGCTCACTACTCCTGTCATGCGAGCGAAGCGAAGCAATCCAGAATCTCTCCGCAGCAAAGGTCTGGATTGCTTCGGCGCAAGGGCGCCTCGCAATGGCGGCAGCTAACATCGGAGTTCTTCTCGTGCCTGTCACCGTCTTCATCCGCTATCAGATCGACCCGTTCAAGCGCGCGCTGTTCGAGGACTATTCGAAGCGCTGGCTTGCCATCATCCCGCGTTGTGGCGGCGACCTGATCGGCTATTTCATGCCGCATGAGGGCACCAACAACATCGCCTTCGCCCTGATCTCGTTCGACAGTCTTGCGGCCTATGAGGCCTATCGGGCGCGGCTGCGCACGGACAGCGAGGGCATGGCCAATTTCAATTTCGCCGAGGAGAACAAGTTCATCCTGGCCGAGGAGCGGACTTTTCTGCGCAAGGTTGTCGCCTAACTCGTTCGCCACTATGTTGGCGTCAAGAAAAGCCAAGGGAGAGTGCCATGCCGCTGACAACTGCTGACAAACGCGCCAACTTCCGCAAGCTGCATGAAAGCGGCTGCTTCATCCTGCCCAACCCCGTCGATGTTGGCACCGCCAAGGCGCTTGCCCATCTCGGCTTCAAGGCCATCGCCTCGACCAGCGCCGGCTTTGCCTGGACGCTCGGCAAGGCCGACAACCGCGTCACGCTGGAGGAGGTGCTGGCCCATCTCGCCGCGATCAGCGCCGCGGTCGACATTCCCGTCAATGCCGATTTCGAGGGCGGTTTTGCCCATGAGGCGGAGGGCGTCGGCGCCAATGTTGCGCGCGCGGTGAAGACCGGTCTCGCCGGCCTGTCGATCGAGGATTCCACCGGCGAGAAGACGCGGCCGCTCTATGAGCGCAACGTCGCGATCGCGCGCATCAGGGCGGCGCGCAAGGCGATCGATGCCGATAGCAGCGGCGTGCTGCTCACCGGCCGCTGCGAGGCTTTTCTGTGGGGGCAGCCCGACATCGCCCTCGTGATCGATCGGCTGACGGCCTACGCCGAGGCCGGCGCCGACTGCCTCTATGCGCCGGGCATCAAGACCCGCGAGGACATCGCTGCCGTGGTCAAGGCGGTAGCGCCAAAACCGGTTAATCTGCTGATCGGGGCATCGGGTCTGTCGCGCGCCGAGGCCGAGGATCTCGGCGTGCGGCGGATCAGCGTCGGCGGCATGCTGGCGCGCAATGCATGGGCCGGCTTCATGAAGGCGGCGAAGGAGATGGCGGAACAGGGCACGTTTACGGATCTCGCCAACGGGTTTCCCGGCGGCGAGCTGAACAAGATGTTCGGCTGATCTTGCTGCGCGTCACCTTGAAAAAATAATCAGCGCAGCGCGAAAGACCGGCTGCGCTGATATCAGATCGGTCTCAGCGGTGGTCGTTGTTCTGTCCCGGCGCCGGCGCGCCGTTGTTGTCGGCCGGCTTCGCTGCGCTGTCCGAGTCGCTTGCCGCATTCTCCGATGGCGCCGGACGGTTCGCCGCACCCGTTGTCGTCCCCGGTGCGCCGTTGGGGCGTGGGGCAGCGCCCGGCGTGGCGGGCTGGCTCTGCGAGGTCTGTGTCGGCGGCGCGGTGCCGGCATTTTCCGTGCCGCTGCGGTTCAGGCCGTAGAAGACGGCCGCGAGCAGGATCGCGAGCCCGATCGCGTAGGCCGCGATCTTGCCACCGCTCGTGCGTCCCTCACTCAGTTCGGGATCGACCTGCAGCCTGTCGTCGAACTCGCGGGCGCGGCGCGTGTCGGCGTCCTCGGCGCGCGAGCGATAGGGATCGTCGGGATAGAGTGGATCGGACATTGTCTTACTCCGTTCGCTTGTCGCGGCATTCGCGTACAGAACACAATGACGGTCTCAGGCCGATGTTCCGGGCTCTGCACGCGTGCGCTCCGCGTCATGATGCGGCCTTTCACCGCGCAACGCCTGCATGAAAAGCGCAGCGAGGAGACCCGCTGCGCTGATCAAGAACGCCGCGCCCGGCGCCGGCGTTATTTGTTCGGCGCCGTTTGCGGCTGAGCCGGCTGGCTCGGCGCTGCGCCCGTCGTCGTGCCCGGATCGGTGTTGGGCCGGCGCGGCGTGACGTCACGCATGCCCGGAGGGGCTGGCGGCAGCGTGCCCGGCTGGTTCTGTGCCGTCTGCGACGCCGGCGGGTTGGCCGCCTCGTTCACGTTGGAATGGCTGACGCCATAAAACACCGCGCCCATGAGCAGCGCCAATGCGATTGCGACCAGGCCGATCTTGGCCCCGTCATTGGACGTCGCTGCGGTCTCCGGATCGAACCGCAGCGGATCGTTGAACCGCGACTCGCGATCAAGATCGCTGTCGCTGAAGCCCGGACGGGTAGGATCGTTTGGAATGTAGTCTTTCGGCATGGATCGGGTCCTCCATCAGTGCGTTTGCGGCGAAGCAAAAAACGGTCGCGCTTCACCTTCGGAAAACGCGTCACGATTGCGGGGCAATCGAACCGGGATTGCGCCTGGCATTGACAATTGCCGGGCGTCAAGGATGGTTCCGGGAACCCCGGCGACAAGCCGGGCTCTTGGTTCCAAGCGGTCGATTCATCAATTGGTTGCATCGCGTGGAACGCATGGACGCGCAGAAATGTGATGTTGCGAGGACGCGATGTGGAACCTGCCGCCCGCCGATACCGTCCTGCATCTGCTCTCCTGGGTCGCGCTTGCGGCGCAAGCCATGACGGCGGCGCTTGCCGCGGGCCGGCGCAGCATGGATTGGGCCGGTGTCTGCATGCTCGGCTGCATTACGGCGCTCGGTGGCGGCACCATCCGTGATGTCCTGCTCGGACATTATCCGCTGCTCTGGGTCCAGTATCCGTCTTTCCTGGCGCTGACGGCGGTGGCCGCGTTCCTCACCATCCCGATCGCGCGCATCGTGCATCGATTGAGCGCGGCTTTCCTGGTGCTCGATGCGATCGGGCTCGTCGTGTTCACCATGGCCGGCTGCGATGTGGCCTGGCAGATGGACGCCTCGCTGCCCATCGTGATCGTGGCCGGCATGATCACGGGATGCGCCGGCGGCGTGCTGCGCGACATCCTCTGCAACGACGTGCCGCTGCTCTTCCGCTCCGAACTCTACGCCAGCGTATCCGTGCTGACCGGCCTGTTCTACGCCACCGCGTTCGGGCTCAAACTCTCGAACGACATCTGGACCGTCCTGACCTTCCTGCTCGGCCTGTCATTCCGCCTGCTGGCCGTCAGGTTCAAATGGGAAATGCCGAAATTCGTCTTCAGCGGCGAGGAGCGTTGACGCACCGCACAAGAGCCGGCGGGACTCGCTACGGCGATCGTTGTGGTGCCGCCATGAGCAGGATGCCGGAAAGCGCGGCAGGATGGGCGTCATGCAATTGCGCGAGCCCGTCGCCGGACGACACAAAGCGAAAAGCCGCGCCGTCTTCCAGCCACGAAGTTGCGATTTTCGCACGGCCGTGCAAGCGCGCAAGATTTGTGATGCGCCGGTCGCAATGGCGGACATAAACTACCATGACTATGGTGCTATTGGCGTTGGCACGCGGCGTGAATAGCTAGAATTTGGGCAGGGCCAAACGGCTTGGACAGAGGGCTTCAATGGGCATCAATCAGGGTCTGATCAGTCTCGACCAGAAATACACCGCGAGCACAGGTCACGTCTTCCTGACCGGCATCCAGGCGCTGGTGCGTCTGCCGATGGCCCAGATCCGGCGCGACCGCGCGATGGGTCTCAACACCGCGGGTCTGATCTCCGGCTATCGCGGTTCGCCGCTCGGCGGCTACGACCAACAATTGTTCGCCGCGCGAAAGCACCTCGAACAGTACAACATCAAATTCCAGCCTGGCGTGAACGAGGATCTCGCCGCCACCGCGATCTGGGGATCGCAGCAGCTCAATCTGTCACCGGGTGCCAAATATGACGGCGTGGTCGGCATCTGGTACGGCAAGGGCCCGGGCGTCGACCGCTCTGGCGACGTCCTTCGCCATGGCAATGCCGCGGGCTCCGCGCAACAGGGCGGCGTGCTGTGCCTTGCCGGCGACGACCACGGCGCCAAATCCTCGACCGTCCCGCATCAGTCGGACCACGCCTTCATCTCGGCGCTGATGCCCTATCTCTATCCCTCCAGCATCCACGAGATGATCGAGATGGGCCTTTTGGGAATAGCGATGTCGCGCTATTCCGGCTGCTGGGTCGGCATGAAGGTGATCACCGAGACGGTGGAGACCACCGCCGAGATCGACCTTACCGACGAGATGACGCCGTTCGTCATTCCCTCCGATTTCGAGTTGCCGCCGGGCGGGCTCAATCTGCGCTGGCCGGATGACCGCTTCGAGCAGGACCGGCGGCTGCAGGACTACAAGGGCTACGCCGCCATCGCCTTTGCCCGCGCCAACAGGGTCAACCGCGTCACGATGGATTCGCCGAACGCGCGCTACGGCATCATGGCCTCGGGCAAGAGCTACGAGGACGTGCGGCAGGCGCTGCGCGAACTCGGCATCACCGAGGAGGTCGCGGCAAAAATCGGGCTTCGGCTCTACAAGATCGGCATGCCCTGGCCGCTCGAGCCGGAAGGCGTGCGGCAGTTCGCGGTCGGTCTCGAAGAGATCTTCATCGTCGAGGAACGCCGTGAAATCGTCGAGAACCAGGTCAAGCAGGAGCTCTTCAACTGGCGCGACGACGTCCGTCCCCGCATCGTCGGCAAGATGGACGAGCACGACAAGCGCTTCCTTACTTTCGCGGCGGAGCTTTCCGTCGCCTCGCTTGCCTCTTCCCTGACTGAACGTCTCCTCCGCCTCAATCTCAATCCCGAAATCGCAAATATGCTCCGCGCCAAGGCCGACTGGTTCAACGGCCGCGAGGCGAGCCAGGTGCAGGCGGTCTCCCCGATCAGCCGCACGCCCTATTTCTGCTCGGGCTGTCCGCACAACACCTCGACCAAGGTGCCCGAAGGCAGCCGCGCCATGGCCGGCATCGGCTGCCACTTCATGGCGCTGTGGATGAACCGCAACACCGAGACCTATACCCAGATGGGCGGGGAAGGCGTGCCCTGGATCGGGATCGCCCCGTTCACCAATGAGAAGCACATTTTCGCCAATCTCGGCGACGGCACCTATTTCCACTCCGGCATCCTGGCGATCCGTCAGGCCATCGCCTCCAAAGCCAACATCACCTACAAGATCCTCTACAACGACGCGGTCGCGATGACCGGCGGCCAGCGCCACGACGGCGATCTCTCGCCGCAGCAGATCACTTTTCAGCTCCACGCCGAGGGCATCCGCGAGATCTACCTGGTCTCGGAAAATCCCGATCTCTATCCCTCCAGCACCATCGCGCCCGGCGTCAAGCTCGCGCATCGTGACGATCTTGAAAACGTCATGAAGATTTTGCGCGAGACCCAAGGTGCCTCGGCGATCGTGTTCGTGCAGACCTGTGCCGCGGAAAAGCGCCGTCGCCGCAAGCGTGGCACGATGGAGGATCCGGCGCGCCGGCTCTACATCAATCCCGCGGTGTGCGAGGGCTGCGGCGACTGCTCGGTGCAGTCGAACTGCATCTCGGTCGAGCCGCTGGAGACCGAGTTCGGCCGCAAGCGCGTCATCAATCAGTCGAGCTGCAACAAGGACTATTCCTGCCTGAAGGGTTTTTGCCCATCCTTCGTCACCATCGACGGCGGGGGCTTGCGCCACCGCGCGCCGGCCGATCTCGGCGCCATCGGCGATCTGCCGGAGCCGCTCGCAAAACCGCCGCTGGAGCGGCCCTACAACATCGCGGTCGGCGGCGTCGGCGGCACCGGCGTGCTGACCATCGGCGCGCTGCTCGGCATGGCTGCCCATATCGAGGGCAAGGCCTCGATGATTCTGGACATGTCGGGCCTCGCCCAGAAGGGCGGCGCCGTGCTCAGCCATGTCCGACTGTCCGAGCATACCAAGGACGTGACCTGCTCCCGCATCGTCACCGGCACCGCCGATCTCGTGATCGCCGCCGACGAGATCGTGGGGGGCTCCAAGGACACCATCACGCTGTGCGAGTCGAGCCGCACCGTCGGTATCATCAACAGCCATCTGATCCCGACCGCTGACTTCATCCTCAATCGCGATTTCAATTTCCAGAACCGCAAGGTGGTCAGCGTGCTGGAGAGCGCGCTGCGCAAGGAGTCCGTGTTCTTCGACTTCACCAATCCCGCGGAGGCGCTGCTCGGCGATTCCATCGCCACCAACATGATGATGCTCGGCTATGCCTATCAGAAGGGGTTGTTGCCACTGTCGGCTGAAGCGATCGAGCAGGCGATCGAGATCAACGGCGTCGCGATCAAGATGAACACCGAGGCGTTCCGGCTCGGGCGCCTTGCCGTCGTCAATCCCGAACGGCTGGCCATCATGCTGGAGGGCCACGAGGCGCCGGTGGTCCCGAAGACGCTGGAGACGATGTCGCTGGACGACATCATCGCCCACCGCAGCGCGCATCTGACCAACTACCAGGGCAAGCGGCTTGCCCAACGCTACCAGAAGCTCGTCGACCAGGTCCGCGAGGCGGCGACGCAGGGCGGCCATGGTGAGCAGCTGGCCCGCGCGGTCGCGATCAACTATGCAAAGCTGCTGGCCTACAAGGACGAGTACGAGGTGGCGCGGCTGTTTACGGACGGCAGCTTCGAGAAGCAGCTCGCCGAGCATTTCGAGGGCGACTACAAGATCTCCTTCAATCTCGCGCCGCCGATCCTCAGCAGCGGCCTCGACGCGCAGGGCCGGCCGAAGAAGCGCGCCTTTGGCCCGGGGACGATGAAACTGTTCCGCCAGCTCGCCAAGATGCGGGTACTGCGCGGCACGCCGCTCGACATCTTCGGCTACAGCCGGGATCGCAAGCTCGAGCGCGGCCTGATCGCGTCCTACGAGAAGGACGTCGCGACCGTGCTGAGCCAGCTGTCGCCGGCCAATCTCGATGCGGCGGTCGAGCTCCTCTCGTTGCCGGAGCGCATCCGCGGCTACGGTCCGATCAAGGAGAAGGCGGCTGCTGACGTGAAAGCGCGGCACGAAAAACTCACCGCCGACCTCGCCAGCCCGCCGCCCGCCCCGCGCCAGCTCGCGGCGGAGTAGGGCGCGTCGCATTGCGCCGCAGGGTGGGTTAGCGAAGCGTAACCCACCAACGTTTCTTTCCGCGGCGACATCGCGCCGTGCCGACCATCTTTCACGACGTCATTGCGAGCCAACGGGTCCGCGCAAAGCGCGCCCCGATGACAGGCTCCGTGAAGCAATCCAGAGCCCCACCCGCGACTCTGGATTGCTTCGGCGCTCTGCGCCTCGCAATGACGGTCTCCATGGCTGAGTGCCTGATTGCACGACGGGCAATTGCTGCATGGGCGTCATGCGCAAACTGCCCGTCGTGCCAGTCTGTCGCAGGATGATGATGCTGAATTTCAGAAATGTACTTGACGCCGACCCCAAATCAGAGGCATGATCCGCGCCGTCCCGCCTCGGCAAGAGGGGCGTATGCGCTATCGTCACGACACGTGAGGCGGGATGCGATGGCCGCGGCAGCGACGCGCACGATTGATCGTGCGGACGAACGACGCTGCTGCGGACGGTGAAATCGTATCGTCCTGGCCTCCCGACGCTGAGGTCAAGTCGCGCGAGACGGATCGCGCGGCGACGGGGGCAATAAGGCCCGGTCCCCGGGGAGAGTACGTATAAGCCGTAAAGCCATTGCGCAGGGAATGCCGGATGATTCGGCTGGACCTGTGGTTCCTTCCCCGTGCTTTTTCACTGCACGGGGGCCATGGGTTGCGGCCAGCACCCGGCATTCCCTGCGCCCTCTGTTGTCAGGAGGGCGGAAGACCATGCACAACTCGGGCGCGATCGCGCCGCGGGAATACCGAAGCTCGCCTCCATCTCCGTCATTGCGAGCGGAGCGAAGCAATCCAGAATGTCTCCTCGGCGGCAGTCTGGATTGCTTCGGCGCTTCGCGCCTCGCAATGACGTCCTCGATAGGCTGGCGCGCCGCGCCCATCTCACCTCGCGGAATATTTCGCCGCTTGCCAAGCCCGTCTCGGCAGGCCACAAAAATTCCGGCCATCGCGCGACAAGAAACGGGAAGCGGAGAACGAGTTGACCATCAAGGGCAAGGCCTACATCGCCGGGATATTTGAGCACCCGACCCGGCACGCGCCGGACAAGTCCACCGCACAATTGCACGCCGAAGTCGCCAGGGGCGCCATCGCGGATGCCGGCCTCAGCAAGGCCGATATCGACGGTTATTTTCTGGCCGGTGACGCGCCGGGCGGGGCCTGGCCGATGGTCGATTATCTCGGCCTCAAGGTGCGCCACATCGATTCCACCGACACCGGCGGCTGCTCCTATCTGATCCATCTCGGCCATGCCGCCGAAGCGATCGCCGCCGGTAAATGCTCCATCGCGCTGGTGACGCTCGCCGGCAAACCGCGGACGGGGCCGATGCCGCCGCGTGCGGCTGGCGCAGAAGCCGATTTCGAGGCGGCCTATGGCGCGACCACCCACAATGCCTACGGCATGTGTGCCATGCGCCACATGCACGACTACGGCACGACCAGCGAGCAACTCGCCTGGATCAAGGTCGCGGCCTCGCATCATGCGCAATACAATCCGCACGCGTTCCTGAAGGACGTCGTCACGGTCGAGGACGTCGTGAACTCGCCGATGATCTCCGATCCCCTGCATCGGCTCGATTGCTGTGTCGTCACCGATGGCGGCGGCGCGCTGATCGTGACATCGGAGGAGATCGCAAAGAGCCTGAAGAAGCCTCTGGTCAGGCTGATCGGGCATGGCGAGGCGATGAAGGGCCCGCGCGGCGGCAAGGACCTCGATCTCACCTACTCCGCCGGCGTGTGGTCCGGGCCGCGCGCCTTCGAGGAAGCCGGCGTGACGCCACAGGACATCAAATACGCCTCGATCTACGACAGCTTTACCATCACGGTGCTGATGCAGCTCGAAGACCTCGGTTTTTGCAGGAAGGGCGAGGGCGGCAAATTCGTCGCCGACGGCAATCTGATTTCCGGCGTCGGCAAGCTGCCGTTCAACACCGATGGCGGCGGGCTGTGCAGCAACCACCCGGTCAACCGTGGCGGCATGACGAAGATCATCGAAGCGGTGCGGCAGCTCCGCGGCGAGGCGCATCCCAAGGTGCAGGTGAAAAACTGCGACCTCGCGGTCGCGCACGGCACCGGCGGCCTTTTGGGCGTGCGCCACGCCGCCTCGACCTGCATCCTGGAGCGTGTGTGATGAGTGAAGCGAAAAAATATCCGACTCCGGTGACCAACCCCGAGACAAAGCCGTTCTGGGATGCAGCCGCGCAGGGAAAATTCATGATCAAGCGCTGCAAAACCTGCGGCGATGCGCATTATTTCCCGCGCTCGATCTGCCCGTTCTGCTTCTCCGACAAGACGGAATGGGAGGAAAGTTCGGGCGAGGGCACGATCTACACGTTCAGCCTGATGCGCAAATCGGCGACCGGGCCCTACGCGATCGGCTATGTGACGCTGAAGGAAGGTCCGTCGCTGATGACCAACTTTGTCGATTGCGACCTGGAGCGGCTGGCGATCGGCCAGAAGGTGAAGGTGGTGTTCAAGCCGACCGACGGCGCGCCGCTGCCGTTCTTCACGGTGGTGTAGTGGGGATGCCCACGGCACGTGCAACGCAAAAGGTGGTCATGGCCGCGAAAGCGGGCAGCAAGTAGACACCGGTGTTTACTGGATCCCCGCTTTCGCGGGGATGACAACAGGACAGAGCGGAGGGACGCCGTATATGCCGATCAACTACGAAGAGCTGATGGCGCTGAAGAACCTGGGCCAGAAGTACGGCTACACGGATCGCGAGGTGATGCTGTACGCCTATGGCATCGGCATGGGCGCAGATCCCATGGACGAGAAGGAACTCGCCTTCGTCAACGAAGCAGCGGCGACGCCGCGGCCGCTCAAAGTGGTGCCGACCTTTGCTTCCGTCGCCGCCTGGGGTTCAGGTCCCGGCGAAATGAACCTCAATCGCGTGATGGTGGTCGATGGCGAGCGCGACATCACCTTCCACAAGCCGCTCGCGACGGCGGCGCATATCACGGCCGATTCATCCGTCCTTGCCGTATTCGATAAGGGCAAGGACAAGGGCGCGATCATTCGCCACCAGACGGTCCTGAAGGACTCCGATGGCGAGAAGCTCGCGACGCTGATCGCCTCGCGCTTCGCCCGCGGCGATGGCGGCTTTGGCGGTCCCTCCGAAGGCCAGCCCGAGCCGCATCTCGTGCCGAGCCGCGCGCCCGACCGGACGATCGATATTTCCACGCGGCCCGACCAGGCGCTGGTCTATCGTCTCTGCGGCGACCGCAACCCGCTGCATTCCGATCCGGAGTTCGCGAAGAAGGCGGGCTTCCCAAAGCCGATCCTGCACGGCATGTGCACCTACGGCATCACCTGCCGCGGCATCCTGCAGACCTATGCCGACTACGATCCCACGGCTTTTCGGCAGCATGTCGCGCGGTTCTCCTCGCCGGTCTATCCCGGCGAAACGGTGACGCTCGAGATGTGGAAGGACGGCGAGGTGATCTCGTTCGAAGCCAAGGTGATGGCGCGTGGCGTCACGGTGATCAGGAACGGCAAGACGGTGCTGGGCTAGCACCGTGCGGATGAGAGGTGAGATGTCGCGGCGAAGGCGGTGCGCCCCCTCTCCCCGCTTGCGGGGAGAGGGTTGGGGTGAGGGGGAGTCTCAAGGGACCGATCTTGCGGAGAGTCCCCCTCACCCGGATCGCATCTGAAGATGCGATCCGACCTCTCCCCGCAAGCGGGGAGAGGTGACAACAGAGCAAGAGGGAGAGAAACAATGGGACTGCTCGACGGCAAGGTGGCGCTGATCACGGGCGCGGGTGGGGGGCTCGGTGAAGCCTATGCAAGACTGTTCGCGCGCGAGGGCGCGGCTGTCGTGGTCAATGATCTCGGCGGGCCGCGCGACGGCTCGGGCGCCGACACCTCCATGGCGCAAAAGGTCGTCGACGCCATCAAGGCCGAAGGCGGCCGCGCGGTCGCCAATGGAGCCGACATCTCCACCATCGAAGGCGGCCAGTCGGCCTTCAACGATGCCATCAAGCATTTCGGCCGCGCCGACATTCTGGTGAACAATGCCGGCATCCTGCGCGACCAGACCTTTGCCAAGGCGGCCGAGGCCGACTGGGACCAGGTCATCAAGGTGCACCTGAAAGGTACTTTTTGCACAACGCTGCCGGTGTTCCGCTGGATGCGCGACAATGGCGGCGGCGTCATCGTCAACACCTCCTCGACCTCGGGACTGATCGGCAATTTCGGCCAGACCAATTACGGCGCCGCCAAGGGCGGCATCTGGGGTTTTTCCAACGTGCTCGCGATCGAGGGCCGCAAATACAACATCCGGGTCTGGACGCTGGCGCCGGGCGCGCTGACCCGGATGACCTCGGACCTGCCGCGCTACAAGGAGAACCCCGGCGCGGCGCTGGGCCCCGACGGAATCGCGCCGGCCGTGCTATACATGGTCAGCGATTTGTCGGGTGACCAGACCGGAAAAGTGCTCGGCGTGTCAGGGCCGCGCGGCGTGCGCGAGATGCGGATGATGGAGATGGAGGGCTGGAAGCCGCCATTTTCGGGATGGAAGGCAGAGGATATTTTGACCCACGCCAACGAGATCTTTTTCTCCGAAGAGGAAATCAGGAAATCCGCGCGGCGGTTTTGAAATGATGTCGTTCCGGGCGCGAGCGTGAGCGAGCGAACCCGGAACCTGGAGGTAATGACCGCGAGATTCCGGGTTCGCGCTTCGCGCGCCCCGGAATGACGGGTGAAGGGATAGAGGCACAGATGACCAAACTCACCGCTGACGCAAAGGGCACGTTCGCGATCGCGCCGACGCCGTTCCATGACGACGGCCGCATCGACGAGCGCTCGATCGACCGCCTGACCGACTTCTATTCCGAGGTCGGCTGCGACGGCGTCACCGTGCTCGGGATTTTGGGCGAGGCGCCAAAGCTCGACGCCGCGGAGGCCGAGCAGGTCGCGGTGCGCTTCGTCAAGCGGGCAAAGACCATGCAGGTGATCGTCGGCGTCTCGGCGCCGGGCTTTGCCTCGATGCGCGCGCTGGCGAAAGCCTCGATGGATGCCGGCGCCGCCGGCGTGATGATCGCGCCGCCGCCGAACCTGCGCACCGACGACCAGATCACGACCTATTTCAAGCAGGCGCAGGAGGCGATCGGCGACGAGATTCCCTGGGTGCTGCAGGATTATCCACTGACCTTGACCGTGGTGTTCACGCCGGCCGTGATCCGGAAGATCGTGATGGACAGTCCGTCCTGCGTGATGCTCAAGCATGAGGACTGGCCGGGCCTCGAAAAGATCTCGACCCTGCGCGGCTTCCAGAAGGACGGCTCGCTCAAGGCCCTGTCGATCCTCTGCGGCAATGGCGGGCTGTTTCTCGATTTCGAGATGGAACGCGGCGCCGACGGCGCCATGACCGGCTACGCCTTCCCGGAACTGTTGATCGATGTGGTCCGGCTTTCGAAAGAGGGCCGGCGCGACGCCGCGCACGATCTGTTCGACGCGCATCTGCCGCTGATCCGCTACGAGCAGCAGCCCGGCGCGGGGCTTGCGGTGCGCAAATATGTGCTGCAGAAGCGCGGCATCATCGCCTCCAGCGCGCAGCGCAAGCCCGGCGCCGGTATCACGCCGACGGCACGCGCCGAGGTGGACTACCTGTTGTCGCGTGTCGCACGGGTCGATCGCCGCGCGAGCCTGCAGCCGCAATCGAGCGCCGCGGGTTGACTGGTTTCCCTCATGGTGAGGAGCGCCGAAGGCGCGTCTCGAACCATGAGGCCCGACTGTGGCCTCATCCCTCGAGACGCGGCCAAGGGCCGCTCCTCGGGATGAGGGTTGGAGCTTGATTGATGAACGAGATTGTCACCCCGCGTCCCGCATCGACCGTGCTGCTGCTGCGCGACAGCATCGCGGCCGAGATCGAAGTCTTCATGATGGTGCGCCATCACCAGATCGAGTTCAATTCGGGCGCGCTGGTGTTTCCCGGCGGCAGCGTCGAGGTGGGCGACCAGGCGATCGTCGAACGGAATGAGCTCTATTCGGGCGGCGAGGGGCTTGACCCGGCGGCCTTGAGTTTTCGCATCGCAGGCATCCGCGAGACGTTTGAGGAAAGCGGCATTCTGCTGGCCCGGCCAAGCGGCTCGGCGGCCCTGCTCGACGCGGCGCGTGCAAGCGCGATCGACGCCGCGCATCGCGCCGCCCTGAACGAGCGCAAGACCACGTTCCTCGACGTGCTGCTCGCGAACGATCTGCGGCTCGCGCTCGATGCGCTGGTCCCCTATGCCCACTGGATCACGCCGGAGGGCATGCCAAAGCGCTTCGACACCTGGTTCTTCCTGGCCGCGGCGCCGCCGGACCAGCTCGGCGCCCATGATGGAAGGGAATCCACCGATTCGATCTGGGTGTCGCCGCGCGAGGCGCTCGCAGGCGGCGACTCTGGCCGCTTCAAGCTGCCGTTCCCGACCACGCGCAACCTGATCAAGCTCGGCAAGCAGGCGCGTGTCGGCGACGCGCTGGCGGAGGCCGGCGGCAGGCCAATCGTGACTGTCATGCCGGTCATGACGCGGCTGAATGGCGGTCGCCAGCTCGTGATCCCGCGCGAGGCCGGCTACGACGGCGAGGTGTTCGAGGTCGGTGCGCTCGGCTAGCATGCTTCGTCGCATATCGAAGAATCATATGTCCATGCCGTGTATGGTCCACCTCCCTGTCATCGAGATGTGGAAAGCCGGACATGGAGGCCGCTGGTTCGCAGCGTGCGGATCTCATCCGCGAGCTGGCGCTCTTGCTGCTGCTCGCGACGTTATGGGGGGCGTCCTACAGCTTCATCAAGCTGGGCGTCGCCACCATTGCGCCGATCACCCTGATCGCGGCCCGCACCCTGATCGCCGGCGTGCTGCTGCTCGGCATCATGCGCTGGCGCGGCATCAGGATGCCGCGCGACCGCGCCATCTGGTCTCGTTTCGCGGTCCAGGCCTGCCTCAACAGCGTCATTCCCTGGACGCTGATCGCCTGGGGCGAACGCTTTGTCGATGCGGGGCTCGCGACCATTCTCAATTCCGCCGCACCGATCTTCGCCTTCCTGCTCACGGTTCTGGTGACGCGGCACGAGGCGGCGACGGCGCGAAAGTTTTTCGGCGTGGTCGCCGGCATGGCCGGTATCCTCCTGATCGTCGGCGTCTCGGCGCTGGACCATGTCGGACAGCAGCTGCTGGCGGAGATCGCGATCGTTATCGCGACGATCTGCTACGCCTGCGGCGCGATCTTCAGCCGCGGCTTCAAGGGCCTCGATCCCATGGCGCCGGCCGTCGGCTCGCTGCTCAGCGGCACCGCGATGCTGATTCCGCTGAGCCTCGTTTTCGAGCGGCCTTGGACCTTGGCGCCGTCGGCCGGCTCGCTTGCGGCGCTGCTCGCGCTGGCGGTATTTTCGACCGCGGCGGCGTTCGTGATCTATTTCCGCCTGATCCAGACACTGGGATCGGTCGGCACCACGGCGCAGGCCTATTTGCGGGTTCCAATCGGCGTGGCGCTGAGCGTGGCATTCCTGGGCGAGACGCTGGCGGCAATGGTGTGGGTTGGCCTCGCCTGCGTCGTTCTCGGCGTCGCGGCGATGACGGTCCCGGTGCGAAGGGCAGGGAAGACCGCCTGACCTCCGGTGTTATTCCAGGGGTGTGCTGTCTCCACTCTCACGGCGTTCCCAGCTTGTTCTCCCCGGCGCCCATCCGTCGTATATTGCGGCTTTGAAGCCCGGTCCCTGCCATGATTCCTGAGGCCTTTTCGGCCATTACGCGCCGTGTCAGATCCTATTCGCTGTCGATCGGGCAGCTGACCTTTGGCAGCTTTCTCCTGCTGTTGGCCGTGATCACGGCGACCAGCATGGCCAGCGTGATCGCGATCCGCCGCATCGATTCGACCTTTGCGGAACTGCAGCGCCTGCAGGACGTCGGCGACATCGCCGAGGAGATCGACCGCCGCATGAACGAGCTGCGTCTTGCGGCGCGCGATTTCGTGACCGATCCCGGCGCCAAGCCCGACCGGGTCGGCGAGGTCGCCTCCGATCTGAGCGCGCTGCTCAAGAAGACGCGTCTGGAGCTTGCCCCCGAACAGCAGGACATGATCGATGGTGTGACGCAGCGGCTCGCCAATTATCGGGATGGCATCGAGCGCGTCGGGGGACTGATTGCGCATCGCGCCGAACTGCTCGTGACGGTGTCGCCGGCCCGGACCGAGTTCGAGCAGGCCCTGGCGCAGGCACCCGACAGGGCCGAAGCCAATTCCCTGGTCCGGGCGCAGGACGAGATCACGGCCGCCCTGCTGGCGCATGATCCGGCCGCAGCCGAGTCCACGGCGAGACGGATGCGGGTGCTGCCGATCAGCGATCCGGCGCTGCGCGCGGCGACCGCGTCCTATTCCGATGCGGTGATTTCGATCGCCGGGACGGAAGGCGAGATCGTTCGGCTGGACAAGGAGGTGCTGGGGACCGAAGGCCGCCTGATCGGGCGCGTCACCGAACTGCTGCGCGAGCTCTCGTCGCGGCGCGGACGGGTGCTGTCGCATGATTTCGCGAGGACCGTCGCCGAAGCCAAATGGCAGAGCATCGTGCTCGGCACCATCGGGGTGATGATCGCCTTCTTCGCGGCGGCCTTCGTGGTCAGGCGCACCGTCCGTCCGCTGGCTTCGATCTCCGGCGCCATCCGCGCGCTCGCCGCTGGCAGGAAGGACACGTCGATCCCGGGCACCGAAGTGAACAACGAGATCGGGGACATTGCGCGCGCGGCGGAAGTTTTTCGCCGCACTTTGGTCGACGCCGACGCCGCGCGCGAGGCGGCGCTGCGCGCGCTCACCGAACAGCGCCTCGCGGAGGAGAGCTACCGCAAGCTGTTCGAGGCCTCGGTCGACGGCATCTATGTGTCGACGCCCGAGGGCACCGTGCTCAACGCCAATCCGGCGCTGGCGCGGATCATGGGCTATGACGTGCCGGAGCAGCTGATCGCCAATATCGGCGACATGACGCAGTCGATCTATGTGCACGCCTCGGCCCGCGCGGAATACCAGCGGCTGATGCATCGCGACGGCGTGGTGCACGAGTTCGAGTACCAGGTGTTCCGCAAGGACGGCGAAATCCGCTGGCTGTCCGACAGCGCCACGGTCGTGCGCGACAGCGACGGCGAGGTGGTCCGCTACGAGGGCACGGTGCGCGACATCACCGACCAGAAGCGCGCCGAAGACGCGATCGCCGAAGGCCGCAGACTGCTGCAGCAGGTCATCGATACCGTTCCGGCCGTGATCAACGTCAAGGACCCCGATCTGCGCTACGTGCTGATGAACCGCTACATGGCCGGGATTTTCGGCATCGAGCCGAAGGACGCGCTCGGGCACACGACGAGTGAACTGATGTCGCGCTACGGCGCGGCCAAGACCGACGAGAACGACCAGCGCGTCCTCAAGCTGAAGCGGGAGCTCGGCTTCTACGAGGAGGAGTATCCGGATTCAGCGGGCAACATGCGGCAATGGATCGTCAACAAGCTGCCGCTGCTCGATGTCGACGGCGAGATCGAACACATCGTCACCGTCGCGCTCGACATCGGCGAGCGCAAGCGCGGCGAACAGGAGATGCGCAAGGCCAAGGAGGCCGCGGAGACCGCGTTGCGCAATCTGCGCGACACCCAGGCCTCGCTGATCGAGGCCGAAAAACTCGCCGCGCTCGGCCGCATGGTCGCGGGCGTCGCGCATGAGGTCAACAATCCGATCGGTATCAGCCTGACGGTAGCATCGGCGCTGGAGCGCAAGGCCGGCCTGTTTGCCGGCGAGGTGGCGCGCGGCGACCTCAGGAAGTCGAGCCTCAATGACTTTCTCGCAACCAGCCGCGACGCGTCCTCGCAGCTCGTCGCCAATCTCAACCGGGCCGCCGAACTGATCCAGTCGTTCAAGCAGGTCGCCGCCGACCGCAACTACTCGGACATGCGCAGCTTCGATCTCGGCGACCTGACCGAGCAGGTGGTGTTGAGTCTGCGGCCCAGCCTGCGCAAGCACAACCTGACCTTGAACGTCGATTGCCAGCCGAACCTGATCATGAACAGCTATCCCGGTCCCTACGGGCAGGTGCTGACGAACCTGTTTCTCAACGCGGTCTCGCATGCCTTTCCCAATGGAGGGCCCGGGGCAATCGACATTCAGGCGCGTGCGTCCGGCACCGACAATGTCGAGATCGTGTTTTCCGACAATGGCTGCGGCATGAGTCTCGACGTCCGCCGCCGCGCGTTCGATCCGTTCTTCACCACGCGCCGCGATCAGGGCGGCACCGGTCTCGGCCTGCATATCGTCTACAACATCGTCACGAATCGCCTGGGCGGCCGGCTGGACCTGCAGTCGGAACCCGGCGGCGGCACGCGCGTGCAGATGATTCTGCCGCGTGCGGCGCCGGTCGAGCAGGCGGCGGAGTAGCCGTCGACCAACGCGCAGCGCGGTGATCACAGCGCTGGCTGCGTTCACGGCAAAGTCAGTGGAACCCTGCTACCGGCCACGCATTCTCCGTGTTTCCCACGCTGTCTTGTCCGCGCACAAGACACGACAATGCGAATCAGGTCGCCAGAAAAACTGGCCCGCTAAATGCATCGCGAGCTGTGCACCCCTGGGGTAGGTGCAGGAGCAGGAGAAGATGAGCAACTGGATCGATTCCGGCGGCCATGCGCCGCGTCAATCGAGTGACGCGTACCTCACGACGAAAGCTGATCAGTCATCTCACAGCGCCTCACGCTGGAAAGCCGCGGTTCGCATCAGCGCGGTACTGTTGGTCGCGCTGGTCTCGTCGTTCAGCCATGCGCGCGATCGCGGGCAATATGCCAACTCCAGTCCTGAACTGAAGGCATGGTTCGATAGCCTCAGGAGCGGCAAGGGGCCGTGTTGCTCGGATGCCGATGGCAGCGCCATTTCGGACGCCGACTGGGAAAGCAAGAACGGCCATTATCGCGTGCGCATTCCCAACAATACCGGCGAGATGGAGTGGATCGACGTGCCCGACGAGGCTGTCATCACCGAGCCGAACCGGATCGGGCGAACCATGGTGTGGCCGATCCGGGGCTATCTCGGCATGACCATCCGCTGCTTCATGCCGGGAAGCATGACCTGAGGCTCAGGCGTATTTCTTGTCGCGCTCGAGCAGCTCGATCGAGATCCCCTGTGGCCCGCGGATGAAGCAGATCCGCACGCCGGGACGGATCGTCGTCGGCTCCCTGGTGAACTCGACGCCCTTGGCCCTGATCTCAGCGGCCACGGCGTCGATGTCGGTCACCGTCAGCCCGAAATGGTCGAGGCCCTGATAGGGCGTCACCGGCGCCGTGTTGACGCCGTCGCCCGGGGTGACCGGGGCGATGAACACATTGGCGCCGCCGAGCTTGACGTCGATCCGCCCGGGGCCGCGGATGATTTCGCCGCCGAGCACGTCCTGCAGCCAGACCGCCGTCGCCTCCGGATCGGGACTGCGCAGATGAATATGATCCCAGGTGACGGTCGGCATCGTTTCTCTCCCTGCTGATGATCAGGGCTGCGGATCTGAACGGGCAAGCCGCCGACCGTTGGCCCTGATGGTGCGATGTTCATATCGGTGAGCCGGCGGCATGGCCATCCCCGGAGGCGTGTCCCGTCGCTCTGGCGGCTTCGCCTGGGTTCGATGGAACCAATCTTTGCAGCCCGGCGGCGCCGGTAACCATCGGTAGCAGAAAAGTTATCGCACGGGTTGAACCCGGCGGCTGGCTCGGCAACCAATAGCCATATGCCCGTCGTTTGCGCAGGGCCTTGCGCGTGGGTGGTTGGAACGGTGCTGAAAATGTTGGTTTTGCGCTATTTTGGCTATGTTGGCGGATCGCTGCTGGGACTGCTGTTCCTCTGCAATGCAGTGCTCCCGAAACAGTCATTGCCGGACGTGCTGAGTTCCGATCCGGAGCGGCCGGCGATCCGGATCCATTCGGACAAGAAGTGGCCTGAGCGGGTCGTGTTCGACACCAGCATGGCGCCGGTCACGGCGCCCGCGCCCGTAACCGTCGCGCAGGCCGCCGCATCGGCCTCGCCCAAGGTGGAGGCGCCCTCGATTACCGCCAAGGCGCGCGTCCGGGAGGCCTTTGCCCAGTTCACGCCGGCGGACCCCAAACACGACGCGAAGGCTGAGCTCAAGGCTCAAGCTCAGCCTCAGCCACAGGTTCAAGCTCAAGCTCAGTCTCAGCCGAAGCGGAAGGTCGTCGCCAGGGTTGCCAAGGTGCATGTCGGCCGTCCGCTGGTTCTGGCCTCGCAGCAGCCCCGTTACGGGTGGTTCGACAGCACCTGGTAAGTGCGACCAAGGGCTCATCATAGACAGTTGACGACGTCTTGCCGCTGGCAGCCTTGGACAAGGCTGCCATTTGCTTGTCGAGGCCGACGTTTTCTATTTCACGTTGATCGCGATCTTCATGACGGCGGCGCAGGGCCATCGGACGCGGGCGTCTGGCGATCGCCGCAGCTCATGGTTGCGATCTTCATCAAGGCGATGACGACAAAAAACCACGAAGCGTTGCGCTGATGTGACAGACGCGCGTCGTCAAAGACTCAACCGCATCCCTTCATCATGATGCCATTGTCTCCCGTCGAAGTAGGGCTGATCACACGGATCTGAGAGCCCGATGAGCGGAGGCCGGCGATGGGCATGAACAGGGGATGGGTTTCGCCCACGGTGCCGTTCGGCGCAATCGGATTGCAGGACTACGCGCTGTGCTTCTGGTCGACGCATGCGACGCTGTTCTCGTGGCTGTTCAGATTTGCCGCCTCGGCGCTGGGCTATGCCGTCGGCGAGTGGATCGGCAACAGGGACAGCGCGGCGCTCGCAGCGCTGGCCGCCAGCGAGCAGGTTCCCGTGGTCGTGCGTACGCTCGCCCGGTATTATCCCGACTATGCCTGCGGCGTGCTCGGCGCGTTCATCGGGGCACTCGGTGCGGAAGCTGTGCTCTGGAAGGGATCCCGCTTCAGCGCGCTCGGCGAAGCCTCGTTCTGCCTCTGCATCGTTTACGTGGTCTTCCTGCCGTGGTTCAGGATCCCGGTGTTCGTGTATCCGCATTCGGCGGCCGGCCAGGCGCTGGTGCCGCCGGTCACGACGTAGGCTGGCCCAAC
>Ga0070709_10000550_pt1 | contig 21929 bp, 44 predicted proteins | sample LARL51metaG_FD_65449 | JGI IMG/M metagenome (GOLD analysis project Ga0070709, IMG submission 65449) | Corn, switchgrass and miscanthus rhizosphere microbial communities from Kellogg Biological Station, Michigan, USA - LAR L5-1 metaG | ecosystem: Host-associated > Plants > Roots > Rhizosphere ... | reverse complement strand
CAGCAGGTGTCATTGGCAGCGCCAGGACATCACAGCCACCGGCCAACGCGCACGGCCGTATCCTCCAGCTTGAAGTACCAGGCGCCTTTATGGTCACCGGCCTCGTAGTCCGCGGTGTAGGTGTAGTACACGCGCCCGTGGCGCACGCTGGTCACGGTGCAGCGCGCAGGCGCGCGGGTGGCGCTCTGGGGGTCCAGCAGCCGCGCGTGCTCGAACTTCATGCCTCGCGCTATAGGAACGTACCGGCCGAAACCCGGCACCTCGGGCGAGCACCGCGGCGTGTGGCAGCAGGCGCTCACCCGCTCGCCAAACCGGCACGCCTCGAACCGCTCGCCGTCGCGCATAGCCCGCCCGGCTCGCCGCGCCTGGCTCTCGTACTCCGTGCGGGGGCCGTCAGCCTCCGGCTCGCTGATGAGCTGCCCGGAGGTGAACCCCTGCGCGGCCAGCTCAGCCACCCGCGCGTAGTCTGCCTCGGTCGGCTTCCCCGTGTACGTGATCTCGAACCATGTCGCCATCGCTGCCTGCCTCTCGGTTGCCTGAGGCAAGCATAACGCAGAGCTTGACTCAGGTCAAGTAAGCCACGCCCAGCCCTGCCAGGTGGTGCGGATGCCGAGCACGCGCGCCCCGGCCAGCAGCACCGACGCCGCGGCGTCGCGCGTCATCTGGCGCCAGTGCTCCACTGTGTGCCCGGCCGCCTCCACCAGGCGGATAATGCCGCTCAGGTGAATGACCGCACGGCCCTCCGGCTCCGTCATCACCCAGTCGCGCGCCGTCGCGCCGGCCGCCTCCCTCAGCAGCACGGCCAGGCTAATCCGCTGGTCGGCGCGAGTAACGTCATCTGTTCCCGTAACCACTAGCCGCCCCTCCCCACCCAGGTCACAGGGACGTGCAATCCCACCGCCCCTTGTTTCCCTTCCTACTACGGCGTACGCCGCCGTGCATACCGTTCGGTCACTACCGGACAGGCATGCACAGCGGCGAACAATTCTCCTAGCTGGGTATCTAGCTAACTAGACAGGAACCCGCCAGTAACCATCCTCATAAGACATGCCGAGCGCCTCGTCTGCCTGTCCGCCCTCGCGCAGCGCCGCGGTAATGTTGCCTGCCTTCATGCGACTCATGCCGCGCGCGATGAGCCATTCCACGGCATCATGCCGGTCTAGCTTGCCCTCAGTGCACCGGTGCTCGTAGATGCTCGCCACGCGCGCCTGGTCAGCGTCCCGCAGCATGTCCTGCTGAGCCGCGCGCAGGGTATCGAGCGTGGCCTTGACCTTATCCACGTTGGTGATGGTGACGCGCCGCAGCACTTCCCCGCCTGCGGCAGGGTCGGTGACCTCCGCGACGATGCACTGCGATGCGTCGAGCAGCAGGGCGAGATCCGGGGACACCTGGATGCGCAGCCCGTCTGCCTTCATGGGCGCGATCTCGGTCACCAGCGACGCCGGCCCGCTTCCGTCGGTGCCTGCTCCCAGGAACTGGTAGCCGGTGTAGATCCACTCGTCATCCGGAAGCGTGTTCAGCCAGATTCGGTAACCGCCTGACTGCGGGCACACGCCGGTGATCTGGCCCAGGTGCTCGGAATGCAGCGTGCGCTCGCCCGTGGTGGGCTGGATGTAGCGGCGCACCGTCACGTAGTCACCCGGCCGGGGCTCGTAAGCCCCGGCCGCCTCCTGCGCGCTCATGTCCGCGCCTTGCGGGCCTCGGCGGCCTGCGCGATGAGCTGGCGGCCGAACGCCTCTGCGTCGTCGGGGTCGAGCCATACCGTCTTGTTCGGGTAGGCCGTGGAATCCACCGTCACGCGCACGTGCTCGGCGTCCTGCTTTGACTGGATGCCCGTGTCGTCCAGGCCCAGGAAGTCGGCGTCACGGATGACCGGAATCCCGCCCTCGTTCTTCATGTCCGGCGTAACTCGCATTGCTGCCTGCCTCTCATCGGTTGCCTGTAAGGCCAGTCTAGTGCAGAGCTTGACTTGAGTCAAGACACCACGAGACCCCGCGAGCGTACCCGCGGGGTCTCGGTCCCGCCCGGCCCTGGCTCCGGAAGCCAACCCCCGACGGGATGGGGGCACCGCTCTAGAAACGGCGGGGACATCTTGGACTAGATGAGCGTAACCGTGTACTTGCTGCGCAACGGCTCGTAGGTGACGAAGCCAGCGGCGCGGGTGGAGTTGAACTCCGCCTTTGAAGTGCGCTGCGAGCCAACGTCGGAGATGTAGCGCCGCGCGAGCGTCTGCGTCAGGTTGACCCGCTCGCCGGTGAGCAGGTCGAGCACTTCCTTCTGCGAGAGCCGCTCGAAAATCTCGGGCTCGCGGTACTCGCGGTGCCAGCCGCCCACGAGCTGCATCGCCTGCGCGATGTGCTTGCAGATGGTGATGACGGGAACGCCGGCGATGACGTCGAGTCGGCCCTTGCGGTTGGTGAAGTCCGCGCAGTCACAGTACGCGAGCGACACCTGGTGGACGGCCGCGCCGTCCGATGCGCTGCGCACCGCTACCTGCACCGGGTAGACGGTCATCTGGTACTTTGCCTCTGCCATGGGGCTGCCTGCCTCTCGTCCGGTTGCCTTGCTACCTCTCCATTATCTCATAGCTCTTGACCGGAGTCAAGACAGCAGAGACCCCGCGCCACGGGGGGACAGCGCGGGGTCTCTGACGTGGGGGCGGCGGCTGGGGAGCGGGGGACCGTCCGCCGCCTTGCACCCATTATCACGTAAGCCGGGCAGAAAGCCATGACCCGAAGTCAGTTTGCTGCCACTCGCCGTTCGCCAGGTACTCGTCGTACAGCGGCTCCTGCCCGCGAGTGAACGGCTGGGCAGGCGGCCGGTCTCCGTAGGTCTCGCAGCCGGGGCGCGCCTGGCGCTCCGGATGACCAGGGTAGTCCTTGCAGCACTCGGCCCGCGGTACGGTGCGCGCGGCCAGGACCGCGAGCATCGCCAGCGCCGTCTCTTCCGGGATGCCGGCCAGGTTGAGGGTATAGCCGTCCGGCTCGCCGTTGCCGGGCCAGTTGTTGCTGTGAACCTCCACGGTCCCGCTCCCCAGCAGCCGGGACCCCAGGTACACGCGCTGGGCATCCGCCGGCGCATCGCCGAACAGCTCGGCCGCACGCCGCAGCAGCAGGCCTATCCGTGCGGCCTTCTTGTCCTTCCAGGCCCGCTCAGCCAGCGCAGGCACCAGGCAGTCGGTGTAGCCGGCGGCGAGCACGCGCCGGTCTACCGTGCGGGCGATCCGCGCCGGCGCGAATGCCGGGTTGGTGCTCGCCTTGATCTCCTGGCCGTGCGTGCCCTCGGGGTACAGGCCTACCGCGGTCAGCCGGCCCGGCGAGTACCAGTTGACGATAAGCCTCACCCGAGCGTTGCCGGGGCCCTGGAGGACGGCCCACGGGTACTCATCCTCCTCGGGCACCAGCTCAGCCAGAGCCCAGGACTCACCGCGGATCTTGCCCAGCTCCGCCGCTACTTCAGTCGCCAGCTTCTCCACGTCGGTTCGCTTCACGTGCCTGCCTCTCGTTCGGTTGCCTGGACTCAGCTTAGGCGCATGGCTTGACTCGTGTCAAGCAACAGCGAGACCCCGGACGGTGTAGCGCGCCCGGGGTCTCCTTCCTCACATCCCCTCGCGGGGAGCGTAACTCTCAGCCGGGTATCTGGCTAGACTCCAGTTCGCGCAGCCATTCCCGCCACGGCTCCCAGCCCCAGCCGGCTGCCGGGTCGAGCGGCCGGGGCACCTCGGTAAAGCCCGGCAGCAGGAAAACGCGCCCTCCTGAGCGCTGATGACGGCTCACCCAGGCGCGCAGGTAGGTGTGGAACACCTGGCCGCGGACCCTGCCCGGCGCGGACGGCTCGTCCGGGTGGTCATTGCGCCAGTGCGCCATGAACGGCGCCTGGCACTCATCGCCGTCGGAGTCGATGCCGGTGCCGCCGTACAGGTCGACGTACATCGCGCCCGGCAGCGGGCTAGCCGGCGGGTCAGCGAACAGCGGGCGCCGCTTGCGGTCCGGCGTGCCGAACCACGGCGGGCCGTCGTCCAAGGGCGTGTGCGGCATCACCCGGTCACCCCGCCGCGCGCCTCGGTGGAGAACGTCGGCTTGAGCACGCCGGCGAGCATCTGCTCGTAATACTCCAGCATCTCCACCGGGACGATCGCGGCGACCTTGCCGCCGGCGCTGTCGTAGATCCAGGTGGGCTGGTCCTGGTCACTGGCCAGGTCGATGGCGTCTGCCAGCTCGGACGGGTCGGCGTTGCCGAACGTGTCCAGCCGGAGTGCCTTGATCTCGCTCATCCTTCTGACCTTCCTGCGACCATGGCGTCCAGCGCCGTCAGTACGTGCGACCAGGCCGTGAAGCTCAGCCGGATCTCCTGGCCCCGCTCGGACTCGACGGGGATGCCGTGCACGAGCAGCTCGTCATAGACGCGCTCGCGCTCAGCGTCGCGCGCCTGGCGCGCGACACGGATGCAGCTGTCGGCGGCCTGCCTGGCCGCGTGCTGCTGCTGTGTAAGGAACTCCAGGCCGCGCCCGTGCCGGAGGGGGACCTTAACCAGCTCGCCCTCCTGGACCAGCCTGTTCAGGGCGCGCCCGACCTGGCCGCAGAAGTACTCCCAGTCCTTCCGCGTCCCCTGCACCCCGTCATAGCGGGTAACTCCCGCCGTGTCGGCGGCCCGGGACAGGAACTGCCACTGCACCGACACTCGCTGCCCGTCGGGATGGAGGATCGTCAGCTGCCTCACTGCCTGGTACACCGCAGCGGCCGTAATCCTGGCCTCTGTCATTGCTGCCTGCCTCTCGTTGTGCCTACGGGTAGCGTAATCCCGCGTCTTGACTTGTGTCAAGAAATACTAGAGCCCCGCGGGGAGAGGTAGGCAACCGACCCGCGGGGCTCTAGAGAGGGGAGACTTGCGCCTGCCAGGCCCTTTGCGCCGACCTGCCCTTGCGGGTCCCTCGCTCATCCCCCGGAGCCGGAGCCCCGGGGAAGATCTTCAGTTGTCCAGCTTCAGGTGCACGGCCCCTGGCAACGGCCCGCCAGGGCTTCAGCGCCTGTCCGGTCTCCCAGCCGTTGAACGGGAGCCGTTGTGCACGCAGCTACAGGCACCTGGGCACCGTACCGTGCCCGGATCTTCAGTCTGCCAGGCCGGGGGCCGGCTAGCTCGTCCCCTGCCGGGGGCTGCTGTGCGTCCGGGGTTAAGTTCCGGCCTGACATCTCAAAGACTACGGATGATCTTGACTCGTGTCAAGCGGTGCGCCTCGCGTTCTTCCGCGCAGCCAGCCGGGCCAGCGCGGGCAGCGGCCCGGTGATGCGCTCCTGGGTGCCGCGCTCATGCTGCCAGGATACCGCCAGGCCGATGCGCGCCCGGCTGGCCAGCTGCGCCACCGCGTTGGGGGTCATGTTCCACTCGCGCGCCAGGTCCGCAGGCGCGGCGCCGTCAACCTCGGTCCGCCACAGCACGTGCCGCCAGCGAGCAGGCAGCCGGGCGAACGCGCGGTCTGCCATCCGCAGCTCCTCATTCCGCGCGGCCAGCTCGCCGGCGCCCGGCGCGTGCTGGCGCAGCTCCGGCACCCCGACGGGCACGGTGCGCGCGCTCGCCGCAAGCCAGGTCCGCGCGACGTTGCGCACCGCGGCGAGCAGGTAGGGCCGGAACTCGCCGCTCGGCCCGCCGCCGGCCTTCACGGCAGCGTACACGCGGGCGAACGCCTCGGCGGTCACGTCGTCGGCCGCATGGTGCGGCACCAGGGCCTGCGCGGTGCGCAGGGCCGCCGGGTAGTGCTGAGCGTAGAGCGCGGCGAACGCGGTCCCGTCGGTCATGCTCCGCATCGTAACCGTCTCTGGTATCACTCAGATGGTTTTGCCACGCGTCCGCAGCACGTACGCGTGGTGATACATCCGCACCCGGAAATGACGGGGCCCGCTGGTCACGATGATGCGCAGCCACCCGTCATCCCCGCAGCGCTGCCCGGTGGCCGGAGGGTGGCACAGCGTGCACTCCCAGACGTACACCGGGCGGCCGATGTAAGGCGGAAGACGGCGAATGCGGAACGCCCGCGGCGAGCCCTCCGGCGCGAACCGGGGCAGCCGCGGGCGCATCAGTGCCTTACTTGGCAGCGCAGTGACCGTAGAAGAACCCGCACCAGAAGTGCGCCAGGCTCTTCTTCTCCGGGCTCAGCGCGGAGTCATAGACCTTCTTCTGTGCCTGAGCTGCCGTGTTGGCGTCGCGCGGGTCGAAATCTGCGATGGGCGCATGGTTGTTCTCACCGAATACCCCCACCCGGCAGATTGCCTCGTCAAAGGTCACCGGACTGCCAGGCTCCGGGCCCGGGTGCCCTGCGTAGCTGGCGAAGTAGCCAGCCCAGAAGGGAGCGAAAGACTTATCCTCGTCACCCAGCCCGGAATCCCGGATGACACCCAGGGCGCTCGCCGTGGCGCTGGTGTCCGACGGGTCGAAGCGCACGATCTCGCGCTCGGTGTAGTCCTCGAAGAGGATCACCTCGCCGCCGATCTGCTGCATCAGGTACTGCTCACTTGGCAGTCTTGCCATGGCCTGCCTCCTCGTGTGTTACTGGCCTGTTCTGCTCTACTGACTGGTACGCCTCGAACAGCGAGGTGGTAACGCCCTCGTGGTAAACCTCATCCCCGGCCCGGTTGTCGTAGGCCTGCGTCTCCCAGTGGAAGCCGTCTGCCTCCACGGTCACCCGGCCGGTGTAGGACCTGAAGGCGAAGAACGTCCAGTAGAACTCCGTCGGCTTCCGTCCGCACAGAGACCAGCGCAGAGCTGAGCGGTTCATCGACTCGCCCCACAGGCGCGCAGCCTGCTCCCGGTCCCAGTTCTCCCCCGTCACCGGGTCGTAGTCGCTCACAAGATCCCTTTCTCCCACCAGGCGCCCATGCGGGCACGCCTGCGGATCTTCTCGGCGAACCGCTCGAAGTCCGGTCCGGTGACGCTCTCGCATGACTGCCAGACGTGCAGCTGGCCACCGGGAACAGGCCAGAGCCACGCCTGCCAGAGGTCAGCCTTGCCATCCCCCTTCAGGCAGCGGAACTCCCCGACAGCCAGGCGCTGGCCGCTGTGGAATCCTTCCGGCGGCGGGAGCACGGCGATGACGAATCCCTGCCCCTCGCCGGTCGCGGCGATGGCGATGCGGGCCTTGTTCACCGGAGGCCGTGCCGCTCGCGCACGTCATCGACGCCGTGGAAGTACATCCGCGCGGCCACCGAGTACAGCAGGGCCCCCAGACCGGACACGGAGAAAGTGACCGGCACGTCTTCCGGGCTGCCCTCCTCCACATCCAGGCGCACCAGGGGGTTGTGCACGTTGTCGTTCAGCCAGCGGGCCAGCCGGACGTCCGTGCTCTCGCCCTGCGGGTATGGCCGGGGATCGTCGGCGGCCCGGCCCTCGTGCTCGCTCGGCCGCGTGTCCTGGCTCAGCAGGACGGGCACGCCCTTGGGCATGTAATGGCGGAAGTATTGGTCCCACGAGTCGCGCGAGCCCTCTGACCACACCTCGCGCCCGTCGTGCTCGACGGCGATGCCGTCGGTCTCCTCGTCCCAAGTGATGAACTTGACGGTCCGCATCGCCGTTACTCGCCCTCGTACCCGGTGGCGAATGCGAACAAGGTAGCCAGGTTGATCTCAGCCACCGGCTTGCCCTCCTGGTAGAGGGTCACCCACATCTCGATGCCCTGGTCAGCGCGGAAGAGGCCGTACTGGCCGATCCACTCGGCGTACTCGACCTCACCCCAGAATCCGGCGTTGTCGAAGCTGCCGCCGTGCACTGCCGCGGTTACGCCCTGCTCGTCCGGCTCGTGCCAGTCGCGGCGCACGCCTAGCGTATTAGCCAGGGCCACCAGGTCGTCCCGGGTGTCGATGCGCTTAATGTCCGTCATGATGTGCTTGCCTCTCAGTAGAACAGGCCCGGGTCCGGAGACCCGGGCCTGCGGGGTGCTACTCCTCAGAGCACCCGCCTGGCCGGAGACGGCCCCGAAGAGAGCCAGGCGGGAACTTGCAGCTAGCTAAGCGGGCGGGTGAAGACCTCCACCCACTCGCGGCCGGCCTCGTCCGCGCCGTAGCGCGGGATGTCCGGGTCGGCCCCGGCGCCGTGGATGACTCCGTTCGCGCCGCGGATCTCGCCCGGCTTCAGCTCGGTTCCTGCGGTCTTGCTGCCTGGTGTGGTTGCCATGTGGCCAGTCTAACCGCTGTCTTGACTCAGGTCAAGAGCCACGCGGCAGCCTGTCCGAGACTATGACAGCCAGCACCCCGCCGAGCATCATGCTGCTGGCCATCCCCAGGACCGCGCCCAGAAACTCGGCCCAGACCTCCGGCATCCACAGCACGAGGACTGCGAAGCTGGCAATGGCCGGCACGGCACCGGCAATGGCGAAGCGGAGCAAGTGCAGCCGCTGGCGGGCAGTAAGAGTCATCGGGACTGGCTCGCTTTCATCAGGTGCTCTCCGTACAGGCGCTCGAACTCCGCTTCGGGCAGCGGCATGTCGCCGAGCCCGAAATCGTCCAGGACAGGACGCCACCGGGCCGCCGTAGTCCCGCTCTCCCAGGACCAGGGGGCGAACGTCGGCTCGTCGCCGTAGTTCGGCCAGGTAACCGGGTCAGAGGCCTGCACCTCCACCTGCGCGCCGTACCAGCGCAGCACCATGGCCCGCCCGTACGCGCCGGAACTGGACAGGAACTGGCGCTCACGCGGCCAGCGGAACGGGCGCTTCTTGTGCTCGCGCCGCTGCCTGGCGGTCAGCGTGGCCAGGAACCGCGGATCGTCATAAGAGGCCGGCCGCCAGCCAGGTTCGCGCGACCCCTCGGGGTAGGTGATGACCAGGCGGTAGATCCGCTGCGCCCGGCTCATTGCACGTCTCTCCGAACGCACAGCGGCTGGTGTGCTACCTGACCGCGCCCGCGAACCCACAGCACTACCAGGTGCATGCACGAGCAGCCCATGTTCCGCTCGAACTCGATGTCGCTGCGCAGCGAACCGCGGCACCGGTTACGGCACATCACCACCGGGCCCCAGCCATGACGCCACGAGGAACCGCCCAGCCAGTTTCCGCCCTCCCAGTCCGGGCCCTTGATGCCGACAGCCCGGTGCCAGTAAATCCCGTCCCAGGCCAGCACCCCGCCGAACAGGAAACGCTCCTTCCACGGGATGACATGCAGCGAGCGGAAAATCTGTGGATCGCACCCACGGCGCAGGAGACACTCACCCGGACGGCCGATGCCCAGCGCACGGGCGAACAAGGCCAGGCGGCTCACAGCAAGCCGCCGGAGCGCTCGGACTCGAACTCGGACAGCAGCGCAGCAGCGCGCCGCAGCTGCGCAAGCGTGAGCTTGGGCCGCGGGACCCACCCGCACTTAGCCAGCCGGTCGGTCAGCCGCCGGGTCTCGCTGCGAACTTCCCACTCCGCCACGGTCAGAGCGTAGTAGCCGTGGCCGAACTGCAGGCGCTCCTCGCCCTCGCCGGTGGCGATGCGGAACTTGTTCCCGTGCTCAACGGTCAGCCAGACGCGAGCGACATTAACCACCTTGCGGTGAATGGGCCGGTTCTGCTGGTCGATGACCACCAGGGCGTCGCCTACCTGGAGGCCGGACAGGTCGCAGTCGTTGGCGAGGCTCATAGCTCCTCCGCCTCGTGCTCGCCGGGCAGCTCTTCCCAGCCCCACGGCAGCGCCTCGTTCGCGCAGCTCTCGGCATACTCCTGGAGGATGGCGTCACGCTCCCGCTCACTCTTGCCCTCCAGCTCGCTGACCGGAACCTCCACCACGTAGGTGGTCGGCTCATACACACGCGGCTCGACCGTCACCTCGATGCGGATTACCTTCTCACTCATCGCGCCAGCACTCCCGCCACCAGCGAAGGGATGTCGCGGCCCAGCGCGGCCTTCGCCGCGAAGTACGCAGTGTTCGCCTCGTCCACGCGCCGCCGCGCGCGGTCCAGGTCATACAGGGCCTGGTCCAAATCAAGCAGCAAGGCCACCGCCTCCGACACCCCGGCCTCGGCTTCGACCCCGGCGAGAGCCAGCAGGCCCTCTGCGGTGATGGCCCAGCGGGTGACGGTGAACTGGGTGCGCACGGCCACGTACCCGTTCTTGTAGAGCCCGCGCGCGGCGCGCGACAGGCCAGTCACGTCTTCGATGCCGTCGAGCCGGCCTTCTTCCTCCAGCTCGGCGATGGTGAAGAACTTGCGGTGCCCGTCAGGGGTGAGGGTGCCGGGCTCGCGCGTCAGCACGGAGGCCGCACGCAGCGCGGTCAGTACCGCGAGCCCGGTAGTGGTGATCTTTGCCATGGATGCCTGCCTCTCGGTTGCCTAACAGCACCAGTCTAGGGCGTGGCTTGACCGGAGTCAAGAGACTCGGGCTCATCATCGTCGGGCAGCCAGTGCGGGGCGAACATCTGGAGCGGGAAGCGCTCGTGCCGCGGGTGTCCCCACAAGGTGATGTACGTGCTCGACTGCCCGACCTCCAGGGCCTGGATCGTGTAGACGGTGCCGAGCGAGAGCTGCCGTGCCACGCGCTCGCACTCCGCCGGGTAGCCGGCGTCGGGATAGGCGTAGCGCACCTCCAGCGGAAAAGACAGACCCAAGAGGGCGTTAGCCCGCTCGCGCGCGCTCACAGGGCTGTCCTCTCCGCGGCCTCCCGCGCCCTGCTCGCGGTCCTGGCGAGAATCCTGGTGCACTCATCACACCGGATGCGCTTCGGCGCAGGCCTGGCGTCCCCGGCAAAGCGCCGCTCGTGGCCAGGGTTGCCGTCCTCGCGCGGCATGTACTGCACATTACGGATCACCACGTGCCCGCAGCTCAGGGTCAGCTCCCACCAGCGAGCCCGGCGGCGGGTATCCGGCCCGAGCAATGACCCGCGGCCAGCGTGCATCCTGGCTTCCGTCACGTCCTCGCGGACGTTCCAGGACCGCCAGGTGCTGCCGACAGGGCGCTTGCTGGGCACCGAGCAGGCCGGGATGAACGGCTCGCCGTAGGAGGTGAACCGGACAGCCCCTCCGGCCTCTACGTACCGCTGGTAGCCGCGCTCCCGGCCGTGGATCATCTGCAGCGCCTCGGCCACGGCCTGCTCGGTCATCGCCTGCACGAAGACCCGTACCACCTCCTCACCGGGCAGGCCTGCCTTGGTGATGGCGTCGATCCGCACGTACATGTCCGGCTTCATCCCGCCGCCCTCCGTATGTCAAGACCCTCAATCGAGTCGGCGGCCAGCGGGCACTGTCGGCAGCGCCAGCCGGACGGGGCGATCCGCATCGGCCAGCCGCAGTGCTCGGGCAGCGGGAACGCGTACGGACGCACCTGGATCTCCGGCTGGTGCACATGCGTAGTAGCGAGCACGCCCTCGGCACGCATCTTCAGCGAGACGTATTCCATCACCAGCGCATAGTGCCAGCCGGCCAGCTCAGGCATGAGCCAGATCTTCTCGCCGCCGCGGGTGCGCTTCATGCCGTCAAGCAGGTCCATTCCGCGCGACAGCCAGTTCAGCCGGCCGGGCGCCCCGCCCCACGGCTCCAGGTGCCGCAGGTCAGCGTCCACGGCAGAGGTGTGCTCGCGCTCGTCCGCCCAGACCCACTCGTCAAGATTCAGGTTTGCCCGGATGTGCAGCAGGTCCCCGCAATGACGGCAGGGCGCCTGCGGCGCAGCCAGCGCCCAGGCGAGCGCCTCAGCTGTGCTGGCATCCATCGGCTTCGCTCCCCTCGGAGAGCGCGGTCGACGCGTACTGCGCGCCGCAGCCGTTGCACGCGAACTCTGGACTCGGGATGCCGGTCCGGGAGAACACCGTGGCTCCGCACAGCTCGCAGGCGAACCGCTTGCGCCCCTCGCCGGTCCCGATGTAGAGCATCACCGACGCAGCGGCGCCTCCTTCCTGCTCGGGCCGCCCGGCGATGTCGTCGCCGAGCAGGCTATCCGCGCCGCTCGGGTACCGCTCCGGGAATCCCGGATACGGGGCCTCGGCCGGCTCCTCTGGCTGGCCAGGGCACCAGGACCTCTTCCCGTCATTCAGGACTGGCGTAGGCGGTATCCAGTGAGCGTCATGCGCATGCGAGCCCTCACACCCGTACAGCGGGCCGTGGTACTCCGCAGGAGGCCACCTGTCCGGCGGCAGCGGAGTGCCGTCCGCCCACTGCCAGTCCGTAGCCCGCGGGCGGGCGCTGTTGTAGTCATCCGGGCCCGGCACGGGGGGCCGCGGCGAGTACTGATGCAGGTACGGCGCCAGCCGGGACTCCTCAATGAACCGAATCCGCTCACCGTCCTTGAGCACGGCGGGGTCAAGCGCGTCCAGCTCCAGGTTCTTGTTCTGCTGCCAGCGCGGGTAGCCTGGCAGACTCTGGCCGGCGTCGAACAGTTCGGCATAGCGGCGGGCCACGGAAACCAGGGCTCCCAGTTCCGGCGCACCAGCAGGCCGGCCGGGCCCGCGCCCCAGCGGGAACACGATGCGGTTGGCCAGCGCGTGCGCCTGGCTGGCGAACGGGTCGTGGAAAGGCACCGACTCCGGGATGCGAGTGAGGCACACGCCGGTGATGTCGCCAGGCGCGCCCTCCTCCACGACTACCAGGTAAACCCAGCGCTCGCGCGGCTTCCAGTCACTGCGTGCGTAGGAGCCGCTCCAGTCCTCAGCCCCGATCCACTTCACGGCCTCGGTCCCTTCTCGATGAGTGCGCGCAGCCCGGCCTCCGCCGTCTCCGCGGTGCTCAGGTCCAGGTGCTCGCGCAGGCGGGCCAGCGCCGAGAGCACCGGCGAAACAGCCCGGATATGCGCCGGCGGGTTGGACCGGCCCGTCAGCTCCTGGAATGCCGCCAAAACCACGCCCAGGTCGTGCAGCGGGCTGTACGGCTCAGGCACGGGCTCGGCCGCGCCGTCCACCAGCGTCACCCACGCGGCGATGTCGCCGATGTTGCGCGCGTAGCCAGGCCGGCTGACGCGCCGAACGCTCTGGCGGTAGACGGTGATGACGTCCTCGTCCACCTGGTCCGCGCGCATCGCCTGCTCGGCCCGCTGGAAGATGCGCAGCGCGTCGGCCTCTACCCCGCCTTCGGGCAGGATACCGACCTCTGCGTCCGGGTAGCGCGGCGCCTCGGTGACGCCGGCCTTCTGCAGCAGCGCCACCACCCGGCCGATGTTCAGCGGGTGCCCCAGCAGGATGAGCGCGTGCATGGCGATCCGCGGCGCGCTGGAAAGGCAGTCCGGGATCTGCTCGCCCCACAGCTCGTAGAACGGCTCGGTCTGGTCCAGGAACTGGTCATAACTGGAGGTGTACTCCAGGATGTCGGCCACCAGGGCCCCGCACATCCTCGGCCAGCGCCGGTACGCCTCATCCATGATGGCGCGCTGCTGCGCCTCGCTCAGCACGCCGGTCACGGCCATGATGGCCGCGTGCTCGTTCTCGGAGTCCGTCGCGGAATCCCTCATCGGGCTGCCTGCCTCTCTCGGTCTGCCAGCCAGGGTGCGGGGCGGTTTCCGGCGGGAGATACAGCCCCCGTCCTTTCGGGACGGACCATAATCCGGTGCCACCCGGTTGGGCCACTTGCGTCCTGTTCCTTCCGGACCTGCCCCGCGCGCTGTGCTGTTGTAGGACCAGCATAAGGCTAGGGCTTGACTCGTGTCAAGAGACAAGCGAACCCCCGCGAACAGGGGTGGCGCCCGCGGGGGTTCGCGCTCGGGGGATCAGCGGGATTCGGACAAAGCCTCCTGGCAGGACCGCTCGGGGCAGTACTCGGCGAACAGCGCGCCCAGCGGTTGCCTTTCAGAACGGCGGCTCGTCCGGGGCCTCCGGACGGACCTTGACGGTCTTAGTCGGACGGTTCGGGTGCACGACGTTCCGCGGCGCGCACTGGCAGTCCTTGTCATGGCAGCCCGCATGGTCGCCTTCGATGCACTCAGGGCACAGTGACTGCCACATGCGCACGTCAGGCTTCCAGGGAGCTGTCCGGGTCTTCGGCGGGCGCGTCTGCTGCACGGGACGCGGCTCGGGCCGGGTGCGGCCCTGGCGCGCCGGGGGACGGCCGGACGGCCCGCGGCGGGTCCTGGCCGCGGTCTTCTTCTGCGTGCCGCCGAACCGGTGCGAGGTGAGCGGCCAGGCCAGCGCGACGCCGTGCCCGGTGAACATGTCTTCGATGATGTGCAGGCCCATGCCCATGACGGTCAGCCACCACAGGTCGCCGGGGATCGCGTACACCGCGGCGCCGGCCACCGCCGAGCCCCACAGCAGCGCGGATGACCCGTGCCGGGCGAAGCCGGTGGCGCCGAGCCCGGCGGCAATGCAGATGGCGATCAGCCCGGCCAGGATGCCGAGCGTCCAGCGAGTGGGGTGCCACACCGCGCAGTACTGCACCAGCAGCGCGATGACGGCAACGCCGGGAGCCGAGTGCATCCCCCTGCGATGGCCGCCGGACAGCACCGCCACCAGGTGGGAGATGCCGTGGCTCAGCGGGCCCGCCGCGCGGGCGAAGCTGGCCTTCGGGTGGTCGGCATCGGGCAGCAGCGCGAAGCCGCCGGTCACCAGGCCGAACAGCAGGTCGGTGGCCGCACCCTGCCAGGCGGGCCCGGCATGATGCACGCCTGCGTGCATGAGCAGCGCGGTTCCCGCGCCGAGCAGCAGCCCGGTACTGGCGTGCGTGGTTCCTTCCATGTCACCCTCGTGCTCCCCCGCCTTGCTCCGCTTGCGGGTCGTGTGCGAAGTCCGCAGCTCGGGGCCGGGGATTGTCATCGTCGCCATGGCTACCGCCGCCCGCCCCAGCGGAGACTCCGCCGGTACGCGCTCACGGCGCTGAGCAAGGAGAAAACAGCCAGCACAATGAACGCCAGGCAGCACCCGGGAGCATTTCCCAGGGCATCGGCGGCCAGCACCAGCCAGGCGCACGCGCCCAGGGCGCTGATGAATGCGGCCACAGCCCAGACGAGCGCGCGGTTCAGGTTCACAGGAGCCTGCCTCTCGGTTGCCATGGCCTCAGTCTACCGCGTTGCTTGACTTGAGTAAAGAGGGTTCCTGCTCCTGCGGGAGCGGCACTGCCAGGACAGCCGCCTCGGTTCTGGGCGTGACCCGCTTCACCTGCGGACGGCTCGGAATGGAAGCGGTCAGCATGTAAAGAACGCTGAGGTGCACCCCCGACTGCCGGGCGACCGCGCTGAGCAGGACCCCGCGGGCGGCCAGCTGCTCAAGATGCGCACGGGCAGGCCCGGCGTCCACGTACGGCCGCCAGGTGCCCGCCCTGATCCCGGCTTTCCGCCGGGCGCACTGGTCAGCGTTCGCCCGGCGGCACCTGGCACAGCGGCAGCCCTTGCCCTGAACCCCGCCCTCGTCCGGGCCGCGGACGTACCGGGAGAACGTGCCGTGGCCGTCCTCCGAGCCGGGCTGCGTATCGTCGTGCGTGAAACAGCGGTCCGCGTACTCGTCCCAGGACTCGTCCGGGAAACCGATCCCCAGGGTCCCTTCCGGGTCCAGCTCAACGGCGGTCAGCCTCTGCACGGCGCCCGCCTCCTCCCGAAGCGCGGAATGACAGCCAGCCCGCCACGGCGAGCGCGGCAGAGCCGGCGGCGGCATACAGGGCGTACAGCCAGGCCTGACGCACCAGGTAGAGCATCACCAGGACGAAGAACACGACGGCAAAGCCGTAGAAGACGCTGGCGGCCATCCTGGCCAGGGCGCGGATCACGGGGAAACCTCTCCGCGCGGCCCGCCTGCGTGGTAGAGCGGGCCGGACGTGCGCAGCCGGCGGGCGATGAACTCGTACTCCTCGCCGGTGATGGCGTCCAGCCCGGCCACCGTCACCGGCTGATGCGCACCAGCAGCGGAAGCGAGAAACAGCCCGGTCCCGAGCCAGCGCTCCAGCCGCACGGCATCCGCGTCGGTAACGGTCAGCAGGTAGAAGGCCACGGCTAGAACCGCCTGCTAATCCGGGTGCCGAACGGGCCGGGGATGCTGGCCCACACCGACAGGCCGTGCCTGCGGCGCTTGCGGTAGTGGTGCCGGTGGAACAGCCCGTACAGGACCATGAAGATGATTCCGGCGATGATGAGATGTGCCATGCCTAGCTCCTGACTCGTGCGCGGTGGTGCGCCCTGTCGGTGTTCAGCCGCACGCGGGCGGCCGTGCTGGTGACCCCGGCGGCGCGCAGCCGCGAGATCTCCCGCTCGCGCCGGTTGACGGCGCGCACCAGGAGGCGGACGGCCCGCTCCCGGCTCTCGCGCTGCCCCGGAGCGCAGTTCCACGCGTCGATTCCGACGTCGTGCGTCCGGTCGTAGATCCAGTCGCGGACGACGCCGAGCCAGCGGTCCGCGCGCTCGGCGCGGGTGAAGTCGGTCATCAGGTGCCTGCCTCCCGGTCGTAGTTCCGCGCGATCTCCGCGAACACGGCATCCTCGGCGTTCTTGCGCGCCCGCTCGACGGCGAGCCGGGCGATCTCGGCGCCCGCCACCTCGTGCGCGTGCGCGGCCACCGCATCGATCTTCTGCGCGCACGGGCCGCACAGCTCCCAGCCGGCCCGGTCAGTCTCCGCCGGCCGGCTGAGGCACGACCCGCACAAGCCGGCCGGCGGCCAGTCGCCAGCCAGCGGGTGCCGCTGCGGCTGGCCGGAGGACAGGCGGCCGGATTCCGGCGGCTGCCAGCCAGCCGGGTCGTTTTCCGGCAGCCGGCTGGCTGGCGCGTCCTTCCCGGCCGGCCGTTCCCGCACAGCCGCAGCCGGCGGCCGGCGGAACATGTTAGCCAGCCCGCAGCCGGCCAGGATGACAGCCAGCCCCAGGCCGGCCGGGCCGCACAGTTCCGCGGCCAGCCGGACGGCGTGCCGGAAATGCCAGACGGCCAGCAGTAGGCAGATGACGCTGATGCGCGCCAGCAGGACCCTCATGCCGCGTCCAGTTCCGCCAGCTCGCGGGCTGCCTGCTCCTCCAGCGAGGCGATATCCACCCATGCCAGCAGGTCAGCCACGTTAGCCGCGGCCATCGCAGGGTCCGGCACTGTCCGGCCCCCCAGCTTGTCAGGCATCCCCGCTCCTTCCCTCTTGACCTGAGTCTAGCTAGTAGCTTGCTTGCGGTCAAGTCCGGCGTTCCACCCGGCGACGTCGGGCTTGTTCAGCCGCCGCGCCCGCCCGCGCAGGTCCGCCTCACGGCCCACCGTGTTGCGCTCCGGCTGGTAGAAGTCGATCAGCTCCAGCTCCACCACGTCGGCGCGGCCCTGGTGCTCCACCGGGATGAGGTACACCCGTGCCGGGTCGAACAGGTCCTTGTGCTGGTAGGAGTGGTCGCGCAACCGGGAAATCAGGTTGTCGGTCTGGCCCGAGTAGAAGATGTGGCCGTCTGTCCGGGCGCCGAGAGCGTACACCCACCAGCCGCTGTAGTCGGGCATCAGCCGGGCGCTGTAGTACTCCAGCGCAGTCACCCGCGGCGCGGCCTGGGGCAGCGGCATGGTCAGGGCATCGGCCGGACGGGCACGACGGCGGCGGCGGCCTAGCACGGAAGCCTCCGAATAATGTTCGGCTCAGGACCGAAGGCCCCTGAACGAATGAGTGATGCAGGCCGGGAACTGCCGAACGAATTACTGTCAGCAGCGCACCCCGGTGTCATGACCTGGGCTGACATGCCGGTGATGCGGGCCGGCAGCAGCACCAGCCGAAGATTATTCGGCTTGACCCCGTGCAAGCAGAACAATTTATCCGGCTCAAGGCGAGGGTTAGCCGAAAGATATCCGGCTAGCGGCGCATCCGGCCGGATCTCCGCAGGCCGTCGAGCCAGGCCAGCGCCACCGCACCGAGAATGCAGGAGGCCGCGGCGAGCGCTGAGGCCCATACCGAGCCGGACAGGGCCGCGGAGAAGACGGCTGCCAGGTTCACCAGGACGATCCAGGAGCGCAGAGCGCGGAACGTCATGGCTGTTTTCGCCTCCCGGCGCCTGGCAGGCCATCTGCAGGTCGCTCCGGGCCAGAATATCGTGCGGCCAGCTGGTCCGGGAGGTGAAGATCCTGCGGCCCGCAGACGGCCGGAGCCGGGCGAACGGGGTCCTCGTGCGCGCGCGAGAGGCTCCGGGGCTCCTGGAGGGCTCTGCGGGCCGCACAGGGGCCTCCCAGAGGCACGCCCGGAGGGGGGAGGGGTCACTTTCGGTTACTGTCAGTGTCAGTCGATTACATACTGTGCGCGGCCTTCGGCTATCCGGAGCTTCCTCCGTATCCGGGACCCCCGCACTTCCCCTGAACTGCAGATTACGGCTTTTTCCGTGTATGCCGTATACCGAAGCGAGTACGGGGTACACGGTATGTACCTGATACGCAGTTTCTACGGCGTACACGGTTCCCCTGACACCGCATCCCCGAACACCAGGAAGTTATCCAGCTCCCATACCGGGATGCCGATCGCCCGTGCCAGCGCCACCTCCGCGTTCGCGCCCAGGGACGACTCCCAGCCGGGCAGCAGCACTATCCCGTCGGCGACCAGGCCGATCCAGGCCAGGTCGGAGGCGAGGTTGGCGCGCAGGGCGCCCGCGTCGTGCTCGGCCGGGTTGTAGACGACGTGCCCCGCCGTGCGGATCTTCCCCGCGGCCTCGAAGAACGCCGGGTAGTTGTGCTCCGGGTAGCCGCGCATCGGGCCTGCCACGTACAGCTTCACTGGTTCTCCCCTCGCAGCCGCCGTACCTCCGCTGCCAGGGCGAGCACGCGCTTGTCCCCGTCCGGCGGGTCGTACAGCGTCGACTCCTGCCAGTGGTCCAGGGCCTGCGACAGGGTGACTCCCGCAGCCCCGTGCCTGCTCGCGAACGGGGAGGCGGCATCGGACGTGCAGGTCATCTTCATCCCCTTGGTGTCCGCCAGCTGCAGCGGGGCGCCGCACACCCGGCAGCAGCGGGGGACGGCATAGCGCCACTCCACGCCGGCCAGCAGCTCATCGGTGACCTCGGGCAGATCCATGTCAGCCATCGCCTACCCCCACGCACGAACGGCTGCAGCTGCCATCCCGGTTCGCCGGCGCCTCGCAGTAGCGGCAATGGCCGGCCAGCTCGGGCGATGGCTGCGCGGCGGACAGCACCGGGCACACTCGCGTCTCTCGCTCATGACGTCCTCTTCCTGCACACGTAGGGGTCCGCGCCAGCGCCGTGCTCGGGGTAGAACGGGCGCCAGCCGGCCAGGTCAAAGTGCTCGCCGGCCTCGTGGCGCTCGACGGCCATAATCACACCGTCGAAAAACCACTGCTCCCAGTCGAAGCCCGTCAGCTGCCGGGGCAACGGCGGCGCGGGGATGGTGTGCACGATGCGGATGCTCCGCGACGGGTCACCGCTGTCGGCGGTGCGCAGCACCACCTGCACGTACAGCGGCATGCCGTCGGGGATGGCGGCGCAGTGCCCCCAGGAGGAGGACACGCCCAGGCCGGTGCCCGCCAGCATCATCTCCGGGCGGTCCAGGCTGACCGTCACGCCCTGGGTCAGGAAGAACTCCCAGCCCGGCTTGTACCTGGCGCGAGCCACGATGGCCGCCAGCTCCGCGCTCATGCGGCGATCTCCCACTTGGGCTCGGGGTGACGGCACACCAGCCGCACCAGGTGCTGCTCTTCCAGGGTCCTCATGATGTCTGTTACGCGCGGCGCGCTCATCACGAACGACTGCACCGCGGGGTCTGCCTGCAGCGCGGCGAGCGTCACCTGCCCGCGCTCGTCGGCGAGCCGCCGCGCTGCCGCCAGCATCCGGTCCGGTACCTGCACTTACATCTCCTCCGCGGTGTTCAGCTGCGCCAGGATCTTCCACCGCTTCTTCGGCTTCTCCGCCACCTGCTCGATGATGCCGCGCTGCGTCCACACCTCGATCTGCTCGTACAGCCAGGCGCGCGAGCGCTGCTGGCGGGTGTGCACCCCGGCGTTCTGCATGTCCATGGAGGTGAACGTGCCGTTGTCCCGGCCGGCTGCCTGCCACTCGCGCAGCCACTGCAGCGCGGCCTGCGCCGCGACATCGGCCTGCTCCTGCCGGCCGGGCGCCGGGTGGCGGCCGAACCGGCCGGAGATGACGTTCGACCGGGCAGCCGGCTGGCGGGCGGGGGCGGCGGGGAAGCCGTAGGACGGCGGCAGGGCCGGCCGGCTGTCCATCGCCTCGGCGGTGATGTCGTCCAGCGGCCGGTCCGCGGCCGGCCAGCCGGCGAAGTACCCGGCTGCCATGCTCGCGTCGCTGCCCCAGGAGAACAGCCGCACCGGCATGGTGACCGGAGTGTCGTCGCCGTTGGCGGTGCCCGGGTCGGCGTAGGCCATGCCCGGGTACTTGCTGCCCCACAGCTCCGGGCGCGCGCCGTTGTCCGCCTGCTCCGGCGACAGCCCGATGCGCGACTCGCCCTTGGAGGAGGTGCCGAAGCAGATGGTCCCGAACTGGCCGCGCGCCTCGGTGGGGAACTCCGAGTCCTTGCCGAACTGCATGGACACGTCATGCCGGATGCCAGCGCTGCGGTCGGCGCGCACGCCTTCCAGCCAGTCGCTGAAAGTGAACGCCTGGCCGCCGTGCTTGCCCTTGGACAGCTCAGCCATGGCGCGCAGCGTGGAGGCGGCCTCCTCCATCCAGTCGTCCAGGAAGGTGAGCCCGCAGCCGGGACGCCACTCGGTCATCCCGTGCCGGTACAGGTAGTCGAGCCGGGCGGCGCGGGCGCGGGCCAGTGCCAGGGACTGCTCCAGCGCCGCCTCGATGGTGATGGCGTAGCCGTGCAGCGCCGGGGCCAGCGGGCCGATGAACTGCATCCGCTTCACCGTGTCGGTGACGAACGCGGCGTAGTCCTGCCGGGTGACGGCCTCGCCCTGGAAGCTGTAGAGCCAGCCCATCGTCTTGCCGGAGCCGGTCTTGCCGGACGCGCGGACGTGGCCGACCGGCACCGCGTGAGTGAGCCAGGGCCGGCCGTCCTGCCGCCAGCCCGGCCGGAGCGGCACGCTCAGGTCGGTGCCGGGCGCCGACGGGCCCGGCCACAGCTGCACCGTCTCCAGGTTGGCCGGGTCAGACAGCACGAAGTCGGACGCGGCGCCGTCCTGCCGGTTAGGCAGCAGGGACGCGGCGCCCGGCGGCCAGTGGTGGGAGCTTTCCAGCTCTGCCGCGCGGGCGCTGGCCTCCGCCGGGGTGACCTCGCCCGGCGGCCAGTGCGCGGTGCCGGTCACGGTAGGCCGGGCCCGCTGCGCGCGGGCCGGGCGGGGCGCCGGCACCGCGGCGGCAGGCGCCCCGGCGAGCAGCGGCTTCGGCTGGCGGGCCGGGGTGAGCCGGGCCTCGCCCAGGCCGGCCCGCTGCGCGGCGGCGGTGAAGCCGACGGTCAGGTCATGGTGCACCGCGTGCCGCTGCCACATGTTCCAGCCCAGGCAGGCGAACGCCCCGCCGAACCCCCAGACGAGCACCAGCGGCATGCTGTACCCGGCCAGCAGGAACGTCACCAGCATGGCGGTGCCCGCCTCAGTGGTGACCGGGCCGATGTACCGGCCGACCATGCTCATCCGGTGGCGGCGCAGGTGCGCGTCGAGCGCCGCGGCGCCGGTGCCGGCAAACCCTGCCAGGCAGGCAGTGAGGGCCGTCCAGTCGCCGACCTCGTGCAGCCTGCCGGACACCACCAGCCGCAGCACGTTGCCGCAGATGGTGAGCAGCACGAACAGCGCCCACGGCACGCCCGCGTGCGCGAAGCCCACCAGGATCTCGCTGCGGGCGTCCCTGTACTGGGCGTGAACAGTCCTGGTCTTGGTGTCGCTAGGCGGCATCGCTGCTCACCTCCTCCTCATCCTGCAGCCCGGCGGCGAACTGCTTCTTCAGCTGGTTGGCAGTCCACCGGGACACGGCGTAGTCCCGGGAGATCTGGTTGGCGGAAATGCCCGGGTCGGACAGCAGCACGGCCAGCTCCGCGCCTTCCGGCAGCGGCAGCCGGGTGTCGTCCCTGGACGTGCCCTGCGGAGCGGACCGGGCAGCGGCGCGCTTCGGGCGGGCCGGCAGCGGCGAGTACGGGCCGAGCACCGGCACCTTCGGGAACTGC
>Ga0070709_10000549_pt1 | contig 21937 bp, 14 predicted proteins | sample LARL51metaG_FD_65449 | JGI IMG/M metagenome (GOLD analysis project Ga0070709, IMG submission 65449) | Corn, switchgrass and miscanthus rhizosphere microbial communities from Kellogg Biological Station, Michigan, USA - LAR L5-1 metaG | ecosystem: Host-associated > Plants > Roots > Rhizosphere ... | reverse complement strand
CATTCGCCGGGCATCCGCGCCCCTGGCGGCGTTGCGCCTCCTCGACATAAGTTCGACTATGCCTGCGTCGGCGCGCCTGGCCAGGAACGCGGATGCCTCGACGACTGATGCCACGAACTTACGCCACGAGGCACTAGAGCGCATGAGCGAGCCCGTCCGTTGCGTGACCGACATCGAGGTCCGCTATGCCGAGACCGACCAGATGGGGGTCGTCCATCACGCCAACTACGTGATCTGGTTCGAGCTCGCCCGCACCCATCTGTGCGCCAAGTCGGGCTTCACCTACGCCGAGATCGAGCGCCTCGGCTACCTGCTGATGGTCACCGCCGTCGAGCTGCGCTACCGCCGCCCGGCCCGTTACGGCGAGACCGTGCGGGTGACCTGCTGGGGCGACCGCCTGGCCAGCCGCGGCGTCAGCTTCGCCTACGAGGTGCGGCGGGGCGACGAGCTGCTCGCCACCGGCCGCACCGAGCACATCTGGATCGCCGGCGCGAACGGCCGCCCCTGCCGCATGCCCGACCAGCTCCGTGCCCCCTTCGAGCGCCTGGCCGGGCACGCCGTCTCCGCGCGCTGAAGTCCAAGCCGGCGGCGAGGAGCGTACACTGCTCTGGAGCCGCCGTCCCGCGGAGCACCGGGGCCGGGGGCATGGCCGAGAAGGCCGCGCCCCTCCCGGGCGCCGGCGGGGGCGGCGGCGGACAGCGAAAGAGAGAGAGGATCGTCATGAGGAACTACCTGTTCATCCTGGTTGGGCTGGCGGCGGTGATCGGGGTGTGCATCGCGGCCCTGCGAGCGACTGCCCGCGCTCCCCGGACCGCCGCGGCGGCGTCCGACCTGCAGCCCTGGCTCGCCCAGCAGCAACCGCCGGCGGCCCCGGAAGCCGCCCCCGCGGACCTCGCCGCCGGTGTCGCGCCCGCGGCATACCGCCCCGCCGCGCCGCCGGCGGCGGCGAAAGGAGACTCCGTGACCGCCATCGACATCCCCGGCAACATCCTGCTCGAACCGGGCGTCGCGCACGTCGTCAAGAGCAACGAGGAGTGGCGCAAGCTGCTGACCCCCGAGGCCTTCCACATCACGCGCGAGAAGGGCACCGAGCGCGCCTTCACCGGCGCCTACGACCACAACAAGGCTGCCGGCTGGTACGTCTGCGTCGCCTGCGGCAACCCGCTGTTCAGCTCCGAGGCCAAGTTCGACTCGGGCACCGGCTGGCCCAGCTTCTGGGAGCCGCTCTCCCCGAAGAGCATCCGCACCGAGAGCGACCGCTCGCTGTTCATGGTCCGCAACGAGGTGCTCTGCGCCCGCTGCGACTCCCACCTCGGCCACGTCTTCGAGGACGGCCCGCCGCCCACGCACCTGCGCTACTGCATGAACTCCGCCGCCCTCCGCTTCATCCCGAAGACGTAACCGCCCCCCTTCGACCCGACCACCCGGCGCCGCGGCTCCCCGCGGCGCCGGCCGCGCCCGGCGCCGGCGCACTGCCCGGGTCGCCCGCGTCGCCTGGGTCGCCCGCGTCGCCCGGGTCGCCCGCGTCGCCCGCGTCGCCGCCGCCGCCGTGAGCCCGTGCGCACGCCGCTGGCACACCGTCTGCAAGGCCGGTCCCGACATGGCATCCCTTCCAAGGAGAACCGACATGTGCCACTCTGATCTGTCGATCGAGAAGAGGTTGCGAGGCTTTACCTTCAGGGTCGCCGCGCTCGCCGCCGCCGGCCTGCTGGCCGCGGCGACCGCCGCCCTGGCCGCGCCGCCGCTCGCCGAGGGCGGCGGCGGTTTCTCGCCGGCCGCCCCCGCCGGCACGGCCGCGGCCGCCCACCCCGCGAGCTCGCCGCGGCGAGCCCAGACGGCCGTCGCCGCGCGCGGCCTGACCCCCGCCGGCAGGACCAGCTTCTCCGCGCCGGTCACGCCGTCCAACTCCGCAACCGGGCTGATCATCGCCGGCGGCGTCAGTGCCACCTGGGGATCGGGGCACGCCGAGCTGTTCGCCCAGATCATCTCGAACAACCGCCCGAGCGGCACCTCGGGTGACCTGACCCTCCACCTGGTCGCCACCGCCTCGCCGCCGCCCGTCGGAGCGTTCAGCGGCGTCGACATGGCCAGCGCCGACCTCGGCGCCCTGCCCGCCGGCAACGAGTTCGACAATGTCGACACCGGGGAGATCGCCTTCGTGCCGCCCGGCACGCCCGGCTGCTATTACGTGTCGGAGGTGCTCGAGGAGAACGGCGCGGTGGTCGACGTCCGGACCTTCCCCGTCGGCGGCACGCCCGAGAACACGGCCTTCTCCGTCTTCCCGTTCGGCACCACCTGCCCGGCCGCGGACTTCTGCACCCGGACCGCCACCGGCGCCTGCCTGAATGGCGGCCGCTTCCAGGTGACCGCGGCGTACGAGAACGACGTGACCGGCTCCGGCGCGGCGAGGGTGCTGAGCTTCTCCGGCACGCGGGCGGAGAGCAACGAGTCGGTGTTCTACTTCTTCACCGATCCCAGCAACTTCGAGCTGGGAGTCAAGGTCCTCGACGCCTGCTCGTTCACTCCCTTCTTCTGGGTCTTCATCGGCGGCCTGACGAACCAGGGCTGGAACGTCACCGTCCTCGACACCCAGACCGGCAATTTCAAGACCTACGGCAATGCCCTCAACACCACCACGGTGACGGTCACCGACACCGCCGCCTTGCCCTGTCCCTAGGTCCCCTCCCCTCGGCGGCGCCGGCAGCCCGGCGCCGCCGCCGGCCGGCTCAGCGATAGATCTCGAGGCCGGCGCCGCGGAACTCCGCGGACTTCTCGGCGAGGCCGACGGCGATCGCCTCCTCCTCGGCGAGCTGCTGCTCGGCGGCGTAGCGGCGCACGTCCTCGGTGATCTTCATCGAGCAGAAGTGCGGCCCGCACATCGAGCAGAAGTGGGCGAGCTTGGCGGCCTCCGCGGGCAGCGTCTCGTCGTGGAAGGCGCGGGCGGTGTCGGGGTCCAGCGAGAGGTTGAACTGGTCCTCCCAGCGGAACTCGAAGCGCGCCTTGGAGAGGGCGTCGTCGCGCGCCTGGGCGCCGGGATGGCCCTTGCCGAGGTCGGCGGCGTGGGCGGCGATCTTGTAGGCGATGACGCCGGCCTTGACGTCGTCGCGGTCGGGCAGGCCGAGATGCTCCTTCGGGGTGACGTAGCAGAGCATGGCGCAGCCGTACCAGCCGATCATCGCGGCGCCGATCGCCGAGGTGATGTGATCGTAGCCGGGGGCGACGTCGGTGGTGAGCGGTCCGAGCGTGTAGAACGGCGCCTCGCCGCAGGTCTCGAGCTGCTTCTCCATATTGACCTGGATGAGCTGCATCGGGACGTGGCCGGGGCCTTCGATCATCGTCTGGACGTCGTGCCGCCAGGCGACGCGCGTCAGCTCGCCCAGGGTGTCGAGCTCGGCGAACTGCGCCGCGTCGTTGGCGTCGGCGATCGAGCCCGGCCGCAGGCCGTCGCCGAGGCTGAAGCTGACGTCGTAGGCCCGCATGATCTCGCAGATCTCCGCGAAGTGCGTGTAGGCGAAGTTCTCCCGGTGGTGCGCCAGGCACCACTTGGCGTGGATCGAGCCGCCGCGCGACACGATGCCGGTCATCCGCCCGGCGGTGAGCGGCACGTAGCGCAGCAGGACGCCGGCGTGGATGGTGAAGTAATCCACCCCCTGCTCGGCCTGCTCGATCAGCGTGTCGCGGTAGATCTCCCAGGTCAGCTCCTCGGCCTTGCCGCCCACCTTCTCGAGCGCCTGGTAGATCGGCACGGTGCCGATCGGCACCGGCGAGTTGCGCAGGATCCACTCGCGGGTCTCGTGGATGTTCTTGCCGGTCGAGAGGTCCATCACCGTGTCGGCGCCCCAGCGGATCGCCCAGGTCATCTTCTCCACCTCCTCGTCGATCGACGAGGCGACGGCGGAGTTGCCGATGTTGGCGTTGATCTTGACCAGGAAGTTGCGGCCGATGACCATCGGCTCGCTCTCGGGGTGATTGACGTTGGCCGGGATGATGGCCCGCCCGCGCGCCACCTCGTCACGCACGAACTCGGGAGTGATCCGCTCCGGGATGGCGGCCCCCCACGCCTGGCCGGGGTGCCGGGCCACGCCGCCGCCGGGCCGCGGGCCGGGAGGGGCCCCCGCGGGCTCGGCGCGCGCCTGGTTCTCGCGGATGGCGATGAACTCCATCTCGGGCGTGACGATGCCGCGCCGCGCATAGTGCATCTGCGTCACGTTGGCGCCGGGCCGGGCACGCAGCGGCCGCCGCGGGTTGGCGAAGCGCAGCCCGTCGAGGCGCGGATCGGCGGCGCGGCGGCGCCCGTACTCCGAGGACACCGTGGGCAGCTCGACGACGTCGCCGCGCTCGAGGATCCATGGCCGCCGCAGCGGCGCGAGCCCCCGGCGCACGTCGATCGCCGCCGCCGGGTCGGTGTACGGCCCCGAGGTGTCGTAGACCAGCAGCGGGGCGTTGGGGATGGCGGCGGCCGGGGCGGCGGGCTCGGCGGCCCCGGCAGCTGCCGCGATCCCGGCGACCCCTTCCGCGGCGGCTCCGGCGGCCGACGTGGGTCCGGCAAGCCCGGCATGGACCCGGGTCGGAGTGAGCTCGATCTCGCGCATCGGCACCCGCACGTCCGGCCGCGTTCCGCGGACATAGACCTTGCGCGAGGCCGGGAAGGGTCGGCCGCCCGCGGCGGCGCCCGCCTCGGGCTCGGCGGGTGGCTGAACCGGATCGATCATCGAGGGTCTCCTCTCTGGCGGCTCTGATGCTGCGGCGAAAGCGTGCCGGCTGCGGCGGCTGACGGCGGGGACTGCGGGGTGTGCGTCGAGGGCATCGCTTCCCTACGCTGGCATTACCCAGGTCAGGTCTTGAGGGTTGCCCGCGCCTCGGCGCCGGGCTCTCAGCCTCGCGGCTCCCCTAGCTGTCGAGAATGTTACCGCGATTCAGCCCGCCGCGCGCACCGACCGCCTGCAGCGGCAGGCCGCGACCGGAGTGGTAGATTCGCCGCCCGGAGGGAAAGCAACATGGTACGGAGAGGAGCCTGGCTCAGAGCCTGGCTGGCAGGAGTCGCGGCCGCGATGGCGGCCTTCGGCGCCGGAGCCGCGGCGCCCGTCGCTCCTCACGCACCCGCCGCTCCTCCCGCACCCGCCGCTCCCCGTGCCTCCGCCTCCGCGGACGACGTCGACGCCCCCCGCGAATGGCTCACGCCGGCGGAGGCGGCCGGCTTCGAGGCGACGCCGGACTACGAGGCGACCATGGCGTTCCTGCGGCGGCTCGCCGGCCGGCTGCCCGAGATGCGCCTCGAGAGCTTCGGCCGCTCCGCCGCCGGCCGGCCGCTGCCGCTGGTCATCGTGTCGCGCGAGCGGGCGTTCACCGCCGCGGCCGCCCACCGCCTCGCCAAGCCCATCGTGCTGATCCAGAACGGCATCCATCCCGGCGAGATCGACGGCAAGGACGCCTGCCTGATGATCCTGCGCGACCTGGCCTTCGGCCGCCGCCGCGGCCTGCTCGACGATGCAACCCTGCTCGTCGTGCCGATCTACAACGTCGACGGCCACGAGCGGATCTCGCCGTACAACCGCCCGAACCAGGACGGCCCGCATCGCGGCATGGGCTTCCGCACGAACGCCGCGGGCCTCGACCTCAACCGCGACTACGTCAAGGCCGCCTCGCCCGAGGCCCAGGCCCTGGTCGGGCTGGTGGCCGCCTGGCGGCCGCACCTCTTCGTCGACAACCACGTCACCGACGGCGTCGATCACGACTGGGTGCTCACCTGGTCGTGGGCCGAGGCGCCGCAGCTGCCGGCGCCGGTCGACGCCTGGATGCGCGCCCGCCTGCCTGCCGCGCTGGCCGCCACCGAGCGCGCCGGCCACGCCACCGGCCCTTACGTCGATCTCAAGGACCCGACCGACCCGGCCAAGGGCTTCAGCTCCTGGGTCGGCGAGCCGCGGTTCTCGAGCGGCTACTTCCCGCTGCGCAACCGCCCGGCGGTGCTGGTCGAGACCCTGTCCTACAAGCCCTACGCCCAGCGCGTCCTGGCCACCCGCGACTTCCTGCTGGCGCTGCTCGCCGAGGTCGGGCGCGACCCCGCCGGCCTGACCCGCGCCGTGGCCGCCGCGGAGGCGGCGACCGTGGCGGCCGGCGCGCCGCACGCCCCGCCCTCCGACATGGTGGTCAACTTCGAGGAGAGCCCGGCCGCCGACCGCATCCGGCTGCCGCTCTACGCCACCGAGATCGCGACCTCGCAGGTGACCGGCCGCCCGCTGCTGCGCTACCGGCGCGGCGAGGTGAGGCCGATCGAGGTGCCCTGGTACCACGGCTCGCGGGCGGCCCTCACCCTCCCCCGCCCGCGCGGCTACCTGGTGATGCCCGGCTGGCCGCAGATCGAGCAGCGCCTGCGCGTCCAGGGACTGCGCGTCGAGCAGCTCGCCGAGGCCGCCGAGATCGAGGTCGAGACCATGCGGCTCGGCCCGCCCCGGCTGGCCGCCGCCTCCTACCAGGGCCTGGTCCACGCCAGCGCCGAGGTGACCCGCCGCACCGAGCGCCGCCGCCTCCCCGCCGGCACCCTCTGGGTGCCCGCCGACCAGCCCGACTTCGCCCTCGCGGCACAGCTGCTCGAGCCGGAGGCCGGCGACTCGCTGCTCTCCTGGGGCCTGCTGTCGACGATCTGGGAGCGGAAGGAGTTCATCTCCCCGTGGGTGCTCGAGGACCGCGCCGCGGAGCTGCTGCGCGACCCGCGGCTCGCCGCCGAGTGGCGGCAGGCGCTCGCCGACCCGAAGCTCGCCGGCGATCCCCAGGCGCGCTATCTCTGGTGGTTCCAGCGCACCCCGTACTGGGACGAGACCGTCGGCCTCATGCCCTGCTTCCGCCTCCTCGCCGCCCCGTCCTTCAAGACCCGCCCCTGGCCACCCTGAGCCCGGGTAGTGGGTCAGCCCGCGGCGCCCTCGGACCGGCCGGGAGCGCCGCTCGCCGCGGCGGCAGCCCCCTCCGGCGCCCCCTCGAGACGCGCGCGCAGCGGCTCGGGGATCGGGATCGGCTGGACGCCGTCGGGGGCGTCGAGCACCGCGCAGACCGTCGTGGTGCGGCCCAGCGCCACCGGGGTGCCGTCGCGCGACAGGGCGAAGCCGAAGGTCAGCGAGGTGCGCCCCACCCGCACCACCTGTACGTGGATGTCGAGCTCCTCGCCGAAACGCGCCGGCGACAGGAACTCGCACGACGAGGCGACCCGCGGCCACCCGACCAGCCGCCCGTCGGCCTGCCGCTCCGCGCCGGCGTTGGCGCCGATCGCCCGCAGCAACTCGTGCTCGGCGATCTCCATGAACACGAAGAAGCGCGCGAAGTGGACGAGGCCACCCGCGTCGGTGTCGGAGAACTCGATCCTGCGCCGCGTCCGATATTCGTGCATGCCGTGACCCGTGCTGCATAATACCGCCCCATGCGCGGCGCCAGCCCGCCCCCCTCGCGCGCCCTCCCCGGCGCGCGGACCGGCCTCGACCGGGCGCTGGACCTGGCGGCGGCCGGCTTGCTCGGCCTCTTCCTGGCGGCGGCGGTGCCCCAGGCGCTCTTCCACGCCGGCCGCAAGGTGGTCGAGGCCGCCAACGCCCACGAGAGCCTGGCCCAGGCGCGCGCCCGCGTCTACGGCGAGGACTACACCCGCGCCGTCGACCGGATCCGCGACGAGCTGCCGGAGGACGCCGCCTACCTGCTGGTCGAGGGCGGCAGACCGGGCTCGGGCGGCGCCGCCTGGGTGCGTTACGACCTCGCGCCTCGGCGGGCCGTCTATCTCGGCCGTCTCGACGAGCTCACCAGCGGCGAGCGGATGCGCCGCCGGCTCGCGGCGAACCTGCGCCAGGTGGTGGTGACCTTCGACGCTGGGGTGCCGCCGCGCCTCTACGAACGGTACCGTTTCCTCCAGGAGATCGACCGCCGCGCCAGCGAAGGCTCGAGTGGCCGCTGACTTCGCGGGCGGCCTGGGCGCGATCGCCCTGTTCGCCGTCCCCGGCTACGGGCTGACCGAGCTCTTTCCGACCCTCCGCCGCCAGCCGTTGCCGCGACGGACGGCCTACGGCTACCTGCTCGGCGTGGCGGCGGTGGCAGGCGGCCTCTATGCGCTGTCGCATGTCTGCGGCGTGGCCCTGCGGCCGCCGGCGGTGTGGGCGACCGCCGCCGTGCCGGCGCTCGCCGGGCTCGGCGCCCGCCTGCTCCGGAGGCGCCAGCTCCGGCGGCGCCAGCCTGCCCGCCGCTCCCTCGCGGCCGCCTACCGCTCCCTCGGCGGGCCACTGCCGGCGGCCTGCGCGCTGGCGGCGACGCTGATCTGTCTCGGCGTCTTCGCCGAGGCGGTGACCAACCCCCCGCACGACTGGGACGGCCGCATGACCTGGTGCACCCAGGCCCGCTACGTCCGCGCCGCCGGCACCGTCGACGCCGGCGTGCTGCTCGACCTGCGCTGGTACGTCTCCCACCCGCAGTATCCCCTGCTGCTCCCGGTCGCCCAGGTGGCGGCGCAGGAAGCGTTCGGCGCCGACCCCGACGCCCCCTTGCCGCGCGCCGTCTACGCCGCCTTCCTGCCGGCGCTGCTGCTGGTGATCTACGATGCCACGCGCCGCGCCGCCGGCCGCACCGCCGGCGCCCTGGCCGCGCTGGTCGCCGCCGCCGCGCCGTTCTTCATCCGCGGCGAGGGCGGCGCCGAGAGCACCTACAGCGACCTGCCGCTGGCCTGCTTCTACAGCGCCGCGCTGGTGCTCCTGCTCGGCCCGCGGCCGCGCGTCGAGCGCGGCCTGGCGGCCGGCCTGCTGCTCGGCGCGGCGGTGCTCACCAAGAACGAGGGCACCGTCCTCGCCTGCCTGGCGCTGGCGCTCGGCTGGCGCGCCGGAGCGCCGGCCGGCGCGGCCGGGCCTGCAGCCGCTTCGAACCGCGGTTGGTCGCGAGCCGCCGCCTGGCGCTTCGCCGCCGCCGCCGCGCCGCTGGTGCTGGCGCTGGCGCTGTTCGCTTCCTGGCGCGCCGGCATCCCCAATCGCCAGGACGAGAGCTATCCCGAGCTGGTGCAGACCGGCAGCCTCTGGCCGGGGATCGTCACCAACGCCGCGGCCTTCGTGCCGGTCATGATCGACAAGATGAATCGCTTCCGGCACTGGGCCGGTCTCTGGTGGCTCGCGCCCGCCGCCCTCCTCGCCGGCCGCCGCGCCCTCCACCACCCGCGCCTCCGCCGCTACCTCGCCGCCGCCGCCGGCCCCCCCGCCATCGCCTGGGCCGCCTACTCCATCCACCCCCAGCCCGCCTTCCTGGCCGCTGTGACCTGGGAGCGCTTCCTGCTGCAATCCGCGGTGCCCCTGATCGTCGTCCTGGCCTGCCTCCTCGCCGAGGTCGGGCGGCACCTCTTGCGCCACCGTCCGCGAACCGCGCCGCCCGCGCCCTCCGTGGACGCGGGCGAGCCTTGGCAAGGGATCGAACCTGGCTAGGGCGGGAACGCCGTGTTGTCGAGCCCGCCGCAGAAGGTGCCTGCCGGGTTGTGGTAGGTCTTCGTGGTGCCGCCGATGGTGTCGTGGACGGTGATGTCGTACTCGAGGTCGGAGAGGGCGCCGTAGAAGAAGGCGGTGCGGTTGCCGAAGTCGACCATCTTCATCACCAGCTCGACGTCCGTCGGATCGGTGAAGGTGAAGAGTCCGGACTGGTCGCTGAGGCTGCGCCGGCTTCCGGTGCCGCTCGTACCGTTGAACTGGTTCATCCAGCTCACCTGCACCGCGAAGCGCCGGTTGAGCAGGCAGAGCGTGCCGCTGGACGGCGCGCAGGTGCCGCCCTTCTCGATCGCGGTGGCTGCCGGCCTCGTTCCACCGCCTCCGGCCGAACCGCTACCGAGACCTCCCACCTGTTCTCCGGGTTCGCCGGGAGACGCGAGCGCCGCGGCCGCAGCCGCCGCCGTGAAGGCGTTCTCGTCGATGGCGCCGCAGTCGCCGGGGGTGTTCTGATAGGTCTTGACCGTGCCGTTGCTCGTGTCGGTGATCGTGATCGTGAAGTGCAGATCGGTGAGCTCGCCGTAGAACACCTTGATGACCGGAGAGAAGTTCAGGATCTTGACGATCAGCTCGTAGTTCGAGGGGTCGGTGAAGTAGAAGAAGCCGGTGCTGTCGGTCGAGGGAATGGCAAGGCCGCCGCCGGAGGAGCCGTCGAACTGGTTCGTCCAGGCCACCTGCACCCGGAAGCGCTTGCCCATCAGGCAGAGAGTGAACCTGTCGGGCTTGCAGACGCCGCCGCCGCCCGCGCCGGGCTGCAGGAATTGCTGCAGCGTCTGGAAGCTGGTCGCGAAAGCGCCGTCGACGCTGAACTGCAGCGGGCTGCAGTCGTCGTTGCTGCCGCAGCCGCCGAAGAGCTGGGCCACCACGTCGCCGTTCGCGAGCATGGCCGCCGAGCCCGAGCTGCCGCCGAAGGTCCCTCCCTTCACCTGGTCCGAGTAGAGGAAGGCCGGCCGCGGCACCCCGCTGCAGGCTTGGGTGGTCGAGTCCGACCTGGTGATCACGAAGTTCTGCGGCAGGCCCATGGGATTCGAGAGCCGGTAGAGCAGGGTGCCGTCGGCGGTGGCGCCGGGAGAGGCGTTCCACCCCAGGAAGGTGCGTCCGGCCGGGATGTTGTTCAGCCGCATCAGGGTGAAGTCGCTCTGCGGGCCGGCGGCGCCGGTGGCGAGCAGCGAGGCGCCGTTGCTCCGGGGCAGCGTGCCCTGGCTCGGCGCGGGACCGTTGCACGACGGCGTGTAGTAGTCCCAGAACGCCTCGAGGCTGGCGGCTCCGGTCGAGGTCGAGATGCAGTGGTTGGCGGTGAGCATGTAGGGGACGCCGGGGGCGCTGCTGTTGAGCAGCTGGCCGGTGCACTGCCCGCTCTCGCCGCTGTCGGTGAAGTAGATGGCGGCGACCGCGTGCCGGGCGCTGGCGATGGCGGGGAAGTCGCTGGCGGTGAAGCAGCTCGCGTCGAGGTTGCAGGCGAGGCCGGCCTGGGCCGGCGTGGTGTCCACCGTGCCCAGGTCGAAGAGCTCGAGCACCTTGTCCAGCGTGAAGCCGAACCGCGCCCCGCCGGCGAGCGCCGCGACCGGCAGCTCGACGTCCACCGCCTCCTCGCCGCCGGCGACGCTGGGCGTCCACAGGCCGCCGTCGGGACCGATCAGCTCGCGGCCGAAGGGGCCGACGGTCTCGCCGCCGCCGGTGATCCACAGGCGCGCGCCGGCCGGCAGCTTCACCCCGGAGAGGTGCAGCCGCAGGCGGAAGGCGTTGGCCACCCGCACCATCCCGCCCCAGGCCAGCTTGTCGAACGCGCTCTGGATGGCCAATCCGCCGGCCTGCTCGGCCACCGAGCTGGCCGCCACCAGGCCGGCGCTCAGCTCGACCCGGCGAGGCGCCGGCAGCGGCCGCTCGAAGCCGTTGTGCAGGGGCAGATGATGGCCCTCGTTCCAGGCGCGCATCTTCTCGATGCGGTCGGGCGCCTCGATGGCCGCGTCGCCCAGCTCGGCCAGCGGCGGCAGGCCGTAGCGCTCGGCGATGCGCGGCGCCGCGGCGGCCGCCGCGACCGCTGCCGCCCGGGCGGCGGCGACGGCGGCGGCGTCCTCCGGCGGCGTGTAGAGACCGAGATGGCTGGCGAGCTGGCCGCCCTGGTCACCCTGGCCGCTCGAGCCGCCCTGGCCGCTCTGAGCCAGAGCCGCGGCCGGCAGCAACAAGATGAGTGCGAAAAGTCGTGTACGTCGTTTCATGGGCTCTCCAAGCAAGGCTCTGCAATGGCTGCGATTATAGGGCGCGCAGCCGGCGCTGCGCATAGAACAACAGCTTAGGCGTTTTCTCTTCATCCGCCGCTCATCGGCCGCCATCCGTCATTCATCGCCATCCGTCTGTCCCCGTCCGGCCTCCGGCCCTTCCTCCGGCCCTTCCTCCGACCCTTCCGCCGACCCTTCCGCCAGCCGTTCCTCCCCGGCCGCCTGCCGCGACAGCAGCGCCACGGGAAAGCGCCCCAGCAGGTCGGCGGCCCGGCACGGGCCGGCGGCGAAGGTCTCCCCGGTCAGCTCGTGCCACCACGGGCCGCGCTCCGGCGGCAGCTCGATCGTCGTGTCGCCCCAGTCGCCCGCCAGCCCCAGCACCAGCCGCGGCACCGCCACCGCCACCTCGCCGGCGCGGCAGAAGGCCACGGCGTGGGCGGCGCGGGCGCCCGCGACCGGCAGCGGGAGGTAGGCCGCGCCGGGCCCGAAGCAGTGCGGCCGCCGCCGGCGCAGATGCAGCGCCTGCCGCACCAGCCAGAGCTTCGGCAGCCCTTCCTCCATGCCCGCCATGACCTCCTCGGGCGACGCGCCCGGCAGCCGCGCCAGCAGCCGCCGCCGCAGCGAGTAGTCGACCGGCCGGCGGTTGTCGGGGTCGACCAGCGACGAGGTCCACAGCTCGCATCCCTGGTAGAGGTCGGGAACGCCGGGGGCGGCAAGCTCGAGCAGGGTCTGGGCCAGCGAGTTGACGCGCCCAGGCCCCACCAGCGGCGCCGCGAGCTCGGCGAGGTCGCGCTGGAACTCGGCGTCGGCGTCGAGGTCGGCGATGAAGCGGCGCAGCGCCGCCTCCCACGCCGGATCGGGACGGTGCCACGAGGTGTGGGTCTTGGCCTCGCGCGCCGCCTTCTCCATGTACGCGGCGGCGCGCTCGCGGTCGAGCGGCCAGGCGCCCACCAGCGTCTGGTAGAGCAGGTACTCGGTGTTGGCGTCGGGCACCCCGCCCTGGCGATGGCGCGCGTTGTGCGCGAACCAGCGCCGCACCGCGTCGGCCCAGCGCTCCGGGATCTCGGAGAGCAGGTAGAGCCGCGCCCGCACGTCGCCGCCGCGCTTGGTGTCGTGGGTCGAGAGGGCGAGCATGGTGCGCGGCCAGTGCGCTGTGGTGTCCTGGCAGCGGCGGTGGAACTCCTCCGGGGAGACGCCGAAGCGCCCCGGATCGCCGCCCACCTCGTTCAGCGCCGCCAGCCGGTTGAAGACGTAGAAGGCGGTGTCCTCGACGCCCTTGGCCATCGCCGGCGCGGTGAGCTGCTGGAAGCGCATCGCCAGCTCCGCGGCCGCGGCGCCGCGCACCTTGAGCAGCAGCACCGCGGCCAGGAAGTCGAAGAGGTCGGCCGGCAGATCGGGGCGGTGGCGCTTGGCGGCGGCGATCGCCGTCTCGACCAGGGCGCGGTCGGCCTGCCCCGGCTGGCCGGTCTCGGCCGCGGCCCCACCGGTCGCCGGTCGCGGCACTCCCTGCGATTCGGCGCGCACGTAGGTGCGGTAGACCGGCAGGTCGGCCGCCACCTCCCGCAGCGCCGCGCGCAGGTCGTGGCGGGAGTGGTCGCGGTGACGGCGATGCTGCTCGCACACCGTCACGAACAGCTCGCCCAGCCGGTTGACGTCGGCCGCCAGCAGCTCGCCGAGCACCTTCAGCTTGCGGGCGCGGGCGGTCTCCGGCCAGTCCAGGCTGCCGCCGGTCACCGCCGCGTACAGCCCGGAGAGCGCGCCCTCGGCGGCGGGATCGACGAACAGGCCGCCGGCGCGGTTGAGGAAGTCGTAGCCGGTCGTGCCGTCGACCTGCCAGTCGGCGGGCAGGCGCTCGTCGCCCAGCAGGATCTTCTCGACGATCAACCAGGCTGCGGGCGCCGCGGCGCGCAGCCGCCGGCAGTACTGGGAGGGGTCGTAGAGGCCGTCCAGGTGATCGACGCGCAGGCCGTCGATCAGGCCGCGGCTCACCCAGTCGAGCACCCGCGCGTGCGTGTCGGCGAACGCCCGCTCGTCCTCGACGCGCAGCCCGACCAGCGTGCTGACGTCGAAGAAACGCCGGTAGTCGAGCTCCCTGCCGGCCAGCCGCCACCAGGCCAGCCGGTAGTTCTGGCGCGACAGCAGCCGGTCGAGCCGGTCGGGATCGCCGTTGATCGCGGCGACCTCGCCGTCGACGGCGGCGGCGACCTCGTGCCGCTCGCCGGCCAGGCGCGCCAGCAGGCCGGCCAGCACCTCCTTGTCGCGGTGCCGGCGGGCGACGCTCTCGCGGTCGGTCGCCGTCGCCTCGGGGAGGTCGCCGAAAGCGCCGGCGAGGAAGGCCAGCTCGGCCGAGCCGCAGCGGCCGGCGGCGGCGCGCAGCAGCTCGTCGAGCGAGCGCGGCGCGACCGGCATGCGGTGCTCGCGGTAGCTCACCTCGAAGCGGCCGCCGTCGCGGCCGAGGCGCAGCTCGCCGGCCTCCAGCACGCGGCCGTAGTGGTTGTCGAGGATGGGCAGCAGGACGAGGTTGCGCAGCCGCTCCTCGCGCGGCTCCCAGTCGACGTCGAAGGTGTCGGCGTAGCGGCTCGCCGGACCGTTCTCGAGCACGTCCCACCACCAGCGGTTGTCCGGGCCGGTGATCGCCATGTGGTTGGGGACGATGTCGAGGACCTGGCCGAGGCCGTGCTCGGCGAGCGCCTGGCACAGCCGTTCGTGGCCCGCCTCGCCGCCGAGCTCCTCGCTGACCCGCGTCGGATCGACGACGTCGTAGCCATGGGTGCTGCCGGCCGCGGCCTGCAGGTAGGGCGAGCAGTAGAGATGGGAGACGCCGAGCGCCGACAGGTAATCCGCGATCGCCGCCGCGGCGTCGAAGTCGAACTCCGCGCGCAGCTGCACGCGGTAGGTGGAGAGGACCTCGCTCGGCACGCCGCCGAGAGGAATGCAAGGGGCGCACCAGAGGCTCGGGCGGTCGCGGCCGCGTGCTAGCATCGCCGCGGTGAGGACCTCTGGGCTCCCTCGCAGCGCTCGCCCCGGCCCGCACGCCGCGCCGGCGGCCACGGCGCCGGCCAGCCGATGAAGATCGCGGTCATCGGCGGCGGCCCTGCCGGGCTCTACTTCGCCCTGCTGATGAAGCAGGCCGATCCGGCGCACCGCATCGCGGTGCTGGAGCGCAACCGCCCCGACGACACCTTCGGCTGGGGGGTGGTGTTCTCCGACCAGACGCTCGACAACTTCGCGGCCGCGGACCCCGAGACCTGCCGCGAGATCCGCGACCGCTTCGCGCGCTGGGACGACATCGACGTCCATGTCAAGGGACGGGTGATCACCTCCGGCGGCCACGGCTTCAGCGGCATCGCCCGCCGCACCCTGCTCGCCATCCTGCAGCGCCGCGCCGCCGCGCTCGGCGTCGAGCTGCGCCACCGGTGCGAGGTGCGCGGCCTCGAGGACCTCCGCGACGCCGATCTCGGGCTGGGCGGCCGGCCGGACCTCGTGGTGGCCGCCGACGGCGCCAACAGCGTCGTGCGCCGCCAGCTCGCCGCGCACTTCGAGCCCGACCTCGACGTGCGCACCGCGAAGTACGTCTGGCTGGGCACGACGCGGCTGTTCGACGCCTTCACCTTCCTCTTCGTCGACCGGCCGGACGGCGTCGACGGCGTCTTCCAGGCCCACGCCTACCGTTTCGACGAGCGCCACTCGGCGTTCATCGTGGAGTGCGACCGCGCCTCCTGGCTCGCCGCCGGCTTCGACCGGCTGGACCTCGACGGCACGGTCGCGGCCTGCGAGCGGCTGTTCGCGCCCTGGCTGGACGGGCACGCGCTGCTCGCCAACGTGCCGCCGCACCAGCGGGCCGCGCCGTGGCAGAGCTTCACGCGGGTGCGCAACGCCCGCTGGCACCACAACCGAGTGGTGCTGATCGGCGACGCCGCCCACACCGCCCATTTCTCGATCGGCTCGGGGACCAAGCTGGCGATGGAAGACGCCATCGTCCTGGCGCGGGAGCTGGGCAAGGCCGGCGCCGCCGCCCATGGCGCCCATGCCGCGAATGCCGCCGACGCCTCCCATGCCGATGCCGCCCATGCCTCCCATGCCGCCGACGTCGGCCCCTGCCTCGCCCCCGCCCTCGCCGCCTACGAGGCGGAGCGCAAGCTCGAGGCGCTGCGGCTGCAGAACGCGGCGCGCAACTCGATGGAGTGGTTCGAGAACGTCCGGCGCTACATCGGCCTCGAGCCGCAGCAGTTCGCCTACAGCCTCCTCACCCGCAGCCAGCGCGTCAGCCACGAGAACCTGCGCCGGCGCGACCGCGCCTACCTGGGCGGCGTCGAGCGATGGTTCGCGGGGCGCGCGGCGGCTCCTCCCGGCGCGCCGGCCGCTGCTACCCAGGCCTCGCCCGCCATGCCGCCAGGCGCCCCGGCCGCGGCCCCTCCGTCCGCGCCGCCGCCGATGTTCACGCCGTTCCGGCTGCGCGGCCTGACGCTCGCCAACCGGGTGGTGGTGTCGCCGATGGACATGTACAGCGCCGAGGACGGCGCTCCGAACGACTTCCACCTGGTCCATCTCGGCGCCCGCGCCCTGGGCGGCGCCGGCCTGATCGTCACCGAGATGACCTGCGTCTCGCCGGAGGGACGGATCACGCCCGGCTGCACCGGCATGTATGCCGAGGCGCACGTCGCGGCCTGGCGCCGCATCGTCGATTTCGTGCACGCCCGGAGCCGGGCGGCGATCTGCCTGCAGCTCGGCCACTCCGGCGGCAAGGGCTCGACGCGGCTGATGTGGGAGGGGATGGACGAGCCGCTGCCGAGCTGCGGCTGGGAGGTGATGGCGGCCTCGCCGGTCGCCTACCGCCCCGGCATGCAGGTGCCGCGCGAGATGACCCGCGCCGACATGGACGCGGTGCTCGCGCAGTTCGTGCGCGCGACCCACATGGCGGTCGCCGCCGGCTTCGACATGCTCGAGCTGCACTGCGCCCACGGCTACCTGCTGTCGGGCTTCATCACCCCGCTGCTCAACCGCCGCCGCGACGGCTACGGCGGCGATCTCGCCAACCGCCTGCGCTTCCCGCTCGAGGTGTTCGCCGCGATGCGCGCGGCATGGCCGGAGGCGCGGCCGATGTCGGTGCGCGTCTCCGCCACCGACTGGGTCGAGGACGGCCTGCCGGGCGAGGAGGCGGTGGCGGCGGCAGCGGCCTTCCACCAGGCCGGTGCGGACATCCTGCACGTCTCGACCGGCCAGACCGCGGCCGCGGCGCAGCCGGTGTACGGCCGCATGTTCCAGACCCCTTGGAGCGACCGCATCCGCAACGAGGCCGGCGTGCCGACGATCGCCGTCGGCAACATCACCGAGCCCGACCAGGTCAACTCGATCGTCGCCGCCGGCCGCGCCGACCTCTGCGCGCTGGCGCGCCCGCACCTCGCCGACCCGCACTGGACCCTCCGCGCCGCCGCCGAGCTGGGGTTTGCGGAGCAACCCTGGCCGGTGCAATATCTGACCGGCAAGAGCCAGCTCGAGCGCATCCTCGCGCGCTCGAGGGCGCAGGACGAGGACGAGAGGCGCGACGCGGGCACGACGCCGGAGCCGGCAGCGGTGGAGCAGGCGGCGCGGTGAAGGTCCCCCGACGAGCGCGGAAGAGCGCGGTGAACCCCGAGCGACGGCAGGCGGAGGTCCGGCGATGGCTGATGTCCTGACACCCGGCGGCAGCGCGGAGAGCCGAGACGAGAGCGGCGGCGGCAGCGGCGGCAGTGGCGGGGAGCCGCCGATCCGGCCGCGGCACTTCGGCTGGCAGGCGGCGGACCGCGTCGCCGTCATCACGCTCGATCGCCCCGAGTGGCGGAACCCGCTGACCTTCGAGTCCTACCGCGAGCTGGCCGACACCTTCCACGCGCTGCGCCGGCCGCGGCACGCGGAGCTGGTGCGGGCGGTCGTGCTGACCGGCGCCGGCGGCCATTTCAGCTCGGGCGGCGACGTGCACGACATCATCGGGCCGCTGGTCGCCTGGAAAGAGGCCGGGCAGGCGGACCGGCTGCTCGAGTTCACCCGCATGACCGGCGAGCTGGTCCTGGCGATGCGCGCCTGCCCGCAGCCGATCGTCGCCGCGGTCGACGGCACCTGCGCCGGCGCCGGCGCGATCCTGGCCATGGCCGCCGACCTGCGCCTCGGCACCGCCCGCAGCAAGGTGGCCTTCCTCTTCGCGCGGGTCGGCCTCTCCGGCGCCGACATGGGGGCCTGCGCCATCCTGCCGCGCATCGTCGGCCAGGGACGCGCCGCCGAGCTGCTCTACACCGGCCGCGCCCTGGGCGGCGAGGAGGCCGAGCGCTGGGGCTTCTACAACCGCCTGGTCGACCCCGAGGCGCTGCTGCCGGAGACGCGGGCGCTGGCGTCGACGCTGGCGCGGGGGCCGAGCTTCGCCCACGCCATGACCAAGCGGGCGCTCCACCAGGAATGGAGCATGGGCCTCGCCGAGGCCATCGAGGCGGAGGCGCAGACCCAGGCCCTCTGCATGCAGACCGAGGACTTCGCCCGCGCGTACCGAGCGTTCGTCGCCAGGGAGAAGCCGGTCTTCGAGGGCAGCTAGTGGCCGACACCTCCTTCCTCGGCTGGCCCTTCTTCGACGACGCCCATCGCGCCCTGGCGCGGCAGGCCGAGGATTGGTGGCGCCGCGAGGGCGCGACGCTGCCGGACCCCGAGCGCGGTGACCGCGGGGGCGACGCCTGGGAGGCCTGCCGCGCGATCGTCCGCCGGCTGGGCGACGCCGGCTGGCTGCGCCACGCGGTGCCGGGAAGCGCCGAGCAGGCGGGGGATGCGGAGTTGCCGGAGGGCGCGCACCGCCCCTCCGGAGCCTCCGGGCTCGACGTCCGCACCCTCTGCCTGCTGCGGGAGACCTTCGCCCGCGGCTCGGCGCTGGCCGATTTCGCCTTCGCCATGCAGGGCCTGGGCAGCGGCCCGCTGTCGCTGTTCGGGACGGAGGCGCAGCGCCGCGACTACCTGCCGCGCGTCGCCGCGGGGGAGGCCATCGCCGCCTTCGCCCTCTCGGAGGCGGAGGCCGGCTCGGACGTCGGCGCCATGCGCACGACGGCGCGCCGCGACGGCGGCGACTACGTGCTCGACGGCCGGAAGCACTGGATCTCGAACGCCGGCATCGCCGACTTCTACGTCGTCTTCTGCCGCCTGCCCGAGGGCGGCGACCGCTCCTACGCGGCCTTCGTCGTGGACGCCGACCGTCCCGGCCTGCGCGCCGGCGAGCGCTTCGACGTCAGCTCGCCGCATCCCCTCGGCACCCTCGAGCTCACGGGCTGCCGCGTGCCGGCCGGCGCCCTCGTCGGCGAGCCCGGGCGCGGGTTGCGCGTGGCCCTCGCCACCCTCGACGTGTTCCGGCCCACGGTCGGCGCCGCGGCCCTCGGCCTGGCCCGCCGCGCCCTCGACGAGGCGCTGGCCCACGTCCGCGGGCGTGAGGTCTTCGGCCAGCCGCTCGCCAGGCACCAGCTCACCCAGGCGAAGCTCGCCGACATGGCCACGGCGGTGGACGCCAGCGCGCTGCTCGTCTACCGCGCCGCCTGGGCCCGCGACCGCGGCGGCGTCCCGCGCGTCACCCGCGAGGCCGCGATGGCCAAGCTCTTCGCCACCGAGGCCGCCCAGCGGGTCGTCGACGACGCCGTGCAGCTCCTCGGCGCGCGCGGCGTCCTCGCGGGCAACCCGGTCGAGCGCCTCTACCGCGACGTGCGCGCGCTCCGCATCTACGAGGGCACCAGCGAGATCCAGCGCCTGGTGATCGCCGGCCAGGTGCTGGCCGCCGCCGCCCGCGAGAGCCCGGAAGACGGCGGCGACAGAGCCTCCGAAGCCGGGCGCGCCGGACCTGCCGAGAGCCCCGCGCCTGCCGCCGCAGCCGCGCCCGGCGACGGCGAGCCGAGCGCCCACCGCGATCCCTTCTGCCGCACCGCCCTGCCGCCGCACGAGCTGTGGCCGGAGATGCGCTACGACACCCTGCCCGAGCTCGCCTATCCGGCGCGCCTCAACTGTGCCGCCGAGCTGCTCGACCGCCGCGTCGCCGAAGGCGACGGCGAGCGCATCGCCATCCACCACCCGGGCGGCCGCTGGACCTACCGCGAGCTCCTGGCGACGGCCAACCGCATCGCCCATGCGCTGGTCGACGACCTCGGCGTGGTGCCCGGCAACCGCGTGCTGCTGCGCGGCCCGAACACGCCGATGCTCGCGGCCTGCTGGTTCGCGGTGCTCAAGGCGGGCGGGGTGGCGGTGACCACGATGCCGCTGCTCCGCGTGCGCGAGCTGACCTTCATCGCCGACAAGGCCCGGATCCGCCTGGCCCTGACCGACGCGAGGGTCGCCGGCGATTGCGAGCAGGCCATGCGCACGACCGCCGCGGGAGAGCCGCGGACCGGAGCGCGCGTCGTGCGGTTCCAGGCCGCCGGCGGGGGCACGGCCGGCGAGGGTCCAGCCGGCGCGGGCGACCTCCTACAGTCCTCCCCCGCCGCCGAGGACAGCCTCGAGCGGCTCGCCCGCGACAAGCCCGCCGACTTCGCCAACTGCGACACCGCCGCCAGCGACGTCGCCTTCATCGCCTTCACCTCCGGCACCACCGGCCAGGGCAAGGGCACCCTGCACTTCCACCGCGACGTGCTGGCGGCGAGCGACTGCTTCCCGCGCCACGTGCTGCGGCCGCGGCGCGACGACATCTTCTGCGGCTCGCCGCCGCTCGCCTTCACCTACGGCCTGGGCGGCCTGCTCCTCTTCCCGCTGCGCATCGGCGCCTCGACCCTGCTCCTCGAGCAGGCGACGCCGCCGCACCTGCTGCAAGGCATCCAGGACCACCGCGCCACGGTCTGCTTCACCGCCCCGACCGCCTACCGCGCCATGATCGGCATGCTCGCCGGCTACGACCTGTCCAGCCTTCGCGAGTGCGTCTCGGCAGGCGAGACGCTGCCGCTTTCCACCTTCGAGTCCTGGCAGCGCGCGACCGGCATCAAGATCGTCGACGGCATCGGCTCGACCGAGCTCCTGCACATGTTCATTAGCTCCGCCGGCGACGACATTCGCCCCGGCGCGACCGGCAAGGTGATCCCCGGGTACGAGGCGAAGGTCGTGGACGATGCCGGCCGTACCGTGCCGCCAGGCACGGTCGGCCGCCTGGCAGTTCGGGGGCCCACCGGCTGCCGCTACCTCGACAACATCGAGCGCCAGAAGCTCTACGTGCAGGACGGCTGGAACTTCACCGGCGACTCCTACCTTCAGGACGAGGACGGCTACTTCTGGTACCAGGCCCGCACCGACGACATGATCATCTCCGCCGGCCACAACATCTCCGGTCCCGAGGTCGAAGCCGTCCTCCTCGAGCACCCGAAGGTCCAGGAATGCGGAGTCGTCGGCCTCCCGGACCCCGAGCGCGGCCAGATCGTGACCGCCTTCGTCGTCCTCGCGCCAGGAGCCGATCCCCACCCCGCCACCGCCAAGGAGCTGCAAGACTTCGTCAAGGCCGAGATCGCCCCCTACAAGTACCCCCGCCGCATCGAGTTCCGCGACTCCCTGCCCCGCACCGACACCGGCAAGCTCCAGCGCTACCGTCTCCGCGAAGGAGCGAAGTGAGCAGCCAGCCGACGAGTGGGAGCGGAACCCCGTCGACCCCGTGCGACAGCGAGCAGCAGGAATCCGGGGCCCCAGCCGTTCAGATTATCCAACCCCCCGGCTGGCCGCAGCCACAGGGCTACGCCAACGCCGTGGCCGCGAGCGGCCGCCAAGTCTTCCTCGCCGGCCAGGTCGGCTGGGACCCCCTCACCGGCGCCTTCGCCAGTGACGACCTCGCCGCCCAAGCCGCCCAGGCCCTCGCCAACATCGCCGCCCTCCTACAAGCCGCCGGCGCCGAGCCCCGCCACCTCACCCGCCTCACCTGGTATGTCACCGACCGAGCCGAGTACCTCTCCGCCAGGCCAGCCATCGGAGCCGCCTACCGAGCCGTCCTCGGCCGCCACTACCCCGCCATGTCCCTGCTGGTGGTCCACTCCCTGCTCGAAGAACAAGCCAAGGTCGAGATCGAGGCGACGGCTGTAATCCCAGATTCCAGGAATTAGAACAGAATCACTTGCTTGCACATAAACTGAAGCTTGGCATACATTTACTCTCCTAGCAGCCCGTGGTGGAAGCCCGAGTCTCAGGGAAGCCGCGCAGCATCGAGGGTTGGGGTAAAGAGCGAGCAGCCGGGTGTTGATGTGACCAGTTTGCGGACCCAAGCGTGCG